>Ga0214917_10000823_pt1 | contig 40324 bp, 34 predicted proteins | sample LL_1208_BB_MetaG_FD_177983 | JGI IMG/M metagenome (GOLD analysis project Ga0214917, IMG submission 177983) | Freshwater microbial communities from Lake Lanier, Atlanta, Georgia, United States - LL_1208_BB | ecosystem: Environmental > Aquatic > Freshwater > Lake | place: USA: Georgia | collected... | reverse complement strand
GAGCCACCTGCGGCAAGGTCGTTGCGGGCAGCGATGCTTGCTGCCGTCTTGACGCTCGTGATGGCAAGAGCTGGAAGCTGGGAGGTCGGGATGAAACCCTTAGAGTCCAAAGAAGCAAGACCGTCAGCTGCGCCGCGGCGGAAGTTGACGTAGTCGATCATGCCGGCGACAGAGGCAGCGACAGTGGCCTGAGAAGAGGCGTAGAGAGAGCCAGCAATGTTGACAACCTTGGCATCCATCTGGCCTTTGTTGACAGCGTCAAAGTCAGCCGCACCAGGAGCGATATTGAAGATGCGGTACATCGGGCTTCCATCTTGGTCTGTACCAAAAATCAGGCTGCCGCGCATGTCGCTGTGGCGGAAGTCGACATAGTCGATCATGCCGGCGACAGAGGCAGCGACAGTGGTCTGAGAAGAGGCGTAGAGAGAGCCAGCAATGTTGACAACCTTGGCGTCCATCTGAGATTTGTTGACAGCGTCAAAATCTTGCACACCAGGAGCGATATTGAAGATGCGGTACATCGGGCTTCCATCTTGGTCTCCACCAAAAATCAGGTTGCCGCGCATCTCGCGTTGACCAAAACGGTCAAGCGTCACGTAATCAAGAATCTTTGTTGCGTTGTGGATGGAGGGGGTTAGCCTATGGTGGGTAAAGCCATCAGCGTCGATGAAAAATGCGCCGGACCCTTTGCGGTAGGTATCTTGGGAATCCACATACATGGCGTACGGGTTGCTTGCATCTACGTTAAACGAGGAAAGGGTCGTGTAGCTTCCGTCGGCGGAAGCGCCGACAGCATTGATGAGGTTGTCTGCTTTTTCGGCATAAGGGCCAACCCGACTGTCAACATAATCTTGCATGGTGCGGATAGAGGGCGCCCAGCGCGCCGATTGGCTATCGTTCAGTAGTATGCTAACGGCGCCTTGTACGTCAGGGTTATCACCCATGTTGGCTAAATCATAATACTTCAGATTACCGTTAAAGCTCATCCCGTTTGTTACCGGGTCGACGTCGTCAAAAAAGGGCGACCAGACAACATAGTCGAACACCTTGCCTGCCAGCTCATTCTGTAGGTCAACCCTACGGAGCTGCTTGTCTAGGATCCAGGTTGCATTATGGATGGTCGGCGAAAAGCCAAATTGGCTAAATCCAACCTCGTTGATGTAGGCTGCACCCGTCGAGCCATCGCGGCCACCGGTATAGGGTTCGATGAACTGATAGTTGTTTTCTTTGACGACCGGGTTTCCAAGGGAGTCGTAGGAACCTTCTACAAGCATATCTTCAAGACCAACTGTACTGTTGACCAGCGTAATCAAAGCGCGTGCAAGGTTGACGTCGGCTAGCGCAGGGCCCATATTATAAAAAGCGTTGTCTTTAAAAACGGCCGTCACGCCGAGTCCGGAATTGATCAGGAGGTCGCCTTCCTGGAAGTCTGATCCGGCGGCGATAGTGTCAAATTCATCGTTTGTGGCAATAGTAACCGAGATCTTTGCGAGGTCCGGGATCTGCTCGGCAGGGATCTTTCCATCTACAAGGGTTGCAAGGCCCGGGATCTCTTGCGTACCGCTGGCGCCAATCTTGTCCTGGAGGTACTTCTTGTCAATGATGTCGTGATCGTCAGAGATCACGCGTGCTGAGCCGAGGGCTGGCAGGGTAAGGAGTTGGAGCTTGTTGTTGGCGTCAAGCTTTAGCAGCTCAACGGCCGATCCGGAAGCATCCTTGGCCATCATGGCCTGGTTATTTGAAAGCCGGAATACTTCGCCGTCGACTGCCTGGCCTTCAAGGGCAAGCCAACGTTTATCAAACTTTTTAATTGGCATCTGAAATCTCCAAAAAATGTAGGTTAAACCAGACGTGGTTTCTTGGCGCTTAGCTGCCGGCAGGGAGCTTTGGAGATGTGGAGGATTAGCTTAAAGACAAGGTTTCGTACTGGATGCGGTAATTGTCGCCTTCAACGATTATACCGTCAAGCCCTAGACCGTCCCAAGAAACCTTTGCTCCTTCTACGGCATAATGAATCCCAAACATTAGGTTTGGTCCCATCATGGGTTCTAGGACAACAGCCCTTGGCTCGGTAGGAGTGTCTGAAAGGATTAAATTTTTGGCATTAATTTCTTCTTGAGAAATGACCCTGTTCTCGACCCTCTGGCGGAAGGTGGCTCTCTTAAAAGGGGAGGTCTGGGCCATTATTTGCCCCCACCAAGTTCAGCCAAGTGGTCTTTGATTTCAAAGAGGACAGAGAGCTGGTAGGCAATTTCTGGAGCTTGAGATTTCCGTTCACCCTTTTTCCACAGGTTTTCTACAGCCTGTGAAAGTTCCCTCGGGTTTCCAAGGCGCTCAAGAAAGCCCTGTGTTTTTTCTCCAAAGATCTCCTTCGGGAGAAAGACGATGCCCGATTCCTTTGCGCGCGAGGCGACGTAGGAAAGGATCTCGTCGTCAAACTCCTCTTTTGGTCTAAGGAGCCTAAGAAGCGCCATGGAAACCCCCGCCTCGTCGATATTGAGGGGCTGGAGGATCCCAAAGCTCACCGGGTTTTGGCAGAAGGCGTGGCCTATTTTTTCAAAGGCGTACCAGTCTTCAAAGGGGGCGTTATTTGAGACGACCACCTGGAGGGCCATGATCAGGTTTTTGGCCTCTTCAGACTCTTTAAAGGAGTGGTCTTCCTCAAGGGTTTTCCAGAGGGTCTCTGGCTCCCAGCCCCACCAGGAGGTGCCGTAACTTGCGTTTAGCAGACGAAATACGCCGAGCACCGAGGTGCTAGAGGTCTTTTCAAGCATGGCATTTACAGCACCCGAGACAAGGGCCTTTCCGATGGCCCGCTCCGGGTTTTCAGCAGCACGCACCACGCGCCTTATTGTGGCGATATGCTGAAAAGGTTTTTTCTCCTCTTCGGGAGTGCCCTCTGCCATCTTCTCAAAAAAAGATGCGGTATCCTTGTCAAACCGTGCCATCAGCCATCCCGGCCAGGAGTTCCTTTGCATCATTTGGCAGCGAGTCAAAGATTGCAACAGGATCTTTTTTCATCTCGGCCTCAAAATGCGGACCGAAATGATCCCGGATCTTTGCCCCCTTGGTGTCGACAAGCTGCCTGATCTGCTCGGCCGAAAGCTCGCGCGAGGCAAACTTGTAGGAGTAGCCGTGGTAGGGGTCTGGAGCCGCGGCAAAGGTGGCAAGGTAGGGGTCTTTAAGAAAGCTGCCGTAGTAGCGGTCAAGCTTTGCCCGCTTGTCAAACCCGTGGAGAAGCCGTGCAAACTGCGGGGGTGAGAGCTCGCTTTTTAACCCCGCAATCTTCTCAAGGGCTCCCCGCAGGGACGGGTCTGCCACCTCAAGAAGGGCGGCCCTGCTCTTCAAGTGAGCGTCGACAAGAGGGTTGTAGTAGTCGCTTGCATACTTTTCGACAGTGCCCTTTTGCTGGCCCATGCCCAGTTCCTTGGCCCGGCGCTGGATGGCGGATGCGTACTTGTGGCGGAGCTCGTGGGGGATCTTCTCGGCGTGGTCTTCAAAGTAGCGGCAGGCCACCTTCACATGACTTGGCGTTGCAAAAGCGTACTGGGCTGCCGTGTAGTTTTCCGAGATGCCCTGGACGTCTGCAATTTTTTCAAGGTCTGGCTGCAGCGTTTTTTTGACGGGCCTCAGGGCCTCTCCCTCAAAAAAGATGTTGGAGGAGGCCTCTTTGGCCATCCCTGCCACAGCCGGCGTGGGCTCAATCCCGTATCTCTCGCAGGCCTTTTTGATGTGGTAGGCAGCGATCTCGGCTGCGGTCTTTGGGAGCTTGTGGTGGTTTTGCTCAAAGAATTCACTGCTAAGCCACGTGTTGTCTGGGTTGTTGATGGGGAACTTGTTTAGCTTGGAGGCTTTTTTTGTGATGACCGAAAGGGCGTAGTCGGTGTCTTGGAGGCGGCTTTTCTCGCCCGGGGTCATGAGGTTGGCAGAGGGGTTTTTCCGTGCGATTTTTTTTAGACCCTGAAAACCTACGTCATCGTAGGCATCAAGGATTTGATTTGCGAGCTTCAACATACAAGGCTCCCGAAACCCCTTCAAATTGTTTGGGCGGCATTTATTAAACTCTAGCACAAATTAAGACCACCGGCACAACAAATGCCGGGCCGCCTACGGAGCTTGAATTTGCGGCAAAAGGCTTGTAAGGGACGCCGCCGCAAGGTCAGGGATTGTGACCGTGTGCTTGATGGCAGCCCTCTCAAGCTCGACAATTACCTTTGCCCCGCGAAGAAGCTTTACCGAGAAGTTGCCAAAGGCATCGGTCGAGGTCTTTACAACCTGGCCGGAGGTGAGGGCATTTCCAGCAACCGAGGGAAGCCTCTGGGCACGAAAGGTGATCGTCTCTTGCGAGGGGCTTCCGTCAAGCTCATAGACGCTTCCTGTGACAAGGCAGGTTGCCCCCGACTGCGAGACAAAAAAAGGCTCGGGCACGACCGTCTCAAAGACGCTTACTGTCTTTACCCCCGGCGCAGAAAACTGGAAAGTGAAGCTTCCAAGCGTGTCGAGGTCCTCTGAAGACCACGCCACCGCATAGAAGCCAGAGGAAATCTCCTTAAAGTTTTCCGGCGTCAGGGTCTTTGCCGTGAAGGCAGGGGCCATGTTCTTTCGAAACGTCAAGACTGCCAGGGGAAGGAGCCCCGAAACAGGCTCGCCAGTCGTTTCAGATTGGAGGAGGATGACGCTTTCAGATGGTTTTTTGTGAAAAAAGCTCACTTTTTTTCCTACCGTGTGTTTGGCTCAAAAAGCTCATCTAGAAGTTCTTCCCAGAGGTAGAGGTAGATGGCGCAGGAGGGTTCAAACTTTTTTTGCATGATGTGGACCGCCCCCGGCTCGTCATTGTGGGGAAGATCAAGAAGGCAGTGTCCAAGCTCGTGGAAGATGACGACCCTGAGCGTGCAGGGGTCCATCTGGGTTTTGCTCTTGTTGACTAAAACGCCTTCGCCGTAGATGCATTTTCCGAGGTAGCGCTCCCCGCTTACAAGGGAGACAAAGCCCAATCTTTCTGTCTCCACGGCGTGGTTTCTTTTTTTTGCCTCTAGGAGGAAATCCTCGTAGTAGGGCTTAAGCTCCCTGTCGAGGTGAAACTCCTTTGGCTTTGCCTCCGAGCACCCAAGGAGAAGAAAAAGGGGGAGAAGCCGCTTCAAAAGATCTTCTCTCCTGCGATCTTTGCAAGGACGCCGACTCTCCCGCCAGCACTTCCGCCGGTTGCCTTGATCAGCTCTCCAGGCCCGACGGCAAAGGGAAGGGATGTCGGCAGGGCGCGCAGGGTGGTCCCGTCTTGTGAGACGATGGTGATGGTAGCCCCCGCCTGGTTGTCGACCGCCTCGATTAAAAGAGGCTGCATGTAGCGTCCAAGGTGCGTAAAGAGGCCTCCTTGGGAAAGTCCCGAGAACTCGGCCATGCCGGCAGAGACTGCCGGATCGAGGTCAGCTTCGGCCAAAGAGGTTGTCCTTGGCGCGGCTCCTGAAAGGGAGCTTCCGGCTGCCATCTTGTGGTAGACCCAAGAAGGGCTTGTATCAAGGATGCGGTAGCGTGGGCGGCTTCCCGTAAAGGGGACGTTGTTGTCTTCTTTGGCGTTGATCGGCACGCTAGCTCTCCATTTTTTCTAGCTGGGCCTCAGCCTCTTTCTGGCTTTTTTCTGCAGAGGCATTTTCTTTTGCAAGGCCCGAAAGTTCTTTGAGGGCAGATTTTTTCTCCTCGATTCTATCAAGCTCTTTTCTTGTCCGCACGATATTTGCGTAGACGAAAATAAGGCCAAGGGCGAGCGTAATGAATCCCGCTGTCCCGACGGGGCCTTCTGGTTTTCCAAGGTGGATGAGAGATAAAAGGGTGTCTACCTCAGGCAAAAATACCTCCTTGTCTCAAGGTTGTACTGGCAAAGAAGGGTGCGTCCAGACGTCGTGATAAAGCGAAGAAAGCTTTCTTTTTCCTCTGTCAGGGGGATTTTGGCCTCCCTGCCAAGGATTGTGCCCCCCTGCCAGATGATGGCAAGGACATTTTCGTCTGCCGTGACCCGCAGGTAGTCGCCGAAAAAAGACCCGTCAAAATTGATCTCTGGGTCTGGTAGCGGGGAGAAATCCCCGACGTAACGCCAGATCTGCCAGGAGGTAAAGGTCCTGTGGTCTTCATTTGCAAAGGAACCCTCTGCAATGCAGCGTTTGATGCTGCTGTCCTCCATAAAATCCCTTGTCGACGTGTAGACGGCCCCTTCTTCCGGGGTGAAGGTAAAGCGCCCCGCAGAGGCGCTGCACCCGGCAATGACCGCGTCCACTGGTTTTTCCGAGGGAAAAAGGGTCTCAATCACCTCGTCTGCATAGTCGGCAAGCTTAAAGGAGTGTCCCTGCCAGGTTTTTCCTGGCGCAACGGCCTTAAGGAAAAACTCCCCCCTAAGCGGCTTTAGGTCGGCCCCCTCTAGCCTTGGCTGGACAAGGATCGAAAAGACGCACGAGGTTTTGACCTCGCCAGTAAGGGGGATCTCGACCTTGGCGTTTTGCGTGTAGGTTTTCTTCTCGTTGACGCCGCAAGCCTTGGAAAAAGCCGAGGCTGTTCCGTCCAAATACCCTTGGATCTTTAGGCTTACAGCTGAAAAGGAGCTTCCCCGCTCCACAACAGAGGTTCCAAGGCCAAGAAAGTCTCTCCCGTTAAAAGAAAACTCGGCCGAAGGGTAGTTTTTCTCAGAGGCTGGCTCGGAGGCGTCTTTGGCAAGGGTTGTAGCGCAGCCCGAGAGGATAAGAAAAATTAAGGCGTGCCTCACGACTTGATCGCCCCGATGATCTTTGGAAGGTAGCTTAGCTGGACCGCTGTCAGCTCCATCAGCTCCTCCGGGTCAAGGTCCTCTAGCTCTTCTGGGATCTTCTGGTAGTTCTCGTAGGCAAGGGAGAGGGTTTTTTTGAAGTGCTCGTCGGCCACAAGCTTTTCCCAAAGCGCCGAAAAGTCGCCAAACTGAACCCCGTCTTTAAAGCGCGAGAAGAGGAGGATTCCCAGCTCGTTGACAGCCGCCATGGCCTCCTTGACGTCTTCAATTCCCTCTTTTTTTTGTCCTGACATTTTTTACCTCCAGTGGTGTTTCTCTTAGTGCCTTTAACCTTCCAACAAGGACAGCGGGCACCGGGTAGCCCATGGCGCCCAGGTTTTCGACGATGGAGAGGGCCTCTGTGATCGAGAGGTAAGTCGCCATCGTTACAAGGGCGAAGGGAACCGGTGTTGTCTTGTCAACGCAAGCGGCAGTTGTCAGGAGGATGAAGTAGACAAAGCATTTGATGGCAGTGCGGAAAAAGCTTGCACTACTGATTCTGCACTTTTTGAACGCTTTCATAAAGCCTGTAACCGTGTCGAGCAGAATAAGGACACCAATGATGAGAAGGCTTTCTTTTTTTGCACCGAAAACCCAGTCAACATAAAGGGCACCAAGGGAGACGGCGCCTTTCAGGTAGGGATGCTCAAAGACGTTCATCGCAATCCGCCTTAAAAAATCCATGTTGATCGAGTCTGTATAGTGAAGCGGGGAGGGAAGTTTAGTCTCTAACGGGTCCACTTTATTTTCTCCTATGGTGGTGCCAGGCCCACTCCTGGGGTTAGGGGAGTGGGCCTGGGCTTGATCTGGAGTTGTCGGGGGACAGGGGTGGCTTCGGAGCGGGGCGCGGTAGCTTTAGTTGCGGTAAAATAAGTCCTTGTAATTTTGGGATTTATTTTTTTTTTAGACCGGCGCTCTGAAGAGAGCCGGTTTACGGCTTCATTACTGGGAAAGGGTGTACCATCTCTGCATGGTTGGATAGGCCATGATCTGCGCTCTAGCATACTGGCTTAAGGAGAGGGTGGCCGAGCTGTCGATGTATTCCCCGTCGTAGGCTTTGATGGTCAAAGTACCGGACCCGATATTTTTAAAGCGCAGTGTTACACCTAGTTCCGAAGCGTAGACGACTGAGCTTAGGTAAACGGTCATTGCCGTGGCGCTGTTTGCGATATAGATAATGTTGTTTTCCTCGGCCAAAATACCTTGATTGGCGCTTAGGAGTTGGATGGAGGGCTTTTCGAAAACCGGCCTGATAGCCTGTGCGCCGTCTCCTCTGAAGAGTCCCCCTCCTTCAGACACGGCAATAGCGACAGCTTCAGAAGAGGTTTGAATTGTGGCATAGTTGCCCGCGCAGATATATTTGCCATTCCCGTAAAAAACGCTGTTAAAAACTCTAGGACTGGCTGAGTAGCCAGACTTCCAAGAAACGGCATCCTGCGATGTCCTTACCGCGCCCGCGTTTCCTACGGCGACGTAACTATTTTTTCCGTAGGCGACAGCGTAGAAGCTATTGGTTTCACCGCTTGACCTTGAGGTCCAAGAGACGCCGTCAGGCGAAGTTAAAATCAGCCCTGATTGCCCCGCTGCAACAAATTGATTATTTCCGTATGTGACGGCGCTTATCTGCAGGGTAGTTCCGCTGGTTCTTGACACCCACGTTGCCCCGTCTGTCGTTGTCAAGACAAGGCCTGTATTTCCAACGGCCACCATTCCTGAAGGGCCGCTGGCGACTCCGTTAAGTGATCCTGATCCTGCCTGCGACTGTGCCCACGAAGTACCATCCGAGGAAGTTGCAGATACCCATTGCGAGGCAGAATAACCAACGGCAACAAACTTTGTCCCGTACCAAGTCACCGAGTTGAAATTGGTGGATGAGCTGTAGGTCCTTGTCGTCCAACTATCACCGTTAGTGGAGGTCGCAATCGCACCTGCGTAGCCAACGGCGGCAAACACCCCTCCTCCGTATGCGATTGAATTGAAGCTGGCTGATTGCCCCGATACTGCGGCCCAGGTGATACCGTCTAGCGAGGAAAATATTAGCCCAGATGAACCAACAACGACGTATTTGCCGTTTGCGTAAACACCGCCTGAGATATATCCCACGTCACCTTGATTCAACTTCCAAGTTACTGAATCCGAGGAGGTGAGGGTGGACGAAACAACGTTAGTGGCTACTGCGGCAACCCACTTTGAATTGCCGTAAGAAATACCTCTGATCTCGGAAGTGGTTCCGCTTGTCCTCTGAGTCCACTGCCCTCCTATTCCGGTGGCAGAGGTCCAAATAGTTCCATTAGTTCCTGCAGCAACAAAGCCAGACCCCGACCAGGCTATGCTGGAAATCTTGGTGGTCGCGGGTGATGTCTGCGAGCTCCAGGTAAATCCGTCAGTTGAGTTTAGCAACGAGGTGTCGGTGCCTGTGGCATATCCAAAAACGACAAATCGTGAATTGCCGTATTCAATTGCTGTATTGCTGTACTTCAGTGAGTTAGTAGTTGATGGGATGCTCCAGTTGGTTGAGTCCGCAGACACTTGGAGAGTGCCGCTGTCACCGGCGGCCACGTACGTGGTGCCGTTATATGATACGTCGTTTAGGTGGATGTTAATGCGCTCGATTTTGTAGGTGACGTTCTCGAGAAGAATACTAGGGGAGGCTCCGACCATGTTGGTTGTCATGGTGAGGGTGTCGCCGCTCACAGACTGGACGGTGTATGTCCCTAGACTCAAGCTGCCGTCGTTCGTCGTGAATGCAACGGTCGAAATGATAGTCAGCCGGTCCCCTGCCAAAACATTGCTGAAGATATTTGGTGTTGCGTCTTGAATGGTGTACCTATTATTGGCGTTCCCGGAAGAAACCGGGCTTGTTCCTGTGCCAGTTTGCGCTACCACAGTTCTGTTTGCGGCAGTACGGCTGGTCCATGTGAAGCCATCACTGGAAGTTAAGATGGTCCCGGAGTTGCCGACGGCAACAAATCTACCTCCTCCGTAAATCACCCGGTTTAGATTTTGGGCTGTTACTGAAGTGACGGTCTTCCAAATTACGCCGTCACTGGAGACGACGACCGATCCGCCGCTTCCGACTGCCACATATTGACCAATCCCGTAGGCAACGCTCTTAAGAGTTGCAGTGGACGGATTGTTGCGCGAGGTCCAGACCTCACCGTCTGGTGAGGTGGCGATGATCCCGGAGGTTCCTACTGCGACAAACTGACCCCCTCCATACACAGTTGCTGAGAGGTAGTTGGTATACTCCCAACCCGCCACCCGCTTCCAGCTGCTGCCGGCGGGTTTATTGATACTTGCCCCGATGGTGGTCGTGTCAGTAAATCCGCTGATCTTGCCACTAACATCGGTTGCCCCGCCAATTGTGGTGTTCCCTGCGACACTGAGCGTCCCTGTTGAGGTGGCCCCAGTCGTACTGAATGAGCCAGCTGTCGCCCCGTTGGTGACGCTAAGGCTCCCTGTTGAGGTGGCCCCAGTCGTACTGAATGAGCCAGCTGTCGCCCCGTTGGTGACGCTAAGGGTCCCTGTTGAGGTGGCCCCAGTCGTACTGAAAGAGCCAGCCGTCGCCGCGTTGGTGACGCTAAGGGTCCCTGTTGAGGTGGCCCCAGTCGTACTGAAAGAGCCAGCTGTCGCCCAGTTGGTGACGCTAAGGGTCCCAGTTGAGGTGGCCCCAGTCGTACTGAATGAGCCAGCCGTCGCCGCGTTGAAGACGCTAAGGCTCCCACCTGAGACGGCCTGTGTTCCAAACGATGGCGAGAGAACAGGGCTCCACCCCGAAGACGACTTGTAAAAATAATCCATTCCGTTTGGATAAAGAGTCGATGCTTTTACAAAGCAGTGGTCGCCGTCGCTTGGAGTCTCCCTCCCGCCAAAGGCCGGCAAAGCCTCCCACGAGATGGTTGATGAGGGCTTTCTTGCAAGATAGACCTTGTTCAAAGACGCGTGTCCGAAAAGAACCCGCATCCCATCTGTGACACTTGTTCCCACCACAGTCGTTGTAGACGACGTGGGCGCAGACGACACGGTGTTGTCAAAGACGTCGACAACGCGGATTCCCTTTAGCGTCGTGTCGGTATTTCTAGAGAAGCTCGACCCGTGGGGAATCCTCTGCCCCGTCGACTCAAGAAGAAGGTCCAGCCCAATCCTTCTAAAAAGGACAAAGGTGTCCCTTCCGGGAGTTAGGCTTGAGGTCTTAGCGACGCTAAGGGTTGCGTCCGGTCCTGAGCTGCGGTTTAGGTTGCAGTAGGCCGCCTCGCCGTCTCCTAGGGCGATTGTCTGGGCTGCGATCTGGTTTCTTGTCCCGCTTAGGCCAGGGACAAGAACGGTTGCCACTTGGCTGATCGTCACACTTCCAGAGGTCGTTGCCCCCCAGTCCCCTTCAAGGCCTGTAAGCCTGATGTGGGGGTTTTGGGATGACATGAGATCAAGCTTTGAGATGGCTGCCGGGTAGGAGGAGCCTGACCCTACGGAAAGGGAGGAGGTGTAGGCCTCAAAGGCCGTATCGCTCTCAATCCCAAGGCGCGAGCGGATGATAGAGGAAAGGTCCTGGCCGAAAACGACCTGCTCTGGACTGTCAAGCTGCCCAAAGCCTCCTCGCCCAAGAAGCATCCCGCTAAACTGGCTTCCTGATCGGATGCCAAGAATTGCCATGCGGCTTCCCCAGGGGAGCTCATCATAGCTTCCTGCAGTCGGGGTCAGGGTCCCGCCGCTGCCGGTGATCTCGATGTAGAGCGCATCCCCATCCGCTACGGGGTAGGTGCCAGAGGCCACCGAGAAGGTCTGGTTGTTATAGAGATCAATAAGGGAAAGCCCTGATCCGATGGTAAAGGATCCGCTTTCCGTAACGCCCCAGTCAAGCGAAGCGCTTCCTGTCAGGGCCAGTGTGTCAAAGCCAAGGTTTTTTGAATTGCGCGAGGTCCAGTTCCTGATGAGGCCTTGCGGCCGCAGGATCTTTGACAAGACAACATCCGTGTCAGGTGAGATGTCCCCGTAGGCCCTGACCTGGAGCTCTCCTGCTGATTTTGCGGTGCGGATCTCGTTACCGTTGGGTGATTTGGTCTGGGCTGTGGCACTTTGAAGGGTCTCGTCTGCCGGTGCCGCAAACCTTGCTTCAAGCGTAACCTTGTAGAAGTCATTTGCCGCATTGATTGAGACGGTTTCTGAGGAGGTGATTGGAGATGACAGCGCATTTCCCGCAGTCGCTGTTCCGCTGAGGATGAGCGTCTCTTCTGGGACAGGGCGCGTTGTCGAGGCTGTTTTTCTGATGAGGCACTGGTTTGCATCAAGGCTTACCGTAGAAAGGCTTCCTGCGACCGTAAAGGGGCCGATATAGTCGACCTTAAGTCCTGATTGCTTGGTGGAGGTCTCTGTAGCCCGCTTGGCAGTCCAGCTGTGAAAGATAGCTCCCCGGATGTCCCGTGCCGAGTAAACCCTCTGGCAGGTGGAGGAAAGGCTCTCTGAGAAGACGGTGGCCTTTTGCGCCACCTTAAAAAACCTGGCTCCAGATCCGTGCGAGACTGAGATGAAGGGGTCGCAGGAAATAGGGTCTGCAAAAAGGCAGATCCCGGAAGTGCCTGTCATTGACGCAAGGCCAGAGGGGATGAAGGCCCCATCTCCTGTCCAGAGGGCGACAGAGACGTCTTCTCCAGAGACCTCCTTCGTAAAGGAGATGATCGGGCTTCTGTTTGGGGCGACGACAATCTCCGGGATTTTTGCTGCAAGCGAGTCTGAAGCAGTGCTTGAGCTGCGGCAGTCAAACACCCCATCTGAAACCACTTGGCGGCTTTTTTCAAAGCCGGCATCGTCAAAGATCCCGTACCAGATCTTGTTGGTAGAGGCGTTGCGCCAGGCAACATGGACCCTCAGGTCGTCTTCGACAAATAGGGACGGGGTCTCGCACTGATCACCGGAGTTGCTGATATTTTTCGGGGCGACAAGGACCGATCCGTCAGAAGCCCTTTTTGAGAACATGACAGCCGTCTCGCTTACAGAGATCTTGCTCTGGTAGACGACAAAAATCTCGTTTGAGGGGGAGAGGTGGCACCGTGGCATTGACGAGGTGGCGACACCAGATTCAATGAGGACCTCACCTCCAAGTGTCCCGGGCGAAGTCCAGTTTCGGTAGCAGATGTTCCCGTACTTCTCATAAACGAAGTGGAGTTTTCCTGTGCTGTCGAGAGAGACGTCAAACTCAGGTGAGGTCAGGCCAAGGGAGACGGTAAAGGTCGAGAGCTTGGTCTGGCGATCAGAGCTATATTCATAACCCGTGACAACAAGGCTGTCACCGTAACCCTCAGCGTGGAGGACAAGGGCCTTGTTGTCTGGTTTGATGAGGACCTTGACCCTCTGGCGGACTGAAGCCGTATTACCGGCTTGGGCCTCGTAGAGTTTTGAGACAGAGGAGGCGTAGGCTGTCCCGGCAAGATAGCTTCTCTCACCCAAGCGGTTGCCAGAGTCTTTGCCCCTTCGGTAGATGATCCTGTCCACCCTACCTAGGTCAGAGTCATCCTCAACCCTTGTAAAGCCAACGCCCTCTTCAAAGGTGACCTTGTCTCCCGATGTGTCGAAAAGGCTTCCAGAAGAAAGCGTGTAGCCCCCTGTCGAGGCCGTGGTCTCAAGCCCTTCAAGTCCTCCCGGCTGGCCGAGGTCGACAACGAGGTCCTTGAAGTAGGAGGAAAGCCCCTCAAGGGAGACAGAGGGCTTGGTGGTCCACTGCGAGCCGTCGTAGGAGGCCACCGTGACAGCGTCGTGAGAGATGTCGTGCGGGCTTTTGACAAAAAAGAAGTTCAGGTCATCACGGGGGGCAAGGCTTGGAGACGAGACGGCAAGGTAGTAGGGGGCCTCAAGGCTTGGAGAAGAAAGGGTCGTCGAAGAGTCTTTTTTTACGACAAGCCCTTCTTGGATAAAGCTCAAGGCTGGCACAGAGACATTAGAACCAGACTGGGAGACGGCGCCCTCAATGTTAAGGAGGCGGTTTGCCTGGGTCAGGGCGTGGGATAGCGATCTGAAAGTTGCACTGCGGTAGGGGGCCCCGTATCCGTTAAATTTTTTGACGCTCACGCTTAACCCCTCTTAGTGACAATCACCCGCAGGACAAGAGAGCCTGCAGTGGTTCCGTCGTATTTCGTGTAGAAGGTGCTCGAGTAGGGGACGCTGCTCTTGACCCAAACCCTCTTTGTGTCCCACTTGACCTTGACAGCCGAGTAGGCCTCGACCTCCGTCGCTGAAAGGCTTGCCTTCACCTGCACCTGGACGTCGAGCGCGTCGCTCATCAGGTTGTGGTCAAAGGAAAGGCCCGTTGCCGAGAAAAAATCGCTTCCGCTTGAGGAGACGGAAGTCCAGCTGGAGCTGATGTAGGTGTCCCCGGTATTTTTCTCTGCCGGGTCTGCCGAGACGTTGGTCCCGTCAAACTCGCAGGTGCCGACATAGAGCCTTCCGCTGGTGCTTCCAGAGGAGTCGGTCCCAAAGTTTACGCCGTAGGGGTCTCGCACCTCGTAGGTGATTGCAGACAGGCTCAAGACCGGGAATTTCCCCACGATCTCAAGGCGGCTGTTGACCGCACCCGGGGCGACTGTCTTTACAACATAGTCTCCATTGACCTTGGCGTTATCATCAGAAAGCCCGGAGATCCTGAGGATGTCTCCTGACTTCACGTCAAGATTTGTGAAGTCTACGCCGCTTTCGGTGAAGTAGGTGGCATCCCCGTTTGAGTCCGTTGAGATGACACCTGCCGAGCCGGATTTTGTTTGCACCCCGTTTGCCTGGTACTCGACATAGATGTAGCGCGTGCCGGAGCTTCCCGAGACAGTGGCATCTTTTAGCGTTCTCACGCGGCAGGGCTTTCCCTCGTGGAGAAACCAGATGTTTGTCGTGCTGCCGTCAATTTTTACCTTCGCATCCGAGTGGGTAAGCCAGTTTGACGGGGCAGAGATAACCTTTGAGATTTTGTCGCGAAGGGAAAGCCCAAGGAGAAGATCCCCCTGGGAAAGAGATGCCTGCCACACCTGCTTTTCCACCTGGGATACCCGCTCGCTAAGAGAGGTTTTTCTTCCAAGGTAGGGCGAAGCCTGGGCAATCGCCACCTCTTCCAGTGGCTTGATGGTACCGTCGGTATTGTGGCCAACCTCCAAAAAAGCCTTAAGAGATGCTTTTGAGAACCTGGCGTTTGCGATCTCTGTTGAAACATCCGATGCAAACCGGTCAAGCGACTCGAAGTTTGAGTTTATGATCTTGTCCCACGCATCGGTGTACTCGTTAAATCCAGCAAGGATGAGGCCAAGGAAAGCCGATTGGTTTGCCATGTTTTTACTCGACGTAAATGGTGTATCGGACGGTGAGCGAAATGTCGTTTGCCGCTTCAAACGGGATCGACTTGTAGGTTCTTACGGCAAAAAGCGCCTCGTCCTCATCAGGAGTAGCAGGTGACGAGACCGGATCCCTTGGAAGGGGTGATCCTGAGATAAGGTCTGCCGTTATGAGGCCTACCTCGTTGATGACAGGAGCCCCAGAGTTGGAGAAGGCGGAAAGGGGGATATCGGTTGCGCTAAAGGTTTTTACAAACCGGACCTCGTGCTTTTCAGCGGTCCCAATGTCTAGAATCGCAAGGTCTATGTCTTCACGGTGGACCTCGTTGTAAAGGGAGGTCATCGAAGCGTTTACCTGTTTGGGTGTTGACGGGTCGCTTGGAAGGGTGCCGCGGTCTCCAATGGCCATGCGGCAGATGACGTTGACAGCTCCTGTGGCGACGGCATTGATCAACTTGTCCTTGCCGGAGTTGACGATGACGTTTTTCACGTCCTCTTGATGGAGGATCTCACATGAGGAGAAGTCGATGTCGCAAGAGGAGTAGACATTGATTGCCCCTTTGCCTGAAATAAGCCCTTTTGGCGTTACCGAAGGTCTTCCCCTCGTGGCAAAAATCTCAACCCGGCCCCCCGGGGAAAATTTATCATCGGCGGACCTAGGAAAGCCGCGCGACATCCCGTAACCGAGTTTCGGTTGCGACATATTAATTCCCAATCTTTTGTGTCATCCAGTAGAACTTAAATGACAAAGCTTTCGACAGTTACACCCGAGGATTTAACCTCAATCTCAACTTTTTCCACAAGTAATATACCATGAGGGTCAAGGTTTAAGTCGAGATAATTAAGCCCTTCATAGTCTTCCAAAATAAGGCCAGAAAGAAAAGTGCTGGCATTGGAATCAAGGGTTGGCGAAAGGTCGACATCGCTCTCTTTTAGAAGGCTCTCCCCAAGGGAGAGATTGTCGGAAAAAGGCCCGGCAAGGACCTGAAAGAGGTAGGCCTTGTTGAGTGGGCGGATGGCGTCAAGAAATGTCCTAACATTTGAAAGGCTGACGCCCGAATTTAGAAAGGCCTCGGAGGTAATCTGCGGGAGAAAGACGTATTCCTCGAGGGTGCGAAGGGCTTTCGTCTCGTCTGTCCAAGGACCTTCTCCAAGGCTTGCCTCCTCGGTGAGGAATTTCTGGACCCCGGCCCGTCCAAATTCTTTTTCAAGAAACCCAGGAGAGCTGATCTTGTCAAAAAGTTTTACTCCGGTTGTCAGCGGCTGAAATGGCTCGACCACCTCACCCGGGGCGACCTTTGAGGAAAGCCCCTGCGGGATCTGAAATGTCCTCTCAACACCAGCCTCGCTCAAAGTCTTGATTGCACTTGCTGTGACCGAGGTGACCGTTGCCCTGTCCTTGGCCGTTGGCAGCCCAAGAAGGAGGCTTAAGGAGGCCTCGACGTTTGACGGCTTTGGTCCCGTCCAAAGGGCGTACCAAAGCCCCCTTAAAATCTCGACATAACGAGGCGAGTTGGTCTGGTAGATGTCTACAAGAAAACCAAAGTTTTTCCAGGGGATCTCCCGGTCAACAAGGGTTCTTTTCGCCCAGAGTCTCCTAGGCGGCCCGGAGGTAAAAGATATGGTGCCGCCTTTTCGGATCTCAAAATCCTCTCCCTCTCTAAGCACAGTCGTTGTGTAGTCCTCTCCAGCAGCATCTTGGAGGACGGGGACAGAGACAATCCCCGGGTAGGGGAGAAGATAGGCGTGGCTTGATCCTGTGGTGCGGAAGGGAAGAAGCCTTGGCTCGACGCCTAGCACAAACTCGCAGGCGTTTTTTTCAGGATCCTCTGTCTCACAGATCTCAAGGCTTCCAGCCGAGCCTGCGGTGGGGGAGGATATTTTTACAACGGAGCCGCCAGAGACCGAAGCCAAGGCATAGCCAAAGGTCCGGTTGATCGACGAGGCAATCTCTTCTGCGCTCACCTTGTAGGGGTTTTCACCTGTGAGGGTGACCGTCAGCGGTGCTGCGCCGTCGACAGAGATCTTGAGCTGGTTTCTTTTGGAAAGGTTTAGACCAGAGGAAATCCCCTGTGGCGAGGTGATCTCTGCCTTGACAACAACCCTGTTCTCCTCTGTGAAGTCAAAGGGAAGCCACCTGTCGGTGGCGTAGGTGGAGATGTCTTCAAGGGCTACATTGAGGTTCACCTCGGCGTAGCGCTGGTAGGCTGCTGCAAAGACCTGCTCATAAGACTTCCAAAGGAGGATAAACCTCTGGCGGTCCTCCCCCGGAAGCTGCTCCCAAACCGACCCCAAAAAATCAAAATAGAGGTCTGTCATCTGCTTCCTACGAAATCAGTCTTTTGCCGAAGTCTTTGACACCGGTCGACCCAAGAAGGTTTTTACCCCAGTGGTAGGTCGTAGGAGCTGCAAGGACCCCAAGACCTAGCACCTCTGCCTTGGCCTCATTGTCCTCACTCATGGGTTTTCCCCGCAATCGCTGGAAGCTTGGCGCAGCGAGGATTCCAAGGCCCGCAAGCTCAGCTGCACGGTTTGCCTTCTTTTCAAAGCCTTGCCAGAAAGCCGCTGTCTTCATGTGGGTGATCCTCTCGGTGTGGTAACTTCTAAGTGCTTTTCTCTTGTGGTCGTATCCGATGAGAAGATGCCCCCTGATCTCATAGGGGCTCACCATTCTTTTTACGACCCGGCCCGTGCTCTTTTTCTTGTATGTTATATGAACGGACTTTTTTTGGTCATTATTTTTGTTGTGCTTCATCGCCTTTTGAAGAAGGCTCTCGTGCCTTTTTTTCATAGCCCCTCAGTAAATAATGAACGGGTTTGATTCGTCCCTAAACTGCGGGCCATCAATCCCAATCCCAAAGTCCCGTGGGTTTCTCTCACGGTCAAGAAGCGTCTTTTCTGTCATCGGAGCTGCGTTTTGATCGGAGATGCTCCCCTCTTGCACCGCATTTCCCGACGGCCCTATTACCCCCTTGCCAACGCCCGTAAAGCCTTGGCCCCCGGTCAGGGCCTCTGCCCTTTTTTGAAACCCGGTCCAGAAAGCTTTTTTCTCGGGAAGATCCTCCGGCGTGCCCTCCTCCCACTCGTCAATGGTTGCCTGGTCCATCTTGCCTTCGGCCTTTAGGGCGTAGAACTTTCTTCTTTGAGCCTTGCTTTTAAAGGGCATCTTCGTCAAATCCTCTCAAGGACGATCTCGTCGGCAATCCAGTGGGCAATCCGTGGCGTAAGGGGCTGGGTCCTTAAAGAAGCTGCAATGGTCGGCACCGTAAGCTTTTCCGTCCCCGAAAAAGAGGTAAGAGATCCGTCTGAGTTGTGGATGACGGCAGAAAGCTTAAAAGGCCTGATAAAGGTGCCGTAACGGTCATAAGGGTCTGTTGCCCTGGCAAGAAGCTGGTAGATGTCCGAAAACCTGAGTTCAGAACCTGCCTTTTGCGATGTGATGAACTCTTTGACCTTTTCTGTCAGGGCTTCGTTTGTCGGGACGCTGGCGTCTGAGGTGCTTACCGAGTACTGGATCGTCCCGCTGACGTAGGCCGGGAGGAAGTGTTTAACGAGGATGTCTCCGTCAAGCACCCTCTGGCTGTCGCTTCGGCAAAACTCGTGGAGGCTTTGCGCGTCATCTGCAAATTCGTATGTGACGCTGAAACTCAGGCCAACAAGGCCTTGGTCAAACTCAATCAAGCTGTCCTCAAAAACAGAAAACCTCTCAGTTGGCGCATTGACGACAAAGCGGTAGTCGCTTGTAGCCCCAACGCCAAATCCCCCGACCCCAAAACCTCCAACGCCAAAGCCTCCCCCTGTTTTCAAGACGTCTCCTGTCGGCTCCTCCGTCAAGGGGTCAATGAGCTCGATCTGGGTGACTCTTAGGAAAGCTGCCTCTGTGATCGTCTGCCCTTCGCGCCCGGGGCGGATGCCCCTTGTTCCGTCTGGGAGAAGGACCTTAGAACCGACATCGATTGATAGCGGGTTGTAGACAAACTGGACTTGAACCGGCTCGTTGTCCTTGATACCTCCCCGGCGGATTGTGTAGCTGACGCCGCTTCTTGGAAACAGGGTAAAGGTGGCTCCGTCGTAGCGGTAAAGATCACCCCCCACCAAAACAAACTCCCCGGTGCGAAGGTAGGGGAGCAAGAGGGCAGCGGGAAGGCTTGCCGCAGCGCGCGTCGCGTTGGCCGTAAAAAGCGTGTCAAGGGTGAGGGTGTTGGAGTTTACAACCTCTACCACCCGGTACTCGGATCCGTCCGAGACAAGGGTAAGGATGTCTCCTGAGCTCACCCCCGAGAAAGCGCCGCCTGTTTCAGTAAACTGCCCAGAGCTATTGACGGAGCCTGTGGCCCTCAGCGGGACAACAGTACTGCCAACAAGCCTTGTGATGACCCCGTCTTCGTCCGAGATCGTGTAGTCGACCCCCTCGCGAAATGAAATCGGGCCGTCTCCTGTGAAGGAGTGGACCTCAGACGTGGAAAGGCCAAGGAGCTTATAGACTGCGCTGAAGCTCTCCCCCTCCTCGGGACTTGAAAGGGTGATGGCACTTTGAAGGCCGTAGCTTGGGCTTCTTAGCTCGAGGTAGGGCCCCCTCATGGTGGCGATGTTGGCAGAGAAGGCGCCGTTGATCCTTGAGACGATCTCATTTGGGGTTGTTGCGGCCGGGTTCATCCCGGCGACGTGCACGTCTCGGATGAAGCCGTCTATCCCAAGGCGGATCTTTGGAGTCGAAAGGAGGTTTACCGCTGGGTAGAGGTTTCTATTGCCGAGGGATCTCGCCTGGGACTTTGGCTTTAGCTGCTCGACAACAGGCGAGTCACCACCCGAGCGGTCAAGATCCCTTTTGGGAAGCTGGTGCGGTCCCGTGCCGTCCATATAGATGACAGTGCTTGCCTTGGCCCTGCGGGTGTAATCGGGAAGAAGCGCTGTAAAGTTTTTGGTCCCGGTCTTTACCGTGCTCCCCTTGTAGTAGACGTCGACCTTGCCGCCGACATGAGCGTTAAAGAGGACGTCGCGGACCATTTCAGGGTCGCCGTGGCCTACGGCCTCGACCTCTTTTAGGGTCGGCGAGAAGTTTTCAAAGAGGGTCGCATTGAGGCCCTTTCTCGTAACAAGGTCACGGACGGCAATGGAGTTCTTGGCCCGGGCTATGAGCTCTGTATTGGTCTCTTTTTTTGTCCCGCCCGAGATGTCGGCCTTGTTTGTCACGTAGACCACATCCGAGTCGGAGGCAAGAGAGACAAGCCCCCCTTTGGCCAGGTTTGAGCCTGAGCCGTAGTCGGTCGCAAGAACCGGGATGTCATAGTAGTAGTTGCCGTCTTCGATCTGCGCACTCATCTCGCCCGCTGTGATGGCAAAGGGCGAGGGGTTTGAGTAGGTCTTCCCGTTGCTGCCGGTGAAGATAGCCCCTCCCGTTGGCCACTCCCTTGCCGTCGCCTGGCCGTAGTAGACCCTTGCAACCCCTGAGGCCCTCGACCCCCCGGCTCTTGTGACAAAGATGTTTGAGGCAAGTGCGTCAACTGCCTCCTCGTCAAAACTGTCGGGGCTCTCCTGCTGGAGGATCCTGAGAAAGCTCTGGGCAACCTCAAGCCGTGCGGCGTCGTTTAGAATAGGCTGGAGGATGAACTCAAGGGGCTTGAAAAATAGCTGCTCAAAGGCGGTGCCGCTTCGCAACTCAAAGCCAGGGTCGTACTCCCGAAGACGCGCTGTCAAAAACTCCGAAACAGGAAGCTGTGCCATCTCTTACACCATTATGTCTGTTTGTTGCCCTAGCTCGCTCACAACCCGGATTGTAGCGAGGATCTCAGTTTGGTCCTCGCCCGGTAAAAGGCCAAGAAGTCGGATTTCTCGCAACCTCTCTGCGGCGGAAATGTTTAGACCAATTTGCGCTGCCTGGATCTCCGTCTCGGCCTTCCTAAGCCTCCTTGTGATCTCAGCCGAGATCTCAGAGGCGTCTTGGTCGCTGAAATTCATCCAGATCATATCTTGAAGGCCTGCTCCCCAAGAGGGGTTCAAAACGTCTTTCCCCGGCGAATTAAATAAAGACAAGATGACCATTTGTATCAACTTGGAAAGCCCTGAAACCGGCTTTCCCGTAACCCCAAAGCTGACCCTCCCCGTCTTCTGGTCAATTTTGATGACTTGAAGATCCATCAGACAGGAAGCCTTCCAAGGATTCGCCCAACGGCGTTTGGGGTTTTCGATTGGTCGTCAGTGAGGATACCGCAAATTGACTCTTTTATCTTAGCGAAGCTGGCAAGGTTAGTAAATTTGACACAGTCTTGAAGGTTCTTAAATATGGCCAGATCAAAATCCACCGACAACTTGAAGTTGATGAGGTCTTCACTTCTTTCAAGCTGGGTTTGAAGTTCCGAAAGCTTTTCTTGATCCTCGGGATCTGGAAGACACTTTTTTAGAAAGGCAAGCGCTGTCAGTCCCGCCCCGACTGTCGTTGCATCGCGGGCGTTGAGCTTGAAGAATTTTGAAAACTTGCCCGACGACAAGGCCCCAGCAGCTTTGTCAAAACCCATTCCGCCGAGCAGGTTTGAAAGCTGCGAGGCGATTTCCTCTAGCCCACTTTCAAACGGCAAGGGCACCTTGATAAAATGATCCAGGTTTTCCGCAATCGCCTTGTCTCGACTGATTGACAGGTCAATTCGTAAAAGAAGCGATTTTCCAAGCGTGGCGGCAGCCTTTCTCTTGCTAGGGTTTGTGAGCCCGTCAATCGCAGTAAGCCCGTAGGCAGCCATCTGGCCGTCAAAACTAAAAGGATCCTCCTCGGCCTCAGTCGCCAAAAGTTTCGCCCCAGGGACAGAGGCGTTACCAAGACGCTTTAGATATGCAACCGTGCTCTCGTACACACCTACGGCAGTTGTATCCAAGCTGATTTGGCTGTTTGCCTTCTCGGGCAGGATGTCAAAGTTAGCCAAAATGACAGACAACCGCGCCGCCCAGTCGGCAGAATAGATGACGACTTTTGTCGGCTGAAGGGGGTCTTGAGAGGATTTGTATAAGATATCATCCATGGAATCCCTTACTGAGGATCCCTTCGAGATGGTCCGGTCAAGCAGGTCCAGGGTAAACGTCTTAAGAAACGGCGGAAGAGCGCTCTTCAAATCAAAGAGGGATAGCTTGTAGGAGGCCAAAAGGGCGTTGAGCACCACGGTTGAGGCTGTGTAGTCCTGCGCATGGCTTAAGACTTTGCGGGCGAGAAGGGGGATCTTCTTGAAGGAAAGCATGGCGCCTTGGTCTTTGGGAAGGCCCCAGGCGGTCAGCTGCTCGATTCCGGCCTTTCTTGTGGTGCTTGCGTTGTAGTAGCTGGAGACGGCATTTTTCGCCTTGGCCCAGACGTCAGAAGTCTCCTTGGTGTCTAGGCTTGGGAGGATGAGCTTTCTTGCATGGTCGATATTTGACTTTGCAGAGGAAAATTTCGCTGACAGCCAAAGATCCCTTGCAAAGTAGGTTCCCCGGACCTGCTTTAAATCAGAGATTCCTGCTCCGAGAAGGACAAGCGCCCCGCGCAGCTGGCTGAGATACTTCTGGTACTCCCCGTTTGAGGAGGAAAGCCGCTCGAGATGGCCATTTAGCTCCTTGATGGTCGCTCTTATTTTTTCAAGGTGACTTCTTTTCTTTTCGATTTCCAGCTGCGCATTCCGCGCGATCTTCTTTATAAAAATAAGAAGAACGTCGTTTCGTGCGACGATGGCAGTGGCGACGACACTTGAGGCGAGGCGAAAGGCATTTCTGATGTTTGTCTGATCGGCGTTACTTGCAAGACCGAGGGCGGACACGGCGATGAGCTCAGAATTCTCCTCGATCGTCTTGGAGACAAAATCTGTGAAGCTACCTTGGCTGGACAGCGCCTTTTCAAGAAGGGGGGAGGACACTTGCAGATTTATCATGCCCAAGGGATCTGACAGCTTGATTAGCGCAAGGCTGGCATTTTGTTTAAGCCTCTTTGAGCACTCGTCGGCAAAGAAATCAGAAAGACTCATCTCGCTGCCTTTTCAAGCTTTTGACGGATCTTGGTGAAGATCATCCTCACCTTTGATGAGGAAAACCCGACCTTTCTTGCAATCCCGTCAAAGTCAATCTTGCCGTTTGTTTTGATCATCTTTTGACGGCCGTTTCTTCCAAAGATGTGCTCGTAGACAACCTTCTCCTCAGAGGTCAGCTCAAAGTAGACGTGAGAGAGAATTTCCTCAGCCTCGGAGGATTCAAAAGCAGCATACTCATCCACTCCCCCCTCGATCGAAAGGTCCCTTTGAAGCTCCTTTCGGATCCTCTCAATTTCAACAGGTGACATGCTGAGGCGGTCTGACAGCTCTGCTGTCGACGGCTCCCTTCCAAGCTCTGCGCGAAGGTTGGCAAGCTCGTTTTGATAGAGGCCCACCTTCATGGCCCTTGGTTCTGGCATGTGGCCCAGGTTCTGGAACATGTAGTTAAGGCGTTTGGCCTTTTGGTGGACTGCATTGTAAACGTGCGTCTGAAGTGCAGCCCCCTCGGAGGGCTTGTAGGTCTTGAGGGCGTCGTGGAAGTTTTGGGCGGCCCAGATCCTGTGGGCGCTCTCGGGGATGTTTGAGCCGTAGGAGGCTTTCTCGGCGGCGCGGTAGATAAGGGGTTTCATCGACTGGTAAAGCTCTCGAAAATGTTCGGGCCTTCCTGTCTTCTTCCACTGGTCAAAAAGATTTTGCTCTTTGCTTTTAACATTATCCACGGAAACCTCTCTTGGCCGCCAGTGCGTCAATGTACTTTTTAATCACCCTTTTCTTCTGCTTGATGGACATCTCGTTTCTCTTTCCAGTCCGCGAGAAGCCGCTACCGTCAAAGATCATGTACTTGGAGTCGGCCTTTGAGGTGGCCGAGGCGGAGATGAACGAAAAGGCACTTTCCATCTTCACATAGGGCCTGTTTGTCGTAACGGCGATGTACTCTTGGACGCTTGCCGGGCCGTTTTTCTTTTTCTCAAGATATTCTGCTGCGAGCTTTGCAGTCGCTCCGTAAAGGGTGCTTTCTCCAGAAAAAAAGTTTGTGAGGGGGGTGCCACCATGAGATACCGACTTTGTCTCGCTGCCAAGGATCGTGTTGTAAAAGGTTTTAAGCCCATCTGGGGACACGTGGGTTTTTCCAAGGCTTGCCACCGCGTCCGGGGCGGCAGATGACGCGGGTGGTGCCTGCACCTTTCCAAAAATGGACTCTTCAAACCAGGGCGGGATGAGAAGAGAAGTACCCCCGGAGTCGCTTGTAGACCCCTGCTCACCGACCGTTCTGGCATAGGTAAGGGACACATTGGTGTGCCCCCCTTCGGTTGAGTAAATTCGGTGGGTGACCGAAGTGCAGTAGGCAACAACCGACATGCCAGGGTTCTGGTCATCCAGGATAAGTACAGGAAAGCCGGGGACAACCGACATCTTCAAATGACTCGTTATTTGCACCTGACGGCCACGAAAACGCTTTTTATAGAAAAGATACTCGGCAAGGCGGCGGTTAAATTCGCTCTTTGCTTTCGCGTCCTCATCAAGGGCCGAGCGAAAGCTGCTGCTAAAGGGGACCATCCCCTCCTTGGCAAAGTAGATGCCCTTTATCTTCTCCTCGTTTGTAAGCCACTGAAACTGCCTTGTCGTGTCGCCGGCTACTTCTGAGAAGGTCTTCTTTTCTTGTTCTGTGAGGTCGTTTCGGTTGCTCTTTGAGACGCCCTCTTTCTTCATGTAAACAAGCTTGGCCGTTTCAGACGATATCTTCAGGTCGCCATCTGCAGTCGATACCCCATCTTTCGGGTCAAAAATGAGGCTTGCAGGGTAGGGGGTGTCTGACTTTTTTGTCATGAACTGCCTGAAGGATTCTGGAGCGTAGGTCTGCTCCATGTAAACCTTGGTCGAGTCAGTCCACATGCCGGGAAGCTCTGGTTGGTAAATAAGTCTCGTTGGCTCCTCGAAAAAATTACGGGAGTAGCTGAAGCTTGAGTACTCGTCCGGGAAAAAGACGTTGCAAAGAGGTGGGGGCATCATAAAGAGGTTTGGCTTGAAGGCAAAGCTTCCAATCGTCCTTTTGATCCCGTCGTTTGCAGGAAGGGGCCTTGATATGTTTGCGGAAACCTTTGATGGAAACGGGACCGTAACGAAGTCGTGAAAGATCATCCCGAGAAGCTCTTGGATGACCGTCCTCAAAGAGGTGAAGCCGGAAAAGCTGTTTGGTATCTGGTGAAAGTAGTCGAGAGCCTCTTTTTGCTTGATGAGCTCTTTTAGCTTTTTGCTTGAGTGGATCACAAAGCGGTCTGTGATCCTCAACCGTTCTTCTGCATCAGAGAAAAACTCGTTGATACCGCCCACCTTCCGATACATCTCGACAAAAGCATCGAGGAGGTCCGCATTGGGGTTTTCCGAGAAGACCTTCTCAAATATCACCCGGTAAAAAGAGGCCTGAGCCGCCGTGGCGGTGTGGATGGAAACGTTTGATGCCGTGGCAGCCTTGGTGTCTTGGGAGACACTGCTGAGAAACTCGACGCCTTGGTTCAGGGCCTGCTCAAGGTTAAAAAAGTACGTAAGGGCGTTGTCCCAGTATCCGGAAAAATCGATTGCCGAGACTGAAAAAGAGCGCGAACTCGGGTTTTTTCCAAACGTGTAGCCAAAGACCTCACCCTCCCAGCAAAGGACGAAAGGAAACCTACCTGAGCTGGAGACCTTCTCCTGAGCATTTTCTTGGTACTGCCTTACAAAAATCTGGACAAGCGTTCTTGGCTTGATGTGCTGGATCTGCTCGTGCGGGACAAGGTCGATGTATGCGATGGATGCCTGATTTACCGTGTGGGTGATCGTAGCCCCCGTGAAAGGAACCTCGATGCCCTCGATAAAGAGTTTTGCGTTTAAGGGTTTTCCTTGCGGCATTTTAAGCGACTCTTCCTATAAGGCCCGAAAGGTCACCAGACTTCTCAAGCGCTGATCTGGCAGCAGTTTGCGCAGTGTCGACAGCCCCCGTTGTTGTACCAGTACCATCTTTTCCTGCAATTTTTTCCATCAACTCCTGAAATACCCGGTCGACAGCAAGCTTTCCGTTTTGGCTGAATACCCCGAGATCTTCAGAAAATCCGTAGAGCTTCTTCTCTGTGACAAGCACCTGGAAATTTAATCCAACAGCCCCCTCAATCGCTGCGTTTGTCTGGGTGGCGATGCTCAGGATAAAACCTTCAATCTGGCGGCCGCCGTAGGTGATGATGGTCTTTGCATCAAGCTCAACGCACTTGGTGCCGCGAAGGTAAAGATCATACATAAGCATGAAGTCTGTCACCCAGTTTGCGTTCTTGGAATTAACGAGCTGGCCTGAAAAACTATAAACAGACGGCTTTTCTCCAAACATGAAGACATAGAAGTCCCCAAAGGTTTCGACGATCTGAGACCTTTCAGAACGACTCTCCTGGACAGAATCAAGAAGAAATTTCGAGTAGGCCGGGATCAGGTCCTTGTCCTCTTTTCCTTTGGGACCCTTGCCATAAATCCGGATTGATGCCGCACTCTCATCGGTCTCAAAACCGATGAAAGTTCTTGGGGCATACCCGGATCCGCCTTGAGAAGAGCCGTTTCGGTAATAATCTGCTGACCGGTAGGCAGCTTCTATGACGGGGGGCGTTGGCCGCATCCCGGGGGCCACGCTTGGGAAGACCTCTTTTACCTGGTCGATCTTGCCGCTAGTTGGGTCAAGAGCCCTTTTTAACTGCGAGCGCCCTGTCGTGGATCCGGTTCCAGGAATGCTGCTCGTAAATCCAAGGCCAGCCATTTATCCCCCCACCTCGATGTCGTTGTCAGCGTAAATGGTTGCAATGGTGCGCTCTGGAAGTGATGTTGCCTTGGACACCTGTTTTCCAAGGAGGATGAATTGAAGCCCCCTTGCAAAAGAAATGGCCTTGTCACGGATGAGGTCTTCAACACCGTAGTCCTCGACAGTTTTAAGCTTGACCTGGACGACACCGACGTCAGTACCGACAGCGACATTTTGCTCGTCAAGAACCCTGCTCATAGACCGTTTGCCTCCCTTCGTATTTTGTTCCTGAACTCCTGCTCACTGATGCCCGGGCTTAACCCAAGCGATTTTCGAAGGCCCTCAATCTGGGCAAGTACAGCCTTGTTGTCGGCACCGGCTGCGGGGTCCGCTACAGGTCTTGGAGCCAAGGCGTCTTTTCTTTCCTTTTCCACCTGCGAGAGAAATGTCCCGCGCTTTGAGTCGGACGTAAGAAAAAGCGAGCGTTCAAACGCGCGCCTTTTTACAAGGCCAGGAAGAGTTACGTACTGGCCGCTTCGTGAGTCCTTGGCCTTGTTGTAGCGAAGAAAAACATCCGCCGCCTCAGAGAGTTTCCCCTCGTTCATGAGGGCTGCAATCTTCATGGCCCCTGCAGGCCCTGTGTTGTACTCAAGAAGAGTCAGTGCCGCCGCTTGGTTTGCCGAGATGTCTTTTTTTAGCACTTTTTGCCAAGAGAGGTGTTTTGAAACATCACTCTTTAAAATCTCTTGGGCTTCGTCTTTTGTCAGCCTTGCCGAAAGAAGGTGCTCTTCTCCCTTTCTTATCAGGTGGCCGTAGCCAATCGAGTAACCTTTGACATCCTTGTAGGAAGTCTCGCTGAACCCCTCAAGACGCTTGAGTTGGGCTGTGACAATCTCCATGGCCTCTGGGGTAAGGCTCATTAGTTTTTAATCCTCATGCCTTGGGCGAGGGCATGAAGGAGCCCATACACCTCTTGATTGATCCTGGCCTGGGTTCTTAGGTTTTCTTCTTCAGCAGAGTTTGACTGGCCTGGGTTTGAACCGATAATGCTTGGTGAAGAGGCCATGTCCCCGCTAGGAGCGAAGTTCTTGTAGTAGGCGTTTGCCGCAACCTCTTTTGCTTCTCCCACCCTGTTTTCTCCAACAAGGCTTACAATCCGGGACCTGCTCTCGTCAGAAAGGGACTGGAAGGCCTTGTGCCCCGAGATCGATTCGAGGGTTTTTGCAGCACCCTGGTCGATTGCCTGCGACATGGCATCGACATCGCGCGCGCCATCGGCACCAGCCTCACGCTTTCCAATCTCAATAACCTGGCGCTCTTTTTTGTAGTAGTCACCAAGAAGGGCCGCACTTCTTGCCTTAAAGGCCTCAGATGAGGCGACGGTTGAGACAATATCCTTCGACGCAACAAAAGTCGGTGAGCCATTTACCATCAGGGCCGTTCCGACCCCCTTGGTCCTGTTGCTCACCGAAAGTTCGACTTTTGCTCGCAGCTCGTCTTTTCTCTTCGGATCTGTCTCGCGCTCGGCCTCGGCAAGAGTCGCAAGCTCGTCGGCAGTCATCTGGAAGTTAAACCCGTCGAGCCGGTCGCCAATGTTTATCTTTCTGACGCTTTCTGAAATGCTCTCGTCAAGTGCCTTTGCCTGCTTGACGTCCATCAGTTGGTTGGATGAGGTGTAGTTTCTTGCACTGCCCACATCGTCCATCAGCCTCTCCTTGAGGATGCCTGAGCCGCTTGCCTCAATCGTCTTGATGGTTGTTGCGATGTCTTTTTCTGACGCCTCTTCAAGGGGCTTTCCTGTCACAGCCTGCACAATGTCTCTTGTGCCGGCCTCGTTTTTTCTGACTTTCTCGGAAAGGTCCGCCACGACCCTTGCAGGAAGCTGGCTTACCTTGATCTCCTTGTTGAGCTCTTTCATCCGCGCCTCGGAAATCCCAAGGCGAAGAAACTGGTTTTCGGCCTTTCCATACTCCTCTTTTGAGACAGCCTTGCCCCCGCCAAGGTAGATCCTTCCCTTCAAATTCGGGTTTCTTTCTAGCGAACCAAAGGAGTCGACATCCTCCTCTTGAAAGCTCACTAGACCTCTTTTTTTGGCTTGCATAAGGGCATCTGCTTGTTTGAAGAAGACCCCGTTTGAAAGATCGACGTTTGTGTCATGGAGTTCATCCCGGTAGCGGCGCTGTTCCTCTCTTGGTATAACCCTTGAGACGTCTACCCCCACCCCGGCCCTTGCACGCTCAATCCCTAAAACATTCTCCTCGGCAAAGACCGTTATCGCCTCTCTCACCTCGGCTGATGCCTCGGTCACAGGGCGGGCTACCAAGTCAGCACCGCGCCTGACAAAATCCCCGAAGCGGTCGTAGGCGTAGGTGAAGATATTGTTGCGGTAGGCCTTGTCGACCTGCGCCCTTACCCGGTCTGCGCTGAGGGCTGCCTGCTTTCTTTTAAGGAGGCTTTCTGGGTCCTTCAAATCGGCCATATCAGCATCGACGTCCATGTCAGACATGCCAAACTGCCTTTTGGCAATCGCCCTGTAAGCCACTTCGATTGGGGTGCCAGTCATGTCGGCGTAGTACTTTGCCGTCACCTGAATCTGCTTCATGCGGTCCAGTTGAAGCCCCATCCCACCGTAGGTGCCCCCAAGCTGCGAAAGCATTTTTTCCTGGTTTGCCTGATAGGTCAGGACATCCTTTGGGGTGCCCAGGTTTCTCGCCGCCTGCATCACAAGGTCTGAAAAAGACGCGTTTGGATCTGATAGAGCTTCCCGAAACGCCCCCGCATTAAATCCACTTGCCCCTCCGCCAGCGCTAAAGAAGGCCGCATTGAAGCCCCTGCCCGCTGCAGTCTGGGCGTACTGAAGGGAGCTTGCAGTCCTTCTTTGGGCAAAAGCCTCCTCGCCCCCGGCCTGGGCTAAAGCCTCCTGCGACAAAAACCCAGCGTCGCGGGCTGCCCTGATCTGGGCAAGGTTCATCATGTTTGACTGGTAGCCAATACGCATGTCGATGCCCGTTCCACGGAACATCTCAGCCCCTTGGAGGCCAACTCCAAACATCTCTAGGCCTGTCCTCCCGGCAAGCCTCCCTAGCGTTGAGGCCTGAACTGAAAATCCGCCAGCCTCCGAGACATCGACTCCGATACTTTTGAGCTGCTTGATCGTCTCAAGACCGTCTTTGAGTGTCGTGTGGAGGAACCTTGAGACAACTTTTACGTTCTCGGTAATGTCTTTGAACTTCTTTTTGAAGTCATCCATGCCGCCGATGTTGCTCAAAAGACCAAGGCGGGTGCTCTCTTGCAGGATCTGCGAAAGATCATCCGTCGACATTGTCGGGTCGGAGGCGTCAAGGGAGCGAATGAAGTCGGTTGCCTCAAGACGCGCCTTGTAATTCATTCCAGACTGGCGCCTTGGATCAGCTATCGGGGAGCCAGCTCCGATAAAACGAAAGCTGCTGGCCTCAAGGTAATTTGACAGCTGGTTTCTTTGGGCCATCTGGTGAACCAGATATTCTGCCGCCTGGGTCGCAACAAGGGGCGCCATGAAGCTGCCAAGACCGCCGCCTAGTTTGGCCCCAAGTGGACCAAGCGATGAGCCAAAGAACCTGCCAACCGAGCCACCAAGGCCAGACATGTTGTAGCCGGCAGCAATCGATGTCCCAAAGATGGCCAAAGAGGAGGCCGTGTCGGCGACCCTTTGACCAAAGTCAGAGGCAGACATCATGTTGTAGTCGTAGGCGTTGACCCCGCCTTTGGCCGGGTCATTGAGGCCAAGGATCCCGGTAAGTCCACGGACAAACCCCGTCTCCTGCACGTACTGGCCGTAGTAGCCAGCATTTACCCTCGCAGGGGCCATGTAGGTCACAGGGCGGATGGCACCACCAATTTGGCCGAACATGTTGTTCAGCCCCTGGTATGCCCCGCTTCCAAAAGCACCGAGGCCAGCCATCCCGGCAAAGGGGCTGTCGCCGTAACTGGCACGCATGCCCGTGGCCGCCGCCTGCTCGTCGCCGTAGTAGCCCCCGTCACCAAACGGATCCGGATTCACCATGTGTTCAGCCCCGCAAAACCTTTAACGCTTCTTTTTGCGCGACCTTGAAGTTGACATCGGACGGACCATAAACGGCCCTTTTGTGGCTTCCTCTTCAAGGAGCTGCCTTATTTTCATAGCCCGCCTGTCGTCTTCAGCTTTGTCCTCAGGCAAGAGATGTGACCTTAAGGCTTCCATCACTTTTGAAAGTCCGTCATTATCCGAGCTTCCGCCACTTCCGGACACGGCAGAGACAATCTGGTTGGCTCCCTGAATGATAGCATTTACCAGCGCCAAATTCTGTAAAAACTGAATTTGCTGCTGGCGATTAAATGCCAAAATGGCAAGGTTTTCCTCAAGACTCCCCCAATCAAAAATAAGTCCGCGCAGGACAAACTCGCACCGCGCAATACCTCGGGGGGAGTTCAGGACTTTTTTAGGAGGTCTGACTCCGGGCTTTCAACAAGGTCGCTGACGGCAACGGAAAACACCCCAAAGGTGCGCATCATTTTTGAAATGACGCTGCCGCTAAGCCGGCTTAGGACATCCCGACGTTTTTTGGCGGTTTCCTTGGTGTCAACGACCTCTCCAGAGGAAGAGGCCTTCATCACAGGCTTACAAACAGGCTTTCCGGCAAGCTGGCTTACGGCAAAGGCAAGGGTCCACATGTTGCGGCGCGTGGCGTAGCCGTCGTTGGTCATCTTGACGCCCTGGATGTCGTCAGCCAAGAGCTCGTCCACCTCGTCGTATTCTTGGCCCGTCAAAGTCTTGAAGGTGATGGTAAAAGACTTTTGGCCACCTCGTCCCGGAAAGATATTGACCTCTTTTTCGATAAACCCGCGGAAGAAAAGTTTTTGAAAATCCTCGTCGTCAAGCTCAACCCCGATTCGCCTTAGGGCCTCTGTCGGGGTCTGGGGGTTTTGGCTTGCGATGCTATTTGCAGCCGGTTCCAAAATCCCAGGCTTTGTAGCCTCTGGCTCGAAGTCAAACTCGGCACTTTCCCCGGCCTCTTCAACAGGGTCTTGGCCCTTGGCCCTTTCTTCCCTGAATTTTTCCTCGGCGGCTTTCATCTGCGGAGGAATTCCAAACGATCCCGAAAAATTTGGCTGGGTATTAATTTTCATAAATTGTTTTCTCCGTCGGGTATAAGCTAGCTGAGCAAGAATTTAACATAGGGTGGTCAAATGGCAAATGTAAAACAAGTGAAGGTCTGTAAACACTGCGGCGCAAGCGATCTGCCGGATCCTTTGCCAAATTATTGTATGGCCTGCGGAGCACCAATTTCCGTCTTGAAATCGGATTTATTTACCGAGCCAAAATACCTCACAAGCCAAAGAAGGCAGCTCATCGCCGCGCTTGAGGAAGAAAGGCTTTCTCCTGGAGACAAGATCTATGACGAGCGAATGGTCGAGCTTGGAAAGGAACTCACCCGATTTGCAAGAGAGGCACCCTACAGGTGGCAAATTGGCTGTTTGATGGACGCAAAGGTTTTTCTTGAAAACCTCCTCCACTCGCGCGCGACAAGAAGCGAAGTGACAGAGGTTGTAAAACTAGGGCAGGCGATTGGGACCATATCCAGTGCCATTTCCGAGTACCTGAAATCTGGAGGAAAGCATAATGACAGAAAAATTGGACCACTTCTGCCCGTCGAGGGAGACCATGGCGGGTATCAAGGCGCAGCTGGTTAACGCCGGCTGCGACCCCATGTTAATCCCAGACGACTGGGTCATGGCCAGTGTCGCAGCCACTGCAAAATGGATTCAGCAAACAGAAGCCGGCCTCGATTTTGTGAGCCGGCTTCTTCATTTGAGCTACGAACAGGGAAGAGAAGACAAGGTCTATGAGGTTGTCGACGACGACAACCTGACGGCCGAACTTGTAAAGCCAGAGGACATCTACATGATCTCTGGCTGCGTCGCCAACAGGCGCCCAGTCCCGTTTCACAGCGTTAATGTCCACGAGAAGGAAACAAGCCAGTGCGACGGCTGCGGCACAACAGCCCACTGCCTTCAAAATGTGCGAGACCCCTTTACAGACAAGGTGGTTGAGCTCTGCAACTATTGCGTGACCCACCACGAGCACCCAAGAATCCACGAGCTTGGTGGAAGGGACATGTGCGAAAGGTGCCCCGTAAGAAGCTGCAAACATCATCCGGACAGGGAAGTTCCGTATGCCGTGCCGGCCCAAAACACATTGCCATGGAGCGAGTATGAACCGTGCGAAAGTGAGCCCCTCTTTGGTTGAGGTCTTCTGGGACGGAACCCTTCCCGCAAAGATGGTTTCCTCCCTTGGTCCTGATCACCCCTACGTTAAAAAACCAGAACTTGCCCCAATCGCCCAGGTGATCCCCCACTGGGAGCATCTGGCCGGGTTTGCTCACGCAAAAAAAGACGGCTCAAGGCGGTTTGTCATGACGCTTAGCTCGCGCAACCTGAGACGACTCCACGCCGAGTTTGGTCAGATCAAGTTTGCTGAAGGCGAGCACCTTGTCGGCGAGCTTAAGGCAAGAAGCGCCGAGTTCTACAAGATGATCTCCCAGGCGGTGAAGATAAAGGCAGGGCATCTTGACTGCCACATCCCCTACAAGGTCCCCCCTCTTGCCCCCTACCAGCACAGGGCAGCTGTCTTTCTTACCGAGACGAAAAGAGCGCCTCTTTTTGCCGACTGCGGCCTCGGAAAAACCTGGGCCGTTCTTGTCTCGACAGAAGAACAGATAAGGCGCGGGGTGATTGAGCGGGGAAAAACCCTCGTCTGCGGAAAACTTGCAACCCTTGAGACAGGGTGGCTTGAAGACGCAAAAAAGTTCACCGACCTCACGGCAAAGCTTCTTTGGCTCCCTTCGGGCAAGGGGAGGAAAGAAAAAGTGGCCGAGATCCTAAGGGAGCCAGCAGACATCTTTGTCATAAACCATGACGGCGTCAGGGTGTTTGAAGAGGAGCTGGCCAAAGTCGGCTTTCAAAAGGTCGTGGTCGATGAGAGCACGATCCTTAAAGGCTACAAGGGAAGCACCTTCTACACGGGCGGTGAGTTTGGAAAAGCCCTCATGAATGTCTCAAAAACGGCCGACTGGCGGGTCATCATGAGCGGGACACCTGCCCCAAACAGCGCAGAGGATCTTTGGGGCCAGATCTACTTTCTCGACCCGGACGGGTTTCTTCTTGAGGGGTCCTACGCAGATTTCAAATCCTGCTTCATGCAGGAAGTGCTGCAAGGGGCTTTTTTTCACGACGGCAAGAGAAGAGGGCCAACGCACGAGCTTAAAAAGGGCGCGGCAGCGGCCATCTCGGAAATTGTCATGCCACTTGCCTTCCGGGCAAGGATCAGGGACCACCTCGGTGAGCTTCCAGAAAAAACCGTCATCAAGCGCTTTGCCCTCATGAAAAAAGAGCAGCAGCGGCACTATGACGAGATGAAAAAAGCCCTCTCCACCGAGATTGACGACGAGTTTGTCTCGGTGGATTCAAAGCTGACCCAGCTCATGAAGCTGCGTCAGATCACGGGCGGGTTTCTCATCGACCAGGAGGAAAAACCCCACAAGGTGGACGGCCACGCCAAGGAGGCAGCGCTAGATGGACTTATTTATGAAGAAATAGCCCCGCAAGAGAAAGTCATTATTTACTGTCAGTATCAATACGAAATTAAAGCCATCGCACAAAAGTATATGGACCTCGGCGTTGTAACGGTTTACGGGGGGAATTCATCCGCCCAAAACCTCGAAAACATTAAGGCTTTCATAAAAGACCCGAAGGTTAAAATCATTGTGCTGCATCCGAAAAGTGCTGCGCACGGGCTGACCTTCACGCACTGTCATTATATGATCTTCTACTCGATCTCCTATTCGGCAGAAGACGACTACCAGTGCGTAAAACGGATTGAGCGCGCGGGTCAAAAGCATCCGATGTGCATTTATTATTTGCTTGCGAAAAGTGCCAACGCAGGGGAAATGACCATTGATCAAATAATTTTTCAAGTCATCCAGTCAAAGACCAAGTCCCAAGATGAACTCATCACGGAGCGGGATCTGGCCAAGGAAATCTACACGGAACTGAGGAAAGCGACTCATGGAGAAGCAGGAAAAATACAGGCTGTTCAGGAAAAGGTTCTACGCAAGACAGGACGTCTACGGCAAGCAGTGGCAGGTGGTGCGTGATGACGGCACCCAGATCAAGGGGTTTGCGCCGGTTTGCGAGAACTTTGCAAAACCCTTTTGCCACCTGACCCTTAAAGACGGCATCAAGTGCGACAGCTGCGAGCATAAAAAGTGGGCCCAGGTGACAGACGAGACGGTTTCGCGTCACGTGACGGGTGAGGAGGTCCACACACAGTATGTCCTTCAAAAAGACGGTACCATCAAGTTTGGGGCCATTGACTTTGACTTCAAATCCGGACGTGAAGACAAGGGCTACACGTGGGAGGACGTAAGCCGCACAACAGCCCTTCTTGCCGAGTGGGGCATCCCGCACGGAATTGCAAGGAGCACGGGAAACGGCTTTCACATCTACTTTTTCTTCGAGGACTTCTACCCGGCTGCTAGGTTCAGGGCCCTTGTCTTTGAGGTATACGAGCGGCTTGGCTTCATGGAGCTTTTGCGCCAAGGGGCAAAATACCTCCCCGAGGTTTTCCCAAAGCAAACCTACGTTGGACGAGATGGGATCGGAAACGGCATCACCCCGCCCATGATCGAGCCAAACTTTGCCCGCGGGAAAAACTGTTTTGTCGACAGCGAGAACAAGGTGATTGGAGCAGGGCTTGAGCCTCAGGCCATGGCCGACTTCCAGTGGAAGTACCTGCAGTCAATCCCTGTCATCCCGTCAAACCAGATGGATGATCTCATCTCAAGGCTTGAGCTAAGGGTCTTGGAAGAGGGCATCTCCTCGCAGCAAGAAGGCCCCTACAGCCTTGCCTATGCCAACGGCAAAAACAGGAAAAAGTGGAACCCGCCCCTTTCAGGGTCCATTGAAAAGGTGCTTGAAGGCTGCTCGGCCTTTCGCAAGGTAAGGGACAAGGCCCTCAAAGGGGTCATCCTCGGGCACAACGAGGGGTTCGCCCTCTACCACATGTCGATGGCAACGGCAGACGGGCTTGAGTGGTTCAAAAAGAATGTCCCCGGCTGGGGGCAAAACGAAAGGGACCTGAAACAGCTTCAGCACTCCCACGACAAAAGCTACTCGCCCTGGTCGTGCAAGGCGCTCCAGGAAAAAGGGATCTGCCCCTCCGGGACAGCCTGCTTTTCAAAGCAGCCCCCGCGCGAGGTGGTCGACGGCATCGAGGTGATCCGAGAAGACATCCCAAAAGAGCAGTGGCCTGAGCCCTCTCCAGTCCGCTACGCCTACGGCAAGGGGGAAGACTACCTTCTGAAGCTTCTTAAGGAGGCCGACGAACTCTCCCACGTAAAGTCCGACGAGCAGCGGCTGGGCGGCCTGCGCGGCCTTGCCAAAAGGATCCAGGTCTTTGACGGCGTCCAGCAAAAAGACTTCAAAGAGCACTTGAAAAAGCTCAAGGTCTTTCGCCGGGCCGAGATGTCAAAGGTCTTTGCCGAGGCCGAAGAAGAGCACGAGGCCCTCATGTCGGAATCGGCCGAGGCAAGGGATGATGTCGTCAAGGTCGATGACAACCTCTACAAGAAGGACGATTTTGGCTACTCGTTTCTAAAACCCACCAAGGGCAATAAGACAAGGGAGACAAAACTCTGTTCCGTGGACATTGAAATCCGCGAAGAGAGGGTCTACCAAGACGAGAGCCAGCTCATAAGCTCTGTCTACCGGGGGGTTGTCAGGACAAGGGGGTTTGAAAGGGAGTTTGAAATCAGTGTTGCCGACTGGCACGACAACACGAAGTTTGTAAACTACTTTGCAGGACTTCTTGGGACCGTCTTCTCGCCAATCCGTCAGACGGTTGAGTACATCCGCCAGGCGGCAACAGGGTTTTCAAGAAAGCGCGGGACCGAAAAAAGCGTCTTTCTTGTGACGCAAGGCTATTACGACGAGACCTACCTCATGCCCTCTGTCATTGTCGACAGGGAAGGGGTCAGGCCAAACACGTCAAACCATGTCGATCTCGGGGTAAAGCAGTTTGGTCGCGAGCTTGACTTCTCTCTTCTCACCGAAGAGGAGTTCAAAGATGTCATGCTTCACATCAAGACAGACCTCATCTCGGCCTGGCCAAAGCCTTGGGTCTATACGGGCCTTGCCCACGCCCTTTTGCCTGCCCTTGTAAAGCCTCTTGAGTGGAACAAGAAGGCGACCCTCTTTTATGAGGGCCTTACCGGATCAGGCAAGACCGAGCTGACGCACACGCTCCAGTACTTCTGGGGGAACTTCCAGAGGATCACAGCCCTCACCTCGACTGGAAAGGCCCTCATGGAGGTCGCCCACGAGTTCAAGGACGCCCTCCTTGTCTGTGACGACTACAAGGGCCTTGATAAGCAGCAGATCGATGGCTTTGCCCGTGTGATACAGTACTCCTACGATGGCAACGTGACGCTTAAACTTCGCCGCGACTCGACCATGCAAAAGGCAAAAGAGTCGCGCGCAGTCCTCATCATGTCCGGAGAGGAGTTCATCACCAATGAAGCCTCGATGGTTGCCCGCACGATCCTGATTGAGGTCGACAAGTACGATACGAGGACCACCAGGAACAAGTACCTTCGCGTCGAGAAGATGAGAAAGTACTACCGGGGGGTGACCCCACGCTTTATCTCGTGGGCACTCTCGCAGAACCGGGAAGAGCTTCTTGATTTCTACAGGGACTGCCGCATCCGCCTTAAAGAGAAGTTTGCCACACGCCAAAACGCCGACAGGGTCGCCCAGAATCTGGCCATCAACCACACGACCTGGAACCTCTGGACGCGCTTTATGCTGGCATCGGCTGTGGCAACCCTTGAAGAGGTGGAGGAGCTAAACCGCGAGCACTGGGAGTTTATGGTCGGCCTTCAACGCTCCATGATCGAGCGCTGCGAGGACGAGCAAAACGGGGTTGCCTTCATCAGGGTTCTTAAGCAGCTTATCTCGACAGGGGAGCTCTCGGTCAAAAACATGGTCGGCTATGATGTCGAGAGAAAGCCTGTTGTGGGCTACCTTCCCGAGTCAAAAGACCAGCCGGGGGTCATCTACATATACCCAGACATTGCCTACCAGGCAGTGCTTGGCTATACGAGAAACTCCCCCATCCGAGGGACCGAGCGCGCCATCTCACGCCAGCTCCACGACATCGGGGTGCTAAAGGGCTGCGACAAGGGGAGGCTTAAAAAGCAGGTGCGCACGGGCCAGAGAAGGGAGTTTGTCTGGGTGATGGACCTTGAAGCGCTTGGGTTTGAGTCCCAGCCGGAAACCTACTCAAGGTTCCAGCAGGCAAAGACAGGGAAGGTCCTTGAGTTCAAGCCGGGGGGTGAATACCGGGTTGATGCAGAGGGGATCTTCTAGGGGGCCTAAAAAGCCCCCTTTGAAGGGCAGATGGTGGAATTGGTAGACACGCTGGTCTTAGAAGCCAGTGCCTTAGCGTGCGGGTTCAAGTCCCGCTCTGCCCACCAAAGCCTGCACGGGGTAAAATCCTAGGTGTGGTCAAAACAACAGGAGGTTGCGCCATGGATGGTGAGCGTCCCAGAGTGTTTACAAATGAAGCGTTTAGGCAGGTTGTCTCAAGGCTTTTTTCTGCGCTTGAAAGGGCAGCAGAAGAGGTCGGAGTCTCTGTTTGCCTCGCTGGAAAAAGCCACGGCGACTATAAAGGCGAGGTAATCCTCCACCTTGGTATCCTTGATGCCTTTGGACAGCCAGAGCGGCCGATTGTCACCGACTTTAAGCTCTATGCAGAGCTTTTAGGCCTTAAAAAGGGTGACCTCGGAAGGACCTTTACCCACCGTGGAAAAACCTACCGCCTAAAAGGCTACAACCCGGCCAACAAGGCACGTCCTTTTGTCCTCGTAGACCTTGAAAAAGGAAGGCGGGTTTACATGGGAGAGGCGCTTGTTGTCGGGGCCCTCACCCAAAGTGAGGCCACGCAAAGCCTTCAGTAGTTATTGGTATAAGACCTATGGGAGGAAATTCCTATGGGTGCCACAAAGCAAGACCAAAGTGGCGGGTACAATGACTTCATGGAGATCTACAAGGTCTTCGTCCTTGCAAGAAAGGAGTTTGAGGAAAAGGGAGAGGGCTCGCGCGGGGACATTTACGTAAAACACTGCCTTCGCATCGAGACAATATGCCAGAGCCTTGGGATCGACTCGGCTCGCTACCTCACCGAGCTTGCTGGAATTCTTTTGTACCCAAAAGGAAGATAGGGGTCCCCAAGGGGACCCCTACCCTGTCTCCTGGAGGGGAGCTTTTTTTAGCTTGCCACAAGTAGCCCTTGGGTTCGATCTAAAAATAAGTCCATGCCATAATAGGCCCCCGGGAGGTAAATGATGGATCCTTTCTGGTCTGGGTTTGAAAAAAGAGCCCAAGAGATCGCAGTGAAAAAAGACCCAGCCAAGTGGGAGGCAGCAAAAAAACGCGCCGTCTCCAAGATGGGGGGCAAGTGGTCTGCCCGAGCAGCCCAGCTGGCAACAAAATACTATAAGGACAGCGGCGGGAGCTACGCCGGCAAGAAAAGCCAGAAAAATAGTCTCCAAAAATGGACCAAGGAAAAATGGCAGCCAAACCCCTACGCCAAAAACAGGCCGGATCCCTCCCTTGCCAAAAACAAGTCGGGAAAAACAACCCGCTACCTCCCCGAGCACAAGTGGAAAAGCCTTAGCCCGGATGAGGCAAGAGCCACCGACACCAAAAAGATCAAAGCCACATCCCAGTGGGTGCCAAACACAGACAAGGCCCGAGTGACAAGGAGAGAAGCATGAGGGGATTTTGGGAAGGGTTTGAAAAAAGAGCCCTCGAAGAGGACAAAAAAGAGACCTACTCCAAGTGGCGCGGGCTAGTGAACATGGGCCCAGGGGAACTCAAAAGCTTCCTCCACTCAGAAGAAGGCCAAAAAGCAGGCCTTTCAAAATCAGAGGCATCCTCCCAAGGGATCAAGCGGGGAAGAGACTCTGGCTTTGCCATCCTTAAGATGAAGGAAAAGCCACCTGAAGAGTGGAGCCCCGCCCAGTGGGCTTGGGCAAAGCGCCAGATCAACTTCATTACCAGAATGAAGGGGAACCCAGGGCCTCTTTTCGATGAAAAAGGCCGGAAAACAAGGAAGCATACCTCGCTTCTTATCTGGGGGCATGACCCCAAAAAGTGATAAGATTGCCACGGCAGACGAACGTGGGGCCCCGCAGATGGTCTGCGGGGCTTTGCTTTTAAAAAATGCCTCGGTCTCTTGGTATAAGATTTATGAGCATCGAGGTTTTCTAACATGACTCGATGCTTAATGGTTCTTGGGGACTCCGGCGAGAGCCGGAGTCCTTCTTTTTTAGCCCCTGGACGCCAAAAATCAGGCCCCCAAAATTGGTATAAGAACCTTGAAATAAAGACCATCCCAAGCCGTGCTTGGGTGGGTTTA
>Ga0214917_10000822_pt1 | contig 40329 bp, 37 predicted proteins | sample LL_1208_BB_MetaG_FD_177983 | JGI IMG/M metagenome (GOLD analysis project Ga0214917, IMG submission 177983) | Freshwater microbial communities from Lake Lanier, Atlanta, Georgia, United States - LL_1208_BB | ecosystem: Environmental > Aquatic > Freshwater > Lake | place: USA: Georgia | collected... | reverse complement strand
GCCCCGAGAACCCGCGAGGCGCTTTGGAAAACCATCGGCGCATCACTCGACCGCTACAGCTCAACCGAATGCAAAAACTACATTCGCCACTGCGGATACGGACACCCTGCGTGAAACGGCTCTAGCAGGCCGCTGAAAGCGCTGATGGGGGAGGAAAAAAGAGCGAAAGGGCTTTGCCCTCTCGCGCTCTCCCACCAGGGTCGACATGTATGTCGACGATTTTCCTGGACCTTTGAATAATTTTAAAATCAATAACCTAACGAAGGTGGAGGAAACTCAGTTTCCTCCTGGGGTGCTCGAGGGGCAAAGCCCCTCGATCTTTTTCCCCCCGCTACCGCGGTGACTGCGCCGTGCGCTGCAGGTTCTGCACCGCAAAACCCTCCCGCGCGGCAATGGCCACGGCCTGTTCGTAATCGGCCGGGGCCATTTCCGTGCTGCGCGAGAGAATCCACAGCACCCGGCGTGAGGGCGAGCCCACCACCGCCCAGCGGTAATCCGGATCCAGCCCCAGCACCCAATAATCGCCATGGAAAGGCCAGAAGAAGCTGACTCGCAGACGGGCATTGTTGCTGCCGGGCACTGGGGTGGCCACCGCCGTCGCTGCCCGTCGCGCGCCGCCTTGCAGGGCGTTGCGGCAGGTGTTCAGCACATCCACCGCGCCATCGGGCCTGGGGGTATAGATGGCTGTTACGTCTTCGCAGCGAACATCGGGCCCATCCTGGAAGAAGATGGGCAGCCGCGCCTGTTCGAACCAGGTGCCGAGGTAGCGCGGCACATCCACCGCTTCGACCGTGGCGGGCATGCCGGGCATGGGTTGGGTGGGGGTGAAGCTTTGGCAGCCGCCCAGCGCCAGCAGGCCCAGGATCAGAAAATGCCTCATTGCGGAATACTCCCCTCCGGCAGGGAGAGCACATGCGCATGAATCTGCCCTGCAGTGCAAAGCCAGATGCGCTCACGCTCGGCCAAAATCGTCTGTAATGCGCCGCGCAGGGCGCGCATGCGGTAGGGTTGGCCGATGATGTAGGGGTGCAGCGCGATGCCCATCACCTGGGGGATGCCGTCCTTTGTCTGGTCCAGCCGCTCCATCGCGTCATCCACCAGCATGGCGGCGAATTGCGCCACGCCATCCTTGCGGGCGATGATGGCGGGGATGTCATTGGCCTCCTGCGGGTATGGGATGCTCAGCAGGCGGCCGCTGCGGGTTTTTTTCCACACCGGCATATCGTCCATGCACCAGTTCAGCGAATAGCCATAGCCGCATTCGGCCAGCAGGTCGGGGGTGACATGGCTCTCGGCAATCCAGGGCGAGAGCCAGCCGGCGGGGGGCTTGTAGCCGGCCTGGGTGATGGCCTGGGTGCTTTGGGCGATCAGCGCGCGCTCCTCGGCCTCGGGCAGGGTGGATTGGCGCTCGGCATTGCTGCGGCCATGGCCGGCGAGTTCATCGCCGCGCGCGGCATGGGCGGCGATCAGCGCCGGCGCATGGTCCAACATGGTGCTGTTGAGCAGCACGGTGGCGGGCAGGCGCAATTCATCGAGCAATTCCAGCAGCCGCCAGGCGCCGACGCGATTGCCGTATTCCCGCCAGGCGTAGTTCAGCACATCGGGCTGCGGGCCGCCGGGGGCCAATTCGGCGCCCATGCCCTCGCCGAAGGAGAAATGCTCCAGATTCACCCCCAGATAGAGCGCCAGCTTGGCGCCATTCGGCCAGGACCATTGCGGCCTTCCGGCCCAGGGGTGGTAGGGGAAACGGTCATGGCTGCGGAGCATGGCAATATCCTGAAGGCGTGCTGGTGTTATCTGCCGCCGCCGATGCAGTTTCGCAACATGTTGGCAGGCCGCGCATTCCTCGCGTAACGTGATCGGAATGGGGAAAGCAAAGCCCGAAGCGAGTGCGCCCGTCACGGGCAAATCCGTCCTCGCCGCTGAAACGCGGCGGCTGGGGCGCAGCGCCTTGCTGCCCATTGCCCTGGGCTATGGCGTGGCATTGTGCGGCCTGGCACAGGCCTGGCTGCTGGCGCGGCTGGTGGCTGGTTTGCTGGGCTATCCGGTGGGGGGCTGGCTGGATCTGGCGGGGGCGGCGGCGCTGATGGCCGCCGCGGCGGGGCTGACCGCGCTGCAGGAAATCGCCCAGAGTGCCGCCGGCCGCGCGGCGCGGGCGCATTTGCGGGGGGTGGCCTTTGGCCGGCTGCTCGCACTCGGCCCGGCCGATCAGCGCGCGGCGGGCGAGAAGGCCACCCTGGTGGTTGAGCGCATTGAGGCGCTGGACGGTTATTTCTCCAAATGGCTGCCCGCGGCGGCGCTGGCCCTGGCGGTGCCTTGCACCATCATTCTGGTGCTGCTTTTCGTCGATTGGGTCAGCGCCTCGGTGCTGCTGGTGATGGGCATGCTGGTGCCCATTGGCATGGCGGTGGCCGGTATTGGCGCGGCGATGGCCAGCAAGCGGCAATTCGAGGCTTTGGGGAAACTCTCCGGCCGCTTCACCGACCGGGTGCGCGGTATTCCCACCCTGGTGCTGTTCAACCGCGCCGAGGCCGAGGCGGATGGCCTGGCCCGCGCCGCCGAGGAATTGCGCGCGCGCACCATGAAGGTGCTGCGCATTGCCTTTCTCTCCAGCGGTATTCTGGAACTGCTCTCGGCCTTTACGCTCGCCTATCTGGCCTGGCGGCATGGCGCGCTGCTGGGCAATAACCACCCCAACCCGGTGGCGGCGCTGTGGTGCATTTTGCTGGTGCCGGCGTTTTTTCAGCCGCTGCGGCAATTCTCCGGCGCCTATCATGAGGCGCAATCGGCGCGCGGCGCCGCCACGGAACTGGCGCCGCTACTGGCGCCCGCCCCTGCCAGCACCGGGCTTGATCTGGCCGAGGTGCCGCCGCGGGTGGCCGTGGTCTTCAGCGAGGTGGTGCTGCGCTACACGGCCGATCGTGCGCCGGCGCTGGATGGGCTGACCTTCTCGGCCGCGGCGGGGGAGACACTGCTGCTGGCCGGGGCATCGGGTTCGGGGAAATCCTCGGCGCTGGCGCTGCTGCTGGGGTTCCGCCGCGCCAATGCCGGGCGGGTGGCGATCAATGGCCAGGATGTGGCGTTGCTCAAGCCGGAGGAATTGCGGCGGATATCGGCCTATATCGGCCAAAAGCCGCATATTTTTGGCGGCAGTATTTTCGACAATATCCGCCTCGCCCAGCCCGAGGCCGACCGCGAGGCGGTGACCGCCGCCGCGCAGGCCGCGCAGGTGATGCAATTTGCCGCCGACCTGCCGCAGGGCCTCGATACCCTGGTGGGCGAGGGCGGCTTTGGCCTCTCGGGCGGGCAGGCGCAGCGCGTGGCGCTGGCCCGCGCCTTTCTGCGCGACGCGCCGCTGGTGCTGATGGATGAGCCCACCGCCAGCCTGGACCCGGGCACGGAGGAATTGGTGCTCGATGCCATCCGCAAATTGTGCCTGGGCCGCACCGCCATCATCGCCACCCATTCCGCCGCCGCGCTGCGTGGCTTGCCCGGCCGGGTGCTGACGCTGGAGGCCGGGCGCGCTGCCGGCCGGCGCATGGCAGGGAATTGAGATGATCCGCGACCTTTATCGCGTTTGGGGCTTGTGGCGGGCGCGGGGCGGCTGGCTGTTGATCGGCGTGGCGGTGGCGGTGGCCTCGGCGCTTTCGGCGGTGGCGCTGCTGGCGCTGGCGGGCCAGGGGGTGGCGCAAGGGGTGGCGCTTGGCGGAGGCGCGCTGGCTATTTTGCTGCTGCGGCCGCTGATGTTCGCCCGCCCGGCGCTGCGCTGGGCCGAGCGCATGGCCAGCCACGAAGCCACTTTCCGCGCCCTGGCCGATACCCGGGTGTGGTTCTTTCGCCAGATTGCCGCCCGCATGCCCGGCGGGCTGGGCCTGACCGGTACGGGCGATGCGCGCGGGCGCATGGTGGCCGATATCGAGGCGCTGGATGGGCTGTATCTGCGCGCCGTGCTGCCGGCGCTGGCGGCGGCCTCGGTGGTGGCGGTGGTGGCCTTGCTGCTGGGGGCTGAGCCCGGGCTGGCGGCGCTGGTGGCCGTGCCGCTGGGGGCCGCGCTGCTGCTGCCCTTTTGGCTGGCGCGCGATGCCAGCCGTGCGGCCAATGCGGTGGCGGCGGCGCGCGGCCAGATGAACCGTGCGGCACTCGACCCGCTGCTGGGGCTGGCGGAGACGCTCTCCAACCAGGCCGAGCATCGCGCCGCCGCGAGGCTGGCCGAGACGACGGCGGCAATGCATGAGCAAGAGCGCCTGCTGGCCCGGCGCGGCGCGATTGGCGGCGCTTCGGGATTTTTGCTGGGGCAGATGGCCATGCTGGGCGCGCTGGGCTGGGCGCTGGCGCATGGGCCGGGCAGCGGGCTGGCGGTGCTGGGGCTGTTCATGGCGCTGGCGGCGGCGGAGACCCTGGGGCTGGTGCCACGCGCCGGCACGGCGCTGGCCGCCGCTGGGGCCGCCGCGCGCCGGCTTTTCGCCCTGGCCGATACCCAGCCACGGGTGACAGAGCCCACCGCCCCGGCCGCGATGCCGCCGGGCAATACGCTGCGTTTTGAGGCGGTGGGCTTTGCCTGGTCGGCGGACCGGCCGGTCTTCACCGCGCTGGAGCTGGAATGGCGCGAGGGGGAGCGGCTGGCGCTGCTTGGGCCCTCGGGGGCGGGGAAGTCTTCCATTGCGGCGATGGTGCTGAAGCTGGCGGCGCCGCAGGCTGGGCGGATTACCCTGGGCGGCGTGGATCTGGCCAGCCTGCCGGCCGAAAGCCTGCGGGCGCGCATTGCCTGCCTCAGCCAGGATGCGCGGATTTTTGATGTCTCGATTGCCGAGAATTTGCGCATCGCTGCCCCCGAAGCACCGGATGCGGCGCTGTGGCGGGTGCTGGCGCAGGTGGGCCTCGATGAGCTGGTGCGCGCCCTGCCCGAGGCGCTGAACACGCCCTGCGGGGAGGGCGGTGCGCGCTTCTCCGGCGGTCAGGCCCGGCGCATTGCGCTGGCCCGCGCCTTGCTGCCGGCAACGCCGCTGCTGGTGCTGGACGAACCCACCACCGGGCTCGATGCCGAAACCGAGCGGGCCTTCCTGGAAACCCTGGAGGCGGCGACGCGTGGGCGCTCAGTGCTGCTGATCACCCATAAGTTGGTGGGGGTGGAAAAACCCGACAGGGTGCTGCGGCTGGCGATGGGCCGGGCTTTACCGGCCACGGCGTAAGGCGGGCGGCCTTAGGCCGCCGCGCGCACCGCCGCCGCCACCCGCGCCACATCGGCCTCTTCCAGATAGGGGTGCATGGGCAGGCTCATCACCTGATGGCAAAGCGCCTCGCTCACCGGCAGCGGCGGGGCCTGGCCGATTGAACCGGCATGTGCTGCGGCATAGGCCGGCTGGTGGTGCAGCGGCTTGGGGTAATAAACGCCAAAGGGAATGCCGGCGGCCTTCAGCCCCTCCTGCATCCGCGTCCGCGCCGCGGCATCTTCCAGCTTGATGGTGTAGAGGCCCCAGGCATGGCCGGGCACGATCTCGGGCAGGGCCACGGTGCCGGCGAGGTGCTGGGCGTACCAGCCGGCGACGCGGGCGCGGGCGGCCAGTTCCTCGTCAAACACATCCAGCTTGCAGAGCAGGATGGCGGCTTGCAGCGTGTCGAGGCGGCCATTCATGCCGGTGCGCAGCACCTCGTAGCGGCCACCACCCTCGCCATGGGTGCGCAGTGAGCGGTAGAGCGCCGCACGCTCGGCATCCTGGGTGAGCAGCGCGCCGCCATCGCCGTAGCAGCCCAGGGTTTTGGTGGGGTAGAAGCTCAGCGCCGTGGCGCAGGCGAAGCAGCCCAGCCGCCGCCCGCCGATATCGCCGCCAAAGGCCTGCGCCGCGTCATCGAGCGCGAACATGTTTTTGGCGGCGCAGATCGCTTCGATCGCCGGCCAATCGGCCGGGCGGCCGAAGAGGTCCACGCCGACAATGGCGCGCGGGCGCAGCCGGCCCTCGGCCTCGACCAGGGCGATGCGGCGCTGCAGGTCGGCCAAGTCCATGTTGAAGGTGACCGGATCCACGTCGCAAAAGACCGGGGTGGCGCCGAGCACCAGCGGCACCTCGGCGGTGGCGGTATAGGTGAAGGCGGGGAGGAAAACGGCGTCACCACGGCCAATGCCCTCGGCCATCATGGCGATTTGCAGCGCATCGGTGCCGGAGGAGACGCCCACGGCATGGCCGCAGCCGGCAAAGGCGGCGAGCCGCTCCTCCAGCTCCACCACCTCAGGGCCATTGATGAAACGGCCGGAGGAGAGGACATGGGCGATGCGGGCATCGAGCTTGGCGCGGATCAGCGATTGCTGCGCCTGCATGTCGAACAATGCGATGGGCTTTTGGGGCATGTCGTTCATGATAAGGGGTCTCGGCCAGCGCGCCGCGTCGATCAAGCCCCCCCAGGGTCAGGTTTCATGTCGGGCTGTGACATTTGCCTGAAGCTTGGGCTATCGCGGCTGTTCCGCCTGCCGGGCGGGCGCTGCTGCCTCATGGGTAAATTCCGGCACCAGCCGCCCCAACTGCGCCAGGGCCAGCTTGGCGTTGCCGCCATGCGCCAGGGCGGCCATTTCATCCATTGCGCGGCCCACCAGGGCCGAATCGCCGGTGCGCGGGGTGGCCATCAGCAGGCCGGGATAGGGGGTGGCGCGTGGCGGTTCCTGGCCGTGGAAGAGTTCTTCATAGAGTTTCTCGCCCGGGCGGAGGCCGGTGAAGCGGATTTCCACATCCTCATCCGGCCGCAACCCGGCCAGGCGGATCATCCGCCGCGCCAGATCCACAATTTTCACCGGCTGGCCCATATCGAGCACAAAAATCCCGCCATCGCGCAGCTCGGGCAGGTTGCTTGCCGCCTCGCCCGTGCCGACCACGGCAGCTTGCAGCACCAACCCCACCGCCTCGCGCACCGTCATGAAATAGCGCCGCATATCGGGGTGGGTGACGGTGAGCGGGCCGCCGCGCTCCAATTGCCGGCGGAAGAGCGGCACCACCGAGCCGGTGCTGCCCAGCACATTGCCAAAGCGCACGGTGATGCAGCGCATCGCCCCCTCGCGCTGGCCATCGAGGTCCAGCGCCTGACAATACATTTCCGCCAGCCGCTTGGAGGCGCCCATCACCGAGGTGGGGTTCACCGCCTTGTCGGTGGAAATGAACACCATGGCCTGGCAGCCCACCGCACGGGCGGCATCGGCGACGATGCGGGTGCCCTGGGCATTGGTCAGCAGGCCCTCCAGCGGGTCGGCCTCCACCATGGGCACGTGTTTGAGGGCGGCGGCGTGGAAGACCAATTCGGGCCGCACATCCTCCATCAGCCGGCGGATGCGCGCAGCATCGCGCACATCGGCCAGCATGGCGCGGCGGGGCAATTCGGGGTGGCGTTCGCGCAGCTCCAGGTCGATTTCGTAGAGCACGTATTCGCCGTGATCGAGCAGCGTCAGGCTGGAAGGCCCCAGCGCCGCCACCTGCCGCGCCAATTCGCCGCCGATGGTGCCGCCCGCGCCGGTGACCAGCACGCGGCGGCCCTGGACGAGGCGGGCCATGCCCTCACGGTCCAGCGGCACTTGCGGGCGGTCGAGCAATTCCTCGATGGCGACGGGGCGCAGCTCGACCCGGACGGTCTCCTCCGGCCGATTGGCCGCGCCCAAAAGTGTGGGCTGCGGCGCGCGCTTGACCGGGATGCCATGCCTGTCGGCGGCATCGAGCAGGGTTTCCAGCGCGGGGCCCTGCACCTCGGCCCCGGCCAGAACCAGCAGCGTGGGCAGCCTTCCCTCGTTGCGCATGGCCTCCAGGACCGCGCCGGCATCCTCCACCGCGCCCAGAATGGGGTGGCCCTGGATGCGGCGCCCGGCCTGGCGTGAGCGGCGGGTGAGGATGCCCAGCACCCGGTAATGCGCCTGCCGCTCGCGCGCTGCGGCGCGAATGAAGAGGTCCGCCGCTTCGGCGCCGCCGGCCACCAGCACCTCGGTGCCGGCCAGCAGTGACGAGACGCGGCGCTGGGTGAGGGCGCGGGTGGTGGCGCGCGCACCGCCCAGGCAGGCGGTCAATACCAGCATATGCAGCAGCGCAAAGGCGGGGTGGGGCGGCTGCCAGGCCCCGGCCAGCAGCAGCCCGGCGGCAAAGAGCAATGCGCCCAGGCCGGCCGCGGCCAGCACGGCCCCTCCATCGGCCAGGCCGGCAAAGCGCCAATATTGCCGGGGCAGCCCCAGCGGCCAGCCGGCCAGCAGCAGGCTCGCCACCGCCAAAGGCAGGGCGAGGAGCCACCAGGCCCCCGGCGGCGCATCGGCCACGCCCAGCCACAGCGCCAGCGGCAGGGCGAGCGCGGCCAGGGCCGCGTCCAGCAGGCAATTCAGCAATATCCGGCGTGGGGCGCTCTTGGCCATGGCCTGCTATAGGCCGGGTGCGCGGCGCTGCCAAGCAGCTTGGTGTAGAGAGCGCAGAGTGTCTCGGCCTCACCCGCCCAGCCGAAGCGGCCCAGCGCCGCCGCGCGCCCTGCCTCGCCCATGGCGGCGCGCGCTGCGGGGTCGGCCAGGCTGGTGATGGCGGCGGCGATGGCGGCGGGGCTGGTCACATCCACCAGCAGCCCGCAGCCGGCCTCGCGCACCATGGCGGCCAATTCGGTGGCGAAATCCGGCGCGATGACCGGCAGCCCGGCCAGCATGCCATCGGCCAGCTTATGCGGCAGGGCCAGGCGATGATTCTCCTCCCCCGGCTGGAACAGCACGAGGTTGATATCGGCACAGGCCGCCAGCCGCGCCATCTCGTCCGGCGGCAGCCAGCCGCGGAAGGAAATGCGAGGGCGCAGGCCGCGTTGTTCGGCCTCGGTGAAGAAATCGGCCTCGCTGCCATCGGTGAAGCGGCCGGCGATGATCAATTCGGCATCCCGGGGGGAGAGCGCCAGGGCCCCCAGCATTTGCGGCCAACCCCGGGCGCGGGAAAGCGCGCCCAGATGCAGCAGCTTGAGCGGCCCCGGGGCGTGGCGGCGCGGCGGGGTGGTGGGTGCCAGGGCGTAATTGCGCACCGGCACGCAATCGCGGCGGTAATCCGGCGCCAGGCCATCCTTGGCCACCACCAGCCCATCCGCCCGCCGCGCCATTTCCCGGCAGGCCAGCCGCAGCACGGAGCGCGCCACGGGCCGCAGCAGCGGCGGCAGGCGCTGATCCAGCCGGCTGGGGTAATGCTCATGCACATCGAGCACCACGCGCGCGGGGGCGCGCGCCAGCAGGGCGGCGAGCCAGGCATCGGGCTCATGCGCCATGATGGCGCGCGCCCGCAGCCGCCGGGCCAGCCGCGCCAGCCGCGCAATATTGCGGATGCGCCCCCACCAGCCGGGGCGGCGGGCATAGGTGCTGATCGAGACGCCCGCCATCTCCGCCGGCGCATCCGGCATGGCGGGGCAGAGATGGGTGACCCGCCAGCCCGCAGCCGCCAGGGCAGCGCCCTGCTTGCGCATAATCCGCACATCATCGGGCGGATGCGCCGCCGAGAGCATCAGGATATCAACCGGCAAGGGCCACAGCCTCCACCACCTCGCAGAAGCTGGCGCTGTGGTGCCGCCTGTCCCATAGGCGCATGGCCTGCAGGCGCGCGGCGCGGCCCATGGCCTCGCGCCGGGGGCGGTCCATCGCCACTTTTCGCAGCGCCGCCGCCAGGGCCGCCGCGTCATCCGGCGGCACCACCAGGCCCGAGGGGCCGGCCTCGATCACCCGGGCGGCATGGCCGGGCACATTGCCCACAATGGGCAGGCCGGCGGCGCAGAAATCCATCAATTTGCTGGGGGCGATGTATTCGGCAAACTCCGCCACCGGCGCCAGCAGGAAGAGGCCGATCTGCGCCCCGGCCAGCAGCCTCGCCAGATCAGGCTTGGGCATGGGCGCGAGGAAGGTGAGGTTGGCCAGCCCCTCGGCGGTGGCGCGGGCCATGAGGCGGGGCTTTTCCGAACCCTCACCCACCAGAATGATCCGTATGGGCAGCGGGCGCAGCAGCGCCGCCGCGGCGATCACCACATCGAGGCCATTGGCCCGGCCATGCGCGCCGGCATAGACCGCCAGCACCTCATGGCTGCGCGCCTTATCAGGCCGCCAGGGCGCGATCTGCGGGCCGAACAGGTCGAGATCGGCGCCATTGGGAATAACCTGCACCCGCCGCGCGCCGCGGGCCTGGGCGGTCTCGGCCATGCCGGGGCTGAGGGCGATGACGGTGGCGGCCCGGCGGCAGGCGGCATTGGCCAGGGCTTCCATCGCCCAGAGCAGCGGCGCGGGCACGCCGCCCATGGCGCGCGGCAATTCCGGCCATGGGTCACGAATTTCGAAGATGAAAGGCGCGCGGGCGGCCAGGGCCGGCAGCGCCACGCTCAGCGGTGTGGAGGAGGCGATGATGACATCCCAACGCTCGGCCCGGGCGAGCCAGGTGGCGCGCGCGGCATAATGCAGGAAGGCCAGCAGCCGCGCCCCGAGCCCCATGGCATTGCGATAGGCAATATCAAATTCCACCACCCGGATGCCATGCACCACGCCCTCCCGCCGGCCGCGGCGGAAGGCGCCGCGCAGCCCGGTGACGCCGCCTTCGAAGCGCCCGCAGGCCATGGTCACCCTGTGGCCGCGCTGGGCCAGGGCGCGCGCCATGGCATGGCTTCGGGTGGCCGTGCTGCCGGCTGGGGTGGAGAAATGCTGGTGGAGATAGAGGATTTTCAGGCGCGAAAGCAGCGCCGGATTACGGCGATGACCCTGTTCTGGTCCTGCGGGCTGAGGCTGCTGCCCGATGGCAGGCAGAGCCCCTGCTCGAACAGCATGGCCGCCACCTCACCACCCGCCTGCGCTGCGGTGCGGAAGGCGGGTTGCAGGTGCAGCGGCTTCCACACCGGGCGACTTTCAATCTGCTCCGCTGCGAGCGCGCGGCGGATGGTCTCGCGGTCCACCCAGGCTTCGGCAGGGTCGAGCCGGATCACGGTCAGCCAACGGTTGCTGCGCGCCCAGTTGGGTTCGCCGATGAAGCGCATGCCCGGCAGGTCATGCAGCGCGGCGCGGTAGCGGGCATGGATGGCGCGGCGCGCATCCACCCGGGCCTGCAGCGCGGTGATCTGCGCCAGGCCAACCGCCGCCAGCACCGAGGAGATGGCGTATGAATAGCCCACCTCCTCATGCTGGTAATGCGGTGCGGCCTCCTTCGCCTGGCTGGCGAGCTGGCGGGCGCGGGCGATGAGCCCCGCATCCTCACTCGCCAGCGCGCCGCCGCCGCCGGCGGTGATGATCTTATTGCCATTGAAGCTGAGGGCCATCAGCCGTGCATCAGCACCGGCATGGCGGCCATGCTGGATGGCGCCTAGGCTTTCCGCACTGTCGCTGAGCACCGGCACGCCCCAATGGGCGCAGGCCTCCACAATGGCCGGCATATCGGCCGGCTGGCCGTAAAGATCGACCGGCACCACCACCCGGGGCAGCCGGCCGCGCCGCGCGGCGGCGGCGAGTTCGCGGCGCAGCAGGTCCACATCCATCGTCCAGGTATCGGGCGTGACGTCGAGAAAGCGCGGTGTCGCGCCCATTTGCACCGCGGGGCCGATGGAGGCGACGAAGGTGAGCGCGCTGGTCCAGACCTCATCGCCGGGGCAGACGCCGAGCAACTGAAAACCCAGATGCAGCGCCGCCGTGCCGGAGGTGACGGCGGCGACATGGGGGATGCCGATGGCGCGGGCGATGGCTTGTTCGAAGGCGATGGGAACCGGCCCGGCGGGCGCGACCCAGCCGGAATCCAGCATGGCCTGCAGCGCATCCAATTCACCACCCGCGAGATGCGGCGGGGAGAGAAACACCCTGCGATGCTGGGCAGCCGGCACTGCGATGTCGATCGGTGCCACGCCTGGCTGCGCAGCCGGAAAGGCCGTCATGGCCGGGGAGGTAGGGGAGCAGAGCATATCCAAACCTCAATCTACAACCGGAGGTTAGGCACAGCGCTCAGGATTCGCGCAAGTAAAATTGCGCGTCAGAGATGCATGAATCGTGAATTCGCAACTTGGGAGGGTATTTTGCTGGGGCGTTGTCAGGCCTTGCGGCTTTGCAAGGGGAGAGCGTCAGAGCGCGGAGCTTGTCTCACAGCTGCAGACGTGCCGGACTCCCAGGGTATCAACCGACGTTAACCCAGGCATCTCAAAAAGGGGCTAACATGCAATTGGATCCTATACATTTTTGGGCAAGGCTGCGCCCAAACGCAATCGCGCTTATTGAAAGCAGCGATGCTGGAACCAGAGAGCCAGAGCATCATCCGTTCAAACCGAATCGTTTGATCTGATAAAGATGCTAGACAAACAGAAGCTTGGAGCCTGTGCAGTGAGCCGAGGCGAAGGGAACAGGCCCTAAGGCGAGACGAATTTGTTGCAGGCGGGCCTGCCCCCCAGAACCCCGCCAGATCAGAGGCGGAAAGCCTGGCGCGCCAGCAGGCGCCAAGTCGTGCCTTGCTTCTTCCACATCTGAAGCACGCCAATATTCACCGGCGTGATGCGTCCGCCGCCCGTGGTGTGGCCCACGAAGTTGTGCCGCACGATCGCATCCTCGCCCACGACCGAGATCGTCTGGTTGGAGATCGTGATCTCGCCGAAGGGATTGCCGCGCTCGACGAGGACGGCCACGAACTGCGCCTTCGTCTCGATGCGCCCGGCCGAATGACCATAGCTCAGCGCATCATGCGCCAGTGCCTCAAGCGTCGCGCGATCGGGGTTGAGCATGGCGCGCGTCAGCGCCTCAACGGCGGCGGCGACAGCGCGTTCATCGGCGGATTGCGCTGCGGCAGGCTTGGTCGCGACGAGGATGGCGGCGCCACCCAGCGCCGCCAGATGGCGACGATTCATGGTGTTCATGTTGTCCTCCCTGGCCGGTTGGTTCCGGCCAACCCGCAGGCTATACGCCTTCGCGCCGATAAACCAGCACCGCGACGCCGATCACGCGGAGGGCGAAGGGCAGCAGAAAAAGATGCCCATGGGCTCGTGAATCATCCACGCGGGCGAAGCATCGGCTGGGTTTGTCCGGTATCCTACCGCGTCTTGGCAGAAGGGTGGAGCGTTTCCAGGGGACCCGCATCAAGCTGCGCAAGAATACGCTTCAATGCTTCGATGTTGTTTTCGTCTTCGGCGCTCTCAAGCGCTTCGTGCAGCACCGCGCGGATGTCGTCAGCGCTGACAAGCTCCATCTCCCAATTGGGATACAGACGTGCGCGCTTCTCCACGCTCCGCTCCAGCGTGACGATATCGTGATGGCGCGGATCGCCATGCAGGCTCGCGGCCAGCTTCTCCACCTGACCGGGCGGGCCCTCGATCCATTGGAAGAAGACGCCGCTGCCGAAAACCAACACCCCGGTGATCTCGCGGGCAGCATTGCTGCTTTGAGACCACTCGATGATGCGCTCGACCGCGGCGTCATCGACGCCTTCGGCGGCACGGCTGCAATATACGAAAGTCGCAAGGAGGGGCGCTGCGTCGTCTGCGTCAGCGTCGCGCGGAAAGCCGTATTCGTCATACATGGGTCAACTCGCTTGTGATATGTCGGGCTGGCCCTGGCAAGCGCTGCGCCAGGTTAAGGCCAGCGCCTGTTTCCTTCGCCTCCCCCGCCAACCGCGATCCCCGCCTCAGCGCGGCTCGCGCGGCCAGTTGATTCGCGGCTCGGTGCGGCCTGTGCTGGGGTTTCGGCTCTCACTCGCCCGCGGCGCGCTGGGCATGTCCAGATCATCCATGATCAGCGGCCGGCGGGGGCCATCGGCCAGGCGGGCGGAGATGGCGCGCAATTCGGACTGCGCCTCATCAAGCTGCGCCTCGATCGATTCCAGCCGTGATTTCACGCCAAAGACCGAAAACGGCATCACCAGGAAACACAATATCAGCAAGGCCAGCGCCAGCGCGGCCAGGAGGCCGGTCCAGCCTGGCAGGCCGGGGATGGTCAGCGCGGCAATGATGGCTTCTGGGTTCATCCGCCTGTCACACTCATATGGCGGGCCACCGCGGCAGGGCGGGCGCGCTCGATGACGAAATCATGGCCCTGGGGCTTGCGGCTGATTGCCTCGCTTATGGCGGCTTGCAGCGCCGCATCATCGAGGCCAGCGCGCAGCACCGGGCGAAGATCGGCCGCATCCTCCTGGCCCAGGCACATATAGAGCGTGCCGGTGCAGGTCAGCCGCACGCGGTTGCAACTCTCGCAGAAATTATGGCTGAGCGGGGTGATGAAGCCGATGCGCGTGCCGGTCTCGGCCACATCAAAATACCGCGCCGGGCCACCAGTGGCGTAGCCGCTTTCTTTGAGGGTCCAATTCAGCCGCAGCCGGGCGCGCACCACATCGAGCGAGAGGTAACGGTCGGTGCGGTCCTCCGCCACCTCGCCCATCGGCATGGTCTCAATCAGGCAAAGGTCAAAGCCATGGCGGCCGCACCATTCCAGCATGCGGTCAAATTCATGCTCATTGAGGCCACGCAGGGCGACGGCGTTGATCTTGATCCGCAGGCCGGCAGCTTTGGCGGCCATGATGCCATCCTGCACCTGCGCCAGATCGCCCCAGCGTGTGGCGGCGCGAAAACCCTCGGGGTCCAGCGTGTCCATGCTGACATTGACCCGCCTGACCCCGGCGCGGACCAGGCCCTCGGCGTGTTTGGCCAATTGGGTGCCATTGGTGGTGAGGGTGAGTTCCTCGAGCCCGGCGGGGCCGATGCGCCGGCCCAGCGCCTCGACCAGCGACATGACATTGCGCCGCACCAGCGGCTCGCCCCCGGTCAGGCGGATTTTCTTCACCCCCATGGTGATGAAGGCGCCGCAGAGGCGTTCCAGCTCCTCCAGCGTCAAAACCTCGGCCTTGGGCAGGAAAGTCATGTCCTCGGCCATGCAATAGACGCAACGCAGGTCGCAGCGATCCGTCACGGAGACGCGCAGATAGCTGATGTGCCTGCCAAAGGGATCGATCATGGTGATGATTTGGGGCGGCATGGGGGCTCTGCGCAAGCCCCCGGCTGGACATGAGGCCAAGCCGGGTTAGCGTGGCGCGAATCAGTCAAGGAGTTCTGCCATGCCGGCATTGTCGCGTTTCAAGGTTCTCGATCTCACCCGCGTGCGCGCGGGCCCCACCTGCGTGCGGCAATTGGCCGATTGGGGGGCCGATGTGATCAAGGTGGAAATGCCCGAGGGGCTGGATGCGGGCGACCCGATGGGCGGCCCGCGCATGGGCCCGGATTTCCAGAACCTGCACCGCAACAAGCGCGGCCTGACGCTCAACCTCAAATCGCCCGAGGGCGTGGCCATCTTCAAGAAGCTGGTCGAGAATACCGATGTGGTGGTGGAAAATTACCGCCCCGATGTGAAGCACCGGCTGGGCGTGGATTATGCCGCGCTCTCGGCCATCAACCCCAAGCTGGTCTATGCCTCGATCTCCGGCTTTGGCCAGGATGGGCCCTATGCCGGCCGGCCGGGCTTTGACCAGATCGCCCAGGGCATGGGTGGGCTGATGTCCATCACCGGCGAGCCTGGCAAGGGCCCGATGCGGGTGGGCATTCCAGTGGCCGATCTCTGCGCCGGGCTGTTTGCCGCCATGGGCATTCTCACCGCGCTGCTGGAGCGGGAAACCTCCGGCCAGGGGCAATGGGTGCAGACCAGCCTGTTGCAGGCCCAGGCCTTCATGCTGGATTTCCAGGCGGCGCGCTGGCTGATGGCCGGCGATATCCCCAAGCAGGCCGGCAATGACCACCCGACCTCCATCCCCACCGGCGTCTTCACCACCGCCGATGGCGCGATGAACATCGCCGCCACCGGCCAGGCGATCTATTCCCGCTTCGTCAAGGTGATGGGCCACCCGGAATGGCTGGAGGATGAGCGCTTCGCCACCTCCAGCGCGCGCTCGAAGAACCGCCACGCGCTCAATGCGCTGATCGACGAGGCGACGCGCACCAACACCACCGCCTATTGGGTGGAGACGATGAACGCGGCCGGCGTGCCCTGCGGGCCGATCAACAATATGCAGCAGGTCTTCGAGGATGCGCAGGTGAAGCATCTGGGCATCGCCCAGGCGCTGGGCGAGACGACCTATCTCGGCCAGCCCTTCACCCTCTCGCGCACCGCCTCCGCCATCACCTCCCACCCGCCGGCGATTGGCGAGCACAGCGCGGCGATCCTGGCTGAGGCGGGTTATAGCGCCGAGCAGATTGCCGATTTCCAAGCCAGGCAGATCGTCTGATGCGGCGGCGGGCGCTGCTGGCGGGGCTTGCAGCGCCCGGGCTGGCCGGGGCGCAATGGGCACCCTCGCGGCCCATTCGCATTGTCGTTGGCTTCTCCGCCGGCGGCGGCACGGATATCACCATCCGGGCAATGACGGCGAGGCTGCAGGCCTCACTCGGCCAGCCGGTGGTTGTGGAGAACAAGCCCGGCGCCTCGGGCAATCTGGCCAGCGAGATGGTGCTGCGCGCACCCCCTGATGGCCATACGCTGCTGATGGGCACCATCGCCGCCCTGGCGCTGAACCCCACGCTGTTCCGCAATCTGGGCTTTGACCCGCGGGTGGATTTCTCGCCGATCTGCCTGGCCGGCGATATCCTCAACCTCTTCGTCTGCGCCCCGGATAAGCCCTTTGCCGATTTTGCCGGCCTGCTGGCGGCGGCGCGGGCGCGGCCGGATACGCTGAGCAATGGCCATTCCGGCGTGGGCGGCACCGGGCACCTGGCGGGCTGCCTGCTCGATTCCATGGCGGGTATTCAAACCATCCAGGTGAGCTATCGCGGCGGCGGCGCGCTGATTGCCGATATCATTTCCGGCAAGGTGGATTTCTCCTGCGCCACGGCCAGCACCACCCTGCCGCATATCGAGAGCGGGCGGCTGCGCGCCCTGGCCGCACCCACCCCCAGCCGCAGCCCACTGCTGCCCCATACGCCCGCGGTGGCAGAAACCCTGCCGGGCTACGCGGTGGCCAATTGGAACGCGCTGGTGGGCCCACGCGGCATGGCGCCCGCCGTGGTGGCGCGGCTGAATACGGCGATGCGCGAGGCGCTGGCCGACCCGGAAGTGGCGGGCAATCTGCGCCGCCACGGGGTGGAGCCGGCGCCGAGCTCGCCCGAGGAGCTGTCCCGCTTCATCCGCGAGGAGACGGAGAAATGGGCACCGGTGATCCGCGCCATCGGTGCTACGGTGGATTAACAGGCTGCTGGACAAGGCGGATGGCGGGGAAAAGAGCGAAAGGGCTTTGCCCTCTCGCGCTCTCCCACCAGGGTCGACATATTTGTCGACGATTTTCCTGGACCTTTGACATTTTTTAGAGGCTGTTCTGTTCGTAAGGGCTCACTGCATAGATAATGATATTTTTTATTATATTCATATTATTTTAAATAATAAATAATTTTATAGAATAAATAATTATTCGAAGGTGGAGGAAACTGAGTTTCCTCCTGGGGTGCTCGAGGGGCAAAGCCCCTCGATCTTACTTTCACTCCCTACTCGTTTTGAGCAGCCAGCTAAACGCCAAGCACTGCCCGCCCCGGCACTGCCGCCAGCAGGCTTTTGGTATAGGCATGGGCGGGTTGCTCGAAGACCTGGCCGATCGGCCCGGCCTCCACCACCAACCCGTTCTGCATCACCGCCACCTCGTCACAGAGTTGCGCCGCCACCCGCAGGTCGTGGGTGATGAAGAGGATGGAGAGGCCCAGGCGGGCCTGCAATTCGCGCAGCAATGTCAGCACCTGGGCCTGCACGCTCACATCGAGGGCGGAGACGGGTTCATCGGCCACCAGCACCTCGGGCTTCATGGCCAGCGCCCGGGCGATGCCGATGCGCTGGCGCTGGCCGCCGGAGAATTCGTGCGGGAAGCGGGCCAGGGCCGAGGGTTCGAGGCCGACCAGGGCGAAGAGTTCGGCGGCCTCGGCAAGTGCTTTCGCCCGTGCGGTCCCGGCGGCGATGGGCCCTTGGGCCACCTGGTCGCCGACTTTGCGGCGGGGGTTGAGCGAGGCGTAGGGGTCTTGGAAGACCATTTGCACCAGATGGGCGGCGGCTTGGCGGGCGCGGGGCAGGGGGCGGCCGGCGATGCGGATCTCTCCGCCATCAAAGCCCAGCAGCCCCACGGCGCAGCGCGCCAGGGTGGATTTGCCTGAGCCGCTTTCGCCCACAATACCGAGGGTGGAGCCACGGTGCAGGGTGAGCGAGACGCCATCCAGCGCGCGGGCGGCGCGGCGGCGGCGGAAAATCCCGGCCGGGCGATAGGTTTTGCCGAGGTTGCGGATTTCCAACACCGCCTCGGGCGAGATTTCTCGCGCGGGAGGGGCGCGCAGGCCGGGCACGGCGGCGAGCAGGCGGCGGGTATAGTCATGGCTGGGGGCTGTCAGCACCTGCTTCACGCTGCCCTGTTCCACCACCACGCCCTGCTGCATCACCGCCACCCGGTCAGCGATTTCGGCCACCACGCCGAAATCATGGGTGATGAAGAGCACGGCGGTGCCGCGGCGGCGCTGGAGTTCGCGGATCAGGGTGAGGATTTGCGCCTGGGTGGTGACGTCCAGCGCGGTGGTCGGCTCATCGCAGATCAGCAATTCGGGTTCGAGGGCGAGGGCCATGGCGATCATCACCCGCTGGCGCTGGCCGCCGGACAGCTCATGCGGATAGGCGCGCAGCGCGCCCTCGGGGTCCGGCAGGGCCACCTCGCGCAATGCGGCCAGGCTGCGTTCGGCGATTTGCTCGGCCGGCAGGTCGGTATGGGTGCGCCACATTTCGGCGAGTTGGTCGCCCACCGCCATCAGCGGGTTCAGCGCCGTCATCGGTTCCTGGAAGACCATGGCGATGCGCCGGCCGCGCAGGCGGCGCAGCGCCTCATCGGGCAGGCTGGCAAGGTCCGCCTCACCCAGCATGACGCGGCCGGCTTCAACGCGCACGCCCGGCGCCATGAGGCGCATGATGGTGGTGGCGGTGACGGATTTGCCCGAGCCGCTCTCACCCACCACGCAGAGGATTTCACCCGGCGCGATGCTGAGCGAGACGTCCCTCAGCGCATAGGGCCGGTCGGCACCGCGGGGCAGGGCGACGGTGAGGTGTTCTATCGAGAGCGCGCTCATCGGCCGGTGATTCGCGGGTTCAGCGCGTCATTCAGCCCCTGCCCCACCAGGGAGACGCCGAGGATGGTCAGGAGGATAGCGACGCCCGGGATGGCCGAGACATACCATTCCACCCGCAGCACATTGCGGCCGAGGCCAATGAGGTTGCCCCAGGAGGGCACATTGGGGTCGGAGAGTTGCAGGAAGGCCAGCGCGCTCTCCAGCAAAATCGCCACCGCCATCACCACCGAGGCATAGACAATCACCGGCGGCAGGGCATTGGGCAGCACCTCGCGCAGCATGAGATGCAGGTCGGACAGCCCCTGCACCCGCGCCGCCTGGACGAATTCGCGGGTGCGCAGCGTGAGGAATTCGGCCCGGGTGAGGCGGGCCACTGGCGGCCAGGAGACAAGGCCGATGGCGATGGTCACCGTCTCGATCTGCGAGCCGAAAACGGCCACCAGCACCAGCAGCAGCAGAAAATTCGGCAGGGTCTGAAAGGCCTCGGTGAGGCGCATCAGCACCGTATCCACGAAGCCGGAATAAAACCCGGCCAGGGCGCCGATGGCGATGCCGATGGCGGTGGCCACCAGGGTTGCGACAAAGCCGATCAGCAGCGAAACCCGCGCGCCATGGAAAAGCTGCGCCATGATGTCCCGTCCCGAGGGGTCGGTGCCGAGGGGGAAACGCGGATTGGCGCCAGGCCATTGCAGCGGCCGCCCGGCCAGGCCCAGCGGGTCATTGGGGAAAAGCAGCGGCGCGGCGAGCCCCATGGCCAGCACGGCCAGCACCAGCGCGGCCCCCAGCACGGCGGCGGGGTTGCGGATATAGGCCAGCAGCGCCCGCCTCATGCGCCGATCCTCGGGTCGAGCCGGGCATAGAGCATATCCACCAGAAAATTCACCGCGATGACCAGCAGGGCGGAGACGAAGACAATGCCCAGCAGCGTGTTGAGGTCCCGCTGCACCACGCTTTCATAGGCGAGGCGGCCAAGGCCGGGGAGGGAGAAGACGCTCTCCACCACCACCGCCCCACCCAGCATGGTGCCCGCCTGCAACCCGATGAGGGTGACCATGGGCAGCAGCGCATTGCGCAGCACATGGCGGGTGATGATGCGGGTCTCGCGCAGTCCCTTGGCGCGGGCGGTGCGGACGAAATCGAGGCTGAGCACCTCCAGCATCGAGGCACGCATGATGCGCAGATAGATGGCGAGGAAAATCAGCCCGAGGGTGAGGGTGGGCAGCACCAAATGCCAGGCGATGTCCAGCACCCGCCGCGCCCCGGTATAGCCCATCGCCACATCGCCGAAGCCACCGGCCGGCAGCCATTGCAAATGCACCGAGAAGAGCACGATGGCCATCAGCCCGAACCAGAAGGAGGGCGTGGCATAGAAGATCAGCCCCAAAGTGGAGATCAGCGTATCCGGCCAGCGATTGACCCGCCTGGCCGCAATCACCCCCAGCGCCATGCCGGCGGCGAAGGCGAAGGAGAGCGAGGCGCCCATCAGCGAGAGCGTGGCCGGCAGGCGTTCGAGAATGACCGTGGCCACTGGCTTGCCGTAAATGGCGGAGAAGCCCAGATCGAGCCGCACCAGCCGCCAGAGGTAGCGGGTGAGCTGCTCCGCCACCGAAAGGTCAAGGCCATAGAAGCGGCGCAGATCAGCGGCGATGGCGGCATCGCCACCGCCCATCTGCGCCAGCATGGCATCCACGGTATCGCCCGGCGCGAATTGCAACAGGCAAAAAATGCCCACCAAAATCAGCAGCAACGTGGGCAGCGAGGCGGCAAGCCGCTTCGCCGCCAGGGAGATAATCCTCATGCCCGGCGCAGCCGCCCCTCAGCCCGCCTCAATTGGCCAGCCAGGTGTCGTGCCAGGAGGAGGATGCCCAGCGTGGGTTATTGGCCACATTGCGCAGCCGCTTGTTGAAGACGCTGACAAAAATCTGCTCGATGGGCATCCAGAGCGGCAATTCGGTTTGCGCCCGGCGGACGAAATCCGCGTAGAGCGCGCGGCGGCGCGGCACATCCAGCTCGGTGGCCGCATTATCGATGATCTGGTCGATCGTCGGGTCGTTCCAGCCCCATTGATTGGTCCAGGGCGCGCCCACCGGGCTGCCCGAGCGATACCACACCGTGGTGCTGACCGCGGGGTCCGAGCGGTATTGATGCCAGCCGGAGGCGAGGTCGAAATTATGGTCATTATAGATGGTGCGCAGCCAGCCTGCCGCATCGAGCCGGACGATCTCGATCCGCACGCCGATCTGGGCAAAGCTCTGCTGCATGAAGGTGGCGAAGAGCGAGATATCCTCGCCCCAGGGCGCGGGGTGAAGGCGCAGCGAGAAGCGCACGCCGCCAGCGCCACGGCGATGGCCGGCCTCGTCGAGCAGGCGGTTGGCCGCTGCCACATCGAAGGGATATTGCGGCATTCCGGCCGGGTAATAATCGGTGGAGACCGAGGGGATCGGCCCCGTCCCCGGCTTGGCGAAACTGCCCAGAAAATTCTCGATGAAGAAGGGGATATTCAGCGCATGGGCGAGGGCCTTGCGCACCCGGATATCGGCCAGGATGGGGTTGCGGAAGTTGAATTCCAGCGTGTTTGTGCGGGCATTGCCCTCATTGCCCCGGGTGGTGACCTCAAAGCGCGGGTCGCGGGCCAGGCGTTGGAAATCGGAAATCGCCAGCGCGGAATAGGGGCTGAACAGGATTTGCCCGGCCTCCATTTGCGCCGCCGCCGCCGCACGGTCACCAATCACCCGCCAGACCACACGGTCCAGATAGGGCAAGTTCGGGCGCCAGTAATTGGTGTTGCGGTCGGCGATGATGAACTGGCCGCGCTCATATTGGACGAATTTGAACGGGCCGGTGCCGATGGGGGCGGTATTGGCCGGGTTCTGCCGAATATTGCCGGTCTCATAAATATGCTTGGGCGAGATATAGCCCAGATCGGGCAGCGCGCGCAGCAGCAGGCCCAGCGGCATCGGCCGCTCATAGCGGAAGATGGCGGTCAGCGGGTCAGGCGTATCCACCGCGGTGAGGAACAGCTGCAAGGCCGTGCCGTAGTTGAGAATCTTCTTCCACATCTCCATCGCGGTGAAGGCGACATCGGCGGAGGTGAAGGGCTTGCCATCATGCCAGGTCACGCCCGCGCGCAGCTTGAAGGTGATCGATTTGCCATCCGCGCTGCTTTCCCAAGATTCGGCCAGCACGGGGGTTGGGTTGCCGGCCGCATCGAGATCGACCAGCGCCTCCTGGATCTTGCCGCCAACGATATAGACGCCGGTCGAGGCCTGGAGCGAGGGGTTGAGGATGCGCTGCTCGGTGGAGAAATGCACCGTCATCACGCCGCCACGGCGGGGCGTTTCCTGCGCCATGGCAGGCACGCCCACCAGGGTGCTGCCAACCAGCAAAAGGGTCTCGCGACGGTTCATGGGGTGATCTCCTGGAAGATGAGGCCGCAACCATTGGCCATGGCGGGTGGGCGGGGGGTGGTGGTGCCAAGAATGAGGGCGGCGCCGCCCTCCTCGGGCAGGGCTTCGGGGTCAAAACCGCCCAGCGCGGCGATGGTTTCGCGCGGGGTGAAGCCGATCTCGGCCCGGCCGGGGCCGGTGGGGACGAGGCGAATGCCATCCTCCAGCCGCACCACGCTCTCGGTCAGCCGGGCGAGATGTTCCGCCGCCTTATTGGGGAAATTGCTGGCGACCAGCACGCGGATGATGCGCGTGACGCCATTGGGCTGGGCCTGCAATTCCGGCACCCAGACGGTGTGCCTGGTGTGGTGCTGGCAGGCGAAGATGCGCAAACCCGCCGGCGCTTCCGTCACCGGCCAATGCATGACCGAGAAGCGGGCCTCGGCCATGCTGCCATCGGGCATGGGCACGGGGCGGCCGAAATGCACCGGGCCGGTGGCAGGATGCCACGCGCCTGCAGGGCGGCGACGCCCGCACCGGCATCGGTGGTGGTGAAGGCGGTGCGCTCCAGCCCCTCGCGCTTGGCGAGGAAGCCACGCAGCGGCGCATTATGCGGCTTTTCGGCCAGAACGCCCAGGAGTTCGAGGTAATCCTCCCCGAACATCATGGTGTAATTGCCGCTGCCCATATGCTCGCTATGGGTGCCGCGCGGCGAGAGGTGGAAGCCGAGCGCGGCCCATTGTGCCGCTGCGGCATCCAGGTCGCGCACGGCGATGACAACGTGGTCGAGGCCAAGGATGGTGGGGATCATGCCGCCAATGGTGTCGCTTCTCCCGCTGCGATGCAACATGGCACCGGGGCTTGTGACCGTCAGAGGCGGTTTCCCCAAGCTCTATTCGGGGAACGGCCGGGCGATTGTCATGCCATGCTGAACAGGCTGCCCCAGCTGCGCACCTGTGCGGGGTCGGCCCCGGCCTTGCGCATGGCACCCCATAGCGCGGTGGCGATGGTGTCAAAGACCGGGATGCCCAGCCTTGCCTCGGCCCGCGCCGCCGGGCGGGGGCCGCGCAGATTGGTGGAGATCACCGCAATGGCGTCCAGGCCCGGGGTGCGGCCAACATCGAGAATGGCGGCCTCGATCTCAGCCTCGGTGAAGCGGGCGAAGGTGTAATTGCCGGGGTCGTTGAAATGATGCTCGGCCACGACCTCCAGCCCCTCCTCCGCCAGCACGCGGATGGTGGCGGCCTGCACATCATGCAGGAAGGGGCTGACCAGGCCGATGCGGCGCGCCCCCTTGATGCGCAGGGCTTCGAGCAGCGCCAGCATGGCCGTTTCCGCCGGTTGCGGCAGCAAGGGCAGCAATTCCCGGTCACCCGCCATGCCGGTGTAGCAGGAGGCGGTGGCGTTGAGGCAAATGGCATGCATATGCGCATCCGCCAGCATCGAGGCCGCTTCGAGCAGCGGTGCGGCCTGGAACTGCGCCAGCGCCTCATCGGAGGTGTCGAGCCGCGTCACCCGAAAGCGGGCGACATGCAGCGAGACGCGCGGCACATCGCGCAGCATTTCCATCGTCAGCGGCTCGGCTGCGGTGTTGCTGGAAGGCACCAGCATGCCAATGCGCGTGCTCATGCCCGGGCCCGCGCGATCAACTGCCGGGCGCGCTGCACCACCGGGATGTCGATCATCTGCCCCTCGAAGGTCACCGCGCCCAGGCCCTGGGCCAGCGCCTCATCAAAGGCCGCGACCATGCGCTGCGCCCGCGCCACCGCCTCGGGCGAGACGCCATATTCCTCGTTGATGATCGGCACATGCATGGGGTGGATGCAGGTGGTGCAGTCAAAGCCCAGGCGGCGGGAGCGGCGCAGATTGGCGCGATAGCCCTCCAGATCCGTCAGCCCCGCCACGGTGCCGATAAAGCCCATGGCCAGAATGCCGGCAGCCTTGGCCGAGAGCAGGCCCAGCCGCTTGGGGAATTCCAGCGCATCGGGCGAGGGCTCGATGCCCATATCGGTGGCCAGATCCTCAGCCCCCACGCCCATGCCGATGACGCGCGGATGGGCGGAGGCGATGTCCTTGGCCCGCAGCACGGCGGCGGCGTCCTCCACCAGCAGGATCATGCCGGTGGAGCCGAGCTCCATGCCCTGCCGCGCCTCGGCGGCATCGATCAACTCGGCCAGCAGGCGGACATGTTCGGGGCCCATGATCTTGGTGCAGATCAGCGCCCGCACGCCGGGGCGGACGGCAGCCGCGATGTCCAGCACCGTCCATTCCAGCTCGCGATTGGTGCGCACCACCACATCGGCGCCGTTTTGCGACACGCGGGGGATGGCGCCTTCAAGTGCGGCGCGCGCTGCGGGCTTTTCCGGCGGTGAGATGCTGTCCTCAAGGTCGAGAATAATCGCATCGGCGCCGCGCTCATGCGCTTTGGCGATGAATTTCTCCCGTGCCGCAGGCACGAACATCAGGGAGCGCCAATTGGGCAGGGTCTGTTTCATGGGGCGTGGTGTTCCATCCAGTGGCGGGCGATATCGAGCCTTCGGCAGACCCAAATCTCGGGCATGGCCTTCACCGCAGCAAGGATGCGCTTGAGACCAATGGCGCGGGCGGGGTGGCCGATGATGCGGTTGTGCAGGCCCACGGTCAGCATGCGGCTGCCGGGCTCGCTCAGCGCCATTTCAATCGCACCCATGATATAGGTGTGAAAATCATCGCCGGTGGTGATGGCGGCGCGCTGGAAGCGCACGTCGTTGTTCACCAGCGTATAGGGGATGACGAGATGCGGGCGGCCGTGCTCGTGGTTCCAATAGGGCAGTTCGTCATCATAGGCGTCGCTGTCATAGCTATAGCCCAGCTCCATCAGGATGCGGCGGGTGTTGAGGCTGGGGGCGTAGCGGCAATACCAGCCCTGGGGGCGGTGGCCGGTGGTTTCCTCAATGATGCGGGTGGCCTCGGTCAAAGCGTGGCGCTCGGTGGCCTCATCCATATCGGCGTGGCTCTCCCAACGCAGGCCATGGCCCACCACATCCCAGCCGGCCTCACGGATGGCCGCCGCCGCCTGGGGGGTGCGCTGCAGGCATTGCGCCACGGCATAGATGGTGCAGGGCAGCCCCGCGCGGGCGAATAGCCCATGCAGCCGCCAGAAGCCCACGCGGCTGCCATATTGGAACATGCTCTCGGCTGCCAGATCGCGGCCTTTCGGCAGGCCGGTGGAGCCCTCGGTCAGGGCGTTCTCGCTCTGCGGGTCGCCATCGGGCACCGAGCGCTCGCCGCCCTCCTCGTGATTGATGACGAAATTGAGCGCGAGGCGCGCACCGCCCGGCCAGCGCGCATCGGGGGGATTGCGGCCATAGCCTTCGAAATCGCGGATCATGGGATGAGACCTTCGGGCAGGGAGGCGACATAGTCGAACATCTCACCCGGCCGGGTGATCCAGAGATTGTCGCGCTGGCCCAGAATATGGCGCAGCGCGCCGCGCAGCGGCCGCAGCCGGTGCGGCTGGCCCAGGATGAAAGGGTGCAGGATGATGGTCATCACCATGGGCCGTTCGGCGGATTGCTCGAGCATTTCGTCGAATTGGTCGGTGATCATATCGGCGAATTCGCGGCCGGTGTGGTGGCGCATCACCATGGCGGGGCTGTCATTCAGCTCCACGCTATAGGGCACGCTGAGCATCCGGCCGGCCCGGCTGCGCATCCAGAAGGGCTGGTCATCGGCCGGCCAATCCAGGCAATAGGTGAAGCCGGCCTCGGCCAGCAGATCCAGCGTGACCGCGCTCTGCGCGATATAGGGGCCGAGCCAGCCGCGCGGCGCCACGCCGCCATTGTGGCGGGCGAGAACATCGCGGGATTCGATGATGAGCGCGCGCTCCTCGGCCTCGCTCAGCACGTCCTGCCGTTCGGAATTGGTGCGGCCATGGCCGATCAGCTCATCGCCGCGGGCGAGCAAGGCGGGGGCGATTTCCGGGCAATGGTCGAGCACGGTGGCGTTGCAATTATGGCCCGCGGGCAGCTTCAGCTCATCGAGCAGGCCGAGCATGTTCCACAGCCCCACGCGGTTGCCGTAATCGCGCCAGGCATAGGGGCGCTGGTTCTGCACGCCGGCGGGGCCGGTGCTGTCGCTGCCCAGCCCCTCACGGTAATGGAAATGCTCGATATTGTTGACGAGCATGAGGGCCAGTTTCTTGCCGCCGGGCCAAGTGTAGGTCGGGCGGTTGATGATGGCGGAGTGGTCGTAGCGGTTGTGCGGCGTGAGCTTCATGGCAGCAATGCTGGCATGCCAAGGGCGATGCCAAAACCCTATTCGATGCGGATATTCGCTGCCCTGACCACCGGGCCCCAGCGGGTATATTCCTCGCGCACGAAGGCATCGGTGGCGGCGGGGTCCATGAACAGCGGCTCGCTGCCGATATCGCGCAGGCGGGTGCGGGCGAGCGGGGCCTCCAAGGCCTCTTTGAAGGCGGCGGAGAGGGTTTCGATGATGGCGCGCGGGGTGCCGCGCGGCAGGAAGGCGCCGGTCCAACTGCGCACCGCGTAATCGGCCACGCCCTGTTCCTGAATGGTCGGTAAATCCGGCTTGAGCGAGACGCGGGTGGCGGTGCCCACGCCCAGCAGCCGCACCCGCCCGGCCTCGGCCGGTGGGATGAGGGTGGGCAGGTTCATGACCGCCATGGGGATGGTGCCGCCGATCAGATCGGCCATGGCCGGCCCGCCGCCGCGATAGGGCACATGGGTGATGTCCAGCCCGGTGCGCATGCGAAACAACTCACCCGCCAAATGGTTGGAAGAACCCACGCCGGAGGAGCCATAGGCGACGCCGCCGCGCTGGGTGCGAATCCAGGCGATCAATTCCTGCACGTTGCGGGCGGGCACGGCGGGGTGCACCGCCAGCACATTGGGCACATCGGCCAGCATGGCCACACCCTGAAACGCCTCGCGCACATCATAGCTGGATTCATTGGCGATGAGCGGGTGGAAGACATGGTTGGAGGCAGAGGAGATGAACACCGTCAGCCCATCCGGCCGGGCGCGCATGGCCAGCGCCATGCCCACGCTGCCCCCGCCACCGGGACGGTTCTCGACCACGAAGGGCTGCCGCAGCCGCGCCTCCAGCGCGGGCGCCAGCAGGCGCGCCACCACATCATTCGAGCCACCGGGCGCCCAGGGCACGATCATGGTCACCGCCCGCTGCGGCCAGGCCTCCTGCGCAAGGGCTGCCGGCGCCGCCAGGCTGGCAGCGGCAAGAATGGCGCGACGTGTGAGCATTTGGGCATTCCTTGTAGACTGCGCGCCCATTCCCGCATTTTGCCCTGCGCGCCAAGCCCGGTGGTGCAGCACGGCGCCATGTTAACCGAATAGCGCCTGGCCAGATGCCCAGCCTGCGCCTCCCTTAACCCTTGAACAGGCCGAGCAAGACCTGTGGCGATTGGTTGGCGATACCCAGCGCCTGCGTGCCCAATTGCTGGCGGATTTGCAGCGCCTGGAGCCTTGCGGATTCCTTGGCCAGATCGGCATCGATGAGCGCACCCATGCCGCTCTCCTGCGCATCGATGATCGCCTTGTTGTAATTGATCTGGCCATCAATATAATTCGCATAGCTGCCAAAATTATTCAGTTGCATCAGCGTGTTGTTCACGGCCGTGCTGATGCCGCCAGTCGCCGAAATGGCCAGCGAGGCATCCGTCCTGGTATAAGAGCCGCTCAGAGAAATATTATCGTAAATATTTGTTATGGCCTTGTACGTATTGAATGAATAATAATCACCTGAGCCATTGCTGATGACTTTCATCGAAGGCACGATTGGCTCATTCAATATATTGTTACCATTATAACTGGCATCAACAATATACGATTTGATATTTTTGGTAATTTCTTTGGCCTGGGCGTGATATTGGTCGCGCTGGGTGGCAGAAATGGCGCTATCGGCCATCTTCACCGTGAGCTCCTTGAGCTTCACCAAGGAGGAGGAGACGTTCTGCAAGGCAGCGCTGGTCACCGCCAAAAGGCCCTTCATCCCGCCCAGCTGTTGATTGGCCGAGGTGGTGGCCGCCATGTCGCCACGAATACGCTCCGCCACCGCGAAGGCCGCGCCATCATCCTTCGCATCCGCCACGCGCAGGCCCGTCGATACCCGCTTCTGCACGGCGGCGAGCTCGTCACTCGTGCGATTGAGCGACTGCAGCGCCACCATGGCGCTCATATTGGTATTGATGCTGTTCATCGACATGAGCTTTTCCCTTGGCTTTCGCCCCGGCCTATTGCCGGACACGGCCACTCTTCACCGTCTTGGGTAAATTTCTCTTTAACAGCGGCGCGAAATTTCACCCGGCTGGACGGATCAGCCGCAAGGCGGCAGCCTCTCGCTTGGAAACGCCATCAACGAGGACAGCATGATCGAGATCGAAACCCCCGCAGCGCTCGCCGAATGGGTGGGCCGCAAGCTTGGCACCAGCGAATGGATCACGGTCGATCAGAAAACCATCGACCTCTTCGCCGAAGCCACTGGTGACCATCAATGGATTCATATCGATGTCGAGCGCGCGGCGCGGGAGATGCCGGGGGGCAAGACCATCGCGCATGGCTTTCTCACCCTGTCGCTGCTGCCCCGCCTCTCGCCCATGATCTATCGCGTGGTCAAGCGCAGCCGCTCCATCAATTACGGCACCAACAAGGTGCGCTTCACCGCGCCCGTGCCGGCGGGCAGCCGGGTGCGCCTGCATCTCACGGTCAAGTCCGTGGAGCCCATCACCGGCGGCGTGCGGGTGACGATGGCCAATGAGATGGAGGTGGACGGCAATACGCGCCCCTGCCTCGTGGCCGAGACCATGGCACAGGTTTACGATTAATAGCCTACCGCGTCCGCGCCGGGCTGGAGGTTCCACTGCCACCGCCCGGCAGCGTGGCAGCCAGGGCGGCGGCGACGGCCAGCGGCAGGATGGCCAGCATGGGCACCGCCAGCCCGCTGCCCCCGCGCAGGCGGGTGCCACCCCCCAACCGCCCCGCATCAGGCTGGCCGGCATCAGGACGGCCAGTTGGGCGCGGCACCGCCGGCATACGGCGCGTCACCCCAGCACCCTTGGCCGGCACAACCACATCCTGGCCAGCCGGCACCACCACCACGCGCATTTGCGCCTGAGCCGCGCCCAAACACAACCCAAGCGCGATCAAGGCGGTGAATATACAGCGCATGGGCGATTTGAAACGCAAATCACCGCATGCATGCAAGCAAAAACGTGCTCAGGCCTTTAATAATCCCCGCGCGATGATCACCCGCATGATCTCATTGGTGCCCTCCAGAATGCGATGCACCCGCAGGTCACGGACAATTTTCTCCACGCCGTAATCCGCCAGATAGCCATAGCCGCCCAGCAATTGCAGCGCCTCATCGGCCACACGGCTGCCGGTATCGGTGACGAAGCGCTTGGCCATGGCGCAATATGGCGTGGCATCGGGGGCGCGGGCATCGAGCTTGGCGCAGGCGCGCCAGAGGAAGCTGCGCGCCACTTCCAGCTCCGTCGCCATATCGGCCAGGCGGAATTGGGTGGCCTGGAAATCCGCCACGGCTCGACCAAAGGCGCGGCGCTGCTTCACGTAATCGAGTGCGATATCCAGCGCCCGCTGCGCGCCGCCGAGCGAACAGGCGGCGATATTCAGCCGCCCGCCATCAAGCCCGGCCATGGCGAATTTGAAGCCCTGCCCCTCCTCGCCCAGCAGGGCCTCGGCCGGCACCCGCGCATCGGCAAATATCACCTGCCTGGTGGGCTGGGCATTCCAGCCCATTTTCTTCTCATTGACGCCAAAGCTCAGCCCCGGCGTCTCCTTGGGAATCAGCAGGGCGGAGACACCACCCGGCCCATCGCCGCCGCTGCGCACCATGGTCAGATACAAATCCGACACGCCGGCACCGGAAATGAATTGCTTGCTGCCATTGAGCACATAGCCGGCATTGTCGCGCGCGGCGCGGGTGGCCAGCGCCGCGGCGTCGGAACCGCTGCCAGGCTCGGTCAGGCAATAGCTGGCAATGCGCTGCATGGTGAGCAGGGAGGGCAGATGTTCCGCGCGCTGGGCGTCATTGCCGAAGCGGTCGATCATCCAGGCCACCATATTATGGATGGAGAGGAAGGCGCTGATGGTCGGGCAGCCATAGGCCAGCGCCTCGAACACCGTGGCGGCATCCAGCCGGGTGAGGCCGGTGCCACCGGATTCCTCGCGGACATAAAGCCCCGCCATGCCGAGTGCGGCGGCCTCACGCAGCACATCCACCGGCAAATGCCGCTCCTCATCCCAGCGCTGGGCGTGGGGCGCGATCTTGTCGGCGGCGAAATCGCGCGCCATGTCGCGCAGCGCGATGGTCTCTTCAGGCAGCTCGAACATGGGGCTCCTTGGGCGGCATGATCACCGCATTGTGCAGCGCCGCCATCGCGGCGCGGGCCGCCGCCAGGTTGCGCGCCTTGATCGGGCCATAGCCCTTGATACCGGCAGCCGCCTCCGCCCATTGGCAGATCATCTCCGCATGGGTGCCGAGGTGGGGCAGCAGGGCTTCCAAGCCGGCGATGTATTCGCCGGGCAGCGCCGCTTCCTCACGGCGTTCGGCGGTGTGGCCGAATGGGTCGAACATGCTCGCGCGCAAGAACCTGCCATGCCGCAGCAGGCCCATGGCCTTGAGCATCCAGGGGCCAAAGGCGCGCTTTTTGTCGCCCATGAAGGGCGGCGCCAGATGCATCTCGATGCGCGTGGTGCCGGTGAAGCGCTCCCGCAGCTGGGCCTGCCATTCCGGCAGGCTATGCAGCCGCGCCACCTCATACTCATCCTTATAGGCCATCAGGCGGTAAAGCTGCGTCGCCACCGCCCGGGTCAGGCGGTTTTCGCCTGGGCGCGCGGATTTTTCCGCCGCCGCCACCCGCGCCACGAAATCCTGGTAGCGCGCGGCATAGCGCCGGCTTTGATAGGCGGTGAGGTCCGCCACCCGGCGGGCGATCATCGCCTCCAGGGTTTCGCGCGCAAGCGGGGTTTCGCGGGTGAGGGCGGCGTGCCGGCCGGCGGTGAAGGCGGCCTGGTTGCGCGCCACCTCGGCGCCATTCAGCTCCAGCGCGCGCATGATGGCTGCGCTGCCAATCGGCACCAGACCGCGCTGATAGGCCACACCCAGCAGATAGACATTCAGATAGATGAGGTCGCCAAAGGCATTCTCCACCGCGCGGGCGGCGGGCAGCGCCACCACCGCCTGGCAGGCGGCCTCCAGGCTGGCGCGCATCGCCGCCGCATCCATCTGGGTTTCCGGGTTGAGCACGAATTCCGCGGTGGGCGCCACGCCATCGCTCAGCACCGCCACGCTGCGATGGGGCGAGAGCAGCGGCCGGGCGAAGCGGCCATGCGCCACCACCATATCGGCGGCGATCATCACATCCACCTGGCCCTGGCCAATGCGCGGGCTGAGCAACGGCTCGCCCTTGGGCAGACCCACGCGCAGCTGGGCGAACACCCCGCCGCCCTTTTGCGCCAGGCCCAGCGCATCCACGCCGCGCACCGGCCGCTCTTCCAGATGCGCCGCCATGGCGAGGATGGCGGAGAGCGCCGTCACCCCCTGGCCGCCCACGCCGGCGATGACGAGGTTCCAGGCCTCGGCCTGCGCCGCTCGCACCGGTTCCGCCGGCGGCGTGAGGGTTTTTGGCGCGGGGGGGCGCAGCGGCTCGGCCCCCAGCAGGGTGACGAAGCTGGGGCAAAACCCTTCCAGGCAGGAAAAATCCTGGTTGCAATTGGACTGGTCAATCCGCCGCTTGCGGCCGAAGGGCGTCTCGATCGGTTCCACCGCGATGCAGTTGGATTTCACCGAGCAATCGCCGCAATCCTCGCAGACGCGCGGGTTGATCATGACGCGCTTTGTGGCCTTTTCCGCCAGGCCGCGCTTGCGCTTGCGCCGGCGCTCGGTGGCGCATTCCTGGTCGTAAATCAGCACCGTGGTGCCATCCACCTCGCGCAGCCGGCGCTGCACCGCATCCAGCTCGGCGCGGGGGTAGAAGCGCACCGTGGCGGGGATCAGCGGGTCGCCGCGATGCCGCTCCGGGTCATCGCCCACCACCACCACCTCGGTTGCGCCCTCGGCCACCATTTGGGCGGCGATGCGCGGCACCGTCACCTCGCCCTCGGGGTGCTGGCCGCCGGTCATGGCCACGGCGGAATTGACCAGAATCTTGTAAGTGATGCGCGTCTTGGTCGCGATCGCGGCACGGATCGCCAGCACGCCCGAATGGGCATAGGTGCCATCCCCCATATTGGTGAAGACGTGCCGGGTTTCGGAAAAATGCTTCTGGCCGATCCAGGGCGCGCCCTCGCCACCCATATGGGTGAAGAGGTCGCTCTCGCGGTTCATGTCCTTGGCCAGATAATGGCAGCCAATGCCGGCCAGGCCATGGCTGCCCTCGGGCACGCGGGTGGAGGTATTGTGCGGGCAGCCCGGGCAGAAATGCGGCGGGCGCAAATGCACCGGCGGCTGGGCGGATTGCGCCAGCGCGTCCAATTCAGCGATGCGCGCCAACATGCGCGCGGTGCGCAGCGCTTCGGGCAGGCGGGCATGCAGGGCGCGCAGAATTTGCCCGGCATCCAGCTCGGTCAATTCGCTGAGCAGGGCGGCGCCATCCGGGTCGCGCTTGCCGGAGACATGCGGCCGGTCGGGCATGTCATACAGCGCATCGCGCAGCAGCGGCTCGACATGGGCGCGGCGATCCTCAATCACCAGCACCTCGGCCAGCCCCTCGGCGAAATCGCGGGCGGCGGCGATGTCGAAAGGCCAGGGCATGCCCAGCTTCCAGATTCGCACCCCCTGCTCGCGCAGCATATCATCGGAAATGCCGGCATCGGCCAAAGCCTGCCGCATGGTGTTATAGGCCTTGCCGCGCACGGCGATGCCAAAGCCTGCGCGCGGCGCATCGGCCACAATCCGGTTGATGCCATTGGCCCGGGCAAAGGCCAGGGCGGCGGGAAGTTTGCTCCCCCGCAGCCGTGCCTCGATGGCCAGGGGAAAATCCTTCAGCCGGATATGCAGCCCATCGGGGGCGATGATCGGCGGATCAATCGTCGCATAGCGCGCCGGGTCCACCACCAGCGACATGGTGGCATCCATCGTCTCGGCCACGCATTTCATTGCCACCCAAAGGCCGGAATAGCGCGATAGCGCGATCCCCTTCAGGCCGTATTCCAGCACCTCCGCCACATCGGCGGGGTCGAGCATGGGCATTTCCAGGTCGAGAAACGCATGCTCGGTGGTGTTGGTGACGGTGGAGGATTTGGCCGAGGGGTCATCGCCCGCCAGCGCCAGCACACCGCCGCGCGGCGCGGTGCCGGCGCCATTGGCGTGGCGCAGCACATCGCCCGAGCGATCCACCCCCGGCCCCTTGCCATACCAGATGGCAAAGACGCCCTCCTTCTTCGCGCCGTCATAGAGCCCCAGCTGCTGCGTGCCCCAGCAGGCGGTGGCGGCGAGATCCTCATTCAGCCCGGGCTCGAAGACGATGCCGCCCTCGGCCAGGCGCTTGCGGTGATGGCCGAGTTCGCGGTCATAGCCACCCAGCGGCGAGCCACGATAGCCGGTGATATACCCCGCCGTGTTCCAGCCCAGCGCGTCATCCATCTGCCGGCGCAGGAAGGGCAGCCGCACCAGCGCCTGGGTGCCGGTGAGCAAGGTCTCCTCGCCCGTCGAGGTCCAGCGATCCTCCAGCGTCACGCGCTCGATGCGGCTCATGGGCTATCCTCGCTTTCCAGCAGCATGTTTCGCACCCTACACAGCCTCAGGCCGCGCGGCCATCAGACCTTCCGCCGCCGCCCGCAACGCTGCCGGCATGGGCACCGGCCGCCCGCTTGCCCGGTTCACCGTCACATGGGTGAAATGCCCCTGCGCCGCGGCCTCATCCGCCGCGCCGAACACCGCAAGCTCATAGCGGATGGAACTCGTGCCCAGCCGCGCCACCCGCATGCCCACGCTCACCGGCTCGGGAAAGGCCAGAGGACGAAAATACCGGCAGCCGGTCTCGGCCACAAAGCACACCACCTCGCCCTGTGTGACATGCAGGAAGCCCCGCTCCACCAGCCAGCGCGTCACCGCCGTGTCAAAAAACGCATAATACTGCACATTATTGATATGGCCGAAGGCGTCATTATCCGCCCAGCGTGTGGTGATGGGGCTGTGATGCGGGAATTCATCCCGCCTCGCCGGGGGGGCGCGTTCATTCATGGTGTGTCTCCGGGGCATAGTCTGCCCAAGATCAGCGCGCTGCACATCCCCGGCCTGGCACTCCAGCACTGGCCTGCAGCATGAACGCAGCGTAAGAAATTCCCGCGTTGACGGCCCCGAGGGCTAAGGCCAGTTTCCGATGCGGTGACAGGGGTTTGACGTATGCAAGGTCAGGATGGGCGGATTATCGGGCTGATCGGCACCGGTCACTTCCTCAGCCATTTCTACATGCTGTGCCTCGCACCGCTGTTCATCACCTGGCGGGCGGAGTTTGATGTCTCCTATGCCATGCTCGGGCTGTCGCTGGCGCTGATGTCGGGCACCACGGCGTTGTTGCAGACGCCGGTGGGCTTCTGGGTCGATAAATATGGCGCGCGGGGTTTTCTCGTCGGCGGCACGCTGCTGATGGCGCTCTCCGTCTCGGCGATGAGCTTTGCCACGGAATATTGGATGATTCTGGCCCTGGCCGTGTGCTCGGGCATTGGCAATAGCGTCATCCACCCGGCCGATTACGCCATCCTGGCCGGCTCCATCCGCAAGGAGTTTCTGGGCCGCGCCTTCGCGCTGCACAGCTTCACCGGTAATCTGGGCTTTGCTGCTGCGCCGCCGATCATCGCCTTGCTGATGCCGATCATGGGCTGGCGGGGCGTGCTGCTGCTGGTGGGGCTTTTGGGCATTCCCGTGGTGCTGGGCATTTTGTGGCAGAGCAGCGTGCTGCGCGACCAGGCCAAGCCGCCCAAGGACACCAAACGCATGGGCGGGCGCGAATTGCTGCTGAACAAGCCCATCCTGCTGTTCTTTGGCTTTTTCATGCTCAGCGCCATGGCTGGTTCGGGCATCCAGTCCTTTGTCATCACCGTGCTGGGCCAGCTTTGGGGCACGCCGGTGGCGCTCGCCTCCACCGTGCTCACCGGCTATATGGTGGGGGCCACTTCGGGCATTCTGGTGGGCGGCTGGATTGCCGATAAATCCAAGCGCAACCTGTTCAACATGGTCGCTGTGCTGACCTTGTGCTCGATGACCTCCATCCTGGTGCTGGGGCTGCTGCCCATGCCGCCGCTGCTGCTGCCGGTGGTGGGGCTGCTGGCGGGGTTGACCATGGGCACCAGCCGCACCCCGCGCGATGTGATGCTCAAGGATGCCTGCCCGCCGGGTGAAATCGGCAAGGTGTTTGGCTTCGTCAGCGCCTCCCTGCCCCTGGGTTCCGCGGTCACACCGGTGCCGATGGGGCTGCTGATCGATGTCGGCCTGCCCTGGCTGGTGCTGCCGGTGGTGGCCGGGCTGCTCGGCCTTTCCCTGCTTTGCGCCGGCGGTGCGAGGGAGAGTGCGGCCGCAGCACGCTCCCGCCCCCTCGCCGCCGAATAGCGCGGATGACCGCAAGACGCCCCCACCGCTGGCTTGGCCTGGTATTGGGTGCCTGGTTTGTGGTGGTGGGGCTGACCGGCGCCACCTTGGTCTATTGGCATGGGCTGGAGGAGGTGAAGCTGCGCGATGGCATGGACCACGCCCGCGCCTGGTTCCGCGCCCTTCATGAGGGCAGGGTCTTCGGCGAGGCGCATCGGCGGCCGGCGGCGGCATGATCCCGCTTGAGCCCATTCTGCCGGTGATTGATGTGGTGGGGATGGTGGCCTTTGCCGTCTCGGGCGCTTTGGCCGCGGCGCGAAAGCGGATGGATATCGTGGGCATGATCATGCTCGCCGCCGTCACCGGCCTGGGCGGTGGCACGCTGCGCGATGTGCTGCTGGGCCGGCTGCCACTCTTCTGGCTGCGCGCGCCGGAGCTTTTGGCCATCACCAGCATCGTCGCCGTCCTTGTCTTTTTCGGTGCGCCGCGTTTTGCGATGAAGACCCGCCTGCTGCTCTGGGCCGATGCGCTGGGCATGGCGCTCTACGCCGTGCTGGGCGCCGAGATCGCCCTGCTGGCCGGCGCCGATGCCTGGGCGGCCTGCCTGATGGGCGTGGTCACCGCCACCTTCGGCGGCATCGCCCGTGATGTGATCTGCAATGAAGTGCCGCTGATCCTGCATCGCGAGATCTATGCCCTGGCTGCGCTGGCCGGGGCGGGGCTGTTCATCGCGCTGAGGCTGCACGGGGTGTGGCGCGAGCCTGCCTTTCTCTCCGGCATGGCGCTGGCCTTTGGCATCCGCGCCCTGGCGATTCAGCGCGGCTGGTCACTTCCGGCCTATCGCGGCCGGGATTGAACGGTTAGCCTGACCGGCAAACCAGGGAGGATAGGGCATGCAACGTCGTGCAATGATGGCGGGGCTTTTGGCCTCACCCGCGCTGGCCCAAGGGGGATGGCAGCCCGACCGGCCGATCCGCATTATCGTCCCCTTCCCGGCGGGGGGTGCCACCGATGTCTGGGCCCGGCTCTGTGCCGAGAGCATGAGCGAGATGCTGCGGGTGCCGGTGCTGATCGAAAACCGCTCGGGTGCGGCGGGCATGATCGGCGCCGATGCGGTGGCCAAGAGCGCGCCCGATGGCCATACCCTGCTCTTCACCATCACGCCCTTGGTGCAATCGCCCATCGTGCTGGGCCAGGCGCCTTATGATGCGGTGCGGGATTTCTCCCCCATCGGCCAGATGGGCACCACCACCTTGGTCTTCATGTGCCGCGCCGCACTCCCGCCGCGCAACCTCGCCGAGTTCATCACCTATGCCCGTGAGCAGGCGGCGGCGCGGCGGAGCCTCAATCTGGGCTCCTGGGCGGCGGGGTCATCGGCGCATGTCTTCGCACTCGCCATGAACAACCGGCTGAATATGGGCATGACCCATGTGGCCTATCGCGGTGAGGCGCCCATGGTCACCGCCTATCTCTCCAATGAGGTGGATTGCGGCATCAATAGCCTGACCAGCACCCGCGAACATGTGGTGAGCGGCAAGCTGCGGCCGCTGGCGGCGCTGGGCGATGCGCGGGCCGGCGGCATGCCGGATGTGCCCACCTTCTATGAACAGGGCGTGGATGTGGGGCGCGGCTGGTCGGGCTTCATCGGCCTGCTGGGGCCGGCGCGCATGCCCCCCGCGGTGCATGCCCGCCTCGCCGGGGTGTTTCGCGACACGATGCATCGCGAGGCGCTGCGCGCGCGGCTGGTGGCGATGGACACCGAGCCGGTCTGGCTCGGGCCGGAGGATTTCGCCGCCACCATCATCCGGGTGCGGGACCTCTGGACCGAATTGACCCGGGGGATGGATTTGCAGCTGGGCTGAGCGCGGCCGGTCGAGCCCCGGGCCGTCACCAGCCACGACGTCACCCAGGCCGATGCCGCCATCGCCAGCTATGCCGGGCCCGATGACCGCGCGCGGCTGGCCGAACGCCCCGCCGAACGCGCCAAATAAATCGTCGCTGCCAGCATCAAACCCACACCAATCGGCAGCCCCCAATTCGGCCATTCGGCGAAGATCAGAAAGCCCAACATCGCCCCGGCCGGAATCTGGATATACTCCATCGGCGAGAGCAGCCCCGCCTCGGCCCGCCGCGCCGCATTGGCGGCCAGCCAATCGCCCATCAGCGCCAGGCCGCTGCCCAGCAGCAGCATCGCCAGCGCCCACCAGGAGGGCGTGACCCAGACCAAGGCGCAAACCGGCCCCCAGACCAGCAGCGACGCCACCGCATACCAGCCAATGACCCGCATGGGCGGCTCGGTGGTGGAGAGCAGCTTGATGGTGATGAAGACATTGGCGCCCCCCACCCCGGCCAGCAGCGCCGCCGGCATGCCCCAGCTCCATTCACCGCTGGGTTGGGCGATGATCACCACGCCGCAAAACCCCACCAGCGCCGCCAGCACCCTATCGCGCCGCACCCGCTCACTGAGGAACAAAGCCGCCAGCGGAATGGCCCAAAGCGGGCGCGACTGCGCGATGGACACAGCATCCGCCAGCGGCAGCAGCAGCAGCGCATACATCCAGCTCTGAAACGTCACCAACCCCGCGGCGCAGCGCGCCACCATCACCCATGGCCGCCGCGTCACCATGCCCGCCACGCCCTGGCGCAACAGCCAGGGCGCCATCAGCGCCAGGGTGAAAACACTGCGCGCGAAAGGCACAAAGGCAATCGGCAGCCCCTCCTCCATCGCCAGGCGGAAGGAAACCCCCATGCCGGAAAAACAGAGCGAGGCACCGACCATCATGGCCATGCCGAGAAGGCGAGGGGACATGCGCTGCTGTGTGCCTCAAAAACAGAGGCGCCGCCCACCCCCCTTGCAGTCAGAGCATGATGCCTTGCGGCGGAATCGCCGCAAACGCTGAACCATCCTCTCAACGATGGCCAGACCACGCGGAGTGAGCGCAGCGTGGTCTAACGCACCGCCCGCGCCGCAAAGGCAATCTGAAACGCCACCTGGGTGAAATCGGTCAGCATCTGAAGATAGCGTGGGTCCAGCCGGGGCAGGGCGATCAGCTCATCGCCGGGCCGGGGCGTCTGGCTCAGCTCCAGCACCAATTCGCCCGAGGCGCGGCGGATCATCATGGTGCTCGACGAGCCGCGCGGGCCATAGCCGCCGGCCTGGCGGACATAATCCGCCACCGTCAGATTGGCCTGCCAGAGAATGGCCCGGGGCGCATTCACCTCACCGCTCACCAGCACGGTCTGGCTGCGTTCAGGAATGACGATCACATCGCCATCCTCCAGCCGCACCGGCGCGCATTGGCCATTCTGGTCCATCACCACCACCAGCCCATCGGGCCGGGTGCGCCGCCCGCGGGCGATGAATTGGCTCACCAACTGCGCCTCATTGGTGCGGATGAGCGACACACCCGTGGTCTGGCTGGTGGCAAGAAAAAGCTGCCGCTCCAGCCTGTCCAGCGCCTCTTCCATGGTGCGGCCCTGCTGCGCCGCCACCCTTGGCCGCAGCAAAAACACCCCTTGGGTATTGGCCAGCTGCGGATCAACCGCGATGTAATTCAATAGGTTGCAAAGCTGGGTGTCCCTATCCGCCACCAGCACCGAGGGGCCGATCCGGCTGCCTTCAACATGGACGCGAATGGTGCGCGATGGGCTATCGGTGATGAAGCTGACCGTATCCTGATCGGTCATCGAGGCGCTTTGCAATTCGCTGAGCGTGACATAGCGGCTGAAGGGCCGGCCATCGCGGCTGCCCTGGATGATGGCATTGGTGGCCGAGGGCAGCGGCCGGGCGAGTTCGATCAACTCCCGCCCGCTCATCGCCCGGCCCGGCACCTCGAACAGATAATTATTCCGCACCGCGCCATCGGCACCCACCACGGCGTGCTGGCGGCCCACCACCAGCGTATCGCCCTCCTGCAGGCGCAGCGCCGGCAATTGGCCATGGAGGAGGAAGCGGTAAAGATCGAGGTTGGCCACAACCCCGCCGCCGCGCCGCAGCTGAATGTCGCGATACGAGCCGCGCGCCGCATCCACCCCGCCGGCGCGCACCAGGAAATCGATCACGCTATCGGCCGCGCTGCCGCCAAACCGCCCCGGCATGCGCACAAACCCCGTGACAAAAACCCCGATGCGCTGGGTGGAGAGCAGCACGGCATAGACCTGCACCTGCTGGGTATAAATCCGCCGCACCTCAGCCTCGACCACGCGCTGCAAATCGCCCGCGCGGGTGCCGGCCAGCCGCACCGGGCCAATCTGCGGCAGGAAGAGCATGCCCGCGCTATCCACCTGGCCCAGCGCCTCGGCCTCAACAGCGCCCCAGACCCGCACCGAGACCCGATCA
>Ga0214917_10000821_pt1 | contig 40343 bp, 56 predicted proteins | sample LL_1208_BB_MetaG_FD_177983 | JGI IMG/M metagenome (GOLD analysis project Ga0214917, IMG submission 177983) | Freshwater microbial communities from Lake Lanier, Atlanta, Georgia, United States - LL_1208_BB | ecosystem: Environmental > Aquatic > Freshwater > Lake | place: USA: Georgia | collected... | reverse complement strand
ACTAGCTACGGAGCTGGCGTTGCGAGGGTCGTCTAACTGGTTAAGACCCTACCCTTATAAGGTAGTCGCTCTAGATTGGGGCAAAATGAAGGTTCGAATCCTTCCCCTCGTACCAATCTTATTATATCTAAACCTTTGATATTCAACCAATTATTTTTATTGACTATTTAAGAAACTATTGTATATTAAACCTATGACAAACAACAACACCTCAAACTGGGAAGCTCCCAAGTGGACTCCTTACTATACCAGAGTGATCTTTGGTGAGCGTAGGGCTTACATTATGGATGCTCGAATCCGTGAAGCAACCAAACAGAACACATACAGCTTGCAGGATCTTTATAGAATTAGCAAGGCTTTTAATGTGGCGTTCAAGCTCGTTCCAGAGCCTAGCGAATTTCCAACGGAGATTTCAGCGGCTTAATTTATTGGGCTTGTAGCTCAACGGTTAGAGCAGAGGACTCATAATCCTTTGGTTATAGGTTCAAATCCTATCAGGCCCAAGACTTTCGGATCGCTAGCTCAATGGTAGAGCAGTTGGCTTTTAACCAATTGGTTGTAGGTTCGAGTCCTACGCGATCCAAAAAAAGTTTACAAAAACCCTTGACAAAAAAACAAAACCTGTTAAACTAAAAACAATGAAACATATCAAATTATATAAACAAAACCTTGGGGCTCATTGGGTTATTGGAATTAAAGGTTCCAAAGATCGTATCGAGCAATTTCACAACAGAGTCTATAATTGGGGTGGAACAAATGGAAAACTCAAATGGATGTCTAGGGATTTCGCTTATTTCTGGATTACTATGGAAAAGTTAGAGCGTTGTATGTTTAAGTATGTTATGAATAGTATGAGCGATAAACTTGGCAAAAAGTTTCGTGGCTCTAAAGGTGGACTAAAAGAAGTTGTATTGAATCGTGTGAAGAATACGATCAGCAAGATTCCTACGGATTTCTTTGTTCGCACAGAACAAGTAGAACATACTTATTCTCTCGGACAAGTTTCGGCTGAAAAGTTAGATAACGACAGCTAAAACAATCCGCCTAGTAGCCCAATGGCAGAGGCAAACGACTTAAAATCGTTATAGTGTCAGTTCGAGTCTGACCTAGGCGACCATCGCTTTCATAGCTCAATTGGATAGAGCAACGGATTTCTAATCCGTAGGTTGCAGGTTCGATCCCTGCTGAAAGCGAGAATTTTTCCCAAAAGATTTTTTCTTATGTAAAGTCTTTATGTGAGATGGTATGAAAGAAATTTTTGGTGGATTTTTCTTATTATGATTTGTGGGAGTATATCTTGGGGAGTAATGATAGAGCTAGCGAAAATATTAATTACACATTTAAAATAATTTTTCCTAAAAATCATTCAAATAGAAAATAATAATTGAAATATTTCTCATAGCACTGTAAAATCATATATATGAAACATGAAAATAGGATCAGTAAAATTTTAGAGAAGAGAGTTCTCAAAGATGAGGATCCTAAACTAATTTCACAAATAGATAAGTACTTGGCAGAACTGGAAGTTGTTTTCGTTAAGTGGGCTAAAGCGCATCCCAATTGGAAAGAATCAGAAGAATAATTTAGCTTTTGTAAGTCTTTGATTATCAAGTAGTTACATCGGCGGGGACTTTCGCTGCGTAAGTTGTTGATGGACAACGAGATTCTTTTCTTGCAGAGAAAACAAATTATGGTATGATTATTAAATGAAGAAACAAAACAACATCACCCTGTGGGAGATGATTAAGGGTCTGTTCTATTTTATTTTAGGACAGCGGTATATCATCAACTATAAGCCTTACAATGGAACCGAGACTTATACTTACATCGTTGGCGTTCCTACTACCCATTATGTCTCCAAGGCTGGAAACAAACTTTTCATTTCTTGGTGCTTCTCTGGTCGTGACGGATTCGGCCATCGCCAGTTCCGTTATGATCGGATTTCTGGAGGTCTCTCGCCAGTTTAATAACAGAGAGATTATTTATAGAAAGGGCGAGACCTAAAAAATCTCGCCTTTTTTATTGCACTAAAACAAAATTATGTTAAGATAATTATAGTTCTTTCCGCAAGCGTGGTCAGACTAACCACAGACGAGCTATCGGATAAATAGCGCTTGAAGCCCCAACGCCCAGAGTCTGAGGCACTTTAAAGGTGGGTATATTTCTCTGATGTTTCTAGAACATCTAATCAAGGAGAGCGGAAGAACTAAATTTTTGGGCAGATACCGAAGTGGCCAAACGGGGGAGACTGTAAATCTCTTGGCTTACGCCTTCAGTGGTTCGAATCCACTTCTGCCCATTATTTATTTTGCTTCCAATTAATTCTGTGGTGGAAGTTCCAATCAAGCAAAGCCCACTCAAAACCAACATCCTTACCAGCTTTTTCACTTTCAATCCATTTGTGTTTTAATATCTCCTCGCGCTCACGGAGAAATTCTTTATATAATGCAGAGTTCTCTAATATACCACTGGCTTTTTGTTTCATCTCTAAATTCTAAAGTAGATTACACAAAATAGCAAATAATAATTGCTAAATAGCTAAATACCTAATATAATAATACTACATATTGGGGCTATCGTCTAATGGTTAGGACTCCTCGCTTTCAATGAGGGTGTATCGGTTCGAATCCGTTTAGCCCTAAGTCTTTTACTATCAAGCACTTACAGAAGCGGGGTCCCTTCTGTTATAAGTTATTGATTATTAATAACTTGGTCAGCATCAAGTTCTGCTTGAGTTTCTAAGGCTCGCTCTATAGCTTGATCATCCAGCATTTTTTTCGCCCACAGGTCTAATGTTTTTTGGTCATCGAATATATCATGCATCATTTTATTACCTCTTTTCTTTTTATAGATTATCATATTTATCTATATAGTCAACAATTTTATTTCATTGATTATTAATGATTTATAAATGGAACCTCCCTTGCTCTGTAAGTCTTTAATATACAATGAGATTCTTTTGTAGACAAAAAGAAAAATTCTGATATATTTATCGTATGAAAGTAAATGAAATCATCACAGAAAAATTCATCGAAGCCCTCAACAAAGGCGTTTGCCCTTGGCAGAAACCTTGGAAAGTTTTTGACCTCTGTAACGGCGTTTCCAAAAAGAATTATCGTGGCATCAATCAGTTTTTGCTTCGGATGTTTTCATCGGATGATTTTTTCTTTACCTTTAACCAGATCAAAGAACTTGGTGGAAAGATCAAAACTGGTGCCAAGTCTCATATGGTAGTTTATTACAAACTATTGAAGTCTGAAAAAGACAATGAAACCAAAAGCTTTCCGATGATGCGTTATTACAGAGTCTTTGGTTTGAGCGATGTCGAGGGGCTAAAGTGGAAACAGCCCGAAGTTAAGAAGCTGGAATTTTCTCCAGTAGAAGAAGCAGAAAAGTTGATCAATAAGTGCATCATCAAGATCAAGTATGGTGGAAGCCGTGCCTGTTATTATCCGCAGGAGCATAAGATTGATCTGCCCGAGAAAGAAAACTTTAACAGCGTTGAGGAGTATTATTCCACGGCGTTTCACGAGATCGGTCACGCTATGCACAAGGCAACCAATGATGATATCAAAAATGGATTTGGTTCAGAGAATTATAGCAAAGAAGAATTGACCGCAGAGATTTTTGCGAGTCTTTGTCTTAACTTCTGCGGGATTGATTCTGAAAAATGTTTTAACAATTCTGCGAGCTATCTTTCGAGTTGGCTCCAAGTATTAAAGAAGGATATGAATTTTATCATATCAGCTTCTAGCAAAGCCCAAAAAAGATTTGACGCTTTTCTTGGCAAAAAAGAAAGTGAAGAGATTCCAGAAGAAGAAACTATAACTGCTTAAGTTTCAACAACTTAGGCAAGCGACCTCCCTGCAGTTGTAAGTCATTGATACTCAACGAGATTTAACTACAAAAAAAACTTGTCACAAGAAAAAAAACTGATAAAGTATTTTTATGTTCAAAAACAAAAAGCAAGCCGAAGCTATTGTCGGCACACTATCTAAACCTTCGAAGATGCCAGGTTATGCTTATTCAACGCCAGCAAAGCGTTGTATCATCGGGCAAAAAATGCGTCAAGTTGCTGGAAGCATTTGTGCTTTCTGCTATGCTCTTAAAGGGCGGTATGTTTTCCCTAATGTTCAAGCGGCGATGGAAAAGCGTTTCGCTTCTCTTACCCACGATCTTTGGGTGGATGCGATGACTTACCTTATTGGTAAAGCAAACAACCCTCACTTTCGTTGGCACGATTCGGGAGATTTGCAAGGCATTTGGCATCTTGAGAAGATTGTCAAAGTTGCAAAGAATCTTCCGCATATTTCTTTTTGGTTGCCTACTCGGGAATATTCTTTCGTTTCAGAGTATATAGCAAAGGGCGGTGAAGTTCCTTTCAATCTTACTATTCGTTTATCTGCTCTTATGATGAACGGCCCCGCACCCGTTGGGTTAGCAGAACGCCTTGGTCTTTGCGTTAGCGGTGCGAGCAACAAGGGAGAGTTTAATTGCCCATCCTCTAAACAAGGAAACAAGTGCGGTTCGTGCCGTGCATGCTGGCATAAAAATGAGTTTGCAATTAACTACAAAAAGCACTAAGATGTCCCAATGGAAACATTTATTGCAATTATAACCTGTGGACTAATTTTAACATTTATAATCTCAAAATGAACATCGAAAAACTATTAAACGAAAATCTAGAATCTTTCTATCCGTGGAGCGACAACGATAATCCTCCACTCGATGCTGGAAAAACTTTTCTGCAAAAAGAAAGAGAGATAGACGAATTTTTTGAGGGTTGGCGAGCTTCGATGTAAGCTTCTGATTATCAAAGACTTACGAGGGTGCCCTCCCCGCCGCCGTAAGTTGTTGATAGTTAACTACTTACGCTTACGCTCCCAAAGCCATACAGCAAAGTTGATAATGGTTTCTAATGAGGCGAGAGAGAGGAAAAAAATTCCAAGCCCCGCGATTGCGAGTATATATTTTTCCATAATTATTCTCCACAGATTTCTGGATCACCAGCCCAACCGAAGTCTTCCATCTGGTAGCATCCGCCACCATAGTCTTCATCGGTTCCATGACCAGCAGAGGCCATAGCAGAATCGAAGTCGCCATCCATCGATTCGTCCACATCAGAGAGGTTAGATTGAGAAGATGCGAGGACGCGCTCGTTTTCGCGATCCTTACGAATTTCACTTAGGATGTCGCGCACATCCAGCGGAGTCAGCATATGCTCACTCATCCACTTTTGCAGTTCGAATTTATAGTCCATGTTATTTGACCTCCATTCCATTCTGACAGGTGAGGCGAAAAGGAACAGCCTTCACGCCAAAGAAGTTGGTGACCTCGGTATCCCTCTCATCGTAAGAGGGAGCCATCTTGTCGAGCATCTCGTTGATGGCATCAGCGGAGTTGATGTAATCGAAGAATGCTTCCGCATCAGCAAAGGCTTCGGTGCAGTTAATCGAGGCTAGGTAGGATATGTCGTTTTGGTTCATATAGGTAATGTATCACAGATTACGATTCTGTCAAAGATTTTCTGCAAGAATATTCCATTGAATGACAACGCCTTACAAAAGTTGCTGGTTTTATTTCTGAAATTATTTGGTCTGCCAACGCTTCTGCGTGAGAGTTCCAATCACCTTGAGCAAAAGATGATTCGAGATTCGTGGCGAGTGCGAGAGATAAAGCCCTGCGAAACTTTGCTGGTTCGGCATAAAAGTAAAATGCTTTTCCGCTTCCACGATCTTGTAATTTGTAATTGGTTCCGCCGAAATTGTAAATTGCATTGTAGAATCTTTCAGCAGACGCGAAATCTGCCTCAATTAAATAGGCGAGGTTAGGGCCAAAAGGTTCGGCAAAGATTCTTATTTTGTTTTGCATAAAAAGAGGATATCAGATTTTTTATTTTTGTCAAGCTTTTATAAGTCGTTGATAGTCAAGGGTTTGCGCGCGGGGGCTCCCTTGCGTCCTAAGTAGTTGATGCTGAAAGACTTATAAGAGGTCTTTTAGATGCAAGCAACTCGCAGAAACATAGTAAAAAAATTTTTCCCTTAAAAAGTTTTTTCTCTCGCCGTGAGAAACTGCGAGTCTATAAGTTTTTTTATTTATTTTGAAAAGGATTTTTTTCATTTGCTTAAACTTTCCATAGCTTCTTTCAAAAGTTGTAACGCACCTTTGATCGTTTCTTTTTCATATCGGTATTGTGTTCCCGATTCCAAACATTCCAGTTTGATAATCGCAGCGGAAAGGCAACCTTTTGCCCATCCTTTGTTTTGTGCTTCATTCATTCTTTTTTGATATTCGGTTACCATATTAGTCTCCTTTGTATTGTCCACCGCTGTTATATGCTTCGTGGATTCCAGCAGAGATTCCTTTGCTAGTTTCAACTCTCTCCAAGAGTTCGGAAGTTGCTTCGACTTTTTGAATGTCGAAGTATTTTCCAACGCTGGTGAGGAGATTGTATCCACCAGACAAGTTCCAAAACATTACCTTTTTGAGGAAAGGAAGGTTTGGGTAATGATCGTTTTCGGTAGCATCAGCATACCAGATTTCGGTTTCGGTAGTTTCTCCACCGATTCTCCAAAACGATTTGTAGGAAACTTGGATGAAGTCTCCCGCTTGAATGTTGAGTGAGCGAAAAGTCTCAATGGCTTCCGCTTCTTTTCGTGCGTTCTCTGCACGGATGGCTTGTAGTTTCTCTCTGTTTGCTTTCATTTGTTCTTTCTTTGTCATACCTTTAATCTATCACACTTTCTGATTTTGTCAACTTTTATTTTGCGTTGATTATCAACGACTTAGGACTTCTTTCCATTAAGTTTTGCCTTTAGTAAGGCGTGAGCTTTAGCTTTTTCTGGATTGTTCTTTTTCCAATCAGCCCAACTCTTTTTGAGTCTAGCCCACTTCTTATTGTTATTTTCCCAACGCTGAAGTTCCCACTCTTGGGAAGTTAGTTGTTTTTTATTATCTTTATTCATTTTATTTATTCTCTTTCTTTACGAATTCTGCTTTGTTAAGGTAGATCGTTGTAGTCTTACCCTTATCCTCACCTTCGAGGATTTCAGCAACAGCAGTTTCTGCCGTTGTTTTGTAAACGAGTTTGACTAAAACTCCTTCGTATAAGTAAACATCACCGAAGAAGGTTTCGGTTTTTGGGTAGACTTTAGAAGCATCTACTTCGCTTGATGCCTTACGCATCGTTTCACGCATCAGCTTTCGCTGATAGTTCCAATTTATCATTCTATGACTCATTTTATTTATTACCTTTCTTACTTTCTTTCACTTTCTTTTTTCTTTCTACATATAATCTATCATATTTTTCAATTTTTGCAAGAAAAATCTTCATTTAAATTTCATTGACCATCAACGAGTTACAACGCAAGGGACCCGTCTTGCGTAAGTCATTGATATTCAACAACTTACGAAGACTGCCTTTAGAATGGCATAACTTTGATCTCTAAAGATTCATCGAGATATTTTTTTGAAGGCTTAAAAAAGATGATACGCTCGAAAACTTTTTCGGTTGTGACATTTTCTGGAAGCGAAACGGTTTCGCCTTCTTCGTTTGTGCCAACAATCAAAGCTTTACCAGCGAAAGGCTGTGAGCCAATCCCAAACTTGAAGTAGGCTTGAGAGTTTGAATCTTTCAAGAGTCCTTCATCGTCTAGGATCATATCCACACCATCAGCTAAACCTGTCATTGTGATGATCTCGCAATCGATGATGTTGCGAAGGGTTTGGAATTTAGTGTCAGCAAGCGTCACCTGTGACACGGTTTCGGTGAATGGGTCAATGAGGATAGCTCTTGCCATCATATTAGATACTCCTTGTGTTGAGTAGGTTGCTCAATTCGTTGAGATAAACTCCAGCGGTTTTGCTGAAGCGGTTATCGTTTAGCTCTTTGATGATATTGACCAGACGACTAGCCAACTCAATCACTTCTTCGTTGTTGATGGTTTTATTCATAGGTTTAGGCTATCTCCTTTTGTTGATTTTGTCAAACACCAAATTTGGCGTTGTATTGGTCATAGAGTTTCTGAAACTCTTCGCCATTCTTTTCGATAGCGTCACGAATCTCAAACCATTGTTGTTGACCTCTGCGGTAGTAGCGTGAGTCATCGCTCATAGCATAAGTCCAATCGTGGTTTTTCAGTAGTTGTTCGAATTGTTCTAGGTTCATTGTTTTATCCTTTTTTGAGGGTTTCGATTTCATCGAGTTTCACGATGATTTTTTCCATCCGCTTTGCGGATTCTTGATAGCCTTTAGAAATTTCTTCTAGGCGTTTGATGGTTTCGTTGATGTCGAATTTGATTTTGGTTTTTGTTTTCATTTCTTTCTTCTTTCTACCTTTAATCTATCATAAATTTTTATTTTCGCAAGATATTTTTACATTTAAATTTCGTTGATTGATAATGACTTACAACGCAAGGGAGGCGGGTTATGCAAGTCCTTGATGGTTAAGAACTTAGGTTTTATGCGTTCCATCAGGTTTTAGTCAAAGATCATTCGTGATCTTTTCGCTTCCATCAGGTTTTGTCGCAAGATCGAACTGGAGAGCATAACATTAAAATGTTGTGCCCAATTTATTTGGATATAACATGTTGATTATCAAGCACTTGCAGAGACTGCCTCCCGCCCCGCGTAAGTCGTTGATGCTTAGAGACTTACAGATTCACAAACGATAAAACTTGTGATTGCGAATTGTCGCAACAACCTCCTCACCCTTTGACCATTTGGGCGATACTTGGAAAGTATGATAGTGATTTGCACCCTTCACAACATCGGGCATTCGTTTCTCTGCTACAAGTTTAGCAAGACGAATGGCGTTGTGTGCTTGCGGGTTCTTTAGAAGCTCCTGCTTCTTCGCCTCACTCACTCCACCATTCCAGAAGCTGAATTGCTTTGGTGCAAGGCAGACTTGCGTGGGCGTTTGCTTCCGTTCAATGGCTCGTGTCTGAATGACAGACGCAACACCCGCCATTCCCTCAAAGCCTTCGCCTCGTGCTTCGCCAAGGATGGTTAAAGCTATAACAAGAATCTCAGCGGTCATTAGTCTCTCCCTGCACTGATCGCCCCACAGTAGTCAGAGGGCTTCTCTGCGGTGATGCTTCCAAGGTTAAAGACATCTGTGCTGATGCTAGTGCGAAGGAAGCGTCCTTCCTTAAAGCTATCGAACTTATCTTGGGCCTTTTGCTTTGCAAGGGATAGCAAGCCACCCTTCAAACCCTTTGCTTTGATCTTATTGCATAGAGCATAGAGAGCAACTTTGGTCATCGCTTGCAACACGGCTTCGGGCTGTGCGTAAAAGTAGAACGCTTTGCCGTTGCCTAGATCATGTAATTTGCCATTGGTTGCCGCATAGTTATACATCGCATTATGAAAAGTGCGAATGTGCTTTTTGTCGCCTTCTAAAAGAAAAGCGGTGGTGTTGCCGAAGGGTTGAGTTGTGATTGTGATTTGGTTTTTCATTTGGTCTATATTGCTTTCTGGTTTGGTTTTCGTCAAGGGTTAATTTTTCGCCGTAGCCATAGCGATAACGCCAAGTATAAGACAGCCGATAGTAAGGGCAAAGATGATTTCCATAGGATTCATTATTTGTTCCCCATATACTTCTGGTGGGCTTCGTCCTTCTTCGCTTGGGCTTCTGCCACGATGTTTTCGAGGCGTTGAGCCGAGGCTTTGTAGCCTTCTGCGATAGCGTTGAGTCTGCGGATGGTTTCGTTCAGGTCGAACTTGATGTTTGCTTTAACTTTCATACTCTTAATCTATCACACTTTAGGGATTATGCAAGGGATTTTCTTCAGTTAAATTTCATTGATAGTCAACGACTTAGGACTCTGAAGCTACCCTACCCCTGTTATATTTGCATATGACCACCCCATTTTTGAAAAAATCAGAAGAACGCAAAATGAAAATCTGACGAGGGGGTACTAATATCAATCTCCCCTATAATTAATACTATTTACCTATATATACCTATTTATACAATAATATACTTATATCTTATCTTATAGTTATATCTATCCTTATATACCCCCTTTTTTAAAATCTATTAAAATTTATTAGAATATATATCTCTTAAGGTTAAAAAATACGGGAGGCTATTTTTTATTATAAACTCTTTATATATATAAGAAGTGTAAATAAAAGTAATATGGTAATACAACCTCAAAGACTACTAGAACCTTGGAAAAACAAGAATCTACCACCTCCTAGAAATGCAGTAGCAGGAGATGTTTCTTATTATTGCCCAACAAAAGATTTAGTAATAAATGAATTATATCCAAACTTTAGGAAATGGCTTGCTTCTCTTAATCTAGGCAAATGGTATCATAAATGGGATTGTGATAATTTTTCAGATGCTTTTAAGGTTTTTACTAATGGATATTATTTTAATCATATAGAAAGTGGCGCAGAATCAATTGCAGTAGGCATTGTTCACTACATTGCAGAAAGTAGAGCAGAAAATGGTACGAGTGGACCACACGCAGGCAATATAATTTATCTTAATGAAGGTAATAATGGTATGTTAATTACTTATTTTGAACCACAAAACGGAAAATTATATAATTTTACAGATAACGAATTTAAATCTATTTCATTTTTGTATGTTTAATTATCTACTTGGATTAAGCGCATTATTTGTAGCATTTTGTGGTGGATTTTTTTCAGTTAAAGGGATAGGACTCTTATTCTCTGGTAGTTTTTGGTCATCTATAATAATGGCCAGCAGCCTTGAATTTGGCAAAATTATGGCTACAAGTTTCTTATATCGATATTGGGAGAAAATTAATAAATTACTTAAAATATATCTTATTAGCGCAGTTATTATATTGATGGGTATTACCAGCTTAGGTATATTTGGTTTTCTTTCTCAAGCCTTTTATGCAACAAAATCAAACATAGATGCTGCGGAATCAGAGATAAATCTACTAGAAAATAAAAAAAATACTTTAAATTCTCAAATTACCTCGAACAATGACAGAATTAAAATACTTATAGAAACTCGTAAAAGTCAAGAAAATAATTTAACAAAAGCTTTAGATCAGTCTACAACTACAACAGTAACAAAATCTGGAGGATTATTTGGGACAGATAAACAGGATACGGTTGTAGATAAGAAGTCATTAGAATTAAAGAATCAAACATTAGTGACAATGCAAAGTAATATATCAAACCTAGAATCAAATGTCGAAAAACTTAATGCTATAAATACTAGTTTAGCTCAAGAGATTAATAATACAGATAATCAAATAATACAATTAAAAAAACAAATAATATCTTCAGATATAGGTACTTATAAATTTATAGCAAAAGCTTTTAATGTTGAGATTGAAACAGTAGTAAAATGGTTTATATTATTTATAGTTGTTGTATTTGATCCACTCGCAGTAGCTCTAATACTATCATATAATATATCAATAAATAAAAAAATAATAGAAATCAAGCAAAATATCAAAGATAATAATATCGAACCAATTCAAGATAAAATAAAAAAAATATATGAAGATTTTAATAAATCTTTTAAAAGAGGAACAAAAAAAGTTCATAACGAGCCACTTTCAGACCCTAATATAAAAGAAAATAAATGATAGTTGATAGAAAAAAATTTCAAAAATTTTGGAAATTACCATGGAATCTTCCAGAAATAGTATTTTGTAATGAAAAGTACTATATACCTTCTTTAGAAGAGATAGAAATTAATATTATACCCTTATATAATGATTTTATTAAAAGATACAATATAGGCAGAAATAATTCTTGGAATTGTTCTAAATTTAGCCAAACTTTTAAACTTGTGTGCGATATATATTATAAAGAAAAAAATTGTGATGCGCATTTTGCTATATCAATAGCTCACATAGAACTGAAGAAATCACAATATGATCATGCATTAAATCTAATATTTTATAAAAAAGACGATAATATAGATTATATATTCTTTGAGCCTGAATCAAACCAATTATATAAAGATAATACAAAATTTAAAAATATAAAATTTTTGTATTTTTAATAGGTGGTTGTTACAGTTATGCAAACGCCAGTTCCAGCTCCATTATTTACGCCACCGCTACCAGAACATTCTTGACATTTTGGTGGATCTGGTTGAGGAACAGGACAAACTACCAGTTCACCACCCTCTGGGGCTTGTTGTCCTACGGCTAAAAATTCAGCCACATCATCTTCCATGCTTATCTCACCACCTGGCCCCCGAAATCCATCTGGCCCCCCTCCGCCGCATCCACCGCCTCCACCATTATCACATCCGCAAGGATTTGTACAATCTGGTTCTGGAGGAGGACAATCTTCACATGTTGGGAATCCTTTTACTATCTTAGAGTTAAAAGATTTGAAAAGTAAATTTCTTAAGAAATCTATCATATTTTATATTACACATTTTTTTCAATAGTGTAATTAAAATAAAACATGGCTTTTCTTAATGCAAATATACCTCCAATCGAATGCTTTGTAAGAGGCAATTATCTTAGGAATCAAAAGGATAGTCATGATAAATATTTTTCTTGTCTTATTTTTGGGGTTACTAGTCTTCCAGGACAGGTGCCATTATTTAATTTTATAATGGAAGATGGAGGGATTTGGTGGCATGCTCCAATTAGTGCTTTTTGCACAAAAGAAGGAATAGCAGAGCAAGATCTTCATGAATTAGAGCTTTGGGACAGTTTTAGTTATCATATTGCAGTAACTAAATTTTCAATACTTCAAAATAAAAAATTAAAATTCCTTTCGCGCAATGGCAAAGAATATTTTGGAACTTATCTTTTCACATTAGATTGGGCACATAGTGATTTTAATGAACTAAACTTTGGATTTAGTGAAAATCCAGGACAGCATAAATGCGGGCATGTTCTTCAATTAGATAATGGAAATTTTGCAATACAACCTAATAATAGATTAAGATTATATGACCCAAACTTTGTTACAAAGCAGGGTCAAAATCTTATTGAAAGAAAAGTAAATAGTCATATCTATAGCGTAGAAAACTGTCCCAAGTGGGTCACGGAAGATTCTGATAACTATGAATATGGTGTAAATGAGATAAAATGAACGAAGGACTTATATTCCCAAAACTCAACGAGAGACAAAAGGATCTTTATCTTAAAATTATAACTAATCTACAGACATATGGATATTTTGATCGTGGATTAGGTCCAAATGGAATTCAATATTTAAGTGCAGCACAAAATCCATTTAAAGAACAAAATCTTGAATGTGAATACTGCGTATTTTATTATCTTGAAGGAAATGCTCCAAGATGCGAATTAATTCAAGGCTCAATAGATCCAGAAGGTTGGTGCAAATTTTGGATTATAAGCGAAGAAGATATAAGAAAAGAATCTGAAGCAGCTTTTAAACTATTAAATTCAAAAGCCAAAGCATTTGAAGTAGTTTATAAAAACAATAACGGAGAAAAGAATGAAGCGAACATTAAAAATAACAAATAAAAATATTCTCGAAGGCGAGAAAGCAAATCCACAAAATTGTGCAATAGCTCGCGCAATTAAAAGTAAAATGAGAAAAGAAATAGAAGAAGTTTCTGTACTCCCAACTCAAATTACTCTAAGAATTGACAATAAGATGTTTGTTGCTCCTATGCCAAAAGAAGGAACAGCTTTTATCAAAAGATTTGATCGCGGTTTAGCAGTAAATCCTTTTGAACTAAATTTAAAGTTTAAAAAAGGATACGCTTTAGTTTAATCTTAATAAAAATTAAAAATAATTAAAATTAATACAATACGGGTGTAATTATTTACGGTAAGTTAGAATGTCTAAAAAAAATAAACGTAAGATAGAAGATAAATCACCAGTTGTACCTCAAAGAGATAAAATTGAAGGATGCTTGGATGTTCGTGAATTACAATGGACAGACAATCAAAAGAAATTTATACAACTTCTTCAATCAAAAGAAACAAAAATTGTATTTTGTAAAGGCCCAGCTGGAACAGCTAAAAGTCTTTTGTCGGTATATGCAGCATTAAAATCTTTAAATGAAAAAAAGATTGGCGAAATTTTTTATATTCGTAATCCAGTAGAAAGTTCTACTCATAATCTTGGCTTCCTTAAAGGAGATCTTCATAGTAAATTAGATCCTTATCTTCAACCGCTTATGGATAAGTTACATGAATTACTACCAAAAGGGCAAGTTGAAAGACTGCTAAAAGAGGAAAGAGTAAAAGGGCTACCAGTAGGTTTTCTTCGAGGTTTAAGTATAAATGCTAGTTATATTATCTGTGATGAAGCTCAAAATTTAAGTATACATGATCTTTTATTAATTACTACTAGAATGGGTAAATTTAGTAAATTAATATTAATTGGTGATATTCGTCAATCTGATATCAAGAATAGTGGATTTGAGAAAATATACGATTTATTCGATGATAAGAAGAGCTCTGATAAAGGAATAATGACTTTCAAATTTGGAACAGATGATATTATGCGAAATGATATATTAGCTTATATTATTGAGAAATTTGAAGAATTAGATAATAAGAAATAATAATAATTAAAAGTGTAATCTATTAGATGTCAAAATACTATTTTAGAGATACAGGTTTTGAAGCAGAAGCTCTTTCAGCAAATATTACTGGAAATGGAGTTATTTTAAATGCTCCAGAGAATAATAGTAAGAGTATATATATTTTAGGAATAAGTTGTCATAGCAATACAATCTTAAAACAAGATGATAATTCTGGAGAGATAATAATGAATGTAGGAGCTGGAAATTATAATTTACCAGCAACAGTAAAAGTTGGAGATGGAAAAGCTCTATATGTAAATTCTTCTGGTCCAGTTTCAGTAATTTATCACACAAATTAATATATGTCTAATATTTACGATAAAAATTTTAATAAAAACGTAATAGAAGTTTATACCGAAGAGATTGGTTTTACAGGCTATAAAGGTTTAGAGTGGAATAAATTAGATAATATTGAAGAAATTTTAACTGGGGTAGGAGTTGAGAGCAATGTAACAAATTTTCCAGTAGATGCATTTGGTCGCCAAAGAGTTTCTAATCCATTTACGCTAGCAGATTATTCTCATGTTTACGGAGAAGAAACAGAATTATTATCAAAGACTAGTGGATCAAATTCTACTATAACTTTCAATATAAATAAAGCAAAAGCAATTCTTAGCGTAGGTACAGAATCGGGCGCTTATGCCATTCATCAAAGTAGAATGTATCATCATTATATGCCAGGGAAAAGCCAATTAGCTTTTGAAAGTTTTAATTTTACAGGATATAGAGCTGGTACAAATAAAAGAGTTGGTCTTTTTGATGATTATAATGGCATATTTATTATGCAAAGTGGAGATGGATCTTTAGCTTTTGTTTTAAGGAGCGATGTATCAGGCTATGTACATGATGATATAATATTACAAGATAATTGGAATATAGACACTTGTAAAGGCACGGGTATTTCAGAGTTTAATTTAGATCCAACTAAAACTCAATTATTTACGGCTGATTTCCAATGGTTAGGCGTAGGGCGAGTCAGAGCAGGATTTGTTCATAATGGTAATTCTATAACTGCTCATGAGTTTTATAATAGTAACTATAAGCCATCTGTTTATTGGAGCAATCCTAATCTTCCAATTAGGTGCGAAATTAGAAATTATTCTACAGCTATAGGAATAGATACTATGGATCAAATTTGTGCTACTGTACTTAGTGAAGGTGGTTATAATGAAGCTGGAGTTGATTTTAGCGTAAGGAATAATGATCCGATAAGTGTATCAAAAACATCAAAAATTCCAATTTTAGCAATTGCATTGAAAACTGGTTATTATGGCAAACCAAACAGAAGTGTTGTTAGGCCACTTAACGTAAATGTAACTACGTTAGGTGCTTCTATAGTTTATGAATTTTGGCGTTTACCAAGTACTGGATCGCTTATTGGTGGAAATTGGCTTAGTGCGAATAATGAAAGTGTTGTGTTATATAATTCAAATGCTAGCAGCGTAGATTATACAAGTGGTATAATGATAAATGACGGATTTGTAATTGCGGGAGGAGTTGGAGCAGGTGCATACGCTAGTCAAACAGCTATTGCAGCAATATCTAGCGCAAAACGAGGTTATATTAGTCAAAATATAGATAGTAATAATAGTAATATTTTTGTTATTGTTGGGTCAGGAATTGATGCAGGAGGAGTATATCCCACAAGCACCTTTGCTTCGCTTCAATGGCGAGAAACTAGATAATTTATAATATATTTTTATTTTTAAAGTGTAATAAATATTATTATGGCCAATGTTTACGATAAAAATTTTAATAAAAATGTAGTTGAGGTTTATACAGAAGAGCCAGGATTTACTGGATATAAAGGATTAGATTGGACAAAATTAGATAGTATAGAAGATATATTAACTGGTATAGGTGGAACGACTCCTAACTATTATTTAAGCGGTATTAATAGTGGCGTTCAATCAATAAACAGTAAACTTTTTGTAACTGGAGATACATTTCCAGGTGGAGTTCAAGGAAATATTGTATTCCAAGCAGATCTTAGTCAGCAGTTCGATGGAGTAACAGTTTTTTCAGAGCAAAGTACGGGAATTAATAATTTTACCCCAAGTGGAACAAATGGTACAGTTTTAAGTTATAATCAATTTAGAAGAGAATTATATATACAAAATTTATCAACAGGCATACTTTATGTTAAATATGGTTTAAATGCAAATGCTTCTAGTTTTAACTTTATCTTAGCGGCATGTACAACCAATAACGCAGGAGATGGAGGAAGTTTATCAGATCAAAGTTATATTGGAAATGTAAGTGTAAGCGGGCGAGGAAATATAAATTATATTGGGTGGGAAAGATCTTCGCCAAAATTCCCAATGCCTAATTAAATTTTATGGAGATAGATTTTACAGAACAATTAAAAGCAGCAAAAAAAGGTAAAGCCCCACTTAATAAACCATTTCGTCTTCCAAAAGGAAATAAGAAAAAATTTGGAGTTTATGTAAAAAATGATAAAGGGAACATTGTAATGGTTAAGTTTGGTGACCCAAATATGTCTATTAAAAGAGATAATCCAAATCGTCGCAAAGCTTTTCGTTCTCGCCATTCTTGCGATGATAATCCTGGTCCAAAATGGAAAGCAAGATATTGGAGTTGCAAAATGTGGGAAGCAAAAAAATCAGTTACAGATTATACAAAAGGCTCAGAAGAAGAGCTTTCTCTAGAGGCCGAAATACAAGCAAAAGGCAAAGGTCTTTGGTACAATATTCAGCAAAAGAAAAAAAGAATGGGTAAAAATTATCGTCCAGCAAAACTAGGTTCGCCAGATCGCCCAACAGAAGAAGCAATCAAAAAAGCTCAAGCTTCAGAATATTTTGATGAAAGCTATGAATGGGATGGAAAAACAGAATTTGAACAAAAAGAATTAATGGTTGCAGAATTAAATGATGTAGAAGAAATTGATGATCCAGAAGAAGAACTACAAGATTATAAGGAAGATTTTTATGGCATGATTGTTGGTTCAATTACTTCAATCCAAGCTCATGCTCAAAATATTTTAAATAAACTAGAAGATCCAATGGTTAAAGAAAATTTGACAGAACCATTTTTACAACAAATGGCAGCGCTTGCCGAAGATTATATAATTACAATTCATAATTATGTAATGTTTAATAAAGAAGAATCTCAAGCTCAAGAAATGATGCATCAACCGATGGATCACCATTGTATGTTTGATATAGGAGATAAAGTTAGGAACATTAACGCTATGTGCAAACATTATGGTAGTGAGGGTACAGTAAAAGAAATTCGAGAACTTCCAGAAGATATGGGATATGGGGTAGTTTATGAATGCTCAAATGATGGATCAACATGGAAAAAAGGTGACCTTTTAGGAAAAACAGAAATTCAACTTAAAAAGATTGAAAATCAAAAAGAAAATTAAAAAATGGTTTGGTAAATCAAAACTAATATTAGTTGGACTTGCAGTAATAATATCTTGGTGGTTTTTCTTTAAATGGGGGTTTAATTTTAAATATTATACATCTGTAACAAATATACCTAATTCTTGTTTTGTTGATTCTTTAATTTGGGCTTCTAAATGTAATTTTTATCTTAAAACTCATACAGAGGTTTGGAATACGATATATTGCTTTGTTTATTTTTATAAAGATGATCCAGATATGATCATCGGTCATGCAGTTACAATATTTGAATATGGTAATTCATTATGGATGTATGATCCAAATTGGGGAACCATGCCTATTGCTTCTGCTGGCAAGAGAGAAGAGTATCAAGAAAAAATAAAATTATACATTACCAAAACTTATGGTATAATAATTAAAGAAGGATTTTTTGCAGATGATTGGATATATGTGCAAAGATTAAAAGAAAAAAGAATGAACGAAACTAAACCAGAGGTGTCTATTCATTTAGATGAACTCAAAAAGGAGTAAGGAAATATGAAAATAAACCTATTAAAAAGGTTACTAAAAAATACAGCCGCAAGTTTAATTGCGGTTTTTTTATGCTCAAATGCCAAAGCTGCAACATTATATTGGGATGTTAATGGTGCAACTTCTGGAGTTGGTGGGACTGGAAATTGGACAACCACAGGAACAACATGGTCCACCGATTCCAATGGAACAACCACAACTGTATCTGGAGGTTGGACAAGCGCGGGAACGGGGCCAACTAATGTAGCTATATTTCAAGGAACAGCTGGTCAAGTTACTTTAAGTAGTAGTACCGTATACGTAAATAATGTTCAAGTAAATTCTTCTGGTTATACTTTTTGGAATAGTGGCACCACATCTTCACAAAATAGGTATATTAGAAGTACGAATGGTATAACACTTGGAGCTGGAGTAAATTTAAATTGGGGATCATCTGGCGCAACTCTAGGAGTAACTGGACCAATAAATGGTGGAGCAGGTTCGCTTTTAACCATTGTGGGCAGCACAGATGCATCTACTGGAGTAAATTCTAGGATAGGATTATCATCAAACGCTATTGCGACAGTCGTGAATGTGCCTATGACAATAGCTACTACAGGAACAGGTTATGCAGTAGTTTCTGTCACAGACTCTTCTACGACAAATAGAATTAATGGAAACATAACGATTAATAATGGTTCTAGACTTATTCTTGGCACAGGGTCATCTACTAGCAGAGCATTAATTGTTACTGGCGATATTACTTCATCCGCAGATGGTGCGCTGTCTATTAATGAGAGTGGTAATACAGGCCTCGTAGAATTAAGAGGAAGCAATACCGTTACAGGAGATATTAATGTATATGGACAATTAGGATATGCTAATAAAAATGCATTTGGTACTGCAAGACTAGTACTCAATCAAGGCGCAACACTAGGTCAGAGTCAAAGCATAGGAGACAATAGTGATGCAGTTCGAATAATTAACAATAATATTTTATTAAATGGAGATGTTACTATTGGTGGATTAAGTTGGGCAAATATTCTTGGGGGTAATATAGATTTAAATAATGCTACTAGATCTATCAAAGTAGACAACTCTACTACCATTTATGGAGGATTTGTTAATAGCAGTACAGGCTTAATATTTACAAATAGTTCAAGTTCTGTAGGAGGCAGAACAATGGCATTTAATGGCGCTAGCACATATTCTGGCAACACATACTTTAATTCTAGTGGAACAGGTTGGAATATTAGCGTAAACAATACTAATGGATCTGCTTTTGGAACAGGAAATGTTTTTATATACAAAGGAACTTCTTTAAGCGCAAATAATACAGGCACAACATTAAATGGAAATGGAATTATTGCTGGAACTATTGGAGGTGACACGATTGTAAGTCCAGGTAATAGCCCAGGATTATTAACCGTAGGAGCAGTAGACCCAAGTGCAGGTATGAGTTTTGCATTTGAGATTACTAGCGATTCATTGCATAATAGTACATCTTATAATAATGACGTATTAAAAATAACAAATACTCCACCATTTACTGTAGCATTAACATCTGCAAATATTGTTAATCTATATTTAAATTCAAATGCATATAATTTAATGTATAATAATTTACTATCTGGAATAAGTTCATCTTTTCAAACTGGATTTTTTAATGCTAATGATTTTAATACTGATATAGCAAATGCAACTTATAATATGTATTTTCAAAGTGGATTTGGAACAGTTGTATTTAATGGATTAACATATGAAACATATAACGAATTCTTAACTAGAACTGCATCATCTGACGTTTCTTACTCCGTTAATACCACTACCACAACGCTTGTTGATTCTAATTTTGGATTTATATCTACAGTAAATGTCATTCCAGAACCTTCGATTTCTGATCTTATAAATATGCCTATTAAAACTCTAAAATATTTAATTAAATTACATGCTTCTTTAGGACCCACGTATAATGAAAGGGGCTATTGATTTATGAAAAAACTAATACTAAAAACACTACTAATATTATTAATTAATACAAGCGTTTATGCTGAGATGCTTTTAATTGATTTTGGTACTTCTGGAGCTGGATGGTATGGTGGAGCTTCTGTAGTTGGCGCAGATGCAAATGGCAATTATTGGAATAGCGTTACTTCTGGAACATATTATTCTAACTTATTAAATACTAGTGGGGTAGCGACATCAATCGGAGGATTTGGATTTTTAACAGGCATGACATTTGGCAGCTACAATGGTCCTGCTGGCGCTACTTCTAATCCTCTAACACAGGCACAAATTGATGCTACCGTCTTTACTTCTGGCGCAGGCGTATTTGGAGTTAAAGAAGCATTGGTAGATTATATTAAAACTTCAACAACTACTCCTAAAGTTCAATGGAGTGTGAATGGTTTAGATTCATCACTCTTATATACTGTTAAATTTTATGGATCAGCAAAATATCAAAATGATTATGCCACTAGGTTAAATATATATAGCGATAATACATTTAGTTCGGGCAGTTTATTATCTACTGCCGTTGCAAATTATCAAAGTTCTACACAAGCATGGGTTATTAATACAACTGATATTGGCGTACTATCTAATATATCAACCTCAACTGGTTCATTATATTTTGAAATGCAAGGCGCGAATGGAGGGACAGGTTTAATTAATGCCATGAGTATAGAAATGGTTGCAGTTCCAGAGCCCTCTGCGTTTGGGCTTTTAATTTTTGGAGGAACAGCTTTATATGCTCTGAGGAGATTAAGAAGAAATGGATAACCAATTGAAAACTTTATTAAAAGAAACTTATTATACTCCAACTTCTGAACAAACAGAAAAGTTTATACATAATTTTCATCAGTATAGAGCTAAAAAGAAAGCAGAAGAAAAAACATATTATTCTTTATCGTTAGTACTTTTATTGATTGTTACTTTATTAGGATCAATAGCCGTTAAAGAAACAATAAATAAATTAGATATACAAACCGCAGCAGGAGAAATTCAAAAATGAAAAAATTATTATTAATTATATTAGCCGCAATATTTCTAACAACACACTGCTATACAGAAAATCAAATTAAACTCAATATAAATAGAAATAATAAAGGTGAAATTTTATTAAAAATAACAGGACATACATCGCCAGTAGTTATAGAGATGAATGGTAAATCTGTAATGTTTAATGTTGGAGATAATGAGATCAATCTAGATGAAGCTATGGATGTTAAAGTTGATGATATGGATACAGCAAGCGGAGTTGAGCAATCTAGCATAGACTCTCAAATACCACCAGTTTCTAATAGTATTAATCCTAATCCACCTCTAGCAACACCATATTAGGGTGTAAGCCTATGTATGATATACAAGCTAATAAATTGGTGGAATAGACTTGAACATTACGAAAAGTTCTTTTTTATTGTTTTTATTCCAGCTATTTTGTTTACAATTTACGGACTCAGCGATCTTTATCTTAATCATTTTGATCTTCTTACTAAAGAGCATCATTTGGGATTCTTTCTTAGGATCTTTTTTCCGATCTCTTTAGCCCTTTATATTACTGCTCTAGAACGTCGAAAAAGAAAACAATTAATAAAAGATATTAAAGATTACTTAGATAAGTAAAAAGTGTAATATTAATATTATAATATGAGGGTTCAAGGCACACAGCAACTAGGATATATTTCAAATGGAATAAATTTAAATACTCTCGGATCTTTTCCACAAGAGAGAGCGAAAGAATTTTACTCTTACCCTAGATATTATCTTTTTGATTTCGGAGCCAAGAATAGTACTCAAACATATATTACATCAAGTCCAGATATAAATAATAATTACTGGAATAACTTTACTGGACAAGCAACAATATCAGGTATAAGAAGCACTAAAAATATTAATACAAATATTAATGTATTAAGTGCTAGTGGATTTGGTTTTGGCACAGGAGCTGGTGGCGGATTAGTTAATCCAAATCCTAGTTTATTGGGTGATTTTGCTATATCAACAGCAACAACGGATTATTATTTTGTAGACGTAACAGCCCCAATATTTAAAAATATCGGTTTTAGAGTACATAATTTAAGTACATATAATATTTATGATTTTTCTTTTTTTGGATCAAGAAACCTTGATATTACCCCACCAAGAGTAACAGCGTATTTTGTTTCTGGAGCTAATGGAATCTATAGCGGAACACTAACTACTACTGGACCAAATATAGGTTCAGATGGAATTTATGATGGAAATGATAATAAAATATTAACAATTAGCGGTATTCAGGCTAATGCAAATGGTCAGATATTATTTTATACAAACTCAGTTTCTGGAAATCTTCAGTATATAAACGCGATGAAAATTAAAGAAAATCTTTATGGCCCCACAAGAGCATTAGCCGTTGGTGGTAGTCAAATAAATTATTGGGATACAATAAATACAGATTTATCACCAGTTCCTATATTAAACAATGGAATAGCAGGATCATCTTTGGTTGAATGGATGCAAGGATCTCCTCAAAATTACTGGAATAACAGACTCGCTGTAGAAAGAAATCCTCTTGTAATTATTAATGTAGGATCAAATGATGTTACATATGGAAATAGCGCAAATACAGTATACAATAATACTGTTAAATTTTTTAATGATATTAAAACATTTAATCCAAGTACAGAAATTGTTTATCTCTCAATTATAAGATCTCCAGATCAAAAAACCGCTGGAAAGATAGAAACAATTAATCAAATAAATAATTCAGTTCAAAACTATGCACTTACTGGAAGCAATATAACTTTTGTTGATATTAATAGTTTATTAGCTGATGTTAGCGGTAATGCATTAGAAACTGGACTTTTTAGAGCGGACGATAGACACTTAACAGCTTCTGGTTATGCAAAAGTAACTCAAGTTTTAAAGCCAATAGTTACTGGAATTTGGAATAATTCAACTGGATATAGATTAGTTTGGGAAGATGATTTTAATGGGACAATCCTTAATACGAATAATTGGTATGCTCATGACGATTACCCAGAATCAAATGGAGAATTACAATTCTATACTAGTAGAACTGGCATAACAGGAAATTTAAATGTTAGTGGAAGTATTTTATATTTAACCGCAAGAAGTGGAAGTTATACGGCTAAAGGTCCTTGGATGCCAGCGCCAAAAACAGCGCAATTTACTTCTGCTCTTGTAGAAACTTTAAATAAGAGACAATTTGAATATGGTAAAATTGAAGCAAGCATTAGAATGCCAAGCGGTTCAGGTTTATGGCCAGCATTTTGGATGCTAGGCATGAATTATTTTGATCCAGGAATAGGTTTTCCACGATGTGGAGAAATTGATATAATGGAACATGCAAATATACAACCAAGTTATACAGCAGCACTACATACTCTTAATCGTAGCCATCTTACTTCAAAAGGAGGATGGGTGCAAGGGAAAGAAATTGCTAGCGCAAATTATAATACTCAATTTAATATTTATGGCGCTGAATGGACACCAGAACAAGTAAGTTTTCATTTTAATAATCAGACTTTCTATACAGTTACAAAAAATCAAGCTGGTGGTGGAATAGGATCGTTTACATTTATTGATCCGCAGCCAGCAGATGGAAATTATACCATATATCAAGATGGGGTAGATCAAGGAGGAAGATTTACAATAAGCGCTGGTAATGTATCTATAACAGATCCAGGATGTAATTATGACGCAACAAGAAATGTAAGTGGAGCATTTCCTAACGGCGCAAGAATGTCAATTACAAGTTCAGTTAGTTGTGATACTTCTGACACTCATTGGCCATTCAATCAACCATTTTGGATTAAATTAAATTTAGCAGTTGGTGGATCATACGGAGCAACTCCAAGCCAAGAAGCATTTCCATCTACGATGGAAATTGATTGGGTTAAAGTATATCAAAAATAGTTTACTTTATTCTTTCTTTTAGATAAAGAACATAAATTAAAACTGCCCCACAAATTAACCAAGAAGCAAGTGTCATATAAAAGTATTACACTTAGCGCCAAGGATTGAACTTGACGCTAAGATTATTATTAGTCTATTTTGATTTTATTTTGTAGTTTTTTATTTTCTTTACCGAAAGTAATAACAAGCAAACCATCCTCATGTTTTGCTTTTACTTCGGAAAGATCTACTTTTCTTGGCAAGTAAAAAGACTTTTCATATTTTACTTTGCCTTCTTTTCTTGTAGCCCTAACTGTTAGATATTCTTGATTTGTAGTAATATCAATATTTTCCTTTTTAAATCCTGCTAGAGGAATTTCAAGAGAATATTGATCATTTTCTAAAGCAAAGTCAGAATATCCCTTATCATAATTAAATATAGGGTCATTAAATATATTTTGAAATATATCTAATGGTCCATGTCCGTTTCTTAATGTTAATAGCATAGTTTTATGCCTCCTTTGTTTTATTTATATGCAAGATCCATGCCAACTTTCTACAGAGATAAAAATCTTAAAAAGAGACAAAATGACATAATATTAAAATTTAATATATTGACAAAATGACTCATTTCTAGTTTAAATAAGTTTATGTGTATATATTTATATATGCCTATACCAAAACCAAAAAAGAATGAAAAAGAAAGCTCTTATATGGGCCGTTGCATGCCAGCTATTAAAGAAGAATTTACAAGTCAAGATCAAAGAGTCGCAGTTTGTTTAACAACTTTTAGAAAAGGCAAGAAACAAAAAGCTAAGGCTATGGAAGTAGATATTTGCGATACTGAGGCATATCAAAAGACTTATAAAGGCCAAAAAAGAAGCGAACTAAAAGATAGTGATTTTCTTTTTCCAGAAACACGTAGTTTTCCAATAGTTAGCCCTCAAGACGTAAGAGATGCAATTAATAATTTTGGTCGTATGAAAAGTGAAATGACCTACGACACCTTTATTAAAAAATTATATCAAAAGGCCAAGAGCAAAGGTCCAGATTTTGTAGCTGCAATTCCAGATTCGACAAAAAAAGAGCATAATCTAAGTTAATATAAATTTGAATTTTAAATTTAATTTCATTATAATATAAATAATGAAGAGATATTGCTTATCCTGTGGCGCTCCTACCGAATATTCTTTAAAAAAACCAACATTTTGTTCTAGCTGTGGTAAATCTTTTGAAGGATCTTCACCAATGGTAGTACAAAAAAGTCTTATCCCAAAAAAGACAATAGCTAGAAATATAAATGAAGAAAATCTAGAAATAGAAGATGATTTTGATGATATTGATGGAGAAGATATTACTTCAGTTCCTAACATAAATAAATTAGATGTCGAGATAGAACAGGAAAGATCAAGTAGGGGGATTAAAATTGGAGAAATTATCGGTACAGATAAAAGACAAGATAAAAAAAATCGAATTAAACCTAAAGTCAAAAAAATCTCAAAAAAAGAAACATTAGAAAATTTCCAAAAAGAGGCTGGAGCATTAAGGCCATCTAGAAGAAAATGATTAAGAAAAAAGTAAAGTTTGAGGAAAAAATCCAAGAGATAGATCAAGAAATATTTAAGAGAAAAAATAAATGGAACTTGACCGCGCTTGCTTGGATGGATTTCAACGACGTATCTCAAATTTTAAGAATTCATATAAGTAATAAATGGAAATTATATGATCAAAAACAGCCTCTTGCACCATGGGTTAATAGGATTATTAGCAATCAGATAAAGAATTTAATTCGTAATAATTACGGAAATTATTCAAGACCTTGTCTGAAATGCTCTGCGGCGGAAGGAGAAGATTTATGTAAAATCTACGGCAAACAATGCGGCAACTGTTCTCTTTATAAGAAATGGGAGAAAAGAAAGAAAGCTGCCTATGATATTAAATTACCAGTAGCTTTAGAAAATCATACTAGGGAAGTCCATAATATGACTCATGATAATATTAATATAGAAAAAGCCGCAAAGAATATTCACGAAAAAATGTCTAAAATTTTAAAATATTCTGAATGGAAGTTTTATGAATTAGTATATATTCAACATAAATCAGACGAAGAAGCAGCAAAAATGATGGGATATAAAACTACAGAAAAGAATAGATCTGCTGGCTATAAACAGATTAAAAATTTAAAGAAATCAATCATTCAAAAAGTTAAAAAGTATATTTATAGTGGAGAGATAGATATTTAATCATATGTCAGAAAATTTACCTATTTTAACAGAAGAACAACAGCTCAAGCTGCTTAAAGAATGGAATGATAGACCAAACAATCCTCCTTCACTAAATGAACTAGTTAAAATTGCTTTTGATAGAGAAGATTTAGATGGAAGATCAAAAGAAGGGAAAGTTGTTAAAGCTTTTCTAGCTTCTAGACAAATCAAACCTAAAAAAAGCCATGAATATCAACCTAAAGGTTTAATAGAGTTAACGACTGAACAGAAAGAATATATAACGAATAATTGTCATACTATGACTGGTTTAGAAATCGCAAAAATTTTATTTAAAAATGAAAGCCTAACGAACCTCTCTCAAGAAACCAGAAGTGTTTTAGATTTTATAAAAACAATACCTAACAATATAAAATACAACAATAATCAAGATAATAATATACCAACCGAAGATTACAGAGCCCCGAAAACGGAAGAAAGAATGTTAGCGAAAATTAATAAATACATTCTAGATGGAATAGATAAAAGTAAAATAACTCATAAACAAAAAAAAGAAATATTTTCCTTAATTGGATATATGAACACGTACAGATTTAGTCATCAAATTAATCTATATGATGATGAAAAAGACAGAGAATTATTCGAAAGTAGTTTCGTAAGATATACTTATGATAAAGGAGATCTAACTCAAGAGGAGGTAGATCAATATATTGTTTTATGCACAGAAGTAGTTATTTCCTCTAATATTCAACAAACCATTAATGTATTACAAAATCAGATAGATTTATCAATTGAGGGAGATGGAAAAATACCCATGGCTTTGGTTGAAGCAAGCAACACGGCTCGTAAAGAATATAATGATTGCGTTAATCGTCAGCAAAAACTTCTAAATGAATTAAAAGTGAAGAGAAGTGATAGATTAAGTAAACAAGTTAAAGAAACTGCTAGCATTTTAAATCTTGTTGAGATGTGGAAAGAGGAAGAGGCTAGGAATAAACTAATTAAAATGGCAGAATTAAGGAAAAAAAGTCTTTCAAACGAAATAGAGAGATTATCTTCTATGGATGAAATAAAATGTAAGATTTTAGGAATATCTAAAGACGAAATTTTAAATGGATGAGCGTAATATGTAAAATAGACGGTAAGGAGTTTAAAGATGAGAAGAGTCTTCATCTTGCGCTAAAAAGCTATGGTTTAAATAAGGTAAAATATTATCAAAAATATTATGAACGTAGAGACCTACTGACTAATGAATTAATAAATTTTAAGACAAAAGAACAATATCTTAATAGTGATTTTAATGATAAAAATAATATGAAAAGATGGTTAAAAGAACAATCTATTGAAAAGGCTCAAGAATATTGCAAAGAATTATTATTAAAAAGAAAAAACAATAAGAATTTAATTTATACACCAACGCAAGTAGAACTAAGAACAATCATGGCTCCATCTATAGTATTTTATAATAAGATATTTAAAAATTATTATGATTTATGCTCATCTTTAGGATTGGAGAATAGATTTGTTCATCCAGATTTAATTAAAGATAATTTTAAATATAAATTATCAAATAAAGATATGATATATGTTGATACAAGGGAACAAAGTTGGTTAAAATTTAATACTCCATTTGAAATAAAAACCCTTTCTTTCGGAGATTATAGTTGTTCTAATAACAATTGTAATTGTTTTATTGAAAGAAAAAGTCTTAGTGATTTTATTAGCACTCTGAGTGTTAAAAACTATGATCGTTTTAAAAATGAAATAGAAAAAGCGAAAAAGAATAATTCTTATATAATTGTTATGGTTGAAGAAGTTTTATCAAACGCTTTAAGCTTTAGATATCTTCCTCATATTAGTAAGAAAATAAAAGCAACTCCAGAATATATATTCCATAATGTTAGAGAACTCCTCCAGGAATATAATAATCTACAATTTATTTTTGTAGATGGAAGACAAGAGATGACGAGACTAATAGAAGCGATATTCGCTAGCAAATGCTTTTATCAAAAGATAGACTTACAATTAGCATACGATATGAAAATTCTATGATATATTGCCCAGAAAAATATATTAAATCTATTACTGACACAAATTTAGAACTCTCCTCTCTAAGAGGAATTCTTAATGATAAAGAAGCAAAGATAACTCTTGCAAAATTTTTAAGAGCAAATATCGGTTTCACTACAGAATTAATTAGTGGTGTTAAATTAGCTAACTATCAAGAACTTCATTTAAAAGGCTTGCTTAATAGAAATTTTAGTTTATGCGTTTTTGGTCGTGGTTGTGGTAAATCTTTCATGGCCGCCGTATTTTGTTTTTTACAATGTATTTTTGAGCCAAATACAAAAATATTAATAGCTGGACCAACTTTTCGTACAGCAAGATTTATATTTAATAATTTAGAGAAAATTGTAAATAGCAAAGGCGCAGAGCTTTTATCTCAATGTTTTGGGGCAAAAGCTAAAAGGAATGATCAATTTGAGTGGCAAATTAATGGCGGTAGCATTGTGGCTATTCCTCTGAATGGAGAAAAGATACGAGGTTTTCGAGCAAATGTTTTAGTGCTTGACGAGTTTTTATTATTACCAGAAGAAATTATTAAAAATGTTCTAATGCCATTTCTTGTCGCTCCCCAAAACATGAAAGAAAGAATGGAAATTAGAGAATTTGAAGATAAATTAATTTCAGAAGGACTAATGAAAGAATCAGATCGAATGGTTTTTGAAAATACAAGTAAAATGATTGCGCTTTCTTCAGCGAGTTATACTTTCGAAAATCTATACAAGACTTACACAGAATGGTCAGAAAAAATTTATAGTCAAGAAAAGGGTGAGGCGACATATTTCGTTAGTCAATTAAGCTATGAAGCATTACCAGAAGAGATGATTGATAAAACAATTATTGAAGAAGCTCAAGCTGGTGGAGCAAGTCATAGCAGTTTTTTGAGAGAATATTGTGCTAGATTTACTGATGGTAGTGATAGTTATTTCAACGCAAAGAAGATGGAAGAATGTACAATAAAGAATGGGGAATCTCCTCATACTCTATTAAAAGGAGATCCAAAGAAAAAATATATCTTAGGAATTGACCCTAACATGAGCGACAGTCCAAATGCAGACTATTTTGCGATGGCAGTTTTAGAAATTGATGATGAAACTAAGCAAGGAACTTTAGTTCATACTTATGCTGGCTTGGGTAATCTTAAAAATCATGTAAATTATTTTTATTATATATTGACAAATTTTAATATACAACTAATTATTATTGATAACGCTGGCGCAGATGTATTTTTAGCTGCGGCAAATCAATCAGAACTTTTTAAAAATAATAAATTAGAGATTAATTGTTTTGAATTTGATTCTGATTTAGAAGGAGAAGATTATAATCAAATGATTAGAAAAGCTAAAAATCAATATAATCTAGAGAATAAAAAAATATGCTTTAACCAAGTATTTACAAGTAATTTCATAAGACGAGCTAACGAGCATCTTCAAGCATGTATAGACTATAAAAAAGTTTGGTTTGCAAGTAAAACCTCAGCTTCTGATGATTTTTTTAATTCTCAATTCTCTCTAAGATTACCAATGGAATTATTAAAGACGGAAGATAAAAAAGATTGGGAGATGTTAGATTTTATAGAACATCAGGATGATTTCATGTATCAAACAAAAAAACAATGCGTATTAATTGAACATTCTGCTACTAGTCGTGGAACACAATCCTTTGATTTACCTCAACATCTTAAAAGAAGCGCATCCGCTAATAAAGCTAGAAAAGATAATTATTCTGCATTTATGTTAGCCAACTGGGGTCTAAAGTGCTATAATGATTTAATGATGCAGCCAAAAGAACAAATATCTTCGACTTTTTCACCAATAATGGTGAAATAAGTGTAAATATTTATAATATATAATTAAAAATGAGTAAAAAAAATAAAAAAACTCAAATCTCAACGGCCTCAGAAATAACCCCATTGATGGTAGAGGCTTCTAAGAAAGCTAATCTATCGGAGATAAGAGCTTCTACATCTATTAGAAGAAACGCTGCCGCGGACATAGAAAGAACTAGTAGATTTACAAATATAGATCGGGGGATCATACCATTTAGGTATAGCCCAAATATTCAAAATTTATCTACCCTTGATGCAAGAGACGCAATTGTGCTCTGTCAAAAAGCTTACTATAATGTTGGTATATTTAGAAATACAATTGATTTAATGACGGAATTTTCTGCTAGCCCAATATATTTAACGGGTGGAAGTAAAAAGTCCAGAGAATTTTTTGAGGCATATTTTAGGAAAATTAATTTAGCTAGTTTTCAAGACCAATTCTTTAGAGAATATTACAGAAGCGGAAATGTTTTTACTTACAGATTCGACACAGAATTAGGTTTAGATGAAATGCTTAAAATTGTGCAAGTTTTTGGTTCTAAGATAGATTTCTCAAATGCAGCAAAAAATAATATAAAAATTCCAGCAAGATATACTATTTTAAATCCAGCCGATGTTTACGTAGGTGGAGCGGTAAATTATTCATTTAATATTTATTATAAATTGTTAAGCGATTACGAACTAGAAAGACTTAGAGATCCAAAGACGGAAGAAGATCTAGAAGTTTTTAAATCGCTTCCAGATAATACAAGACAACAGATAAAAAATAAATCAAATACTTATATACTTGTTCCACTCGATCCTAAGAAGTTAGGAGCAGTTTTTTACAAAAAGCAAGATTACGAGCCACTCTCTATTCCAATGGGATTTCCAGTTCTGGACGATATAAACTGGAAATTAGAAATGAAAAAAATGGACATGGCTGTTACAAGAACAACACAACAAGCAATCCTTCTGGTTACTATGGGTGCAGAGCCAGAAAAAGGCGGTGTTAATCAAAAAAATTTACAAGCGATGCAAGCTCTTTTTGAAAATCAAAGCGTCGGAAGAGTATTAATTGCGGATTATACAACTAAAGCTGAATTTGTAATTCCAGATATTGGCAGTCTAATTGGTCCAGAAAAATATGAAGTTGTTGATAGAGATATTCAAATTGGTCTTAATAATATTCTTATTGGTAGCGAAAAATTTGCAAATCAAAGTATCAAAGTTCAAGTATTTATTGAAAGACTAAAACAAGCTCGCGAAGTTTTCTTAAACGAGTTTTTGGTTCCAGAAATTAGAAGAATAAGTAAAGATCTTGGATTTAAGAACTTTCCTCAACCAGCATTCGAAGAAGTAAATCTTAAGGATGATGTTCAGTATTCTAGAATATTTAATAGACTAATTGAATTAGGTATATTAACTCCAGATGAAGGCGTTCAGGCAATTAAGACTGGTAGACTTCCTACTCCAGAAGAATCTTTAGAATCACAGCAGAAATTAAGAGATTTCAAAGACCAAGGTTTATATCAACCAATCATAGGTGGGGGAGCTTCTTCAGCTGGTCGTCCAGCAGGTTCTACTGGCATACCTCAATCTACTAAAAATGTAAAACCAATCGGTACGAATGCAAATTACTCTGTGCTTAAAATAAAAGATACAATTTTAGCAGTTCAAAATCTTGAAGAGGAAGTAAAATCTTCAGTAAGAAAAAAATTACAAGTTAAAAAATTAAGCAATCAGCAAAAAGAAGATTCAGAGAAAATTCTAGAAACAATAATCTCTAATGAGAAGCCAGAAAATTGGAAAACTAAAATACAAGATTATATCAATAACCCTTTCGATCAAAATAAAGATCAAGTAAATGAAATACAAGATATAGCCTTAGAGCATCAAGTAAATAATTATTTAGCTAGTCTTTTATACCATAGCAGACTCTGAGTCAGAAGAAAATATCATTTTTAAATCTCCATATTTTAACCGAGCTGCTCCAATATCTTTAATTTCTTCTAGTTCTGTTAAGATAGAATTTCCAGTATCCAGGTCAATTTCTTTTTTTAAAATCACATACGAATTCTCTTTTTTATCTGCGACGTAGCATATTTCTTTCATATAAATATATACACTATTTTTGTGTAATAATATGTATGCGTACTTTTAATGGTTATCAAATCTTTACTGAACAACTAACAAATAGTGGTCAATTAGACGCTCGTTACGTTGGAATTACAGGAGAAAATACTATTACTGGTCCAAAAACATTTCAAAATTTATTTGTCATTCAACCATTTGGTATACCAACTGGTTCTATAGCACCAGGAGTAAGTGGACAAATTTGTTGGGATTCAAATTCACTTTATATTTGTACAAGTGGAAACGGAGTAGGAAATGGTCTTTGGAAAAAGACGATTATAGGAAGTTTTTAATTTATGCCTGATAGAATTTTATCAACCGTAGTTTATGATAGTATAACAAAAGGTTATACTAATTTAAGCCCAGGAGTTTCTCCATTAATATTAAATGATACAGGCGATTTAATATTTAATACAAATAACCTAGCTTTATATAATAAAAATTCTAATAATAAAATCATTAGGCCAACAGGATATCAATACTATCTTTTTCCAACAGTTTTAGATAATGTTTTGATTGGAAGTAATTCGTCAACAATATATGGTCAAAATCAAACAATTATAAATTCAGAATCTTCAATTATTTCTGGAGAATTTCTTCAAGATGATTTAAATACTTATACCTGCTTTAATTCTATTGTTGGATCAGTCAATTCATCAATTAGAAAATCCTATGGTGGCATGATACTAAACTCTTATTCGAGTCAAATATCTGGAGGAATATGGCAATCTATTATAAATTCTTATGGAGGTTCAATAATAAATACTACTTGCACCTCTCTTTTGAGTGCATGGTATAGCAGTTCGTTAGGAACTATTAGGTTTCTTGACGGAACTGGCGGTTTATATGCAACGGAAAAGGGTGGGTTCGGTAATGCTATTATTGGTGGGAGTCAAAATTCTTTTTCAGAGAAAAACGCAGATCGATCTGCATTTACTGGTATATTAGCTTTTAATGGAACTTTTGGCACAGGTTATTTAAGTGGAGTAACTAATTTTTACTCTGCTTATAGTTCAAGTAGCATGAATATGATTTTAGGTGGCGGAAGTAACTCTATTATAAAAGGCTCATCATCGGCTATTTTAGGTTCTTCAAATTCGCGTATTTGTGGAACTACAAATATTGCTTATCTTGGCGGTCCTATATGGGGTGGAGATATCGCATGTTGGAGGGATACTAGCGTTAATGCAGTTTTAGGTGGTGCTGGTAGTTTAATAGCTGATCAAGTAGAACACAGTATAATTTTAGGAGGATGCTCTAATACAATTCGCGCTAGTTGCTATCCTTATTACTATAGACATGATGGATCGGGATTTCAAACAAGTAGATTAGTTACTGCTTCTGCAATCTTAGGAGGTAGAGCAAATCAAATTTTAACAGGATCAAGTTGTTCTGTAATTTTAGGTGGTTGCGCTAACATAATCAATAATGAAAGTTTGGGCGGAATAATAATAGGTGGAAAATCTAATATTTTAAGACAAAAAAGCTGCTATTCTCTAGTTGGTGGAGATTCTAATACTGTGAATGGATGTCAAAGCTTTATTGGAGGAGGATTTTTTAGTACTATAAGTGGGAATTTTAATTTTATTGGAGGTGGACAAGCCAATAGAAACTGTACTCAACAGCATTCTACTATAGTTGGGGGATGCGCAAACTGGATCTGCACAGGTTCAAATTATTCTTTTATAGGAGGTGGCGGTAATCATTGTATTATAAATTCTCCTTATAGTTATGTCATTGGCGGAAGATGTGCAATAATTCAGTCTGGTCATGATGGCTCCGCAGTTTTAAGCGATGGACAAAATAGAATTCATAATTCCTATGGCCCTAATACACTAACGCTAGATTTTGCAAGTGGAATCTATGCACCAAGCGGAGGCGTAATTGCTTCTAATTTAGTTTATAATACTGGTAACCAGACAATTAACGGTACAAAAACTTTCACTTCTATTAAATTTCAATTAGCAAATGAAGTATATCCAATAACATCAAATAGCGTTGGGCAAAGCGGACAATTCATCGTAGACTCTAATTATATTTACTATCATAATGGTATAAAATGGAGAAGAAGCGCTTTATCTGAATGGTAATTGATACACAATCTAAATTTATTTAATATTTTTATATTCTGTGTAATTTATTATATGCGTACATTTAATGGATTACAAATATTTACAGAACAACTTACTAATTCTGGTCAATTAGATTTAAGGTATCCTAGAATTACGGGAAATATTTCTGAAGTAAATTTAAATGCTGGAGTTAGAATTGGTGCGAATTCTGCTCCAGTTTCTCAAAATTCTATAGGATATTCTGGACAATTAGCTTGGAACCAAAGTGGTCTTTATCTCTGTATTAGCGGAGATGGAGTGACCAATGGTCTTTGGGCTAAATTAAGCTTGGAGACTTTTTAATTTATGGCTACAGATTATGATGTATTCTTATTAGCTCAAACTGCTGATAATCCTAGATTAGTGCAAGTGCCTGGGAGTGAGTTAAATTTTCAAATAAAACCTCCAGGATTAAATTTTTCAAAAAATGGTATTTTTGTAACAGGAGGCAGGAGTGTAGGATATGAGATTAACTCTTCAGCATTTATAGCTGGAACAAATAATATTATTGGATCAACAAATTCTATAATATTAGGTGGATCACTTAATGTACTGAGCGGAACCAGAGGCGTTGGAGCATTCGGTACTACTCCCGCTTGCAGTTCTTTAATTCTTGGAGGTACTAGAAATACAAATCAACATTCAAACTCAGTAATTTTAGGAGGAGCATTTAATAAATTATCTGGAACACAAAATGTTGATTTCTGCGATAATGCAATTATAGGAGGAAATTCTAATGAAATAAATTCAAGTTCTTGGTCTACAATCATCAATGGTGACAGTAATAAAACAGTCCGTGCATATGGTGGTGGCATTATCTCTTCTATGTTTTCTTTAATTAGTGGATCTGATCCATATATCTCTTCAATATTTGGAGGACAAAATAATGCAATTTTAGAAGGTGTGTATTCTAATATTCTTGCTGGTTGCGATAATGTTATAAATAATACTGGCATATCTATTTATGATCCAAATGAAACTGGATTTTATAATAATATATCTCATTCTGCACGAGCATGCATCTGCCGTTCAAAATATTCAACTATTATAGGCTCTCAAGATTCTTCAATAGCTTTTGGATCTCAAGCCACAGTTTTAAATTCTAGTCGTAGTTGCGCTAATTATGCAATAGACTCCGCAGTAATTAATTCTACAAGCGGATGTTTACTTGTCGGTAATAATAGCTCTATTTTTTCCTCAGATGTGGCTTTTATTAGTTCATCTTCAGATTCTCATCTAATAAGCTCACCAAGATCTAATATTAGTTCAAGTAAAGGTTCATTCTTAGCTTTTTCTTGTAATTCTACCGTAAATAGTAATTTTGATTCTTCAACTGTAGGCAATACGATAATCGGTGGTCGAAGCAATGTTATCTTTCAAGCAAAATCAGATAATTTTATCATTGGCTCATTAGGATCACAAATACTATATGGAAGTGGTAATTTTATCTTAGGAGGAGTTAATTCTTTAATATCAACGTCAAGTATGACAGGAGCATTCCTTATTGGAGATGCTTCGTCTAGAACAAAACAATCTCCAGGTTCACATACATTTACAGTAGATTATTGTAATATAATATTAAGATCTCAAGTTTCGCCAACTAGCCCAAATAGTCCTGGATATAGTGGTCAATTGGCATTTGAAGATAATTATTTCTATAGACATAATGGTTCCAATTGGACAAGAACTGCGATGTCTACTTGGTAAAATATAAATTCAAATAAAAGTGTAATCCTATATAAGGATTAAGGTAAATGGCTAGAAATAGAATAATCTATAATGTAGAAGGCTTATTTGTTAGTCCATATTCTGGAGAACAAAACCCATATACTGACTATTATTTAAGCGGATATCAAATTCTAAAAAGAATAGAAAAAATACAAAGCGTAAATTATAGCATAGACGAAAATAGAATTAATCTTGCTGGATTTGGATCAAAGAAAAATATATTTCGTGGACTAGCTTCCCAGCCAACAGTTAATTTAAATTTTAATTATATTCCAGATGGATTTACAAATGAAAATAGATTAAACTTTGACGTTGCAACCTTTCAATCTTCAATTCAAGGACCGATGTTTTCTGGAATTTGTCAGGATAATTCTTTGGTTGATAAAAAAGATTTCTATGTTGTGATTAATAATAATGATGAAGATCTTTTTAATAATTACCCATTAACAGATTATTCTGTAAATCCAACAGGTTTAGTTGATGTACTTGATCCAGCATCTACAGGTTATTCTTTACTACATTTTCAAAATTGTTATCTTACTAATTATTCATTTTCTTTATCTGTTGGAGAGTTACCCGATGTTCGTCAGGCTTACATTGCAGATAATATTATTTACTATATAAGTGGAAATGATATTCCATATACTATATTAAATCCTAAGTCTGGAAACTTAATTACAAACAATGAAAAAATTATAATACCAAAATATTTAAATCCAAATGACACTCAAGTTAGTGGGAATAATATTTTATTACCAGGAGATTCTAATGTAATATTTTCTACAGCTAATACGACTGGAGTTTTATTCTATACAGATACTTTGCAAAGTATTAATTTAGATATATCATTTGAAAGGGATAATTTACGTTCATTAAATTATAAATTTCCTTTAGGCAGAACAATTCGTTTTCCAGTTAATTGTAATCTTGATTTAAGTTTTATCGTAGAAGAAAATTTATCAGGTTCATTTTTTGACACTTTAAATAGAGATCAAGATTATAATATAATAATTAATTTTAATTCAAGTTGTAATCCCAATGGAGTGTATCCCTCTAGATTTTTATTTAGCGGAGCTAAATTTAATAATATAAACTATAATTCCTCTATAGGAAGTAACAAAACAGCAAATTTAAGTTTTAACTTTGATCTTGATCCAGATTTTGGTAATAGAGGGATATTTGCTAGTGGAAATGTATTATATGGATATGCAAGTGGTTTATTAGACGGATCAAATGCAGGGCTAACCTCAGGGCTCTCAGGGACAGAAAGTTCTATTGAATATGATCTTTCTTGGTTTGATACTTATATACTCAACTATTAAGTGTAAATAAATAATATGCCAAGTAAAAATATAAAAAATTTTCCCGCGGTCAATTCTATTGATTTAAGTTCTTCTTCAATTTTAGCAGTTGTAGCTGGAGAATTAAAAAGATTTACAGGCCAAACTATTTCTATAGATTCTTCTGGAAACGTTGGGATTGGAGTAGCAGTTCCACTCGTAAAGCTTCATGTTAATGGATCTACAAGAATTGGATCTGGTAATGATTATCAATTTGACAGCACATTAAAAATAAATGCAGAATCTACTGGAGCTACGGGCTATATAAGATTTTATACAGACACAACTGAACGCCTCCGAATTGATTCTAGCGGTCGAGTTGGGATTGGGTCAACAAGTCCAACTTCAATTCTAGAAATTTCTCATGCTACAGCAGATTATGTGCAAGGCATAATAATAACAAATACAAATACTAAATATGGAAGTCGTTTATTATTTAGATCCCCATTGAATACTGGAACAGTTATTAGTGCGGCAAGTATAATGCAAGGATGGGATACAGATGGAAGAGCAAATGTCAGTTTAAATATAGCAGATGCAAGTGCTTTAGTAGAAAGAGTTCGCTTTGCTGGATCTGGAAGTATTTTTGTTACAGGAACAATTTCATCTAGCGGCAAAATTGGATATGGAAATCTTTCTGGTACTGGGGTAGGAGGAACTGTTACTCAATTAACTAGTAAATCAACAGCTGTAACATTAAATAAAATTTGTGGTCAAATAACTATGAATAATGCAAGTTTAGCAGCGGGAGCAGAAGTTTCATTTACTTTAAATAATACTTCGATTGCAGCTACAGATATAGTTATTTTATCTATAAGTTCTGGAGCAACTGCGGGAGCATATAATCTCCATGTGGATGCTGTCGCAGTAAATTCATGCGTAATATCTATAACAAATTTATCAGCGGGTGCCTTAGCTGAAGCGCCAGTTATCAATTTTGCAGTAATAAAAAGTGTAAATGCCTAAAAAATTGACTTTGTATCTAAAACTTAATATAATATATTAAATGATTTTTAATAAAAAATTAGAGACTTCTTATGGAGTAGATGCTTCTCTATGGGAAATAGTTGAGACTATTATTAATACAAAAAATAAAACTATTACAGTTATATTAGCTGGATATGTTGATGAACAAGCTTATAATAATAAGAAAAATCCTCTAGAGGGAAAAGCCTTCTCTAATAGAGCAAATAAAGAAAATAAGACAAAAGAAGAGGTTGAAATAGAATCAGAAATATTTGATTCTTTACAAATAGATAAATTACCAGTAGCAGAAGTAGCTGTTAATTTTATTAATAAATATATAAAAGATTTCTCTTAATATTATAGTGTAATATATAATGAAAACTATGCTATCTAAAATTTTTGGTCCAAATTGGAGATCTTCGACATCAGGAATTATAACCGTCGTAGCAGTAGCTACAGCTTTTGCAATTCATGGAGACAATTCATTAGTGGCATTTCTACCAGATAAAGCAGAAGAATATATAGTTGGAATTTCTAAACTTATTGCTGTAGTTAGCGGAATTATTTTTGCTCTTACAGTAAAAGATGCCGCTGTTACAGGCGGTAAAGTAGCTCAAACAAAAGAAGCGAAAAAGAGAGTAAAAAAAGAAATCGGACATGGAGAAAATATATGAATAAATTAAACTTAATTGCTGTTGCCCTTATGGGTATTTTTATGATTGGTTGCTCTACAACAAATACTGGTGGAGATAATCAAATTGGCGGAACAACTGCCGTAGAGAATGCTCTTCCATATATTAAACCAGCCACAATTCTAATTTGTACCGTTGTACTTGAGCAGGCTCTATCTGTAGAAGATCGAAAAGAAAAAGCCAAAATGATTAATCATGTTTCAACTATTGTTGAAAGCCTAACTATTGGCGCAACTCCAACTCCTGATCAATTACAAAAAGCTCTTATGGATTATCTTCCAGCAGAAAAAACGCATTGGGCAAAGTATATCGTAGCAGTTAAAGACATATACGCCGCACAGTTCGCAAAGATAAATGGAGACGCAGCTCTAGCCGTCAAAGTTCTTAATGCTATCGCAGCAGGATGTAAAGACGCAACGGCAGAATACGTAGAATAAGTGACAGAATTTATTGGCGCATTTGTTAGGCTTGTTGGCGGAATATTCGAAGCGATCAATAATGTCTTTGGCGCAAAAAATACTAAAGAGATGAAAGAGCGCCAAGAGGCTCAAAAAGAAGTAGATCATCAGAATGAAATAGAAAAATCTATTAAGGAGAAAAATCTTGAAGAGATTCGCAAGCGTATTGGTTCTTAATTTTTTACTTATTGGTTGCGCTACTGTAACACCAGATAAAATACAAGATAGTAATGCATCCTATGATGCTTCTACGCCATCTCAATATAATCAAGATAATGGTGGGGTTATTGCTTTACTAGAAAATGGAGCAGTAATTACAAGTCAAGCAAAAGACCGCTATAATAAATTAATTGAAATGTATAAAGTAAAATTTAAAAAAGAAAAAGCTATTGAACTAGTAGAAGGTGCAGGAATCAAACCATACAAAGATCGTTATGGAAATGATTTATTTTTAATTGATAATGAACATCTTGTTTATTTTGGAGTAATGAATTCTTGGTTAAAAGAAAAAGTTCCAG
>Ga0214917_10000820_pt1 | contig 40360 bp, 31 predicted proteins | sample LL_1208_BB_MetaG_FD_177983 | JGI IMG/M metagenome (GOLD analysis project Ga0214917, IMG submission 177983) | Freshwater microbial communities from Lake Lanier, Atlanta, Georgia, United States - LL_1208_BB | ecosystem: Environmental > Aquatic > Freshwater > Lake | place: USA: Georgia | collected... | reverse complement strand
CGATGGCGCGGGTCACGAGCCGCTCGTCGGCCCGCCCCACCTCCGCGAGCACGGCGCCGGTGGCCGGGTTTCGCACCGCGATCGTGCCGTCGGTCGGCTGCCAGACGCCGTCCACCCACGGACGCGGGTCGAACCAGAAGCGTGGCAGGGTCTTCATGGGGACTCCGGGCCTCGAGGGAAACCGAGCCGTTTTCAGCAGGTGACGAGCCCGTCGCGGGTGATCCGCGCCGCGGCGGCCAGCGAGGCGACGGCCGCGCACCTTCCCCATCCGGTGATCACCGTGCGGGGAACGTGGTTTTCGTAGCCCTGCGAGATGTCGGCCATCGCTGCCGATTTCCGGGGTTCCAGCCCGACGGTTCCGAGGGCCATCGATCCCCCTGGGCAGGCTCCCGGATGGTAGCAGATCGGTGCGAGCGGACGGTTCACCGGGCATCCCAAGGCGGTGTTCGGGTTCGCCGATCCTGCCGTGAGGTGGTCCGTGACCCCCTCCCCGCATCTTGATCCGCGACCTCGCGAGTCCAACGGGGGTGCGAATGCGCTGCGGTCGCCGTCAAGTCGTGACTCGAGCGGCGTTCGCGCTACGCCGCCTCGCGCCGGGGGCGATCGCCGGCGCCTGCGCGGAACTCATCGATCGCATCGATGATCATGTCGAGGCAATCGCGCACGTTGCTGTCGCCGCTCTCGAATGCATCGGTCGCGGCCTTGACCGCAGCCATCGTGAAGATGGCGCGCGTCGTGGGGTTGAAGTGCTCGTGGTCGTTCATGACGGCCTCCTTGCCTTGGGATCGTGGCAGCCAGCACATCCTGTGCGGCACGTTGGGGAGGCTACCGCGATGTGTGAGGCCTGTCTTGCATCACACGCGCGCCGCGGCAATCGTCTCCGCCGCCTCTCTCAGCCGTCGGCCTTGCGACATGGCAAGGCGGTACCTTGCTCGACGTGCGGCGAGGCCTACCATCATGCGACCGTGGCGGATGCTGAGAGTGATCCACGCATGTGCGGCGGTGACTCGGGGGCGAAAGGCGGCGGGGGCCACCGATGCGTCGTTCGATGGGCTCGCCATATCCCCACCATTCGTGGCTCGCGTACTGGATATCCATCAAGCCGCCGAGAGCCGTCCAGGTGTACGAACGGTCGCACGACGCCCACCACCTGATCCTCGTGACGGGGGGCCAGTCGCGGGTCACTGTCCAGACAGAGTGTCTTACGACGAACATCGAGTGGACGTGTGGGAGCCTCGCTTACTTTCCCTGCCACCATCGGTCACATGAGCTCACCATCCGGTCTATCGATGGCATGATGGCCTACAACGTGATCATTCCCAGGCGGCATCTATCAGGCAACGACCGCGCGGTCGAAGTCGAGCCGACTCACAAAGGTGCTCCCTCCGTGATCGCCTTTCGGGACACGTTGCTCGAGGTCAGCGTGTTGCGGCTCATCACCGAGGGCGCTGGCTCCCAGGTGTCGGAAGAGGTCGGCGACGACGTTGCTGCGCGCAGCATCGTGCTCCGTCTGTGCGAACGTGCCGGCGATGCTGCCCCGAAGTGGTGCGGGGGTGGCGCCGTGTTCACCCCTGAGGTCATGCGGCGAGTGATCGCGACGATCGACGGACACCTCCGCATTCCCCTCTCGTGCGAGGCGTTGGCCGACGGCGTGCAGCTCTCGCCCGGGCATTTCGCCAGGAAGTTTCGGTGTTCAGCAGGCTTGAGTCTCTCGCGCTTCATCAACGTGCGCCGCGTTCGCGCATCGTTCGCCCTGCTCCAGAAGAAGGGCGATTCGCTGGCGGGAATCGCCCTGGACCTCGGCTTCTGTTCGCAGAGTCATTTCACCCGGCAGTTCACAGGGCTGACGGGCATGTCGCCCGGTCATTTTCGCCGGCTGCATGCGGGGGTGGGCGATTGACGTATCATCCCTCGCGACCGGGTACGTGCTCGGTAGCGCACGATGAGCAGGCGAACCACCCGGAGATCAAGCCCATGAACGAGCGGTTGTCGTCGGACCTGTCGAGGGAATTGGCCCAGATCGCCCTAACGATGCAGTCGGAACGCACCGGACACCCGCCCAAGGCCATCACGGTCGTCGCGAGCGAGGAGACGGTGGTGCTCACCTTGCACGAGGCGTTGACTCCTGCCGAGAAGATACTCGCCAGCACGGAGGCGGGTGCGGCGAAAGTCGAGCAGTATCACCGGGCGCTCTTTGCCGTGTCGTGCGACGAGCTGCGGAGGGAGATTCAACGACTGACCGGCCGCAAGGTCCGGGAGGCGGCGGTCGTGTTGGAGCCGGCGACGGGAGCGATCGTGCACGCGTTCACGAGCGGAACGGTCGTGCAGATATTCCAGCTCGAGCCGCACGGCGTGACGTCCCATGTTTCGGCCGGCATCGCCCCGGACGAGGACGCCACCCCAGGTTGATCGTGGGGCGACCTGCTCCGGTCTCGGTCGCACGTGTCCGGCGGCTTTCGCCCGGGGCGCCATGCGCGATTCGCCTCGTCTGTCGGTGCGGGCCTACGATCCCGCGTGGCCAGGGACGCCGCGATCCACCGCCCTCTGCCGTGAACACGCTCGGCCCTTTCGGCCGGCGAGACGGCCGGGCCCGAGGAACGCCATCGATGCATCCTCCGAGTGCCGCGTCCCGACCGGCTCCCGACCGTGACGACGAGCGGCTGTTTGAGGCGATCACGATCTCGATGGCCTGCATCGACCCGCGCAGCCTCACGGGGGCGCCGGTTCTCATCGCCGACCTCCGGCCGCATCTCGTGCGGCACCTGCCCGGCACCGCCGAGTTCGCGGAGGCACGCAGCTCGAGGCGATCGTTCTCGCTTCCCTCGCCAAGGAGGGGGGATGGCCCTCGATCGCGATCAGGCGACCGCGTTGCTCCGCAGGATTCAGACGGACGCATCCGGGTGGGAAGAACTCGGCGAGTCGTTCGGCGAGTTGGCCACGCGGTTGTCGATCGATGACCCGCTGGTGCGTGCCCTGCGGCTGTTTCTCGTCCGGCAGCGTCGGCGCGAGGTCGCGCGATGGCCGGAGCACGGGGAACGGCCGGATGACGGCCGCAGGCGGTGGCCGATCCCCGACACCGCGCACCGGGCTTGGGCGTATTGGCAGCAGCTCGGGGCCGCGGCGTGGCGGGCGGCGCTGTTGGATGCGGCCTATCGCGGCGTGGTGGGCCCGATGCTCGAGCAGCAGCGGGCCACGCTGCCGCAACTGCCCGAGCAGGTCGCGTCGTTCTGGGATGCCACGGTCAGGCTCTGGAACTGGCTGAGCGGCCTGCTGCTCGCGGTGCACCGCACGCACGGCTCGCTCGACGCAACGCGCAAGCTGTCACTGGCCGCACCGCACTCGGCAGCCTGTGAACCGCGGGTCGTGTCGTTCACGCCGGAGCACCTGAAGATGCAGCAGAGCCTGCTCCGCGTGCTCGCCGACTGCGGCCTCGACACCACGATTGAGGGCCCGCCCCTGCTTGGACCCACGTTCATCCGCTTTCTCGTGCGGCCGGCCAGTGGGGCGAAGGTGGCGCACTTCACGGGACTGATCGACGAAATCGCGCTCGGCATGAGCCTGCGAAGCCCGCCGATGATCGAACGGCTCGGCGGGCGGACCGCGATCGACGGCGAGCGACCCGACCGCCATGCCGTCGCCTTCGACGAACTGGGGCCGCTGCTCCCGGCGACCGATCCGCTCCTCGGCAACGCGCGGCTGCTCGTGGGCGTCGATCTCGAAGGCCGGCCCGTGTTCATCGACCTCGGCAAGCCCGAACACCGCCACGTCCTGGTGGTGGGCACCGGCGCCGATCTGCTGCTCGGCCACGGCGACCTGATCCTGAGGTCGATCGGTGAGCCGCAGCGGCTGCAGGGCGTGCTCCTTCCGGCCCCCGGGCCCGGCCAGGGCACGTGACCGATCTCGGCGGCGGCATGGCCGACGTCGCAGAGGACGATTCGTGCGACGCGCCCGGCACGCCGCGGGCGCACCGCATTCCTTTGGCCGTCACCGCACCGCCGCGGTAGGCTTGCCTCCTTCCTTCAGGTTTTCGCCGCCCACCGACCGGAGCTTGTTCTTTCGTGCGCCGCATCGAGATCTACGACACCACGCTCCGCGACGGGAGCCAGGGTGAGGGCGTCCATTTTTCGCTGGAAGACAAGCTCGCGGTGACGCGGCGGCTCGACGAGGCGGGCGTCGATTTCATCGAGGGCGGGTATCCGCTGTCCAATCCCAAGGACGCGGCGTACTTCACGCGGGTGCGGACGCTGTCGCTCGCGCACGCGCGGGTCGTGGCGTTCGGCATGACGCGGCGCCGCGGCATGGCGGCCGCGGACGACCCGGGGATGCGGGCGCTCCTCGACGCAGGCACGCCCGTCGTCACGATCGTCGGCAAGACGTCGGCCTTCCACGTGGCCGAGGTGCTCGGAGTCTCGCGGGAGGAGAATCTCGCGATGATCCGCGACACCGTCGCGCACCTCGTCGCCGCCGGCCGCGAGGTGTTCTACGACGCCGAGCACTTCTTCGACGGCTGGAAGCTCGACGCGGAGTACGCCGCGGACACGCTCGCCGCGGCGGCCGAGGCGGGTGCGACCCGCATCGTGCTCTGCGACACCAACGGCGGCACGCTCCCCGACGAGGTCGCCCGCCTGACGCGGGACGCGGCGGCGTCGCTCGCCGCGGCGGGCAGGCCGGTGCCGCTCGGCATCCACTGCCACAACGACTGCGATCTGGCGGTGGCGAACTCGCTCGCCGCGGTCGCTGCCGGCGCGACGCAGGTGCAGGGCACGATCAACGGCATCGGCGAGCGGTGCGGCAACGCCGACCTGATCTCCGTGGTCGCGAACCTCGCGCTCAAGCTGCCCGGTCATGTGGTGCTCGGCGGCGGCGGCGCGGGGGGACCGGGGACCGCCCTCCTCACCGAGCTGTCGAGGTTCGTCTACGAGGCGGCGAACATGACCTACCGCCCGAGCCAGCCGTTCGTCGGGTCGAGCGCGTTCGCCCACAAGGGAGGCATGCACGTGCACGCCGTGAGCAAGGCGGCGTCGAGCTACGAGCACATCGCGCCCGAGGCGGTGGGCAACTCCCGGCGGGTGCTCGTCAGCGAGCTGTCGGGGCGGTCGAACATCGCCGCCCTCGTGACGCGGCCCGACGTGCATGACGATCGGAAGCTGCTCGACGCGGTGCTCGCCGAGGTGTGCCGCCTCGAGAACGAGGGCTGGCAGTTCGAGGCGGCGGGCGCCTCGTTCGACCTGCTCGTGGACCGCTGTGCCGGGACGTTCCGGCCGCTCTTCTCGCGCGACAGCTACAACGTCGACGTCGAGAGCCGTGGCGATGGCGACATCCGCACGCTGGCGACGGTGAAGCTGCGGGTGCACGGTCAGGCGGCCGAGTCGGTACGGCACGAGGTCGCCGAGGGAGACGGGCCGGTCAACGCCCTCGACGCGGCGCTGCGCAAGGCGCTCGAATCGGTCTATCCCGCGCTCGCGAGGATGCACCTGCTCGACTACAAGGTGAGGGTGATCAACGCGCAGGAGGGCACCGCGGCGAAGGTGCGCGTGTCGATCGAGAGCACCGATGGCGACGAAGTCTGGGGCACCGTGGGCGTCAGCGAGAACGTCATCGAGGCGAGCTGGCTGGCGCTCGCCGACTCGTTCCACTACTTTTTGACGACCCGCTCACGCCCCTGACCCCGCGCCGACGAGTCGGCGCACAGGCTCCACCACGCCCGCGAGCGCCAGCCCGACGCCGAGCCCGACGGCCCCCTCGGCGGCCAGGGAGAGAATGCCCGGCCACGGCCCCGCCAGGCCGCACGCCGGGCCGGCGAGATCGGCGACGGCGTGATGCACGACGGGGATGCCGTGGGCGATGATGCCGCCACCGACGAGGAACATCGCGAGCGTGCCGGCGACCGCGAGCGCCCGCATCAGCCACGGGGCCGACGCGACGATCGCACGGCCCACCGCGGCCGCGACGGACGCGGGCCGCGTCGCGAGCCAGGCGCCGAGATCGTCGAGTTTCACGATCGCGGCCACGAGGCCGTAGACGCCGATCGTCATCGCCGCCGAGACGGCGAGGAGCACGCCCACCTGGGTGACGAGTGGCTGGGTGGCGACGACGCCGAGCGTGATGACGATGATCTCGGCGGAGAGGATGAAGTCGGTGCGGATCGCGCCGGAGACCCGCTCCGACTCGCTGCCGGGACGATCGGCGGCATGGCTGCTCCCCGCATCGGCGGCGTGCCCTGCGGGGTGGGGCGCGTGGCCGCGGCGGTGCGTGAGGTGGTGCAGGATCTTCTCGGCTCCCTCGAAGCACAGGTAGGCGCCGCCGGCCATCAGCAGGGGTGTCACGGCCCACGGCGCGAGCCAGCTCACGGCGAGCGCCGCCGGGACCAGGACCGCCTTGTTGAGCGCGGACCCCCGTGCCACCGCGCAGACGACGGCCAGCTCGCGGGCCGGGTTGACGCCGGCGACCTGCTTGGCGTTCAGGGCCAGGTCGTCCCCCAGCACGCCCGCCGTCTTCTTGACGGCCACCTGGGTCATCGTCGACACGTCGTCGAGGACCGAGGCGATGTCGTCGAGCAGGAGAAACAGGCTGCTTGCCATGGGTATTCAGCGCGGCAGACCGGGTGACGGCGACCGTCCGCGCACGCTCACGCGGGATCCGCGAGCACGGCCCCGACGGGCGTGCCGCCGCCGCCGATCTTGAACGGCCGGCCGTTGGGCGCGACGAAATCCTCGTCGTGGGGCAGGCCGCAGGCGGCGGCGATCGTCGTGTTGAAATCCGGCACCGACACGGGGTCGGCGTCCGGCGCGTGGCCGCGCTCGTCGGAGGCGCCATGGACCACGCCACCCTTCACCCCCGCACCGGCGAGCACGCAGGAGAAGACGGCGGGATGATGGTCGCGGCCCGCGTTCTCGTTCATCACGGGCGTCCGGCCGAACTCCGTGGCGAGCACGACGAGCGTGGAGTCGAGCAGGCCGCGGTCGGCGAGGTCGTCGAGCAGGGCGCTCATGCCACGATCGAGATCGGGCCCCTTCTCCGACATGCTCTCGGCGAGGTCGCGGTGCATGTCCCAGCCGCCGAGCTCCACCTCGACGCAGCGCACGCCCGCCTCGACGAGCCGCCGCGCGAGCAGGCAGCCGAGCCCGAAGGACGAGTCGCCGTAGCGCTCGCGCACCGCCGGCTTCTCCCGCGCGATGTCGAACGCCTCGAGGTCGACGCTCCCCATGAGCCGCACGGCGTCGCGATAGAGCTGGTTGTAGGCCTCGAGCTGCGGGCCGCGGTGCCGCTGCTTGAAGTCGCGGTCGATCCGGTCGGCGAGGGCGAGCCGCCGCTCGAAGTCCTTTTCCGAGAGGTAGCCGGGACGCGTCGTGTTCTCGAGGCCCGCGGACGGGTCGGCGACCGGGACGGGCGTGACCGCCGGATCGAGGAAGCCCGCGCCGGGATGATTGTTGCCGTTGCCCACGAGCACGTAGCCGGGAAGATCCTTGCTGAGCTTCCCCAACGCGTGGAGCGCCCACGACCCGAAGGCGGGATGCCGGATGCTCGCCAGCATCGGATAGGCCGTCCGCATGAGGTAGGCGCCCTGTTCGTGCGCACCGGTCTCCGTGCCCATGGAGCGGATGACCGCGAGCCGCTCGGATCGGGCCGCGAGCCGTTCGAGGTGCTCGCCGAAACGCACGCCCGGCGTCTTCGTGGCGATCGCCCCGGTCTCCCCGGCCTCGTCTCGGCCCGGCTTCGGGTCGAACGTGTCGAGGTGGCTCATCGCCCCCTGCATCATCAAGTAGACGACGTGCTTGGCCCGTGCCCGCGGCGCGGCGGCCGTGGCGAGCCGCGCGTCGAGGGCGGGCACGAGACCGACGCCGAACGCCGTCCGCGCGAGGCGGCCGAGCAGCGTGCGGCGTGCCAACGGCCGACCCAGGGTCGGCTCGTCACTGGATGAAGAGAAATTCACGGGTGTTGAGCAGGGCCCAGATGAGGTTGCCACAGCCGACGGCCGGCGTGGATGCGGTCCGGAGTTCGTGCAGCGCGGCGGCACGGTCGGACGCGGACGGTCGGTGCGAGAGGACCGCGAGGAACACCACGTCCACCGCCTCGGTCGTCGGGTGCGACATCACCTCGTCGTAGATGACCGATCCGCGCTCGAGCATGGCGTGCGTGATGGGGCCGTTGAACATCGCGAGGATCTGCGGCACGGTGGCCGTCGTCCGGCCGCCCTCGATCGACTCGCGATCGCTCTGGCCGAACTGCCGGAGAAAGTGCCCGAGCGGCAGGGGCGTCGGCAGTTCGCTCGCCCGCACGAGCACCTGGCCGTGGTAGCCGTACTCCTTCTGCAGGTGACGCTGGTAGGCGGCCCGGCCATACGTGTCGGTGAACCGCCGGTAGGCCGCCTCCACGTCGCCGTAGGTGGTCTTCGGTGTGAAGGCGAGCCCGGCGCGGTCGGCATAGGCATCGGCCGTCGGGCGCTGGAAGGCCCACTCGTTGCGGGCGACCAGCGTGAGGATCGAATCCCAGAGCTGCTCCGCGGTCATCCGCCGCAGGACGGGCCCCTCGTACTGAAACGGCGCGCCGCTCGTGGCGTCGTGGACCACCGCCCGTCGCCGCCAGGTGTCGGTCGAGACGAGCACGCGCACGTATTCGCGGAGGTCGAAGTCGAGTGCGAGGACCAGGTCGGTGAGGTGCTCGAGGAGGGCCGGATGCGTCGGCGGATGGTCCTCGCGGAAGTCGTCGACGGGCTCCACGAGCCCCACGCCCATGACCTTCTTCCACATGCGGTTGGCGATCGTGCGGGCGAACTGACGGTTGCCGCGGTCGGTGAGCCAGGCCGCGAACTGCATGCGGCCTTCCGCGTCGGCGGCTCCGGCCGGCACGTCGCCCCACAGCACGGCCGGCCCGACGGGGTCGAACGGCTTCGCGTCGTCGTACTGGTAGTCGTGCGGCAGCTCGAGCGTCCGGGGTGCGAAGCCGACACCCGCGAGGTTCGCCCCGACGAAGAGCCGCAGTCCGTTGTCCGCCCTGCCGGCGCGGATGTTCTCGCGGATGGTCTGCTGGAGTTCACGCAGCTGCTTCGCCGTGGCGGCATCGACATCTCCGGCCGCGGCACGGCCCCCCTTGCCGGGCTCGCGCATCCGCGTGCCGGCCGTGAAGGCGGCGAGCGCGTAAAACTGCTTCTGGGTCCACGAGTCGAACGGATGGTCGTGGCACTGGGCGCAGCCGATCTGCGTGCCGAGAAAGACCCTGACCGTGTTGTCGACGTAGGGGAGCGGCATCCCCCTGTCGCGCAGCTGGTAGCCGACGGCGGGATTCTCGAGCAGACGACCGTCGGCCGTCAGCATCTCCCGGACCCACGCATCGTAGGGACGGTTGTCGGCGATCGAACGCTTGACCCAGTCGAGGTAGGGCTCGAAGAAGATGTCCTTCTGCGGCCGCTCGGTGAGCCGGAGGATGTCGGCCCAGAAGTTGTAGAAGTGGCTGACGAAGTCGGGGCTCTCGAGCAGCCGTTCGACGAGATCCTCGCGCTTCGCCGCGCCCTTGGCGCCGAGGAAGGCCCTCGTCTCGTCGAACGTGGGAATCCGCCCGCCGAGTTCGAGATGGGCGCGCCGGACGAACCCTCCGTCGTCGAGCGGGGGCGACGGCTTCACGCCGCGCTCGTCGCGCTGGGTGGCGAGCATCCGGTCGATCTCGGCGGCGGCGGCGGCCACGGCGGGCCGCCGCGCCCGATCGATCCTCGCGACGTCGAAGGCCGGTCCGCTCGGCGCGGTCATCACGGCCGCCGGCAGTCGCAGGCGAGGCTCGGAATTCCGGGCGGCGGCTCGATCCCGCTTCTTGGTCGCGGTGCCCTGCCCGGGCCGTTCCGCGGAGCGTGCCGGCGACCCCCACGCGGCTGTCGCGACGAGGAGCGCGACCCCCAGCCTGACCGCGGTCCGGGGTGACGACGTGCGCGGCCTCTTGGAGCCCGGCAGCGAGTTGGAGCCCGGCAACATCACGGCCGCATTCCCTACCGGGGGGTCTCGTGACTCCTCACACGGCGAGTCCACGAGCCCTTGGAGAATACCCGTGCGCGACGACGCCGGGCTACGCGGGGCCGTTGATGGGCCGAGGATCGCGGCGGTAGAGTCTCCTTTCGAGCGGCGTGTCATTCAGCGGGTCAGGTGGGCCCGAGCCCGGGAACCGAGCTTCCCCGAGCTTCCCCAAGCCTGCCCCGAGCTTCTCCAAGCCTCCCAAGGCTTCCCAAAGCTTTCCAAAGATCACCCTTTCCCGAGACCACAGGTGCAACCATGCGAGGCGACGAGACGCGGGAGGTGGCGGATGGCACCCTCGTGAGCCGCGAGGCCGCGACGCCCGGGCCGTGTGCACCGGAGCCGGCCGCGACGCCCGCACGGGAGACCGTTTCGCGACGGGCCTTCCTCGGCACGGCGGCGGCCGGGGCGGTCGCGCTGCCGACGATCGTGTCGGCGCGGGCTCTCGGGCTCGAACGCGCGGCCGCCGCGAGCGAGCGCGTCACGCTCGGCGTCATCGGGATCGGCAACCGCTGCAAGTACGTGCTCGGCTCGATGCTCGGCCTGCCGGACGTGCAGTGCGTCGCGATCGCCGACGTCCAGCAGTCGCGCCGTGACGCCGGCAAGCAGCAGGTCGACACGCACTACGGCACGGCCGACTGTCGTCTCGAGCACGACTTTCGCGCGCTCCTCGCCCGCGACGACATCGACGCGGTGCTCATCGCGACGGGCGACCGGTGGCACGGGCCGGCGTCGATGATGGCGGCCGAGGCGGGCAAGGATGTCTACAGCGAGAAGCCCTGCGGCCTGACGATCGACGTCTGCCAGCGGCTCGCCGCGACGTTCGCCCGCACGGGGCGGATCTTCCAGGCCGGCACGCAGCGTCGCAGCGTGCCGAATTTCGTCGCCGCGGTGCATCTCGCCCGCACGGGCCGGCTCGGACGCCTCCAGCGACTCAACGCCTCGGTGTACCGCCCCGTTCTCGCCAACGACTGGCTGCCGGCGGAGCCGACGCCGCCGAAGGACGTCTGTGACTGGAACCTCTGGCTCGGCACGGCCCCGTGGCGTCCGTACAACGCGCAGTACGTCGCGGGCAAGTGGCGCGGCGTCTACGACTTCGACTCCGGCGCGAAGCTCCTCGACTGGGGCGCCCACACGCTCGACCTCTGCCAGTGGGCCGCCGACGCCGATGCCACGGCGCCGGTGTCGTACGAGCCGACGGAGTCGGGCATCGAGTGCCGCTACGCCAGCGGCCTGACCGTGTTTCTCGACTTCCTCGCCGAGCCGTTCGGCAACCGGGGGCCGAACTGGAACACGAAGCTCGGCACCTGCCCGGTGAAGTTCATCGGCGACGAGGCGTGGGTCGAGACGGGCGACGCCGGCGGCACCGACCTGAGCACCGAGTCGCTGCGGCCGGAGGTGCCGCCTGTGGAGAAGACGATCAAGGGCACCGACGTGGCCCTGCACGCCCGCAACTTCATCGACTGCGTGAAGTCGCGGCAGCCAGCCGTGTGCAACGCGGAGGTGATGCGCAAGAGCCACATCGCCTGCCACGCCGCGGCGATCGCCTGGATGCTCGGTCGGAAGCTCGAGTTCGATCCCGTGAAGGAGGAGTTCGTCACGGCGTCGGGGCCGGACCACGAGGCCAACGGGCTTCGCAGCCGCCCGGAGCGCGACCCGTGGGCGTGAAGGACGGTGCCCCGGGGGCCTGTTCGCCCCCGGGCCTCGCACGCAGGAGCCTGGAGATGTCCGACCCCCGACGAATGCGCATCGATCGCTGCCTCATCGCGGGGCTCGCGGCTGCCGTCTGGGCGGTGGCGCCCACCGCGGCCGACGCCGCGCGGCCCAACGTGCTCTTCATCGTCTCGGACGACCTCAACTGCCTGCTCGGATGCTACGGCGACCCCCGCGCGAAGACGCCGCACATCGACCGGCTCGCCGCGCGGGGCGTGCGGTTCGAGCGGGCGTACTGCGCGTTCCCGCTCTGCGGACCGAGCCGCAACTCGTTTCTCACCGGCCTCTACCCCAACACGACCGGCATCCAGGCCAACGCGCAGATCTTCCGGCAGACGATCCCCGACGCGGTGAGCCTCCCGCAGGCCTTCCGCCGCGCCGGCTTCTTCGCGGCCCGCATCGGCAAGCTCTACCACTACAACGTGCCGAAGTCGGTCGGGACCAACGGGCACGACGACCCGGCATCGTGGGAGCTCGAGCTCAACCCGGCGGGGTGCGACCGACTCGTGGAGGAGCCCGACATCTTCACGCTCACGCCGGGTCAGTTCGGCGGCACGCTCAGCTGGTACGCCTCGCCCCGGCCGGACGCCGAGCACACCGACGGCCTCATGGCGGAGGATGCCGCGTGGGTGCTCGAGCGGTGCGCCCGCCGGCGCGACCGGCCGTTTTTTCTCGCCGTGGGATTCTTCCGGCCGCACACTCCCTACGTCGCGCCGAAGGAGCCGTGGTTCGGCCTCTACCCGGAGCGGGAGATGCCCGTGGTGACGGGTGTCGCCGAGGATCAGGCGGACCTGCCGCCCGCCGCACTCGGTTCCTACAAAAAGGAGGAGGACGCGCTGACCGACGACCTCCGCCGCCAGGCCCTGCAGGCCTACTACGCGAGCATCAGCTTCATGGACGCGCAGGTCGGCCGCGTCCTCGACGCGCTCGACCGGCATGGACTCGCCGACGACACCGTCATCGTCCTCACGAGCGACCACGGGTACCACGTCGGCGAGCACGGCCTCTGGCAGAAGATGAGCCTCTTCGAGGAGAGCGCCCGCGTGCCGCTGCTCGTGGTCGCGCCCGGCCGCGCACGGCCGGGGGGCGTGGCGCGGGCGCCGGTCTCGCAGGTCGATCTCTTTCCCACGCTCGCCGCCCTCTGCGACGTGCCGGCCCCCGACGCCCTCCAGGGCCAGAGCCTCGTGCCCATGCTCGAGGATCCGACCAGCGAGGGCCGCAACTGGGCGCTCACGCAGGTGGTGCGCGGGTCGGCGCTGGGGCGGATCACGCGCTCGCTCGATGCCGGCGGCCGCGGCAAGCGATTCTTCGGCTATTCGCTCCGCACGCCGCGCTGGCGGTACACGGAGTGGGACGAGGGGCGCGAGGGCCGGGAGCTTTACGACCACGACGCCGATCCGCGCGAGCTCGTGAATCTCGCCGAGCGGCCGGAGCAGGCCGAGCAGGTGGCCGCGCTCGCGCGGCAGCTGCACGACGCCGTGGCGACGACAGTGCCCGCCTCGGGTGAGCCCCCCGCCCTCCGCGACGACCTCTGGTCGCCGCTGCTCGTGCCCTGAGGCGCGCGGCGGCAACGCCGCATCCGTCCTCCGGCAGCGGCCGGCCGAAGGGATCGTGCGGCGACTCGACGAGCACCGTGTCGGGGCGCCTGACCGTGGCTGCCGGGCAGGGTGTGGCTGCGGGACGAGGCGACGACGTCGGCCCATGACCGGACCATGGGGACGGGTCGCGATGGCCGACCACGTCGTGACGGCTTCCTGCACGATCCCGCTACCATACGACGCGGCCCCGACGGCCGGGCTCCACGTCCGGCGGGCACGCGCGGTCGGTCGCTTCCATCACCCACACGAGGTGATCCACCGATGCATCGCATCCTTGTTCCCGCCCTCGTGTGCGCCGCCTTCGTGGCGGTCGCCGGACGGCTCGACGCCGCGACCGTCGAGCTGCCCGCGACGATGGACAACTCGATCGTGATGGTGGACGGCGAGTGGGACCACAACGCGGGCGGGGCGGGCCGCATTCGCATCAAGGGCAACCAGCACATCGTCGCCATGGCCTTCGACACGTCGGCGGTCGCCGGGCGAAGGGTCGAGAAGGCCACGCTCGTCTGCCATCAGGGGGCGGAGACGATCGCCGGCGTCACGATCTCGACGATCGCCGCGGCCTGGGACGAGCACGCCTCCACCGCCCTCACCGCCGGCCGCGATGGTCTGGCCGGCTGGGGCCACACGGGCGGTCGCTTTCCGGCCGTCTGCGGCGGCAATGCGTTCACGCTCGTGCACCGCTCGACCTCGCAGCCTCGCGACGGCCGGTATCACTGGGAGGTGCCGCCCGACATGGTGCACGCGCTGGCGCTCGGCATCGCCCATGGGCTCGCCATCCACGAGCACGACGCCGACTACGGTCGGAATCCGACGATCTTCTCGCGCGAGCAGTCGGGCAAAAAGCCGGTGCTCATCGTCGAGGTCGGCGCGGGGGCCGACGAGACCGCCGAGCCTGCCGGGCGCCCCACCCTCGTCCACTCCGGCCTCGCCTCCGCCGTGCTCGAGGTCACGGCTCCGGCGAACGGCTTCGCGTACGAGGTCACCGTGGGAGGCCGGCGCGTCGGCCGGCACAACGTGCCGCTGGTCCGGCCGGGTCGGGTCCAGCGCATCCTCGTTCGCGATCTGCCCGCGGAGGTCGTCGGTGCCGAGCGGCACGACGTGGAGATCGTGACGCTGAGCCGCACGGGGGCCCGCTCGCGCCCGGCGACGTTCACCGGCGCGCTGTTCCGCAGACGACCGCCGAGCCTCGAGTCGGCGCTCGGCGATGCCCGGGCGACGGGCACTCGGCGTCCGGAACCGCCCCGCGCCGCTGCGGCGACCGGCGGGGCGCTCTCGGGCATCGACGTGATCCCCGTCAGCGACAAGTACGACGTCTCCGGAACGCCCGTGGGAGACCTCCCCGCGGACTACCGTATCGACAACGCGATCTTCGACGGCCGTGGGGTGCGCCTGCAGGCGGCGGCCGGCGAGGTCGTCGGCTTCCAGGTGCTCCTGCGCGGCTCCGGCGCGGTCTCGGTGGTCGCCCCGTTCCCTGAGACGGGATGGCGCGTCGATCTCCACGAGGCGCGGCCGGTTCCCGCGCAGGGGCGGCTGATCCCCGATCCGCTCGTGCCGCTCCCGACGCCGCTGCGGCTGCGGCCCGACGCCGACACGGTCGTCGTGGCGGACGTGTTCGTGCCTTTCGAGGCACGCGCCGGGGTCGTGCACGGCGCGCTTGCGCTCTCGGATGGGCGCCGGCTGCCCGTCACGGTGGAGGTGCTGCCGTGGGCGCTGCCGCGGCGGGCCACGTTTCTCTGCGAGATGAACAGCTACGGCCTGCCGGACCGGGTGGAGGAGTACGAGTCGCTCCAGCGGGTCGCGTACGACCACCGCACCCACGTCAACATCCTCCACTACTCGCACGGCACCGCGGCGCCCGGCGCCCGCAAGAGCCAGCTCGACATGCGGCTGCGTTCGGGCCGGCGGATGGACAATCGGCGCTACGACGCCATCGCACCGGGAGCCACGTCCGGGTTCTGGGACGACTTCGCGGAGGCGTTCGGCCCGGTGCTCGACGGCAGCCTGTTCGCCGACGGGCATCGGGGGCCCGTGCCGGTGCCCGGCTTCTATCTCACGTTCCACGAGAGCTGGCCGCTCAATTGCCGCGCGTATTTCGCTGGCGATCCCGACGCGTACGAGGCGTTTCGCGCGACGCCCGAGTATGCCGGCACGTGGGTGGCGATCCTCGAGGACTTCACGCGCGAGGCGGCGCGACGCGGCTGGACCGACGCCGGCTTCCAGGTGTATCTCAACAACAAAGGGTCGCTCGACGACCCGCAGAAGTCCCCCTGGATCCTCGACGAGCCGACGAGTTTCTGGGACTACCGGGCGCTCGCCTACTACGGCGGGCTCGCCGACCGGGGCCGCGCCGCCGTGCCCGACGTGCGGGTCGATTACCGGATCGACATCTCGCGCCCCGAGTTCTGTCGCGGGCAGCTCGACGGCCGGCGTGATCTCTGGGTGGTGTCGTCCGCGGCCTTCGCCACCCACCGCCGCCTCGTCACCGATCGGATGGCGGCGGACGGGCTGGAGGCCTGGGTGTACGGCACGGCGAACCATGTCCACGACTCGAACCGGGCGATCGAGGCGTGGGTGCTCGACGCGTGGACGTCCGGCGCGAGCGGGGTCGTGCCCTGGCAGACCGTGGACAAGTCGGGACGTGCCCTCACCGAGGCCGATCAGCTCGGCCTCTTCATCTTCGATCGTGATGCCGACGGGCACACGAGCGTGCGCCACTCCCTGCGGCTCAAGGCCTTCCGCGAGGCGGAGCAGCTCGTCGAGCATCTCGCGCTGCTCGAGGCGCGGCTGGGCTGGGTGCGCGAGGAGACCCGGGCCTTCGTGCGGCACCACGTCGATCTGGCCGGCTCCGTCGCGCAGGCTGACGCCGACGACGCCGGGACCCCCGGCTTCGCCGCGCTCTCGGCGACCCGTCTCGCAGCCCTGCGGGAGGCCACGCTCGATCTCCTGCGTCGCGCTCCCGCGACCGCCGCGGAGCACTGAGCGATCAGCGGGGGGAAATGACGGGCCGCGTGCGTGACGTCCACCGTTGACAAGACACGCGCACAAGACACGCGCACAAGACGAGGCGAAGGGGGTCGGCGAACGCTCGACGAGCGTGCGGCCGCCGCGGCCGCAGCGAGGAGACTTTTGCCGCCCCCGAGCCGGTGCCCCACGGTTGGCGGATGCGTCTCAGGTCGAGGCGGAAGTGAGCCGGATCGCGGCTGGGGAGAGGCTGCTGTCGCACGCGGTTCCCTCCCAGAACTGCCGTGCATCCTCGACGGCCTGATGGCCACCCGCCGCAGCGCCGGTGACGAGCGGGCCGGTCCATCGCTCCGCCACGCGTCCGACGGCGACGACCGGCAGGGTCACCGTGAATCCGACGATCGCGCCCCCCGCATAGACCGTCTCACCGAGCGCACGCCCCACCTCGCTGAAGCTGCTGCGACGCAGCCGCACCGCCGACGGGTCGATCGCCGCCACCTTGCCCTCGTCGCGCAGGCGCCGCTCCTGGAAGAAGCGCACGGCAGCCTCGCCGGCGATGCGGACGAACGTGCGATCGCCGATGAAGCCGATCATCCCGCCGATCACCGGGATGCGGCTGACCAGCTCGTCGGCGAGCTCGTCGGCCAGCACGTCGCGGCCGGCGGCGGCGGCGATCTCGTCGACATCGAGGCCGGCCGCGTCCGGGGCGTCGAGGGCCGCATGCATCCGCTCGAGCACGGCGTTGCGTCGCGACGACGTCTCGACGAGCGCGAGTTCGAGCACGTCGAGGAGGACCGCCCGGTCGAGCGGTCGATCGAGCGGATATCCGTAGCAGTTACCCACGCGCGTGATCGTCGCCATGGCGGTGACGAGCTGGAAGGGGAGTCGTCCGACGAAGGCGCTGCGGAGCTGCCGGATGAGCAGACTCTGACTGGCACTGAGCCGCTCCGCGTTGCGAATGGCCTGCGCGGCGAGCTCATCACACGCCTCGAGGGGCATGGTCCGCCGGGTCCGGATGTCGTGGTCCGGGTCCGCCTTCATGCCGGACCCACGGCCGGTCTTCGTGTCGGCCAGGCGATTGAGGAGATGGATCGCCTGTCGCACCACCTCGCTCGGCACGACGCGCTTCACGCCCCAGGAGATGGGCAGCGCGACGAGCTCGACCGCCTGGGTCAGGAGGCTCGGCTCCGTGCTCTTCCACCGCGCGATCTGCTCGACCTGTTCCGCCTCGTAGGGCGTGAGCGCTCGGCTGCTCCGGTCGGCGTCCGGCATCGATCCATTCGTATCGTGGGGGGCGTGGGGCATGACGGTGACTCGGCGGTGGGGAACGGCCGGGCGGGCTCGCGGCACGAAGCCGCGCACCCCCGTGGCCCCCAGTCTACCCGGGCGGCGTGCCGCCCGGTGACGACTCCGGGACCTTGGGGGCAGTTTGCTACGCTTCGCTACCTTCGTCCCGAGACTCCTGCCTCCGAACCCGACGCCGAGATGACCGAACTCGCCAAGCAATACGACCATCGGGCGGCCCAGGCCCGCTGCCGTGCCCTCTGGGACGCCGGCCGCTTCTGGCACGCCGAGCCGGAGCCGTCCGGCACGGTCCCCGCCAGGCCGGTGTTCTCGATCGTCATCCCGCCCCCCAACGTCACCGGAGCGTTGCACCTGGGCCATGCCCTCAACAACACGCTCCAGGACATTCTCGTGCGGGCCCGGCGGATGCAGGGCTGCCTCACGCTCTGGATGCCGGGCACCGATCACGCGGGGATCGCCACGCAGGCGGTCGTCGAGCGGCGACTGCTCGAGGAGGAGAAGCGCTCGCGCCACGACCTCGGTCGCGACGCGCTCGTGCAGCGGATCTGGGCGTGGAAGGAGCAGTACGAGCGACGCATCCTCGGGCAGCTCCGCGACCTTGGCGCGTCCTGCGACTGGGACCGCACGCGGTTCACGCTCGACGAGCGGTGCGCGGCGGCCGTCCGCGAGGCCTTTCTCCGCCTGTTCAGGCAGGGGCTCGTGCGCCGCGGCAAGCGGCTCGTGAACTGGGACACGTTCCTGCAGACGGCCGTCAGCGACGACGAGGTCTTCCACGAGGAGGTGAAGGGTCACTTCTGGCACATTCGCTACGACGTCATCGAGCCGCGGGCCGGCGAGCCGGCGAGCGTCACCGTCGCGACGACACGGCCCGAGACGCTCCTCGGCGACACGGCCGTCGCCGTGCATCCCGCGCCGGCGGCCGCGCTCGACGCGGCGGAGCGCGAGATGCGCGCGAAACGGGCCGCGGCGCCCGCGAAGGAGCAGGCGGCGCTCGACGCCGTCCTCGACGACCTGGCGGAGCGGCGTCGCGACCTGCTCCCGGTGCTCGAGACGCTCGCGGCGATGGCCCGCGACGGGCGGCAGGTGCGGCTGCCGCTGCTCGGCAGGGGGATTCCGCTGGTCGCCGATGAATGGGCCAAGCCCGAGATGGGCAGCGGCTGCGTGAAGATCACGCCCGCCCACGATCCGAACGACTACGACGTGGGCCGCCGCCGCGGGCTCGCCATGATCAACATCCTCAACCCGGACGGCACGCTCAACGCGGCGGCCGGTCCCTACGTCGGGCTCACGATCCGCAGGGCGCGTGAACGCGTGGTGGCCGATCTCGAGGCGGCCGGCCAGCTGGAGCGGGTCGAGGACCGGGTCATCGATCTCGCGCACTCCGACCGTTCGAAGACGCCGATCGAGCCCTACCTCGCCGACCAATGGTTCATTCGGATGGAGGAGCTCGCGCAGCCGGCGATCGACGCCGTGGCCGGCGGGCGGATCCGGATCGTGCCGGAGCGCTACGCGAAGGGCTACCTCGACTGGCTCTCGGAGAAGCGCGACTGGCCCGTGAGCCGCCAGCTCTGGTGGGGGCACCGGATTCCGATCTGGCACGTGGAGCACGTGCCCGAGTCGGCGCTGGCGGCGGCCTTCGCGGGCCGCGACGACGTGGCGTGGCAGGCCGCGGGTGACGACGGCTGGTTCGTCTGCACGAGCCGGGAGACGCTCGGTGTGGACGAGGTGGCGGGACGGCCCCTCGTGCAGGATCCCGACGTGCTCGACACGTGGTTCTCCTCCGCCCTGTGGCCCCACTCGACGCTCGGCTGGCCGGCGGCGACGGCCGAGCTCGCGCGGTTCTATCCGACGACGTCGCTCGTCACGAGCCGTGACATCCTCACGCTCTGGGTCGCACGGATGGTGATCATGGGCGTCTTCGACACGGGCGAGATCCCGTTCCGGGAGGTGTCGATCCACCCCAAGATCCTCGACCGCTACGGCGAGACGATGAGCAAGAGCAAGGGCAACGGCGTCGATCCCGTCGACGTCGTCGAGTCGCTCGGGGCCGACGCGCTGCGGTTCGCCCTGGCCGGAATGGCGACCGAGACGCAGGACGTGCGGATGCCGGTCGATTTCCAGTGCCCATCCTGCGGCCACCTCGTCGAGCAGACCGTGCAGAACCGCACGAAGCCCCGGCTCGACTGCCCGAAGTGCGCGGCGGCATTCCGGACGCAGTGGGCGACGACGGCGGCCGACCTCGCCCTGCCCCGCGGCCCGGCCGTGAGCGAGAAGTTCGAGGCCGGCCGCAACTTCTCCAACAAGCTCTGGAACGCCACGCGCTTCGTGCTCATGCACCTCGAGGGGTTCTCCGGCGGACGCCTCGCGCGGGACGAGGTGCTCTCCGAGGCCCCGCTCGAGGACCGCTGGCTCGCCAGCCGGCTGGCGAGCGTCAGCCGCGAGGCCTCGCGGGCGATCGATGAGTATCGCTATGCGGAGCTCGCGCGCGTGCTCTACGGCTTCGCGTGGGACGAGTTCTGCAGTGCCTACCTCGAGCTGTGCAAGTCACGGCTCGCCGACCCGGCGACCCGCGACCGCGCCCGGGGAATGCTGCTGCTCGGCCTCGACACGATCCTGCGGCTGCTCCATCCGATCATGCCGTTCGTCACCGAGGAGATCTGGCAGCACCTGCGCGAGGCGGCCGGCGGCCGGCGCATGCCGTGGGACGACGCCACGATGCCGCTGCCGGAGTCGATCATGATCGCCACGTGGCCCCTCGTGCCCGAGGCCTGGATCGACGCCGACACCGAGGAGCGGTTCGGGACGTTCCTGGCCCTGCTCGGCGCGCTCCGCGAGATCCGCGCGCGGCAGAACGTCCCGCCCCGCACCCGCGTGCCGGTGGCGATTCGCGCGTCGGCCGGGCAAGCGGACCTGCTGCGGCCGATGGTGCCCGCCATCGAGTCGATGGCCGTCGTGAGCGTGACGGCGCTCGGCGTGGATGCGATCGGAGCCGTCGGTGCCGCAACCGCGGCCGTTCGCGGGTGCGACGTGTTCGTCGACGTCGCGGAACTCGTGGACGTGGAGGCCGAGGTCGCCCGTCTCGACAAGGAACTGGTGAAGATCGAAGGATTCATCGAGGCCAAGCGACGCAAGCTCGCGGACGCCACGTTTACGCAGCGGGCGCCGGCACCCGTCGTCCAGAAGGAGCGGGAACAGCTCGCGGACCTCGAGTCAAGACTCGCCAACGGACGGGCCGCGCTGGCAGAACTCCGGACTCGCCGGGCCTCACCCGGCTGAGGCACGGCGTCGGGCGGCGTGCCGCTTTTTGGGGTAGACTCCGAACCGGTGTGGGCGGACGCAGCTGGGCGGACGCGTCAGGCCCGTCCCCCACCGGTGGAGTCGTTTCGATGAGCGTGCAAATGGAACTCTCGCGGATCATCATCAGCGAGATCAACGATCAGCAGGTGGTCTATCTCAAGGAGGTCGAGGGGGACCGGACCTTCCCGATTCTCATCGGTCTCTTCGAGGCGACGAGCATCGACCGCCGCGTGAAGCATCACCAGGCGCCCCGTCCGCTGACCCACGATCTTCTGGTGGCGGCCGTCGAGTTGCTCGGCGGGACGTTCCAGGACGTCGTGATTTCCGAGCTCAAGGAACACACCTACTTCGCCGTCATCCGGGTGCTCAAGGACGGCGAGGTCGTCGAGATCGACGCCCGCCCCTCGGACGCGATCGCCGTGGCGGTGACGTGCGAGCCGAACCTGCCGATCTACGTGGCGGAGGAAGTCCTCGAGGACGTCCTCGGCTGAGCCGATCCTCGGGCTTCCGCGTCGGCGGCGCCAATCGGGACGCGCTGACGGCCGGGCGATCAGAGCCCGAAGGCCCGGCGGAGGACGGCGAGCGACCGTTCGCCATGTTCGGCGGCGACGACGACGTTCAGTCGCACCTCGCTCGTGCTGACGAGGTCGATATTGATGCCGGCGTCGGCGAGCGGCTTGAAGAGCCGGTCGGCCACGCCGGCGTGGCTGCGGATCCCGACGCCCGTGATGGAAAGCTTGGCCACGTTGGGCACGTCGGCCATGGTCGCGCCGCGCGCCGCCGCGATCCCACGGGTCACGTCGGCCGCCCGCGACGCATCGGCGCTCGGCACCGTGAAGGATATCTCGGCGCGGCCCTCCCGCGGGTGGCTCTGCACGATCATGTCGACGAACAGGCCCGCACGGCCGACCTCGGCGAAGACATCGGCGGCCACGCCCGGAGTGTCGGGCAGGTCGATCAGGGTCACAAGCGCCTGCGACGAGTCGAGGACACAGTCCTCGATCGCGAGGTCCTCCATCCCCTCGAGCCGCCGCACCACCTCGAGCGCGCTCGGCCGCGGCCCGTGGCCATCCACCCCCTCGTCCACCTCGCCGGCGGTCGGCCGCTCGAGGGCGAACGCCGCATGCACCGCCGCCACGGCCGCGGCGCCGTCGGCACGGTCGACGAGGGCCGAGATCTTGATCTCGCTCGTGGTGATCATCCGCACGTTGATGCGGGCGTCGGCCAGCGCGCGGAACATGCGTCCCGCCACCCCTTCCTCGCGGGCCATGCCCACGCCGACCGCCGAGACCTTCGCCACCCCGTCGTCGTGCGACACGCCCGTCGCTCCGAGGGTGGCGGCGACCCGGCGGGTGCGTTCGAGCGCCGCGGGCAGGTCGTCGCTCGGCACCGTGAAGGAGATGTCGGCGCGTCCCCCCTGTCCCACGTTCTGGACGATCATGTCGACCGCGATGCCCGAGGCGGCGAGCTCGGAGAAGAGCGCGTGGCTGGAGCCCGGTTGGTCCGGCACGTTCTCCAGCGTGATGCGGGCCTCGTCCTTGGCGAGGGCGACCCCGCTGGCCGGCCGCGGCTTGGCCCTGTCGGCCGGGAGGATCATCGTGCCCGGGACGTCCCGGAAGCTCGACCGCACGAGCACCGGCACGCCGAACTTCTTCGCGAACTCGATCGACCGCGCGTGCATGACGCCCGCGCCGAGGCTCGCCAGTTCGAGCATCTCGTCGTAGGCGATCGACGACAGGCGGCGCGCCGCCGGCAGGACCCTCGGGTCGGTGGTGTAGACGCCGTCCACGTCGGTGTAGATCTCGCAGCGGTCCGCCCCGAGCACGGCCGCGAGCGCGACGGCCGTCGTGTCCGAGCCGCCACGGCCGAGCGTCGTGATGTTGCCGTGCTGGTCGATGCCCTGGAATCCGGCGGCGATGACGATCGCGCCGCCGGCGAGGAGCTTCTGCACGTGGTCGGTCGAGATCGACTGGATGCGGGCCTTCGTGTGGGTCGAGTCGGTGCGGATGCCGACCTGCGCGCCGGTGAGGCTCACCGCCTCGTATCCGGCGGCGTGCACCGCCATCGCGAAGAGCGCCACGCTCACCTGCTCGCCCGTCGAGAGGAGCATGTCCATCTCCCGGGCGTTCGGCCGCTCGGTGATCGCCCGCGCGAGGTCGACGAGGTGGTCGGTCTGGTGGCCCATGGCGCTGACGACCACGACGACGCGGTCGCCCGCCACGTGCCGCGCGATCGCCTTCTGCGCGGCGGCCTTGATCTTCTGTGGATCGGCGACGCTCGTGCCGCCGAACTTCTGGACCACGAGGGCCATCGGTGTCCTTTCGTGTCCCGGATCACCGGGAGGGACCGGACGCGGACGCCCGCGCCGTGTCGAGGAAGGTGCCCATGAGGCGCCAGCCCGGCAGGATCGCATCGCCGGACGCCGCGGCCTCGATCTCGTCGTACGACGCCCGGCCGTTCGCCCGCACCCCGGAGCCCGCCATCACGTAGGGCACGGCACCGCGCGAGTGCGTCTTGGTCGCGAGAAATGTCGGATGGTCGGGGCAGACGAGGATGCGGTGCTCGGTGCCGGCGAGGTGCTTCGCCACCGGCACGACGATCTTGGCGTCGATCTCCTCGATCGCCCGGACCTTGGCGGCGACATCTCCCTGGTGGCTCGCCTCGTCGGGAGCCTCGACGTGCACGCACACGAGGTCGCTCGTCGCGAGCTCCTCGATCGCCGCCCGTCCCTTCGCCGCGTAGTCGGTGTCGAGCCAGCCGGTGGCGCCGACCACCTCGCGACGCTTCCAGCCCGCCAGTGCCCCGAGTCCGCGGAGGAGGTCGACCGCCGTGATCATGGTCGCCGAGACGCCGTAGCGGTCGGTGAACGGCTCCATCGACGGGGCACGTCCCACGCCCCAGAGCCAGACATGCGTCGCCGGCCGCCTGCCGGCCGCGATCCGGGCCCGGTTCACGGGATGATCGGCGAGCCATGCCGCGCTCCGGGCCATGATCTCCGTCAGCAGGCGGCTGCCCGTGCCACGCGGGAACGCATCGGCCACCGGCTTGTCCATGAGGTCATGGGGCGGCGTGGTCCGCAGATCGGCGCCCAGCGGGGAACCGCCGGCCACGGCGGCCTGTGCCGCACAGGTGTCGCCGCCGCGGTAGAGCAGGAGATTGCGATAGCTCACGCCCGGAACGAACCGCCAGGCGGCCGCGAGCGCCGGGAAGTCGGCGGCGAGCCCGGCCTGTGCCGACGCGAGGAGTGCGGTCGCCTCGGCGGTCGAGACATGCCCCGCGGTGAAGTCCTCCATGACACGGTCGCGCACCGTGACGAGATTGCAGCGGACCGCCCAGTCGTCTGGTCCGAGCGTGATGCCCTGCGCGGCCGCCTCGAGGGGCGCGCGGCCGGTGAAGGAGACCAGCGGGTCGTAGCCGATGAGGCTCATGCACGCCACCTCCGAGCCGGGCGGCAGCGAGTCGGGCACGTGGTTCGTGAGCCCGACGCGGCCGGCGACGGCGAGCGCGTCCATGCCCGGCGTGCGGGCGGCCTGGAGCGGCGTGCGTCCCGCGAGCGCCGCCTGCGGCTGGTCGGCCGCCCCGTCGGGAATGACGATGACGTGTTTCATGGTGTGAGTCGGTGAAGCGCTCTGGAACAGGATGGGGCGGGGGCTCACCCGCGCGGTGAGGCTGCGGACGCAGGCTGACCGTCGTCGAGCACGGGCAGGCAGACGCCCGTCCCCCGCACCGTGGCCGACCGCTCGATGGCGGCGAGGGCCTGCGCCATCGCGTTCGATCCGCAGTGGTGCGTCATGATGATGAGCGGGACGGCGGCACCGGCGGCGTCGCCGTTGCCCGCCGCCTCGTGCTGGATGAACGACGCGATCGAGATGCCGTGCTGCCCGAGGATGCCGGCGATCTCGGCGAGCACGCCCGGCCGGTCGACGACCGGAATCCGCAGGAAGCGGCGCTCGTGCGTCTCGACGCCGCCGATGCGCGCCGCCGGGCTGTCCACGTCGAGCACGCCGGTGGTGCGGAACGTGATCGCGGCCCGTCCGACGACCGTGTCGATGATGTCGGCGACGACGGCCGAAGCGGTCGGCATCTGCCCGGCCCCGAGGCCGTGAAAGAACATCCGGCCGACGGCGTCGCCCACGAGACTCACGGCGTTGTACGCGCCCCGCGTCTCCGCCAGCGGGGTGCCCAGCCGCACGAGCGCCGGCGAGACCCGCAGCGCGAGCGGGCCGGGGGCGGCGTCATCGCCCGTGCGGGCAGCGACGGCGACCAGCCGGATGCGGTAGCCGAGCTCGCGGGCGCATGTGATGAGCCCGAGGTCGATCCCCTCGATGCCGGTGCGCGGGATTTCCCCCCACGGCACCCACGCGCCGAAGGCGAGGTGCGCGAGAATCGCGAGCTTCTGCGTGGCGTCGGTGCCGTCGACGTCCATCGCCGGGTCGGCCTCGGCGAAGCCCTTCTCCTGCGCGAGCGCGAGCACCTCGCCGTAGTCGGCCGAGTCCTCCTCCATGCGCGAGAGGATGAAGTTGCTCGTGCCGTTGAGGATGCCGCGGATGCTCTCGATGCGGTTGGCCGCGAGGCACTCGCTGATCGCCGCGACGATCGGGATCCCGCCGGCGACCGCCGCCTCGAAGGCGATGGACCGGCCGCGCCTGCGGGCCAGGTCGAAGAGCTCGGGCCCGTGCTCGGCGAGCAGGGCCTTGTTGGCCGTGACCACGTCCTTCCCCGAATCGAGGAGCGCGACCATCATCGATCGGGCGGGTTCGAGCCCGCCGACGAGGAGGGCCGCCACGGAGATGGACGGATCTCCGGCGATGTCCCGGATGTCGCTCGAGATGCAGTCCCGGGAGAGAGGCAGGCCGCGATCGCGGGCCACGTCACGGCAGACCGCCCGTGCGACGACGATCGGCCGGCCGGCGTGCCGCTCGATGTGCTCCGACGACTCGACGAGGAGGCGGACCGCTCCGGACCCGACGGTGCCCAGCCCGACGACACCGACCCGCACTGCGTCCTGCATGGAATGCGCCCGCGACGAAGATTCCGCACGTCTCTCCCAGAGCGTAGCGTGCGCCGGGAAAAGTGCAGCCCCGCGAGCGAATCGGCGCGTCCGGTCGCCCCCGGCGTCGCGCCCGTGGGGCCGGTTGTCCCGGTCATGCCACGGGGAACGGTGATGCCGGCCGCGTCGCGAGGCGGATGGACGCCGTGCGGGGGGGCGGTGTGCGGTATCGTCACGGCCGGGCTGCGACGGGTTCCGAGCGATCGCCGAAGGTCGTCCCCCGGCGCGGCGGATTCCGCGCCCCGAGCACACGCACTCCATGGCCATGCCCGACCCCCCCGCCGCGGATCGCACCTCGGCGGTCGAACGACTCGAGCGGTCGCGCATCGAGCCCTTCGACCTGCTCGTCGTCGGGGGCGGCGCGACGGGGCTGGGGGTCGCGCTCGACGCCGCGGCACGCGGCCTCGCCGTCGCGGTCGTCGAGGCGGAGGATTTCGCGAAGGGCACGTCGAGCCGTTCGACGAAACTGGTCCACGGCGGCGTCCGCTACCTCGCGCAGGGGAACGTGCGGCTCGTGCGCGAGGCCCTGCGGGAGCGGGCGTTGCTGCTGGGCAACGCGCCGCACCTTGCCGGCGCGCTCCCGTTCATGGTGCCCGCGTACGGCCTGCGTGGTCGGCTCGTCGACACCTGGGCCCTCGGCGTGGGCCTCGTCGCGTACGACCTGCTCGCCGGGGGCGCGGGACTGGGACGCACGCGCATCCTGGGCCGCGCGGCGGCGCTCGCGAGTGCGCCCGGGCTGGCCCGTGCGGTGAACCGTGGGGGGCGATCGGCGGATCTCGTCGGCGCCGTGCGCTACGTCGACGCGCAGTTCGACGACGCCCGCGTCGCGGTGGCGCTCGCCCGGACCGCCGCGCGGCACGGGGCCACGGTCCTCAACTATTGCCGTGCCGGCGGCATCGAGCGGGCGCCGGCGTCCGGGCGGCTCGCGGGCGTCGAGGTCGAGGACCGCGAGACCGGCCGGCGCATCGCCGTGGCGGCGCGGTGCGTCGTCAACGCCACGGGCGTGTGGGTGGACGAGCTGCGGCGGCTCGACACGGTCGCGGCCGCCGACATGCTCGCGCCGAGCCAGGGCGCCCATCTCGTCGTCGATCGCGCGTTCTTCCCGTCCGACGTCGCCATGCTCGTGCCGCGCACCGCGGACGGCCGCGTGCTCTTCGCCGTGCCCTGGCTCGGACGGGTCATTCTCGGCACGACCGACACGCCCCGCGGCGACCGTCCGCTCGATCCGCGGCCGTTCGACGACGAGATCGACTTCATCCTGCGCGAGGCCGGCCGCCACCTCGCTCGGCCGCCGACACGAGGCGACGTGCGTTCGGCATGGGCGGGCCTGCGGCCGCTCGTCAAACCCGCCGGCACGGTCCGCGACACGAAGGCGGTGTCGCGCGAGCACGCCATCGTCATGTCACCGCACGGCCTCGTGACCGTGACCGGAGGCAAGTGGACGACGTACCGCGCGATGGCGGAGGACGTGCTGGCCACCTGCATGCGGGCCGAGCTTCTCCCGACGCGGCCCGCCGGCGTGACCCGCCACCTGCGGCTCGTCGGCGCGCCGCCGCGGACCGGACCGATGGTGCCGCTGACGGCTCCGCCGGGGCTGCATCTCTACGGCACCGAGGCCGCCGCGGTCGCCGCCCTGCCCGGCGCCGATCGGACGATTGTCGACGGGCTCAGCGAGGCGATGGTGCGGTTCGCCGTCCGGCGCGAGTTCGCACGCACCGTGGAGGACGTGCTCGCCCGACGGTCGCGGCAGCTGTTTCTCGATGCCTCCGCCGCGATCGCCTGCGCCGAGGCCGTGGGCGCGATCCTCGCCGAAGAACTCGCCGCGCCCTTCGATGCGGCCGCCTCGACGCGGGCGTTCACGACGCTCGCTGCGGGCTACCGGCTCGGGCCGTCGGTCGAGTCCTGAGCGCGGCGGGCATCGCGCTGCGGTGCTTTCGCGTACAACGGTGGCTCGTGACCGACCGATTTTCCAGGAGTCCGTCCCCGTGGATGCCGCCGCCCGCGCGTTTCTCTCCCGCCTTCTCCACACGCCCAGCCCGTCCGGCTACGAGCAGCCGATCCAGGCGATCGTCCGCGAGTATCTCACCGCCTGTGCCGACGAGGTCAGGACCGACGCGCACGGCAACGTCATCGGCGCGGCCAACGTGGGCGGCTCCACCCGCATGCTGCTGGCCGGTCACTGCGACCAGATCGGGTTGATCGTCCAGCATGTCGATGCAGACGGCTTCATCTCGGTCCAGCCGATCGGCGGCTGGGATCCGATTCAGCTCGTCGGCGCGCGGGTCACGATCTGGGGCACCGACGGACCGGTGGCGGGCGTCATGTCGCGAAAGCCGATTCACCTGCTCACGGAGGAGGAGCGCAAGCAGGTCCCCAAGATGAAGGATCTGTGGATCGACATCGGCGCCACCGACAAGGCCGACGTCGAGGGCGTGGTGCGCGTGGGCGACTGCGTGACGCTGGAATTGCGGATGCAGGAGCTGCGGCACGGGCTCGCCAGCGCCGTCGCCATGGACGACAAGATCGGGCTCTGGGTCGTGCTCGAGGCGTTTCGGCGGGCCAAGGCCGCAGGTCCGCTCCCCTGCGCCCTCTACGTGGCGAGCACCGTGCAGGAGGAGATCGGACTGCGGGGAGCCCAGACCGCCGCACACGCGGTGGATCCGCACGTCGCGATCGCCGTGGACGTCACGCATGCCACGGACTGCCCGACGATCGACAAGAAGAGCGAGGGAGACGTCGTGCTCGGCCGGGGACCGGTGGTCTACCGGGGGCCCAACATGAGCCCGCGCGTCGTGGACAGGCTGCTCCAGGCCGCGCAGGCACGTGAGATCGCCGTCCAACTGGCCGCGAGCGGACGGGCCACGCCCACCGACGCCAACGTCCTGCAGACCACCCGATCCGGCGTCGCCACGGGGCTCGTCAGCATCCCGAACCGCTACATGCATTCGGCCGTCGAGACCGTGTCGCTCGACGACGCCGATCGTGCGGCGGACCTGCTCGCCGCCTTCTCGCGCGGGCTCGAGGGCTCGATCGATTGGACCCCCTGACCGCCATGCCCCGTCGCCGCCCGCCCTGCCAATTCGGCACTCGTTCGCTGATGGCAGGATGCTCGGGAGGTGCCGGGGCCGTTTTTTCGTGGGGAAAACCGCTTCTCCGCCCTCCGTGGCCTCCGTGGCACGCCGGTTGCTTCTAGCGTCGGCAGTTCAAAGGCCGCCTGTCAAAACACCAGCCCGTTCGTCGAGCGATGTCCGTCGCGCGGCCACCGGCAGGGGACGGCGGTGCACCGCATTGGCCCGTCCCGCGTTGTGAAGGAGAAACTCGTGGCGAAACAGATGGTGTTCGAGGACGAGGCCCGCCAGCCGCTGCTCGCGGGCGTGTCGAAGCTGGCGCGGGCCGTCAAAAGCACGCTCGGACCGCGGGGCCGCAACGCGGTGCTCGACAAGGGCTGGGGCTCGCCCAAGGTCACCAAGGACGGCGTGACCGTGGCCGAGGACATCGACCTCGAGGATCCGTTCGAGAACCTCGGTGCGCAGCTCGTGAAGGAGGCCGCGAGCAAGACGAACGACGTGGCCGGGGACGGCACCACGACGGCGACGGTGCTCGCCGAGGCGATCTTCCGCGAGGGGATCAAGATGATCGCGGCGGGAGCCGATCCGATGGCCCTGTCGCGGGGCATCCACAAGGCCGTCGAGGCCGCCTCGAAGGCGATCCTCTCGATGGCGACGAGCATCAACGAGAAGAACAAGAAGGAACTGATGCAGATCGCGACGATCGCGGGCAACAACGACCCGACGATCGGCAACGTCCTGTCCGAGGCGTTCCTCAAGGTCGGCAAGGATGGCGTGATCACGGTCGAGGAGGGCAAGCAGGCCGAGACGACCGTGGACGTCGTCGAGGGGATGCAGTTCGACCGCGGCTACCTGTCGCCGCACTTCGTGACCGATCCCGAGGCGCAGGTGTGCGAGCTCGAGAACGCCTACATCCTCGTGTACGAGGACAAGATCTCGAGCGCGAAGAACCTCGTGCCCGTTCTCGAGGCGATCAGCAAGTCGGGCAAGCCGCTCCTGATCATCGCCGAGGACGTCGAGGGCGAGGCCCTGGCGACGCTCGTCGTGAACAAGCTGCGAGGGATCGTGCACTCAGTCGCGGTGAAGGCGCCGGGGTACGGCGACCGTCGCAAGGCGATGCTCGGTGACATCGCGGTGCTCACCGGCGGCCAGGCGATCTTCAAGGATCTCGGGATCCAGCTCGACTCGGTGAAGCTCACCGACCTCGGCCGCGCGAAGAAGGTGATCATCGAGGCCGAAAACACGACGATCGTGAGCGGAGCCGGGTCGAAGGACGCGATCGACGGTCGCGTCCGGCAGATCCGCGACGAGATCGAGAAGACGACGAGCGACTACGACCGCGAGAAGCTCCAGGAACGGCTGGCCAAGCTCGCCGGCGGCGTCGCGCAGATCAACGTGGGCGCGGCCACCGAGACGGAGATGAAGGAGCGGAAGGCCCTCATCGACGACGCGAAGAGCGCCGTGCAGGCGGCCCTCGCGGAGGGGATCGTGCCGGGCGGCGGCGTCGCCCTCGTCCGCAGCGAGAAGGCGGTCGCAGGCCTCGATCTCGACGGCGATGAGCGGCTCGGCGCCACGATCGTCAAGAACGCCCTTCATTACCCGCTCGAGGCGATCGCCTCCAACGCCGGCGTGGACGGCTCGGTGGTGGTGAACCGCGTGCGGCACCTCAAGGGGAAGAACGAGGGCTACGACGCCGACAAGGGCGAGTACTGCGACCTGGTGAGCGCCGGGGTCATCGACCCGGCGAAGGTCGTGCGCACGGCGCTGCAGAACGCGGCGAGCGTGGCGGCCCTGCTGCTGACGACCGACTCCCTCATCACCGAGATCCCCAAGGAAGAGGAGGAGGCCGGCGGCGACCACCATGACCACGGCATGGGTGGGGGCATGGGCGGTATGGGCGGTGGCATGGGCGGCATGGGCGGCATGGGCGGCATGGGCGGCATGATGTGATGCCGCCCGGCGCCGGAGTCTCCCGTTTCCGTCACCACCTTCGATTCATGACAGCGTGTTCCTGACAAACAATCCCTGATCACTCTCACGGAGAAACCTGCAGATGGCTGCGAAGAACCTGAAGATTCGCCCGCTCGAAGATCGTGTCGTCGTCGAGCCCGTCGAGGCCGAGGAGCGGACGGCCGGCGGCATCGTGCTGCCCGACACCGCCAAGGAAAAGCCGCAGCGCGGCCACGTCGTCGCGCTCGGACCCGGCAAGCTGCTCGAGAGCGGCCAGCGGGCTCCGCTGTCGGTGTCGGTCGGCGACGAGGTGATCTACGGCAAGTATTCGGGCAGCGACATCGAGGTCGACGGCCACGACGTGAAGATCCTCCGCGAGAGCGACATTCTCGCGAAGGTGCTCAGCTGACCGTGTGAGCCGGCGCACCACGCGCGTGGTGCCCGTTCCCGCCGACCGCTTCCATTCCCCGACGACCTTCCCGCGTTTTTTACGGAGAGACAGACGTGCCCAAGCAACTCATGTTCGACGACAGCGCCCGTGCGAAGCTGCTCAAGGGCGTCGAGAAACTCGCCGGTGCGGTGGCGGTGACGATGGGCCCCACGGGGCGGAACGTCATCATCGACAAGTCGTTCGGCGGCCCGACCGTGACGAAGGACGGCGTGACGGTGAGCAAGGAGGTCGATCTCGAGGACGCCTTCGAGAACATGGGGGCGAAGCTGGTCAACGAGGTGGCGTCGAAGACGAGCGACCTCGCCGGCGACGGCACCACGACGGCGACCGTGCTGGCCCGGGCGATCTTCCGCGAAGGCACGCGGAACGTGGCCGCCGGCTCGAACCCGACCGCGGTGCGGCGCGGCATCGAGAAGGGCGTCGCGGCGGCCGTGCAGCGGCTCATGGAGATGGCCCGCAAGGTGGAGCGGCCCGAGGAGATCGCCCAGGTCGGTGCGATCAGCGCCAACAACGACCGCGCGATCGGCGACCTTCTCGCCGAGGCCCTGCAGAAGGTGGGCAAGGACGGTGTGATCACCGTCGAAGAGGGCAAGACGACCGAGACGACCGTGCGCTTCGTGGACGGCATGCAGTTCGACAAGGGCTTCGTGTCGCCGTACTTCGTCAACAAGCCGGCCGAGATGGAGTGCCAGCTCGACGACGCCCTGATCCTCATCCACGAGAAGAAGATCTCGAACCTGCGGGACCTCCTGCCGCTCCTCGAGAAGGTGGCCCAGTCGGGCAAGCCGCTGCTCATCATCGCCGAGGACGTCGATGGCGACGCCCTGACGGCGCTCGTCGTCAACAAGCTGCGGGGCGTGCTCAATGTCTGCGCGGCGAAGGCGCCGGGCTTCGGGGACCGACGCAAGGCGATGCTCGCCGACATCGCCACGCTCACCGGCGGCACGCTCATCAGCGAGGACCTCGGCCTGAAGCTCGAAAGCCTCGACCTCTCGCACCTCGGTCGCGCCAAGAGCGTGACCGTGGACAAGGGGGAGACGACGATCGTCGAGGGCGCGGGCAAGCAGTCCGAGGTGCAGGCCCGGGTGCACCAGATCCGCAACCAGATCGAGGGCACCGAGAGCGAGTACGACCGCGAGAAGCTGCAGGAGCGGCTCGCGAAGCTCACCGGCGGTGTCGCGATCGTATCGGTCGGCGCCGGGACCGAGGCCGAGATGAAGCAGAAGAAGGCCCGCGTGGAGGACGCCCTCCATGCGACCCGCGCCGCGGTCGAGGAGGGGATCGTGCCGGGAGGCGGCGTCGCCCTGCTGCGGTGCCGCGATGCCGTCGAGAAGGCGCGGGGCCAGGCGAAGGGGGACGAAAAGATCGGCGTGGACATCGTGCTGCACGCGCTCGAGGCTCCGATCCGGCAGATCGCGGAGAACGGCGGCATCGACGGCGCGGTGGTCGCCGACGAGGTGGCCGGAAAGGATCTCAACGTCGGCTTCGACGCCAACAAGGGCGAGTACGTCGACATGCTGAAAGCCGGAATCATCGATCCGGTCAAGGTCGTGCGGGTCGCGCTGACGAATGCGGCGAGCATCTCGGGTCTCCTGCTCACCACCGAGGCCCTCGTCACGAATCTCGACAAGGACGACGCCAAGAAGCGGAAGATCGAGGGCAGCGTGCGGTGACGGACGGCTGGATGCCGTCCGCCGCGGTGCGGCCGCCCCTCGATGGTGTGCTGGATGGCGTGCTGGATGGCGCCCTCGATGGGCCCCTTGGCACGTCGCGCCCGGGCGACGACGGGTGACGGACACGGTGCAGCGGGAGGTGACGTCACCCCATGGTCGGCCAGCGTGACTTCTACGAGGTGCTCGGGGTCGAGCGGCGGGCGACCGCCGCGCAGATCACCGACGCCTACCGCAAGCTCGCGATCCGGTTTCACCCGGACAAGAATCCGGGCAATCCGGATGCGGCCGCGAGCTTCAAGGAGGCTGCGCGGGCCTACGAGGTGCTTTCCGACACCGATCTGCGGGCCCGCTACGACCGCTTCGGCCACGCCGGGGTCGAGGGGGGTGGCCGCCATGACTTCAACGACATCTCCGACGTCTTCGAGGCGTTCGGCGACCTCTTCGGTGGCGGCATCTTCGGCGAGGCGTTCGGGGGAGGCCGGCGGCGCGGTCCTCGGGCCCGCAAGGGCCGCGACGTCTTCTGCCAGGTGCGCTTGTCGCTCGTCGAGGCCGCCCGCGGAACGAACCGGACGATCACCTTCGGTCGCCACGAACCGTGCACCGCCTGCGACGGCAGCGGGGCGAAGTCCGGGACGAAGCCGCAGCCGTGCGACTACTGCAGTGGTCAGGGCCAGGTGATCCAACAGGCGGGCGTGTTTCGCCTGCAGACCACCTGCCCGGCATGTCGGGGAGCGGGGGTGGTGATTCGCGAGAAGTGCGCCGGCTGTGGTGGAGAGGGCTTCACCGAGGAACAGGTCGAGCGGCGGGTGACGATCCCGGCCGGCGTCGACAGCGACGTGCGGGTGCGTCTCGCGGGAGAGGGGGAGCCGGGAGGCAACGGCGGACCGCCGGGAGACTGCTACTGCGTCATCGAGATCGAGGCGCATCCGTTCCTGACCCGCGAGGGGCGCGACCTCCACTGCGAGATTCCGGTGACGTTCTCCCAGGCGGCGCTCGGCGCCACGATCGACGTCCCCACCCTCGACGGGCCGCGGCCCCTGGAGGTCGCCCGGGGCACGCAGGCCGGTGACGTGATCCGCGTGCGCGGACTCGGCATGCCCGAGGTGCGCGGCCGGGGCGTCGGCGACCTGCACGTGCACGTGCACGTCGAGGTGCCGAAGACGCTCTCACCCAAGGCCGAGTCGCTCCTGCGTGAACTGGCCGCGGAGGAGCATGCGGCGGTGAGTCCCAAACGATCCTCGTTCTTCAGCCGGCTGGCCGAGTATTTCCAGGGTCGGGAGGGCGAGGGCACCGAGGAGGTGAAGGAGTGAGCGGCGTGGATCATCCCGACGACATGCCCGATGCCACCGCGGCGGACGAGTCGCCTTCGGGGCATGGGTCGGCCGACGACCAGGTGCGGGAGGCGCAGGACCGCCTCCTGCGGACCCAGGCGGAACTGGAGAATTTCCGCAAGCGGTCGCGACGTGAGTTCGAGGAGGCCCAGCGGTATCGCGAGGTCGACCTGCTCCGTGACCTGCTGCCCGTGCTCGACAACGTGCACCGGGCGCTCGAGGCTGCGGGCCGCACCGACGACGTCGAGAGCCTCCGCGCGGGATTTCGCATGACCGCCCAGCAGATCGAGAAGGTGCTCGCCGACCACGGCTGCCGCGCCATCGAGACCGACGGCGCGGCGTTCGATCCGACGGTGCACGACGCGATCCTCGAGCAGCCGGCCCCGGGAATCGTGCCGGGTACGGTCGTCGGCACGGCGGTCCGCGGGTACACGCTGCACGATCGCGTGGTCCGCCCGGCCCAGGTGATCGTGGCGAAGGGAGCGTGAGCGATGCCGACGTATGACTACGTGTGCGACGCGTGTGGACACGCCTTCGAGCTGTTCCAGCCGATGACCGAGAATCCGAAAAAGACCTGCCCCTCGTGCAAGAAGAAGAAGCTGCGTCGCCTCATCGGGGCGGGTGCCGCGCTCGTGTTCAAGGGATCGGGTTTCTACAAGACCGACTACCGCAGCGAGTCGTACAAAAAGGGAGCGGCGGCCGATTCCGGCGGGGATGCGAAGCCGGCGGGCAAGCCGGGCGGGTCGTCGTCCGACGGCGGCGGCTCCGGGGGCGGTTCGGGGGGCGGTTCGTCGAAGCCGGCGTCGCAGGGAGACTGAGCGATGCCCCGCTGCCCGGTCTGCTCGGCCGCGGTCGACCTGGTCGTCGCGACCACCGCGCCCTTCTGCAGCGAGCGGTGCCGCCTCATCGATCTCGGCCGATGGCTCGGCGAGTCCTACCAGGTGCCGCTTCCCCGGCACGCAGCCGAGGATGACGAGGACGAGCAGGCGGGCACGGGCGGCCCGGCGCATCCCGCGGACGACGAATGACCCGCGTGCGCGATCGGATCGGGTGCCCTATACTCCGTCGCCACGCGTGAATCGGCACCGGCGTCAGGTCCGCGTGCGCGTGCAGGATCGAGGGCACCATGACGACCGACAGGACGATGAACGGGAGTGTCCCGCCCGGAGGCGTGGTTCACGAAATCCGCTGGAGCGAGGCGTTGCCCTGGTGGCTGCTCGTGCGGGCGGCCGGTGCGGCGTTCTCGCCGTCGGTGATCCTGCTTGCGGCCTTCGGCGCCGTGGCCGCGTGGGCTGGCTGGTCGATCGCGGATCAGCTCGGCATTCCCGGCGTGGCGCGTCCGCTGGTGGCCGACGCCGATGCAGGTGGCATCCCCTCCCTCCGGTCCGCCGGTCTCGTCCCGAGTCGCCGCGGCGTGCCCTGGCTCGCGCGGGCCGCGACGCTCCTGCCACGCGCGGCCGCTGACGTGGTCGGCCTCCTCGGGGTGCCCTTTCGCGCCTCGGCGAGCTTCGCCGAGATGACCGGTGCCCTGCTCCGTCTCGGCTGGTTCATCCTGGTCTGGGCGATCTTCGGCACCGCCATCAGCAGGCAGGTGGGCCTCTCGCTTTCGGGCGAGGAGGCGCCCGGCGTCGTCGGCGCCACGCTCTACGGATCCCGCAAATGGCTCCCCGCCTTCAACTCCGTGCTCTTCGTGCTCGCCGGCATCGCGGTGCTCAGCGTGCCCGGCGCGGTGCTGGGGCTGCTCATGCGCACCGGCTGGGGGCTCGCGATCGCCGGGGTGGTCTGGCCGCTCGTGCTCGCCGGCGCGCTGGTGCTGGCGATCCTCGCCATCGGCGTCGCGGCGGGCTGGCCGCTGATGGTGGCGTGCGTCGGGGTCGAGCGCGGCGACAGCTTCCAGGCGATCTCGACGGCGTTTTCGTACCTCTACCAGCGGCCGCTGCACGTCGCGTTCTACGGCGCGGTGGCGGTGGTCGTGGCCGTGCCCGCGCTCGCGGCAGCGGGTGTCTTCGCCGATGCGACGAGCGGGCTGGCGGTGTGGGCGGCGAGTTTCGGGATGGGGCACGCCCGTACCGAGCAGGTGCTCACGGGGCTCGCGGGTGGTGCCGACGCCTCCTGGGGCATGCGGGCGATCGCCTTCTGGCACCGCGGACTCGAGACGCTCTTGTCGTCGTTCGGCTGGGGCTACTTCTGGTCGCTCGTCACGGCCGGCTATCTGCTCCTGAGGCAGGACGTGGACGGCACGGAACTCGACGAGGTCGTGCTCGACGAGCCGGGCACGGCGGGCTGACGCCCATGCCGCGGCCGCACGCGTGATCCTCACCCGCGCCAGCGGCGGACGAGCGCCGGAAACGAGCCGAGGAGTTCGCCCCGGCTGATCGCCTCGTCGGCGCCTGCCGCGACGGCATCGTCGAGCCGCTGCCGCGCGACGTGCGGACCGAAGGCGACGAGCCGCGGGAGCGTCGCCCGTGCGTCGCCCTGCGGCTCGCCGACCACCGCACGGAGCCGGCTGACGATGACGGCGGCGTCGCCCGGCACGCCCTGCAGGTCGAGCAGGACGACGTCGCAGGGCCCTTCGGGCGCGGGGCCATCGAGGGTCCGCAGCGTCTCCACCCGTGCGCCGTGCTCGCGGCCGAGCGCGGCGACACGACTGGTCGCCATCAGGTCCGGTGAGACGAGCAGGATCCGGAGATCGTCCATCGCATGCTCCTGCGTGTCTTCCCGTCCGCCGCCGCAGCCCGCCGCCATGTCCTGCCCGGGTGACGGCCGGCGGTCAGACCGCCTCCGGACCCCGCACCGAGCGGTAGATCTGGACGGCCTCGGCCATCGGCAGCACGCACACGCGGCCCGCGGTCGGGTCGCCGCCGGCACCGATCACCGCCGCCACGGCATCGAGCGTGCGTCCCACGAAGTCGTCGTTGACCGCGATTTCGAGCACGACCTCCTGGGCAAGGACGTCCGGCACCTGCAGATCATAGCCGTGTGCGTCGGCGACCGTCATGCGGGTGACGTGGATGGCGGCGAGCGCCTGACGCACGCCCTCGACGAGCCCCGGATGCAGGACCGCGACCACCAGTCGCATGCGGACCCTCCCGGGGCGTGCGGACGTCAGGGACGCGGCAGCGTGAGCCGCGCGTCGAGCACGGCACGGACGCGCGCCTGCGTCTCGGAGAGATGGGCCCGCGAGTACGCGTCGAGCGTGACGTCATCCTTCGCGAGGAGCGCGGAGATGTCGGTGTCGATCGTCCGCAGATGCTCGGCGGCGAGCGCCTGGGCGTCGGCGTTGACGGATCCGCCGATCGTGGCGATGCCGGCGAGCCGGGCGACATATTCCCGCTGCAGACCCCGGCGGAGCGTGTCGATCGCCGGCTTGCGGGGCGTGTAGTCGCCCGGCCCCACGGTCCGCACCTCCGCCATGATCGACCGCGACAGTCGCTCGAGCAGTTCGGCCATCGTGAAGGCATCCTCGTCGGCCGGAATCTTCAGTTCGTTGTCGCGGATGCGGGCGAGCGCGAGCGGGTCGAGCAGCCGGCCGAGCACGCGATCCTGCCACATCAGGATCACCTCGTGCACGGGGTAGTCCTCGCGGTCCACCTCCTGGGTGCCCCAGTGCGACCAGCGGCTCGCGGCCAGCTGGTTGTAGAGCTGGGGTGGGAACGCGAAGGGCTTCGTGGCGAAGAGCTGCGATTCGAGCAGTTCGAGCGCCTCGCGTTGCTTCGCGGGGGGCACCACGGTGAACGGCGGACGCGCGTTGGCGTCGCCGCGGTGGCTGCGCGACGTCACGAGGCCGCCGATGAGTCGTGCGGCGGTGTCCATCGCCTTGCCGTGGGTCGCCAGCAGCACGCCGAACGCCTGCCGCACCCGCGCGTAGCCGCCCCCGGAGCCGTCGGCATCGCGGGTGGCCATCCGCTCGACGACGACCGGCATCACCTGCGCGACGAGTTCGGCCCGGGCGCGGGCGAACGCGACCAGGTCGTCGCCGAGATCGAAGCGATTGGAGAGCGGGTCGGGGTCGCCCCACTCCGTGTCCTCGTCGGTCGCATAGGCGAGCGCCGGCTCGCCGCTGCGTCCGGCGATCTTTTCGAGTTCCGCGAGCTCCCCCTCGGGTGACGACGCCGCGAGCGGCCTGTAGCCGTACTCGATCGCCCACACGTCGTACGCGCCGAGACGCGCGGCATAGTAGTCGCCCTGCGTCCTCCCCTTCGGCATGATGTTCACGGGGATGTAGTCCATCACGCTCGTGCTGGCGCCTCCGCTGGAGGTCTTCGCGACATCGTTGATGTCGGCGAGCGAGCGAAACGCGCTTCCCTTGAAGTTGTGCCTGAGACCGAGCGTGTGCCCCACCTCGTGCATGGTGACGAGCGTGAGCCCCTGGATCACGAGCTTCTCCTTCTCCGCCTCCGACAGGCCGCCCGGAGCGGCCGCGGCGAGCGCGGCGGCCGCCAGCGCGGTCTCGCGGGCGTGGCCGTCGAAGATCTGACAGGCCGCCATGCCCGCCACGCGGCACGTCGGGCAGTCGTCGTGGTCGGAGGTCCACGCCCCGGCCCGGCGGCCCGGCGGATCGCCGCCGGTGAGCCGTGCGACCGACTGCGGCGTGAAGGTCTCGTACTCCTGCCGCCAGAACTGCAGGAAGTCGGCGTCGAAGATGATGTCGGCGTCGAGGATCTGGCCCGTGCGGGGATTGACGCGAGACGGACCCATCGCGAATCCCTGCCCCGCGGTGATCCAGCGGAACGTGTTGTAGTTGACGTCCTCGGGATCCCAGTCGGTCTGGTCGGGCTGCTGTCGCACCTCGATGGCGTTGGCGAAGCCCGCCTTCTCGAACGCCTCGTTCCACGCCTCGATGCCGTTCCGGATCGCCGCGCGGTAGCGGAAGGGCACGGTCTTCTCGATCCAGAAGACGATCGGCTTCTTCGGCGGCGAGACGGCCGCCTTCGGGTCGGCCTTCTCGAGGTTCCAGCGGTTGATGAAGCGCACGAAGCGATCCTCGTCGACCTGCTGCGAGAAGTCCTTGAGCGCCGTCACGAAGTAGCCGACGCGGTCGTCGGCGAGCCGCGGGCGGTACGCATTCTGTGGCAGCAGGCTCAGCGAGTAGTGCACCGTCACCGTCACGCCGCGGCTGTCGGGCACGGTATCGAGGCTCGTGCTGCCGCTCGACCCGTAGGTCGCGGCCACCTCGAGCTCGACGTTGTCGGGGAAGCCCTTCACGCGGGCCCACGTCGAGCGGTCGCCGGCGAAGCTGAATCCCGGCAGCCGGTTCCCGATGCGCGGCAGGTCGGAGAGGAAGATGCGTCCGAGGTCGATGACGTGCCCGCCCCCAGGGCTCGTCGTGGCGATCGGCACGCTGAAGAGCACGCTGTCGGTGTAGGCGAGATCGACCGCCTTCTGCTCGGGGCTGCCCTTGTCGGCGAAGAAACGCACGTTCTTGCGCACGACGTGGATGGAGTCGTCGACCTTGCGGAAGACCCACACCCAGTCGTCGCCGAATCCCAGGCTCAGCCCGCCGAGCACCGACCGATCGCCAATGCCACGCGCGATCGAGATGAGGACGAAGAACTCCTTGTCGAGCAAGGCGTTCGAGAGTTCGGCGTAGACCTTGCCGTCCTTCCGCCACAGCGGCACGAGCCCGTCCACCCGGACGGCGTCCTTCAGCAGGACGGCGAACGGGGGCGTGCCCGGCTTCGTCTCCGCGGCGGCGTTCGCGGGCGCCTGCGGGGCGGCGGGCTTTGCCGGCTCGTCCGCCGTCGCGACGCCGGCGAGCCACGCGACCACCATGAGCATCAGGCTCGTCGGCCCGCATGAGCCGGCCACGGGCCGGCCCGGGGCCGGCCCGTGCTCCACGTCGAACGCCTGCGTCAGGCCGCGGCCTGACGACGCGGCCGCCACGTCGGGAGCCTCGTCGCGAACCAGCACCATGTCGGTCATGATCTTCTCCGGGTGCGTCAGCGCCGATCCTCGAGGACCG
>Ga0214917_10000819_pt1 | contig 40438 bp, 28 predicted proteins | sample LL_1208_BB_MetaG_FD_177983 | JGI IMG/M metagenome (GOLD analysis project Ga0214917, IMG submission 177983) | Freshwater microbial communities from Lake Lanier, Atlanta, Georgia, United States - LL_1208_BB | ecosystem: Environmental > Aquatic > Freshwater > Lake | place: USA: Georgia | collected... | reverse complement strand
GTTCACGGCACGTCTCGACATCCTGTCGAACGTGCCTTGGCAGGCCTCCGCCTGCTGGCAACAACCCGGCGCTCCAGGCCTGATGTCTTGGATGGTGGACGACGTACGGGCAGCCACGTGCGGGGCCTGCTTGTACGGCGAATAAGCAGGCGAACATGCTTTGCAAGTCATGCCGGCATTTGACCGAAATACTGGCCGCGACGACACTTGAAAGGATGCGGGTGAGGCGTCCACTGACGCGTTATCCAGCAGCGCTGGCGTTTGCCGTGTTCCGCGGAAATACAAGTTCGCTGAAAGCAGCCAAGAGCCTTGCATTCCGCGGTTTAAGTGACTACCACGGTCGTGCGTGTATCATCAACCTGTCACTCCGGGAGATCGGCTTATGACGCTTACCGATCGAATCACCGTTCATCCACAGCAATGCGGCGGCCGTCCGTGCGTGCGTGGAATGCGCATCCGGGTAAGCGATGTCCTCGATCTTCTTGCCGCTGGGCTCTCGCCCGCTGAAGTCGTGGACGAACTGCCCGACTTAGAGATTGAAGATGTCACTGCTTGCCTGAAGTTCGCTAGCCTCCAGGCGTCACAACCTGGGGCCGCAGCGTGATCCTCTGGCTCGATGCTCACCTCTCACCGTCGATCGCCCGATGGATTGCCGAAACCTTCGCTGTAGAGTGTGCTTCCGTACGTGACCTTGGGCTGCGTGACGCCCTCGACCCGCCAATCTTTGCTGCAGCCCGGGCGGCTGGTGCAGCCGTCATGACGAAGGATGCTGACTTCGCAAAAATGGTGGAGCGACTTGGTCCACCGCCGTGTGTTGTCTGGCTTCGATGTGGCAACACGTCAAACGCCGCCTTGAAACATCTCCTCATCCGCGAGTTGCCGGCGTGCATTGTCAGGCTGGCAGATGGCGAATCGATCGTCGAGTTGGGCCAGGATCCAAACAGCGAACCAGGCGTTGGAGCAGACTCGCGATAGCGTCCTGCGGCGTAGCTTGGCGTGTTGGCTGCGAGCTGCTCATCTTATTCGTTCGCTGCGTGAAAGCGAAGTCCGCGCGCGTGCCGTCACGGTGTGAGGTATAACGATGTTCACGAGGACTAATCCATGAGCGACGTCGCCGTCGAACTGATCCACACATTTTCCGCCTTGTCGCGTGGCGAGCAGCACGCAGTGCTTCTCGAGTTGGCTCGAATCTCTGAGGCGAACGCCGGCCCGCTCTCAGAGGAGGAGCTGACGGCGGCCGGCGAGTCAGTCTTCGCCATATATGACGCCGAGGAGGCCGGCCATGGCGAAGCCAAAAAGGGGTGAGGTCTGGCTCGTCGATATGGGCTACGCCGCGAAGGTGCGCCCGGCTCTGGTTCTCAGCGGTCCTGTGCTCGACGATGAACGTGCATTGACAACGGTCATTCCCCACACAACAAGCGTGCGGGGAACACGGTTTGAGATCCCAACGAATGTTGGGTGGTTGAAGAATGGTGCGTTTGATGTGCAAGGCATCGGAACGTATCCAACCGTTAAGCGCATGCGAAAGCTTGACGATCTTTCGGACGAGCTGTTGGATCTCGTGGAAAGTCGCGTCGTCATGCTGCTTGCCCTTCCGGCTCAGCCACAAAGCGGCTCACCAAGCCTTGGAGCCGACTCGCGGTGGCGTCGAGCGGTGTAGCTCGGCTGGTTGGCTGCGAGCGGCTCAATGCCGGCGTTCGGTCAGGCGGAGCCCCTCGGAAGCAGCAATCGCACCCCGTGTCAGAGCCTTGAGGCGACCATGCGACTGTGGCAATCACTCACCCGCCGCCGGGATGTTCCCACGTTGCCCACGTGGATGGCCGCAACAGCCCTGCTGCTCCTGGCGGCCTACGCCGGCTGGGCGGCTGTTCGACCTGAAGGCCCGCCCGTCGCGGAACACGGATACCCCGCCGATCTCGTCCACGACACGCGGGAACTGCTCACCCAGTGCGAGGCCCTGACGCAAGCGATCCGAGATCATGATCGGGACCGTGTCGAACAGCTGAACGCGCAGCTCGAGGCCGGTTCTCGACGGATGGCCGAACGTCACCGTCAACGAGCGGCCGCTGTGACCACTGCAAGGACGGGGTACGGATTGATCGCCGCCCTCAACTTCGCCGTGGGCGCGTGGCTCCTCATCGCGGCTCGACGATCCCGGCCTGAGTGACCGCAGGACAGCTGACCGATCGTCCCCATGTGCAGCAACAAGTCGAGTCTCTTCATGCCGATCATCGTGGCATCTCTCGTCGTCAATGTGCTCGTGGCCGGATTTTTCGGTCTCGTGACCGGGTTCAATCTCAATGCAATACTCCCGAAGCTCGACATCGTGTTCGGGCCCGACACACCCTCGCGACGAACGAACCCTGTCCCGTGGTGGAACCTCGCCATCTGCGCGCTGCATGCGGCATCACTGTGGATGGCCTTCTCGGGCTGAAGGATCCGGTGTCTCGCGAAGCGCGGGGCGCAAACCGCCGGATGCGTCAGCGCACCCGCACCCGGGCCGGCAGCAGCATCTGCGGCCGGCCGCTCGTGACCGCCGTGAGCGTGCCGGCGTGGGCCGCGATCGCCTCGAAGCCCGGCACCCCCAGCAGCCGCGCGGCCAGGTCGATCCCCGCGACAGGGGTCGTGCCGAGGCCCCGCATGCCGAACAGATCGTCGAACAGGCCACGCGGCTCGGGCAGAAGCACCCGTTCGAGATTCTCCCCGGCATCCAATCCGGCAAGTTTTCTCGCCTCGTCGATCGCGTCGTCGAGCGTGCCCAGCCGGTCCACGAGCCCGGCTTCCTTGGCCATCCGGCCGGTGAACACGCGGCCCTCGGCGAGTGCGTCGAGCTTCGCGGGATCGAGCTTGCGGCCCGCGGCCACCTTCGAGGTGAACAGCCGGTAGACATCCCGCATCGTGCCCAGGAAGGCCTCGCGCTCCGCCGCCGTGAACGGCGACTGCATCGACAGCCAGCCGGCGTTTTTCCCCTTGCTCACCACGTCGGTGTGCACGCCGTATCGTTCGAGCGCCCCGCCGACCGTGATCTTGCCGCCGACGACGCCGATCGATCCGGTCAGCGTGCCCGGCGCCGCCACGATCCGGTCGGCTGCCACGGCGATGTAGTAGCCGCCGCTGGCAGCCGTGTCGGAGAGGCTCGCGACCACCGGCTTCTTGGTGCGCTCGGCCTCGCGCCAGATCAGATCGCTGGCGAGTGCGGAACCGCCGGGTGAGTCGATGCGGAGCACGATCGCGGCCACCTTGTCGTCCCTGGCCGCGGTGCGGATCGCCTCGATGATCGTGTCGCTGCCGGCCGAACCGCCGGCCAGCAGGTCGTCGCGGCCCTTGCCCTCCGCGATCTCACCGGTCACGTGCACGATCGCCACCTGCCTGCCCTTGCCCGTGGCCGTGGACTGCTTCTGGCCCGAGAGCATCTCGACGAGCTTCACCAGCCCGCCGATGCCGGAGAAGTCGTTGTCCATCTTTCGCTCGGCGTAGTCACGGACGATCTTCGGCTCGGGCAGTTCGACCTTCTTCGCCAGCGCCGCGGCGACCTCGTCCTCATAGCCCACGGCATCGATCAGCCCCGCCTCGCGGGCGGCGTCGGGCGTGAACACACCGGTGTCGATCAGTTCGCGGACCTTCTCCGGAGCGAGCCGGCGGTCGGCGGCGATCCGTTCCACGAGCTGCTCGAACAGATCGCCCACGAAACTCTCGTACTGCGCACGAAGCTGCGGGCTCATGCTCGACCGCGTGAGCGGCTCGCCGGCCCCCTTGAACTCGCCCACCTGCAGGATTTCCGCCTGCACGCCGAGCTTGTCGAGCAGATCCTTGAAGAACATCACCTCCGTGCGCACACCGGTGATCTCGAGCGTGGCGGCGGGGGGCATCGTGATCGTGTCGCAGGCGAGAGCCACCATGTAGTGCACCGGCGCGGAGCCCACGAGATGCGCGGAGACCGGCTTGCCCGCCTTGCGCAGCCGCGCGACCGCGGCCCGCAATTCATCGGCCCGAGCCCGGCCCAGATCCGGCGACTCGATCGACAGCACGACGCCCTTGACCCGCTTGTCGGAGGCGGCCTTGTCGAGCCGCTCGACGATCCGGTGGAGGTGCGGTGCGACGTCGGCCAGGAGCCCCCCCTGCCCCACGCCATCCGGCAGGCTCCCCGCCAGGCGGAGATGGGCGATCGTGGCGGTGGCCTGCTTCTCGGCCTGCTTGCCGAGCACCTTGTCGACGGCGCTGGCCGTCTCACCGGCGATCACCGCCGGGCCATATCCGCCGACCGCGGCAAGCAGCAGCCGCACGACGACCGCATGAAAAAGCCGGGGCGAGCAGGTCATGGCATTGATGGCGGTCATGGCGGCGAAAACTCCTGAACACATTCCTGCGGATGGACTCTACTTCAGATGGACCGTTGACGGGTCGTGGCACCGGTCTTGAGTATGCCAGCCCGCCGAGCTTCACCCCAACGAGAAAAAAACTCCTGGACTTGCGGTTGAACGGCCGTATAGTAAGATACCGGCGTCCAGATCGCACATTCACCTCCGAGGAAACGGCTCCGCCGTCAGGCACCCATGCCCAAGACCGTCGCACCAAAGGTGGCCGGGACCAAGCCCGCCGCCAAGTCTTCTCTCCGCAAGAAGCCTGCCTCCCGAACAGTCGGGCCGGCCGGTCGCGGCGGCCGCCGTCCGAAGACCACGCTGCGGCCGAATCCGCTCGGCGCCTTGCTGCCCCAGACCGACATCGAAGCGGACGCAGGGGAGGCCCCGACCGAGCGGCAGATGGAGATCTACGGCTTCATTCGCGAGAAGATCCAATCCCGGGGCTTCGGCCCCACGGTGCGGGAGATCGGACAGGCGTTCAAGATTCGCTCTCCCAACGGCGTCGTCTGCCACCTGAAGGCGCTCGAGCGCAAGGGGCTCATCACGCGTGGCAAGAACATGTCGCGGGCGATCGAACTCGTGATGGAACCGGCGAGCCTGCGAGGCCTCCCGATGGCCGGCTGGGTCGCAGCGGGCACGCTGCGGGCCGCAGAAGAGCAGAAAGAGCGGATCGATTTCGAGGATCTCTTCAACCGCGACAACCACTTCGTGCTGAAAGTGATGGGCGACTCGATGATCGATGCCCAGATCGCCGACGGCGACTGGGTGGTGATCCAGAAGAAGCAGACGGCGCATTCGGGCGATATCGTCGTCGCCCAGACGGAGGATGGCGAGGCGACGCTGAAGCAATGGTTTCCGGAGCGCGACCGTATCCGGCTCCAGCCTGCGAATGCGTCGATGAAGCCGATCTACGTGAAGAATGCCCGCGTGCTCGGTGTCCTCGCCGGTGTCGTCCGCAAGACGTAGGACAGTCGCAGCCTGGCTTAGGCGGAGCGTTCCGCGGCGCCATCCTGAAGTTGATGCAGTTTGTTGTAGAGCGTCTTCAGGCTGATGCCGAGTTCTTCCGCGGTCCGGGCCTTGTTGCCGCGATTGCGTTCGAGACCTTGGACAATCGCCTGCATTTCCAGTTCGCGGAGGCTGACAGGCTTCGTGACCGATGCCGGCTGAGCCGCTGACGGCAGCGCCTGAGCCGCGGGCGGTGTCACCTGAGCCGCGGGCGGTGTCACCTGAGCCACGGGTAGCGCGGCAGCGGCGGTGACCGCCGCCGCCTGCGGCCGACCACCTCCGAGCCGGGCGGGGAGGTGTTCGACCGTGAGGGGCAGGAAATCGCAGAGCACGAGTGCGTGTTCCACCACGTTCGCCAGTTCGCGGATGTTGCCCGGCCAGCGGTGTGCCGTGAGCGCGGCGAACACCGACGGATCGGCGACCTCCGCCCCGGCCGGTGTCTGCGGCCGTGCCTTGTGGACGAAATGCCGTACGAGCGCGGGGATGTCGTCGAGCCGCTCCCGGAGCGGCGGAACCGCCACTTCGAACGTGTTGATGCGGAACAGGAGGTCTTCGCGAAATGTTCCGGCCGCCACCATCTCCTCCAACGTGCGGTGGGTGGCGCACACGACCCGCACGTCAACGGTGATCGGATGGCTGTCTCCGACCCGCCGGATCTCCCCGCTCTCGAGCACCCGCAGGAGCCGTGGCTGCAGCGACCGGGGCAGTTCTCCGATCTCGTCGAGAAAGATCGTGCCGCCATCGGCCACTTCGAAGAGCCCCGCACGGTGCTCGTCGGCGCCGGTGAACGCGCCCTTGCGGTGCCCGAACAGTTCGCTCTCCACGAGATGCTCCGGCAAAGCGCCGCAGTTCACGGCCACGAGCGGCCCCGCCGCCCGCGGGCTGCCCTCATGGATCGCCCGAGCCACCAACTCCTTGCCCGTTCCCGTCTCGCCGCGCACGAGCACCGTCGCATCGCTCGCCGCCACCCGCTCGACGAGCCGCTTCACCCGCTCGAGTGCGGCCGAGCCGCCCACGAGCCGCGTCGCGCCCTCGGCCCGTCGCACCCGGCCCTCCAGCGCCCTGAGCCGCGCCGTGAGTTCCCGCTTCTTGCGGACCCGCTCGAGGACGGCCTGGATGTCGGCCAGCTTGCAGGGCTTCGTGAGATAGTCGAACACTCCCCGCCGTACAGCGGCGATCGCGCTTTCGAGCGATGACTTCCCGGTGATGATCACCGCCTCGGTGTCGGGCGAGGTCTCGCGGACACGGGCGATCACCTCGAGCCCGCCCACGCCCGGCATGTCGAGATCGACGATCACGCAATCGAACGAGGTACGGTCGAGGGCGGCGAGCGCGGTGCCGCCGTCCGGGCAGACCGTCGCCTCGTGACCGAGTCGGGGAAGCTCGATCCGCATCAACTCCTGGAGCGACGCCTCGTCGTCGGCGAACAGGATCCGCATCGGCCTAGGCTGCTTGCTGGGCGGGATGATCCACCTCCTTCTGCGTGACGTGGGAGACGGGGGCGGCGCCGATCTCGGCGACCGGGAGCGTTACCCGGAACGTCGACCCCTGCCCGGGGCCGGCGCTGGCGGCCTCGATCCTGCCGCCGTGGTCGGCCACGATTCGATGCACGATCGACAGGCCGAGCCCGGTGCCCTGCCCGGCCTTCCGCCGGGTGAAGAACGGCTCGAACAGATGTTCCAGGACCTCGTCGGTCATGCCGCAACCGTCGTCGGTGAACACGAGTACCGCGGCCGCCCCGTCGCGCTGCACGCCCACGCGCACGCGGCCCGCCTCCTCGATCGAGTCGAGCGCGTTGACGAGCAGGTTGAGCACCACCTGCTTGATCTCCTGCGGATTGACCATCACGAGGACGTCGGCGCCCGCATCGACGTCGATCGTGCGGCCGTTGAACCGTCCCACGTGCCGAAGCATGTCGGCCACGTCGGTGACCAGCGCGAGGATCGCCGTGGGCTGCCGGCGCACCTCGCCGAGACGCGAGAAATCGAGCAATTTCTCGGTGATCCCCTTGCAGCGAAACGCCTCCTGCTGGATCAGTTCGAGGTATCGCCGCATCACCTGCATGTCGGACTCCCCGGCGGGGGGCGTCTCGAGCCGGCTCTCGAGCGACTCGGCGCACATGGCGATCGACGCCAGGGGATTGTTGATCTCGTGCGCGACGCCGGCGGCCAGGAAGCCGACGCTCGCCAGCTGCTCGTTCCGCACCACCTCGCGGGTGCGGAGCTGCACCTGCCGGTCGAGATCGTCGCGGATCTCCTGGAAGCGGCGGGTCATGTCGTTGAGCGCGCCCGCGAGTTCGGCCATCTCGTCGCGGGTGTCGAGACGAATCCGAAAGTCGAAGTCGCCCGCCGCGACCCGCCTGGAGCCCTGGCCGAGCAGCCGCAGCGGCCGGAACACCCAGCGGTAGGTGAGGACGCCGAGCGCCGCGAGCAGCACCGTGGCGGCCAGGGCGGCCGCCCAGGTGGTGACGATGAGCGTGCGATACCCCACGCGGACCTCGTGCGACAGGTCGTGGAGCCGCTCCTGGAGGTACGTCGGCAGTTCCGCCGAAAGCGTCGCGAGCCGCTCCAGATGGGGCTCGACGGCGAGCAGCTTCCGGCGCTGATCCGGCACCGATTCCTCGATCCAGGGCAGCATCCGGCCCCGGCCCGTACCGGTGATCGAGCGGACCTTCTCGAGGCACTCCGTGATGGCGCGGGCCGTCTCCCGCTCGCGACTGCGGTCGCCGAACGGCATGTCGTCGAGTTCACCCGCGCGGAGTTCCTCACAGTAGCGCTCGAGGGCCCACCACGTCCGCTCGATCTGGTCGGTGAACCAGTCGCCGAACGCCGGCTCGTCGCGCATGCCGGCCACGGGCCGCCGCAGCAGCAGCGGCATGGTCGCCGCCCCCGACCCGGTGAACGTGCTCGCGTCTCCCGACAGGGCCCGCGCGTGGGCGAGCCGCAGGTCGCTCACGCAGGCATCCAGCGCGCTGGCACGGGGCAGTTCCGCGGCCCGGCAGCTGAGGGCCCGAACCAGTCGCCGATAGGAGTAGATGCCGAGAAAGCCGCTCGCCGAGAGCGTGGCCACCATGATCCCGACGAGCAGGCCACCGAGCAGCAGTTTGTCGCGAATCGGCCGCCGCTTGTGCACGCCGGTCCTCCCTGCCACGTCCGCTCCGCGCCGCATCGGTACGCCGCGGGCCGGGAAACTAGCAAAGCTGGGCCGACGTCGAAAGGTGGAAAACGGTCGCGAAAACGGCCCGGCTCACACCAGGCCGAACCGCTTGCGCAGGATCCATTCGAGGATCAGCAGCCCGACCATCACGAGGAAGGCGGGCCAGCTGTCCCATGGCGTAGCAGACCACTGCTCGAGCGTCTCGAACGCGGCCGGCTGGTTGCGGATCTCGTCGAAGATCTCGGGGAGTTCCTCCGGCGCCCGCGTGCCGCCCGCCGTCGATTCGGCGAGTTGCCGCATGAGCAACGGATTGGCGCGGGGGTTGGCGAGTTCGAGATCCTGCCGCACGACCGTGAACCGTGCCGCTCGCTCGACCGGCGGCAGTCCGGGCCGCGACGCCTTGACGACGAGCTTCCAGTCGCCCGGCTCCGCGAAGTCGGCGAGCATCCCGGAAAAACCCTCCCCGCGCCGGGGCAGCCGCACCGGCCGGGGCCGGCCTTCGGGCGAGACGGCCACCGCGTCGATCTCCACATCGGCCACCGCCGTCCCGTCGGGCTTCGTCATGCCAGCATCGCAGCTGATCGTCATCCCCGGCGCGATGCGTCGCTGGCCCAAACGCACCCACAGCGAGTCGGCCTCGGTGCCGTCGCGGCGGGCGAGCCAGAGCACGAACTGTCTCCAAAACCGGCGATGCTGCTCCCCGGCCCCCTGCATCGCCCAGCGCCACGTCGAGTCGGCCGCGAACGCGGCCACGCGGCCCGTGCCGAAATCCCGCGCGACCAGAAGCGGCCGACCATCGGCGGTGCCCGCGAGCGACTTCGCCTCGGGCACGAGACGGCCGAGGTCGTTCGCCCCGTCGAGTGCGGGCATCCGTTGCCACGCCGCACGCGTCTCCGCGTCGGTCTGCCCGAGCCGCAGGATCGACACGCCCCCAAACCTGGCGTCGGGCACCACCTGAAGCGGGCCCTCGAGATGGAGCGAGGGACGGATCGGCTGGTCGAACGGCTGCCGCGCCAACCGGTCCGGCGCGAACGGCATCAGCGGCCCGAGGGCCGACGAGGCCCAGCCGCCCGCCTCGAACGCGTGAAACCCGCCGAGCAGGCCGATGCCAGCACCCTCTCGGACCTTTCCGAGGATCGTCTCCAGGTCGCGCGGACGCAGGGCCGCCGCATCGAGATCACCGATCAGGAACACGTCGTGATCGGAGGCGAGCGTCCGCTCGAGGTCGATCGGCCAGCGGTCGCGGCGGGTCGAGTCGATCCACTGGAAATCCACCTGCATGTCCGGACTCGCCGAGAGCACGCGTCGCAGGAACCGCTGCTCGACCCGCAAGGCGCCCTCGAGGTACAGCACCCGCAGCCCGCCATCGACCACCTCGACGAACGTGGACAGTTCATTGTTGGTCGTCACCGTCTCCCCCTCCTGGGACTCGACGACCATCACGAGCTTCCGCTCCCCGACGTCCCTGGGGGTCCACGTGAGCCGCACCGCCTCCTCCACCCCCTCCCTGCCGCCGCGGACCACGGTTCGCGCCGCCTCCTCGAGGCGTCCCGCGGCCCCTTCGACGAGCAGTTTCACGACGACGTCGCGGTCGGCGAGCCCCTCGAGCCTGACCCGCCCCGCCACCTCGACGGCGTTGCCCAGGTAGGCCGTCTCGCTCACCGCGAGGTTCGACACGGCGGCATCACGGCCCTGTCCCTCGCCACGCTGCTGCCCGAACGTGATGCTCCACAGCGGCACGCCGGCATCGGCGAGACGTCGGGCCACATTCTGGGGCGGCTGGTCGCGGGGCGGGTAGGCATGCTGCGCCCCGTCGCTGAGGACGATCACGCCGGCGATGCTCCGCCCGGCGAGCGCCCGCAGACCGTCGTCGAGCGCCGCGCCGATCGCGGTCTCGCCGGCCGTCGGTCCCGCCTGCCATGCGCCCAGTGGAAACGGGTCGTCGTCCTGCGGGGGTACGGATCGCGCCTCCCGATCGAACCGCCAGAGCGCCACGTCGAGATTCGTCTCGGACACCAGCGCCCGCGCCGCCGGCCGGGCAACGCCGAGTGCGGCCACGAGTTCCTGCCAACGGGTCTGGCCGTTCAGCCCGTCGGCGACCGTCATGCTTTCCGACGCGTCGGCGAGCACGAGCACCGTGCCCGGCTGCCGCGCCTGCTTCGTGGCGACGATCGTCGGCCGCAGCATGCAGGCGACGAGCGCGAGGAAGGCCGCCATCCTGATCCCCACGAGCGCCAGCCGTCGGCCGGCCGTGACCCGCGTGCGATCGGGTCCCACGGCGAACAGCACCAGGGCGAGCGCCGCCGTGACCGTCGCGAGCGCGGCCCACGACCCGACCGGGTCGAAGCTCACCGACACGTCGTGCAACAGTCCGCCGCTCGCGTTCATCCGGCCGCCTGCGTGATGGCCGGAAGGGGCGGCGGGCCGCCGAACCCGGCGGTGGCGTCGCCGGCGGGAGCAGGCCCGCCCTTGGGGGCGTAGAAACGGTTGGCGATGATCCAATCGGCCGCCATCACCGCGGCGGCCAGCAGGAACAGCCACCCGGAGAGTTCCGCCCCCACGCGCTCGAGGTTCACGTCGCGCACCAATTGCTGCTCGTCGGCGGCGATCCGGGCCGCGGGCCCGAGCACGGCGGCGAGCAGCCCGTCGTCGAGCCGCGAGGCGTCGGTGGCCGCGGGATCGAGGTTGGCGCTGAAGCCTTTCAGCAGGCCTCCCGCCTCGCCGCCACCCCGGACGATGTAGTTTCCGGGAAGCTGCGTGGCCGTGACGGTGACGGTGCCCCGCCGCTGGTCGATCGCCACCGGCACTTCGTCGCCGGACGGCGTGCGCACGAACACCGCCGGGAGGTCGCGCCGCGCGGCGTGCAGCACGGCCGGACGCCCGGTGACGATGTTGAGATCATCCGCGCTGTCGATGGCGTGCCGCAGCGTCTCGTTGGCCAGGACCACGAAGGGCCAGGGCTCGAACCCGGTCGCCAGCGTGTTCCAGGCCTCGGGGTCGTCGGCCGCCTGTGAGGCCGGGGTCGTGAACGTGACCACGGTCCCGGCGCCGACGCGGTGCTCGAGGATCGCCGGCAGCCCGTTGCGGTAGGCGGCGACCGCGACCGCCCCGGCCGACTCGCCTCCGCCGGCGGCCTCCGTCGCCTGTGGCACGAACTCCCAATGCCGCTCGACGGGAAAGTCCTGCCATGGCACCGCGTCCCCCACGCGCCGAAATGCGGCGAGCGCGGGATGTTCCAGGGTGGCGGGGGCGAAAAAGTTGCCCCCGTCTGGACTCCGCCAGACCCGCACGATGTCGCCGCCGAGCACGCGCCGCGACGCGTCGGAATTGAAGCGGGTCGCGTCATGGGCGCCGGGCCCCAGCCACACGACCAGCCCGTGCCCCGCGGAGACCCACTGGCCGAGCAGTTCCCACACCCGCGGCGACAGCGGGGGCGGATCGACGAGCACGATCCCGGCGACGCCTTCCCAGGCCGTCGCCTCCAGCTGCGCGACGTCCACGAGCGCGACGTCGAACCGGGCCTTGCCGGCCTTTGCGAGGGCCGTGGGGGCGATGGCCTGCGCCACGAATCGGCCGCTGCGGTCCGCGGGCGCGGCCGCCGCGACGATGACGCGGGCCGGGCGTCCCACTTCCACCGTGAACGACCGGACGTCGTCGGCCTCGAGATCATCCGACCCGTCCACGAGCACGCGGCCTTGGCGGACACCGGGCTCCAGCCCGGCGATATCGAACGTCACATGGGTCGTGGCACCGTCCTTCCAGGCGACCGGCTTGACGGCCCGCCGCACGTAGCCCCCCTGCGGCGCGAGCAGTTCGACGGCGATGGCCCGGCTGGCGTCAGGCCCGATCCGGCTGGCCGTCACGGTGAGCGTCGCCGGCGCCCCCGCCGCGATCACGTCGCTCGCCAATTCGACCTCGTCGATGGAGAAGTTCCGCCGGGACCGGGCCCCCACGTCCACGTACAGCACGCTCACGTCGGGATGCGAGGCGGCGAGGTCGAGCGGCGCGGTGCCGGCCCACGCGCCGCGCGACCGGTCGGTGAACACGTACAGCTCCCTGCGGGACAGCGGCGACGACTCCAGCAGCCGCAGCCCCTCGGCCATCGCCGCGGCGAGCGTGGTTCCCGGCGCGGCGGCGGTGAGCCGCTCGATCCGCGCGGTCGCGGCCGCAGGCGTCGGGGAAAACGCGGCCACTCCTCCGGAGGTGTCCACCACGGCGACCTGGCTCGCGGGCGGCAGTTTTCCGAACAGGACCCGGGCCATCTGCGCCGCCTGCTCCAGCCGGGTGCGGTTCCCCTCCCGGACCAGCATCCGCGGCGCCGTGTCGAACACGAAGGCGGCGGCCACGGGGCCTTCGGCATCGGCCAGCCAGCCCGCGCCGCGCAGGGTCGGCCGGGCGAGTGCGAGGGCCAGGAGGACGACCGCCGCCATCCGCAGCAGGAGCAACAGCAGGTGCTGGAGCCGCAGCCGGCGCCGGTTGGCCACCGCCCGCTCCCGCAGGAACCGCAACGCGGGAAAGTCGTGACGCACCGGCTTGCGACGCATGATCAGATGCAACACCACCGGCACGGCGACGAGCGCCGTGCCGGCGAGCAGCGCGGGCGTGAGGAAGGAGAGCCCCATGGCGGCTAAAACCGGTTTCTCCGGCTCACGAGGTACTCCATCAGCGCCTTGTCGAACTGCATCCCCGTGTCGAGCGGGACGTAATCGATGCCGGCCCGGAAGCAGGCCCGCCGGTAGTCGTCGCGAAAGGCGGCCACGGCAGCCAGGTAGTCCCGGCGGGCGGCGTCGGCATCGACGACGAGTCGGTCCCGCGACTCGGGCTCCGTGAAATCGACCACGCCCTCGAAGGGAAACCGGACCTCCGCCTCGTCGAGCACGTGGAACAGGATCACGTCGTGCCCGCGGTGCCGCAGCCGCAGGAGCGCGTCGCGGATCGGCTCCGGGTCGGCCAGCAGATCGCTGAAGATCATGACCAGCGAACGGTGCCGCAGCATCGCCGCCATCTGGCCGATGCTCCTGGCGATGTCGGTGCCGCCCGAGGGGGTCGCCTTGGCCAGCACCGAGAGCACCTGGGCGATCTGCGACCGCTTGGAGCGGGCGGGCAGCCGCGCGTGGAGCCGGTCGTCGAACGTCATCAGGCCGCACGGATCCTGCTGATGCACCATCAGCCAGCACAGCGCCGCCGCCAGCGAGATCGAATAGTCGAGCTTCGTGATCTCGCGGCGGTAGGCGTAGGCCATCGACGCACTGGTGTCGATCGCCAGGTAGCCGGTGATGTTGGTCTCGGCCTCGAACTTCTTGACGTAGTGCTTGTCGGTCTTGGCGTACACGAGCCAGTCGATGGTCTTGGGGTCGTCCCCCGGCGCGTACTTGCGGTGCTCGCTGAACTCGACCGAAAAGCCCTGGTACGGGCTGCGATGCAGCCCCTGGAGAAACCCGCGGACGATGAACTGCGCGCGCAGGTCGAGCCGCGCGATCTGCCGCACGACCTCCGGCTTCAGGTATTCCTCGACCGCCCGCACCATGGCCGGCTCACTTCACGAGCGGGGGAATCTCGGGCTCGGGAAGCTCGCGCACCAGCCGCTCGACGATCGATTCGCTCGTCAGGCCCTCCGCCTGCGCCTGGAAGTTGGTGGCGATGCGGTGCCGCAGCACCGGCACCGCGATCCGCCGGATGTCGTCGATCGACACGCTGAACCGCCCGTCCATGGCCGCCATCGCCTTGCCGCCCTGGATGAGGAACTGCCCGGCCCGCGGGCCGGCGCCCCAATCGACGAGTTCGGCCACGTAGGCCGGGGCCAGCGGGTCCTTCGGCCGCGTGGCCCGCACCAGCCGGGCCACGTACTTCACGACGTATTCGCTCACCGGGACGCTGCCCACCAGTTTCTGGATGTTGACGATCGCCCGCCCCGAGAGCACCTTCCGCACCTCGGGCTTCTCCGACCGCGTCGTCGCCATCAGGATCTGCTCCTCCTCGGCCGCCGTCGGATAGCCGACCTTGATGTTGAACATGAAGCGGTCGAGCTGCGCCTCGGGGAGCGGGTACGTGCCCTCCTGCTCGATCGGGTTCTGCGTGGCGATCGTGAAGAACGGATCGGGCAGCCGGTGGGTCTCCTGGCCGACCGACACCTCCTGTTCCTGCATCGCCTGGAGGAGCGCCGCCTGGGTCTTCGGGGGCGTGCGATTGATCTCGTCCGCGAGCAGGATGTTGGTGAAGATCGGCCCTTCCACGAACCGGAAGGCCCGGCGGCCGGATTCGTCCTCCTCCAGCACGTTGGTGCCGGTGATGTCGGAGGGCATGAGGTCGGGCGTGAACTGCACCCGCTTGAAGCCGACGTCGAGGATCCGGGCCAGCGTCGACACCATGAGCGTCTTCGCCAGGCCCGGCACGCCCTCGAGCAGGCAGTGCCCGCGGGTGAAGATCGCCGCGAAGAGCTGCTCGATCACGTCGTTCTGGCCGACGATGACCTTCTGCAACTCCTCCTGCATCAGCCGCCGGTGCTGGGCGAACTCGTGCAGGACGTCGTCGAGCGTCTTCGGCTTGGGCGCGGTGGACACGGGGTGACGCGATCCTTCCTGATGACGGGAGCCGGGCTTCCTGACGAGGGCCGGACCCGCGCGGCCGACCTGACGCAGTCCAGTATCCGCCTTCGTCGCCAAAGCGGCAAACGCGCGGTGGCCCGGGCCTGCCGTTTCCCCGAGCACGCGATGGTGCCGGGGGAAAAACCGGTAAACTTCCTCACGTGTCACGTCATGCCATGCCATCCCGCGCTCCGCCTCGATGGGCGTTCCCCTGCCTGCGATGGTTCACCGTCACGCTCGTGGCCCTGGCGGTCGTGGCTGGCGGTCATGGCCGCCCCGCCCGTGCCGCCGAGCCGGGCGACCTCTCGCCGGAGCGGATGCAGCGGGCGATCGACAAGGCCCGCGACTGGCTCGTCCGCGAGCAGGAAAACGACGGCACGTGGGAGTGCGCGATGCGCACGCAGGACACACGCGTGGGGGCCACGGCCCTGGTCATGCTGGCGCTGGCGAACGCCGGCGTGGCGGCCGACGATCCTCCCCTGCGGAAGAGCCTCGACTGGCTGCGGCGGCAGGAGCCGGAAGAGACCTACTCGGTCTCGCTGCAGACGCTCGTGCTCGCCATGCTCTCGCCCGCGGCCGACCGGGCGATCATCCAGCGGAACGTGGGCTGGCTCGAGCAGACCCAGGTGTCCCAGGGCCCCGCGACCGGCTCGTGGTCCTACGGCAAGGGCAAGGGCACCGGCGACAACTCCAATTCCCAGTTCGCGCTGCTCGCCCTGCACGAGGCCGCCCGCGTGGGTGCACGGGTCAAACAGGACGTGTGGATGAAGGCCCAGCAGTACTGGGTCTCGTGCGCGAATGCCGACGGCTCGTGGGGCTACACGATCGGCAACGTCGCGGGCACCGGCAGCATGACGTGCGCCGGGATCGCGAGCGTCTGGATCACGGCGGAACACCTCGGCACTCCCGACGCCCAGGCCGGCCGCGACACCGTGTCGTGCTGTGGCGGCGGGACGTCGCCCAAGGTCCTCGAACGGGGCCTCGACTGGCTCGGCCGGCGGTTCAGCGTGCGGGAGAATCCCGGGGGCGGACAGACCTGGCACTACTACTACCTGTACGGTCTCGAGCGGGTCGGCCGGTTCACGGCGCGGCGATTCATCGGGGAGGCCGACTGGTATCTCGAGGGCGCCCGCGTGCTGGTCGCGAGCCAGGACCAATTGTCCGGCGCGTTTCGCGGCGGCCGGATCGAGGACCCGGTCGTGGCGACGAGCTTCGCCCTGCTGTTCCTGGCGAAAGGCCGCCGGCCCGTGCTGGTGGCGAAAAGCCGCCACGATCCCGGCACCGACTGGAACCGCCACGGCCACGACATCGCCCACCTCGTGGAGCACGTGGAAACGCTGTGGAAGAAGGACTATCCGGCGGGCCTCTCGTGGCACGTGGTCGACACGCCGTCCGCGACGCTCGACGATTTTCGCCAGGCGCCGGTGCTCTGGCTCTCCGGCAAGGCCGTCTTCGATCTCGGCCCGGACGCCGGGCCGCGGCTGCGTCGCTACATCGACGAGGGCGGCTTCATCTTCGCCGAGGCCTGCTGCCCGGCCAGCGGCGATTTCGACCGGCGGTTCCGCCAACTCGTCGGCGAAGTGTTCCCCGAGCCGGAGTACCGCCTCAATCTCCTGCCGCCCGAGCATCCGGCCTGGCATGCCGAGGCGGTCGTGCCCCCGGAGCTCCACCGTCCGCTCCTGGGCGTCGACTACGGCTGCCGCACCTGCCTGATCTACGCTCCCCCGACCGACCTCGATCGGGCCGCCCCGTCGATGCCGAGCCTCTCCTGTCTGTGGGAGATCGGCGGGCCCTCCCGCCGGGCACTGGCGCCCGCGATCCAGCGGGAGGTCGATGCGGCGCTGGCGATCGGCACGAACGTCCTCGCCTACGCCACCAACCGCGAGCTCAAGAGCAAGGACCAGCTGTTCGCGCTCGATCAGGGACCGGCCGAGCCGGCCGACCGCTTCGAGCGCGGGCAGATCACGATCGGCAAGCTGCGGCACGGCGGCATGTGCGACGCCGCGCCGGCGGCGCTCGCCAACATCCTGCGGGCGGCGGCCCGCGAACTCGGGGTCCGGGTGGACGACACCCCCGCCCAGATCGACCCCGCCGATCCCCGGCTGTTCGATCACCACCTCGTGTTCATGCACGGCCGGCAGGGCTTTTCCTTTCCGGAGGCGGCCCGCGAGCGGCTGCGACAGTTCTTCGATCGCGGCGGCACGCTCCTCGCCGACAGCATCTGTGCCTCCGGGAGCTTCACGGCCGCGTTTCGCGCCGAGATCGCCGCGGTCCTGCCCGATCACAAGCTCGAGGAGATTCCGGCGTCGGACCCGCTGTTCACGGCGGGCGAGTACGGCGGCTACGAGATCCGTGAGGTCACGCTCCGCGAGCCGGCGGGTGGCGACGGCCCGCTCGCCGCGCGGCGCCGTCGAATCCCTCCCCAGCTCGAGGGTGTCCGGATCGGTGATCGCTGGGCCGTGATCTTTTCCCCCTACGACCTGTCGTGCGCCCTCGAGAAGCAGAACTCGCTCGAGTGCACCGGCTACGACCGCGACGACGCCGAGAAGATCGCCCTCAACATCCTGCTCTATTCGCTGCATCGCTGACGGGCCGAGGCCGGCCCCGTGGTCGCCAGGCCTTGCCGGCTTCGACCACGAGCAGCGGCACGAGCGACACGGCGAGCACGAGCGCCCATTCGACGTCGAGGTGGCCGCCGATTTCAAAGATGGGCCGGGCGAACGGCAGCATCACGACCGCGATCTGGAGCAGCATCGACACCGCCACGGCGACGCTCAGCGCGGGATTGCCCGCGAGTCCCTGCCGCCAGATCGGGATCCGGTCGCTGCGGCACGCGAAGGCGAAAAACAGCTGCGCGAACGCCGCGACGCAGAAGGTGACGGCGCGGGCGTGGGGGAGCCGGTCGGCGTGGCCGCGGTACGCAGCCCAGAAGGCGATCAGCATCACGGCCGCCAGCAGGGAGCCATGGAGGAGGATCCTCCGGCCGTGCTCCCAGGTCACCACCGGCTCGCGGGCCGGCCGCGGGCGGCGGCACATGATCCCGGGCTCCGGTGGCTCGAGCCCCAGGGCCAGGGCCGGCAGCCCGTCGGTGATCAGGTTCAGCCACAGGATCTGGATCGCCGCCAGCGGCGCGGGCCAGCCGACGACGGCGGCCACGAGCATCACCAGCACCTCGCCGGCGTTGCACGACAGCAGGTAATGGATGAACTTCCGGATGTTGTCGTAGATGCCCCGCCCCTCCTCCACGGCGCTGACGATCGACGCAAAATTGTCGTCGGTGAGCACCATGTCCGACGCCTCCTTCGTGACGTCGGTGCCCGTGCGCCCCATCGCGATGCCGATGTCGGCCGCCCGGATCGCGGGGGCGTCGTTCACGCCGTCGCCCGTCATCGCCACGACCTCGCCGCGCCGCTGCCAGGCCCGGACGATCCGCAGCTTGTGCGCCGCGGTGACACGGGCGTAGACCGCGATCGACGCCGCCCCCGTCGCCAGCGCGTCGTCGGACAGCGTGTCGAGGTCCTGCCCCGTCGCCACGCGGTCGGCCACCCCGGCGATGCCCAGTTCGCGGGCGATCGCCAGGGCCGTCGCGGGATGGTCGCCCGTGATCATGAGCGGGCGGATTCCGGCCGCGATGCAGGTCGCCACCGCCGTGCGGGCCTCGTCGCGCGGCGGATCGATCATCCCCACGAGCCCGCAGAACACGAGACCGTGCTCGAGGTCGTCGGGCGCGCCATCCGCACACGGCGACCGGGCATCCGGCAGCCAGGCCATCCCCAGCACCCGCAGCGCGTCGGCGGCCAGGTCCGCGGCCCGCGCGAGGACCTCCGCGCGCCGGCCCCCGGTCAGCGGCCTGACGACGTCGCCGTGGATCTCGTGCGTGCAGCGATCGAGCACCTCCTCCGGCGCCCCCTTCGTGTACACGACGAGGCCTCCGCCCGCCTGCCGTCCGACCACCGACATCACCTTGCGCTCCGAGTCGAACGGCTGCTCGTAGGCGATCGGCTCCCGGTCGTCCGCGCCGACGCCCGCCTTCATCGCGGCGACGACGAGCGCTCCCTCGGTGGGATCGCCGACCACCTCCCAGCGGTCGTCCTCACCCGCCGGACGCACGCTGGCGTTGTTGCAGCGCACGCCGATGGTCAGCAGCCGGACGAGGTCGGGGTCGGACCGCGGCTCGACGGCGTCCGACGGGGCGGCGCCGTCGCGGGTGAACGCGCCCCGCGGTGCGTAGCCCGCCCCGGACACCCGGTAGGTCCGCGTGCCGGTGACGAGCACCCGCACGGTCATCTCGTTGCGGGTGAGCGTTCCGGTCTTGTCGGACCCGATCACCGTCACGCTGCCGAGCGTCTCGACGCTCGGCAGCCGCCGCACGAGCGCATTGCGGGACACCATGCGCTGCAGTCCCAGGGCGAGCACGAGCGTGACGACCGCGGGCAGCCCCTCCGGCACCGCCGCCACCGCCAGACTGACCGACCGCAGCAGCACGTCGAGGGGGCTGCCGCCGCGGACCAGGTCGAGCACCGAGATCACCGCCACGACCGCCAGGCAGACGACGATCAGCACGCGGCCCAGCTCGCCGAGGCGGCGCTGCAAGGGCGTGGTCTCGGGCGTGGTCGATTCCAGCAGCCCGGCGATGCCGCCCAGCTCCGTGTGCATGCCCGTGGCGACGACGAGGCCCGTGCCGCGGCCCGAGGCGATCACCGTGCCCGCGTGAACGAGCGTGCCGCGGTCGCCGAGCGGTGTGCCCGGCCCCAGCACGGCGGCCGCATCCTTCACCACCGGCACCGACTCCCCGGTGAGCGCCGCTTCCTGGGCGGCGAGCCCGTGGGCCACGACGAGCCGGGCGTCGGCCGGCACGTGGTCGCCCGCTTCGAGCGCGATCAGATCGCCGACCACGAGGCCACGTGCTGGCACGACCGCCACCAGCCCGTCGCGCACGACCCGTGCATGCGGCGCGGAGAGCCGTTGCAACAGGCCGAGTGCCCGCTGGGCCCGTTCCTCCTGCAGGAAGCCGATCACCCCGTTGACCAGCACGATGGCCAGGATCGCCGCCGCATCGGCCCATTCGCCGAGTGCCCCGGCGACCACGGCCGCGACCAGCAGGATGCCGATCACGATCTCCTGAAACTGCCTCGCCAGTCGCCGCCACCAGGGGATGGCCGGCGCTGCCTCGATCACGTTCTCCCCCCACGCCCCGAGCCGCCGCGCCGCCTCGGCGGCCGAGAGCCCGGCGTGCGGATCACCGCCGATCCGCGCGGCGACGTCCTTCGGGGCGAGGGCATGCCACGCGCTGGGAACTGGTGCTCGGGTCACGCTGCCCTCCGCGGAACGGTGCGGCACTCGCCGGCTGCGCTTCCATTATCCGCGGCAGGCCGCCCGCAGGCGGGCTAGTTCTCCGAGTCGTCCCTCCCCGTCAGGTAACTGCCGTAGTACAGGAGCGTGAGCACGCTCTGCAGCGTGGCGGCCACGTAGGTCCAGGCGGCGGCGTTGAGCACCTTGTTGACCGACGGCATCTCGTCGGCCGGCACGATGCCGAGGCCCACGAGCTGGGCCTTCGCCCGGTTGCTCGCGTCGATCTCCACCGGCAGATTCACGAGCTGGAAGAACACGGTGCCCGCGAAAAGCGCGATCCCGAGCCACGCCAGCGGCTTGATCGCCAGCATCAGTCCGATCACGAACATGGTCATCCCGAAGCCGCTGCCGATGTTGGCGAAACTGACCGCGGCGTTGCGGATCGTCATCAGCGAGAAACTCTGGGCATCCTGCAGCGCGTGCCCCGCCTCATGCGCCGCGATGCCCACCGCCGCCAGCGATCGGCTCCCGTAGACGGCCTCCGACAGGCGGAGCACCTTTTTCTCGGGGTCGTAGTGGTCGTTGAGCTTGCCGGGGATCGCCTCGATCTCGACGTCGGTCGCGCCGGCGGAGTCGAGGATGTGGCGGGCGGCCGCCCCGCCCGTCAGCGGGGCCGGTTCATGGGACGCCGCGGTGAACGCGGAGTGCACCCGCCACTGGGCCCACATCGCGAGCAGCAGGGCCGGGGCGACGGCGAGCATGTAACCTGGATCGAAGAACAGGGGCATGGATTTCCGTGGGCTCCTTGGGAACTGCGGCTCGGGAACGGCGGCCGCGCGGTCAGGATCCGGTCCGGCGCGTCGCCGCAGGGTATTGTAGGCCTACGGCACCATGCTCAGGAATGTTCACCACCACCCCCGTTTGGCCGGCCTGTTCCTCGCCGGCATCGCCCTGGCGGGATGCGGCCGCGGTCAGCCGCACCCGGCTCCGTTGCCCGTGGCTGTTTCCGCCCCCCCCGCCGCCTCGCTCTGCGAGCGGATCGAGGCCGTGATCGCCCATGCCCGCGACCGTCGCCGGCTGGACGCCGCCGTCCACGGAGCCTGGCAGATCATCCACGGCATCCTGGCGTACGGCCCGGACCTGCCGCTCGCACACGACGGGCAAACGACCCCGGCGCTCGAGTATCTGCTCGCCGGCGGGTCGGTCACCGGCTGGCAGCTACGGCCCGGCAGCCGCGGCGTGATCGCGGTCGTCGAGGAAGGCAGCACGACCGGACAGGGCCATCCCGACCAGTGGATCGGCTACCTCTCGCAGTGCGGCGTCGGGGGAATCCCGCTCGCCACGAAGTTGAGCATCCGGGGCCGGACGTTCTCGCTGGCCGACCTCCTCGAGCAGGCGCGGCACGACATCCGCCAGGGCCAGGAGGCGTCCTGGACACTCATGGCGCTCACGGCGTACCTGCCGCCCGACGCCGAGTGGCGGGCCGGCGACGGGGCGCGGTGGACGACCGAGAGGGTGGTGCGCATGGAGGCCGAGGCCGACCTGTCGTCGAGCGCCTGCGGTGGCGCCCATCGGCTCGCGGCGCTCGCGTTGGCGCTCGCCGCCCACCGGTCCGCTGCACCGGACCCCGACGCACCGCTGACAGGGGGGTGGGCCGCCGCCGCCGACAGGGTCGCCGATGCGATCGACCGTGCCCGCCGATTCCAACAGCCCGATGGCGGTTTCTCGACCCACTTCTTCCAGCGGCCCGGCACGTCACCCGACGTGTTCGCCCAACTCGGGGCCACCGGCCACGTGTTCGAGGTGCTCGCGATCGCCCTCGATGACGAGGCCCTGGCCGCCGGCTGGGTGACGAGGGCCGCGGAGCGGCTGGTGACGCTCCTGGAACGGACGGCCGACGTGGATGTCGAGTGCGGCGCCCTGTACCATGCGGTCCATGGCCTGATCCTGTACAACCAGCGGATGTGCCGGGGTTCCACCCCGGCCGTGGCCCGCGACGACGGTTGACCATGTACGGCCTGATCTTCTTCTACATCCAGAAATTCGCCGAATCGGCCCCCCACGGCACGATGTCGTGGAGTTCCATCCGGTCGAGCGTCGCCACCGGGGCCGCGCGGTATCTGCCATCGGGAAGCTATCCCGACGCCGATGCGGTGCGGTTGCTGACGAGCATCGCGGAGTCCACCGGCCATCCGCTCCCCGAGGTGCTCAAGCGATTCGGCCGCTTTCTCGCGCCGCACCTGATCAAGGTGGCCGGCAAGCACGTCGATCCGGGCTGGCGGACGCTCGACCTCATCGAGCACACCGAGTCGATCATCCATGCCATGATCCGGACCTCGAACCCGGGTGCCCAGCCCCCGGTGCTCGAGGCGGTGCGGCCCGCGCCGGACGAGCTGCATCTCGTCTACAGTTCGCAGCGGCAGCTCTGCCCGCTGGCCCTGGGGCTGATGCACGGAGTCGCCGAGCAGTATCACGAGCGGATCGAGGTGGAAGAGCCCTCCTGCATGCACCGCGGCGACCCGTTCTGCTCGTTCGTCATCCGGTGCATCCCGAACGACACGCACGCCGCCGGCTCGACGCTCGCCGACACGGCGGACGTGAGGCCGGGGAGAGAGCCGCCCCCCGTGAGCAGCCTCGAGGGCGACTCGATGCCCCCGTCGATCGGCGGGTATGCCGTCGTGCGGTTGCTCGGCCAGGGCGGCATGGGCCGCGTCTACCTCGGCCGCGACGAGCGGCTCAATCGCGACGTGGCCATCAAGGTGCTGCATCCCTCGAAGGCCCGCGACTCGACGGCGACCCGGCGGTTCCTGCGGGAAGGACGGGCGGCGGCGGCCGTCGAGCACCCGCACGTGATGGCGATCTACCAGGTCGGTGAGGAACGCGGGCTGCCCTACATCGTCATGCAGCGGCTCGTCGGCCGCACGCTCAAACAGGCTCGTCAGTCCGGACCATTGCCCCTCCGCGAACTGCTGCGGATCGCGCGCGAGACGGCCGACGGCCTCGCCGCCGCCCACCGGCAGGGTCTCGTGCACCGCGACATCAAGCCCGACAACATCTTCCTCCAGGATCCCGACGCGCAGGTGCGGATCATCGATTTCGGGCTGGCGCGAGCGGGCAACGAGGAGGGGGGCGACGTGACGGTCGACGGCGCGGTCGTCGGCACCCCCGCCTACATGTCCCCGGAGCGGGTGGAGGGCCGCTCGCTCGACGCCAAGAGCGACCTGTTCGGCCTCGGTGTCATCCTCTACGAGCAGCTCGCCGATCGGCTGCCGTTCGAGGGAAATTCGCTCGTCTCCATGCTGGCCTCGATCTCGCGCGGCGCCCCGCCCGATCTCCGCTCCATCGCGCCGCACGTCCCCGACGCCCTCGCGCGGCTCGTGATGCGACTCATCGCGCACGACAGGGCCGACCGGCCGGCCGACGCGCAGGCCGTCGTCGCCGAACTGGCCTCCATCGAACGCGCGGTGTAGGACGGGCTCCGGGCCGGCGCACGGCGTTTCGCATACGCCGTTCAGTGTGACACGATCAGCGAGTGCACCGCGTCCACGAGCACGTTCAGGTCGCCGTGCCAGTCGATGGTGGTGCTCTGCTGCGTGGCGAGGTGCTTGAACTGGGCGGTGCCGGCGACGAACTCGTCGCTGCCGACGAGGAGCGCGGCCGGAACTCCCCGCTTGGCGGCGATCTTGAGCTGCTGCCCGACCCGCTTGGCCTCGGGAAAGAACTCGACCGCCATCCCGGCCGCCCGCAGGGCCGCGGCGATCCGCAGGTAATCGGCCAGCCGCGTCTCGTCGAAGAACACGAGGAACACGTCGGCCGGCGTCTCGACCGCCGACAACCGGCCGAGCTCCTCGAGGCCCGCGAGAAGCCGATCGATGCCGAGTGACGCCCCGACTCCGGGCAGGGCCTGCTTCGTGTACAGCCCTGCGAGATTGTCGTAGCGGCCGCCCGAACAGATGCTGCCGAGCGTCGGCAGTTCGTCGAGAAAAGTCTCCAGGACGATCCCGGTGTAGTAGTCGAGGCCGCGCGCGATCGACGGATCGACCGCGAGCCTCTCGCCGGGCACGCCGGCCGCGGTCGCACCGGCCATCAGCGCCCGGAGGGCGGCGACCCCCGCCTGCCCGGTCGCGGAACCGGCCACCAGCGGCTCGATCTTGGCGAGCACGTCGGCCGCCGGGCCGGCCAGTTGCGCCATGCCCAGGAGTCTTCCGACCGCCTCGGACGGCAGCCCGTGACCGCCCAGTTCCTCCGCGACGGCCTCGGGAGTCGCCTTGCCGAGTTTGTCGAGCGACCGTAGCACTTCGGTCGATCGTCCGGTGAGGCCCAGGACCTCGAGCACGCCACCCAGCACGCGGCGGTCGTTGACGCAGATCGTGAACCGCTCGATGCCGATCGCCCGCAGCAGATCGTGCACCACGAGCACCATCTCGAGATCGGCGACGGGGCTCGTCGTGCCGATGGTGTCGAAATCACACTGCATGAATTCCCGGTAGCGGCCGCGCTGGGTGTTTTCCCCCCGCCACACCGTCGCCATGTGATACCGCTTGAAGGGCGTCCCGAGCGTCGCGATGTGCTGCGCGCAGAACCGGGCGAAGGGCACGGTGAGGTCGAACCGCATGCCCACCTGCCGACCGCCGTGGTCGGTGAACCGATAGAGCTGCTTGTCGGTCTCCTCGCTCCCCTTGCCGGTGAGGATCTCGAGGTATTCCAGCGCCGGCGTGTCGATCGGCGCGAAGCCGTACGACCGGTAGACCCGCCGGGCCACGTCGAGGATGCGCTCCCGGGCCAGGGCCTGGGCCGGCAGGTGATCCCGGAAGCCCTTCAGCGTCCTGGGCTCGATCATGACACGATCGGCAGGAGGGGGGGCCGCGGCCCGCGGATCGACTTGCGGCGATTCTTCCGCTTCCGTCCGTCGCCGATGGTCTCGCCACCCGGGCCGAGGACGGCGTCCATGTACTCCTCGACCTGCTCGGCCGTCTCGAAGTACTGGTCGTAGACCCAGTCGTCCTCGTACTCGCAGTCCTTCGTGGTGTACTCGCGACAGATCCGCGGCCGCGTCTCGTAGATGCCACAGCGGTGGTCCGCCTGCAGATGCTTGCACTCGGTGTGCACGCACACGTACCAGTCGCCATCCTCGGTGAACACGGTGGCGTGGTCGTGGAGCAGGAACCAGCGGATGTACTCGAACTCCTCGCGGGTGGTCGGCGTCTCGAGCGGCAGCGCGAAGTAGCGGCAGCACTTCGCCGTGCAGTAGTCGCACAGCACCCGGTCTTCGGGCACGTCGCTCCGCTTCGGCTTCGGCGGGAGCGCGGGGAGGGGCAGGTCGGCGACCGACATCGGGAGTTCTCCGCGGAACGGGCACGATTCCCCGCGGCGGCCGCGGGCCCGGCACTATACCATCCGGGTCGCCGTCCGATGCCCTATACTCGGCCGCTCGCCCGCAGGGAGTCGGTCCATGCCGAAGCGCTGGCACATTCAGCCTCACGATCGCGCGGCCGTGGCCGAAGTCGAGCGATCGGCGGGCGTCTCGCCGATCGTGGCCCGGCTGCTCGCCGCCCGCGGGCTCACCGATCGGGCGGCCATCCACACGTTTCTCGCGGGCACCATGGCCGACCTGCGCGACCCCGATCTGCTGCCCGGCGTGTCCGCCGCGGCGGACCGCATCCTCGCGGCGGTCCGCTCCGGCCGGCGGATCGTCGTCTACGGCGACTATGACGCCGACGGGATGTGCGCCACGGCGATCCTCATGGGCTGCCTCGAAGCCCTCGACGCCGACGCCGCCTGGTATGTCCCGGACCGGCTCGAAGAGGGGTACGGCCTCAACACGCAGGCGTTGTCCACGCTCGCGGCCCGGGGCGTGAATCTCGTCGTCACGGTCGATTGCGGGATCGCGAGCGTCGCCGAGGCCCGACACGCCCGTGATCTCGGACTCGAACTCGTCATCACGGACCACCACACCTTCGCCGACACGCTCCCCGCGGCGGACGTGCTCGTGCACCCCCGGCTCCCGGGCACGGCCTATCCGTTCGGCGAACTCTGCGGCGCGGGTGTGGCGTTCAAGCTCGCATGGGCGATCGCGACGCGGGCCTCCGGCGCCAGGCAGGTCACGCCCCGGCTGCGCGAGATGCTGCTCAAGGGGATGGGGTTCGCCGCCATGGGCACGGTGGCCGACGTCGTGCCACTGCTCGACGAGAACAGGATCTTCGTCAAGCACGGCCTCGAATGCCTGCGGAAGCGCGGCGGCCCGGGCATCGCCCGCCTCCTGGAACTCGCGAAGCTCGACGGCAAGTCCCGGCTCGACAGCGAGGACGTCGCGTTTCGGCTCGCCCCGCGGCTCAACGCGGCCGGCCGGCTGGGCCAAGCCGCCTGCGGCATCGAACTGCTGACCACGACCGACGAGGCGCGGGCCGTGAGCCTCGCCAACTACCTGCACGAACTCAACGGCCGACGCGAGACGGAGGAGCGGAGCATGCTCCTCTCCGCCACGAAGCAGGCCCACGAGCGGTTCGATCCCGACCGCGACGCCGCCCTGGTGCTCGCCGATCCCACCTGGCATCCGGGCGTGATCGGGATCGTGGCGGGCCGGCTCGCGGAGCGGTTTCACCGGCCGGTGGTGATGATCGCCAGGGATGCCCTCCAGGGACGTCCGGGCACCGGGAGCGCGCGGAGCGTGCCCGGCTTCGACGTGCATGCCGCGATCGTCGCCTGCCGCGACCTGCTCGTGACCTGCGGCGGCCACGCGGCCGCGGCAGGCCTGCGGATCGAAGACGCCCGCATCGACGGCTTTCGCGAGCGGTTCTGCGCGGAGGTGGCGGCGCGGTTGCCGGAGCGGCTGCGGCGGGCGCAGATCGCGATCGACGGCGAGGCGACCCTCGCCGGCCTCACGCTCGACACGGTCGAGCAGATGGAGCGGCTCGCCCCGTTTGGCCAGGCCAACCGCCGCCCCGTCCTGTGTGCCACGTCGGTGAGCCTCGCCGAGCCGGCGCGGACGATCGGCGGCGGCGCCCGCCATCTGGCGATGCATCTCGTGCAACACGGGGCGCAGGTGCGCGGTGTGGCGTTCGGCGGTGCCGAGTGGCTCGACCACCTGCCGCCGCCCGGCCAGCCGTTCCACGTGGCGTTCAAGCCGAAGATCAACGAGTTCCGCGGTCGCCGCACCGCCGAGATGGAGGTCGTCGATTGGCGGCCCGCCGGGCTGGATGTCACACTCGACGTGCCGGCACTCGTCGCCGCCTCGGATGCCCCGACTCCCTCCGTCGCCGTCGTCCTTCCATGAGCATCAAACGCCCACCCTTGATGAACCGCGTCTCCCGGATCGTGCTCGTGGCGGCCTGCATCGGCGGCGGCGCCCGCGCCGACGACTGGCCGCAGTGGATGGGTCCGCACCGCGACGGCGTGTGGCGCGAGACGGGCGTCGTGGACGCGATCCCCGCCGCGGGGCTGCCGGTGAAGTGGCGGGTGCCGGTCACGGGCGGCTATTCGGGACCGGCCGTGGCGAATGGTCGTGTCTATCTCACCGACTACGACCGGCCGGCGGGGCCGCTGGCAAACGCGCCCGACGACCGCACGCGACTCACCGGCCGCGAGCGGATCCTGTGCCTCGAGGCGGAGACCGGGAAGTTGCTCTGGAAGCACGAGTACGACTGCCCGTACGCGATCTCGTATGCCTCGGGACCACGCTGCACCCCCACGATCGCCGATGGCAAGGTCTACGTGCTCGGCGCCGAGGGCAACCTCACGTGCCTCGACGCGGTCTCGGGCGGCGTCGTGTGGGCGCGGGATCTCAAGGCGGACTACTCCGCCCCGACACCCATCTGGGGGTTCTGCGGCCATCCGCTCGTCGACGGCAGGCAGTTGATCTGCCTCGTGGGCGGCCCCGGCAGCGTGGCCGTTGCATTCGACAAGGACACCGGGCGGGAACTCTGGCGGTCCCTGTCGGCGAGCGAGAGCGGCTACTGCCCCCCCACGCTGATCGAGAGCGCTGGCGTGCGGCAGTTGCTGATCTGGGACGCCGACAACCTCAACGCCCTCGAGCCGACGACGGGCCGCATGCTGTGGACGCAACCGCTCAAGCCGATGTACGGCATGTCGATCATGGCGCCGCAGGTGGCCGAAACGAAGCGGGGCCGCGTGCTGTACGCGAGCGGGATCGGCCGCGTGGGTGCCTTGTACGCCCTCGGGACCGACAGGCCGGACGCGAAGCCGCTGTGGCGGGGCGAGCCCAAGTCGGCCGTGTACTGCGCGAACAGCACGCCGTACATCGAGGGCGAGACCCTCTACGGATGCGACTGCGAGACGGGGTTTCTGACGGCGGTCGATCTGGCGGCCGGCGCACGGCTCTGGGAGACGGGCCAGCCCACCATGGGCCCACGGCGCGGGCGGCATGGGACGGCATTTCTCGTGCGTCATCAGCCCGCCGGAGGCCACGCGGCCGCCCCGGGACGCACCTGGCTGTTCAGCGAGACGGGCGACCTGATCCTCGCCCGGCTCACCCCCCAGGCGTACGAGGAACTCGGACGGATGCACCTCGTCGACCCGACGAACGAATGCTTCGGCCGCGAGGTCGTCTGGTCACACCCGGCGTTCGCCGGCCGCTGCGTCTTCGCCCGCAACGACGAGGAACTGGTCTGCGTGTCGCTGGCAAAGTGACGTTTCGCCCCGGTTCACGGACGGCATCGAAAGGCGTTGTTCCGCGACGCGGCTCCCGGTAGTCTAGAGGTGATCCCACGTGACGCCGGAGTTCGCGGCGGCACACCTCGGGGCGTAGCTCAGCCTGGCTAGAGCGCTACGTTCGGGACGTAGAGGTCGCACGTTCAAATCGTGTCGCCCCGACTTGGTTGGTTTTCCACTCTCCCGGCACCCCTGAACGCGGGGCCGCTTCGGCGGAAGCCGATTCATTCGTGCTCGCCGTGGATCCGGGCCTCGCCGTCGGCCCCGATGTCCACGTGCAGGGTCATCGGGTGGCAGCAGACCGGGCAGTCTTCGACATAGTCCTGATGCGATCCCGCGGAGACATCCACGGGAACCACGATCTCCTCGCCGCACGAGTCGCAGATGTACGTGGCGTCGAGGTCGGCGGCGGGCCTGCGGCGGCGGGGGCGTTTTTTGGACATGGCGCTTCGCCGTGCAGTGTAGCCACGGGCGAACGGCGGGCGGCGGGGATGCTCCTGCGGGGTGGAAGTGCGGCAGGACACATCCCAGCGGGCAAGTCGGGGAATTTCTCCGATTACTCCGATGGGGGGTGCCGACTGTGAAATCCATCCCAGACCCCGCAACGCGAATAAACGAACGCCGCGGATGATCCGATTGAATGACATGGAACGGCTGGGCAGGCTGTGACGCGCCGCGTTGCTTCCACCCTTCCTGAGACGCATGCCCCTCCAACGAGGATCGCCGATGTCGGTGGTTTCCGCCAACGTGTTTTCGAGCCCACCACGACGGGTCGTGCGTGTCATGTCGGCTGTATGCCGGGCCGCTGCGATCGCGATCGCGCTGGCTGGACTGACCACTCAGGCCGCTGAATTTGGGGAACTGCTCGAGGAAGCGGCCGGCCGAAAGGCGTCCGCACCGCCCCCGGTGGACTTCGATCCGGACACGATGCTGGCGCAGATCGCCGATCCGGCCATCGAGACGGTCGATGAGATGACCGTGGGAGCCGCCCCGGGAAGCGGCCGCACCGTGAGCCCCGACGACAACTCGTTCGCCCGCCAACTGGGGCAGCGATTCGCCAACATCCAGGACCCCGCCATCGAGACGGTGGATGAGCAGACCGTCGGCGGCAACGACCACTCGGGTGAGAAGGAGTGGTACGAGAAGATCAACATCCGCGGGTACACGCAGTTTCGCATCAACAGCACGCTGTGGTACGACCCCGACGGGGCCGGGCCGTACCATCCCAACGACAAGTCGGTCGGCCCGAACAACAACTTCTACATCCGCCGCTGCCGGCTGATCTTCTCCGGCGACATCAGCGACCGCCTCTACATCTACATCCAGCCCGATTTCGCCTCGGGCCTCAACGGCGTGTCCGATCCCGGTGCCATCAACTACGCCCAGCTCCGCGACTGCTACGGCGACTGCTACATCACCACCGACAAGGTGCACCGCGTGCGTGTCGGCCAGTCGAAGGTGCCGTACGGCTGGGACAACATGCAGTCGAGCTCGAATCGTCTGCCGATGGATCGGGCCGACTTCATCAACGCCACCAAGAGCGAGCGCGGGCTCGGCGTGTTTTACTACTGGACGCCGATCTACGCCCAGGAGCTCTACAAGTACGTCCTCGACGAGGGGCTGAAGGGATCCGGCAACTACGGCGTGTTCGGCATCGGCTGCTACAACGGCCAGGGGAACTCGACGCTCGATCAGAACGACAACATGCACTTCGTGATGCGGCTCAACTCGCCCTACCAGTTCGACAACGAACAGGTGGTGGAGGCCGGGGTGCAGGCCTACGTCGGCAACTACGTGCCGACGCTGGCGGACATCAAGATCGGGAGCAACACCTACAAGCCCGTGGTGGTCTCCGATTCCAACGGCGTCCTCGACCAGCGGATCTGCGCCACCTTCGTCTACTACCCACAGCGACTGGGGGTGACCGCGGAGTGGAACGTCGGCCTCGGGCCCCGGCTCTCGAGCCTCGACAACGTGTCGAAGGCGAATCCGCCGACCATCTCCAGCCAGCCCGTGTCCGGCGGCTACGTGCTGGTCAACTACAAGGCCGACACGGAACGCTTCGGCCGACTGTTCCCGTACTTCCGCTGGCAGACCGGACGGGGCGGCTATATCTGGGAGAGGAACAGCCCCAACACCTATCTGGGCGAGTTCGATCTCGGCCTCGAGTGGCAGATCACGCCCCAGATGGAACTCACCTGCGAATACGACTGGGTGAATCGCACGAACACGTCGGGCAAGGCTCCGATCCTGTTCAACGGTCAGTACGCCCAGTTCCAGGGCGACCTGCTGCGGTTCCAGTTTCAGGTCAACTACTGAACGGGCGATCGATCACCACCGTGGCTCGGTCCGAGGCCTGCCGGTCGGCCCAGTTTTGCCACTCCACCGCGTCCACTCCCGGATCGCACGGGTGCAAACCCCGTCGTCTACCTTGCATCGCGGACACGTCCTCCGTAGCGTCCGCCGACGCCGTCCCCGGCCAGCCGCGTCCATCCGTGGAGAGGGTCGTCCCATGCATTCCATCCATCCCATGAATCGAGTCCATCCCATGAAACAGTGCCGTTCACGTTCACGCGTTGCCCAAGCCCCGACGGCCGTGGTGGGCCTGGAACCGCTCGAAACCCGGCGGCTCCTGGCCGTGAACGTGGTGCGTGGCATCCTCAGCGTGCGCGGCACCCCCGCCGACGACGTGATCGAGGTGCGCCGGGCGGCCGACGACGCGACCCGGATCGAGGTGGTCGAAAACGGCGCCGTGACCCTGTCGCGGCCGCTGGCCGGCCTGCGGCAGATTCGCATCGACACCGGTGCGGGCGACGATCAGGCCATCGTCAGCCCGGCACGGGGGGGCATCTCGCTGGCCACGGTGATCAACGGCGGCCGGGGCCAGGATCTGCTGCGCGGCGGCGTCGGCACCAACCAGATCCACGGCGGCCCGGGCCGCGATGCCTTCGAGGAGAGCGGCGGCCGCGACCGGGTCACCGATGCGACGCGGACCGACCGGATCGTGCGGGCGGGCTCCCCGGCCGCGTTTCGCGAATACCTCGCCACGGCGGCCCGGAGCCGTGGCCGGTTCGGCACCATGCTCGCCGCCACCGGCGGCGACGTGCAGGCCGTGTCCCTGCCGACGGCCGGCGCGGACATCAAAGCGACCGCGACGGGAACCGCTGCGCCCGACGGCACCGCGGGCTACTCGGAGACCACGACGCAGGTCGCGGGTGTGGACGAGGGCGATATCATCGAAAACGACGGGAAACACCTGTACGTCCTGTCGCGGGGCGAACTCCTGATCATCGACGCCCGCGACGCCGCCGCGCCGTCGGTCGTGTCGCGCACTCCGCTCGAAGGCTGGCCGATCGCCGAATATCTCCACGACGGCCGGCTGACCGTCGTGTCGAGCGTGTGGGACGCGGCCGCTCCGGCCGATGACGGCTTCATGCCGCTGCTCTGCGCCCGGCAGGCGGGCCAGGCGCAGGTCACGGTGTTCGACGTCGCCGATCCGGCGGCCCCGGAACCCGTGTCGAGCACCCGGATCGACGGCACGGTCTGCGAATCACGCATGATCGACGGGCGGCTCGTGCTCGTCGTGCGCAACGACCTGCTCGGAGGCTACTGGGGCGGTGGGCCGATGCTCCGCCAGGGTGCACTGATGATCGGCGGGGCGGCCGAACCGCTTTCGTCCATGCCGGCCATGCTGTCCGAGCCCGCGACCGACGCCTCCCTGGCGCGGATGGTGCATCGCAGCCCGGTGAACCGCATGCTGCCCACCTGGACCACCACGTCCCATCGGATCGGCGGGAAGACGACGTCGGGGCTCGTCTCGCGCCCGCAGGACATCCTGTTTCCCGCCACGGGCAACGAGGCCAACCTGACGTCGATCGTGACCCTCGACACCACCGCGGACGTGCCGCGGATCGGCGGGGCGACCTCGGTGATCGGCGGCTACACGTCGCTCATCCATCTCGATGCGGGTGATCTCTACCTGTTCAGCCCGCGCTGGAACGCCGTCGCGGGTGATCAGACCGATGTGCAGCGGTTCGCGATCGACGGCGGCAGCCCGCGGCTCGTCTCGACCGGCACGTTCACGGGCTCGCTGCTCGACCAATTCTCGGCCGACGCCGAAGACGGCCTCCTGCGAGTGGCGGTCACGCAGACGACGTTTTCGACGACCGTCACGAGCGGTGGCGTCGGCGGCTCGGGCGACGGGGGCCAGCCGGTCCCGTGGTTCGAGTCGTGGACCGTTGACCGCCGCAACGCCGTGCGCATCCTCGCCACGCAGGGCGACACGCTGCGGGTGGTGGGGTCGGTGGACGACATCGCGCCGGGCGAATCGATCCAGTCCGCCCGGTTCATCGGCGACCGCGCCTACCTGTGCACGTTTCTCCAAGTCGACCCGCTGTTCACGATCGACCTGTCCACGCCTTCCGCCCCGCGGGTCGTCGGCGAGTTGAAGGTGCCCGGATACTCACGGTTCCTGCTGCCGTACGGCGACGGCCACCTGCTCGGTGTCGGCCGCGATGCCGACCCGGCGACCGGACGGACGACCGGCCTCAAGGTCTCGCTCTTCGACGTGCGCGACGACGACGCGCCCCGCGAGGTGTCATCGTTCGTCATCGCTCAGCCCGACACCGGCTGGTCGTGGTCCGACGCCGAATGGGACGTGCGGGCGCTGGGGCTGTTCACCGATCTCGGGGTCGTCGCCCTCCCCGTGGAAGGACTGCGGCCGGGTCCCGCCGACCCCGCGGATCCCGACGCATTCGTGCCGTGGACGGCCGAATACGGGGTCGTGGTCCTGCGGGTCGACGCCGCGCTGGGGATCACCGAGCTGGGCACGGTGTCCCACGACTCGCGGCTGCTGCGAACCGCCCGGATCGGTGACGTGATCTACTCGGTCGCCGATCGGGATCTGCGCACCGTGCTGGTCGGTGCCGACGACCTCACGCCACGCGGCGCGGTGGAACTCCAACCCGCCGACCCGGGCACGACCGGCATCGTGGTCGTCTGACGGGACGCGGTCCCCGTAATCCTGTTCGGCACAGCCCATGCGGGACAGATGAATCGGCGTCGTGCGTGGCTCGGGGCCGCGAATGCCCCATCGCCGGACGTTCGCGGTGGCGTACGAGCCGCGCTCAATCAAGAGCGGGAGGCTCGGGGTCACCCCTGCCGTTGAGCCGGCGTACGCAGACAAGCGGAGCCAGGATGGCGAAGCGCAGTCGGAGTCGAGTGAGCGGAGGGCTGGAGGCCCGCAGCGAACGTCCGGCGAGACGGTACGGGGTGACCCCGAGCCGGATTCAACGCATCGAGGGAACGCATGACAGGCTGCCAGCCTATCTCACGGCAAGCGGGACGCTTGCCTCACAGGAACGCAACCGCCGTGCCGAACAGGATTGCCGTCCCGGTCTCCGCACGCGGCGGCGATCACCACGACCGTGGGGCGGGCCGGCTACGGGCGGCCCTCCAGAAATCGCTCCACGAGGCGGACGAATTCCCGGGGAGCCTCGGCATGCACCCAGTGTCCCGCCTCGGGAATGATCGTGATGTCGGCCGCCGGAAACAGCCGCCGGATCGCGGCGTGGTGCTGCGGCCCGACGTAGTCCGACCTTCCCCCGGCGACGAACAGCGTCGGCTTCCCGAAGGCCTGCCCGGCCGGGATGTCGGGGAATCCGAGGATGTCGCCGTAATGACGTTCGAGCGCGTCGAGATTCACCTTCCACGCCAGGCCATCCGGGCCGCTCGCCAGGTTCTTGGCGAGGAACGACCGCACCGCGAGCGACGGGATCCGGCCGGCAAGCGCCGCCTCGACGTCCGCCCGTCGCGGACACGCCTCCAGCGGCACGGCCCGCAGCACGCGAGGATCGATCGCGGCGGTGCCGGGAGAGGGCGCCGGTGCGATATCCACGACCACCAGCCGCTCCACGAGCGCGGGCTCGGTGAGGGCGAGCAGCATCGCCGCCTTGCCGCCCATGCTGTGGCCGAGCACCGCCGCCGGCCCGCCGATGGTCGAGCGAATCAACGCGGCGACGTCGGCGGCCAACGCCGCATAGTCGTGGCGTCGGTCCCACGGGCTCTCGCCGTGGTTCCGCAGATCGACACACAGCACGCGACGGCTGCGGCCCAGTTCCGTCGCGATCGAGGCCCAGTTTCGCTTGGAGCCGTACAGCCCGTGGAGGACGACGAGCGGCTCGCCCGCCCCATGCTCGTCGTGGGCGAGGGCGACCGTCATGCCCGGGCGCGGTCCTCGGCCCGCAGGGCCTCGAGCGGGGCGACGATCTCGTCCACGCGATCGTTGAACAGGTCGCCGATCAACAGGTCGGTGACGTGCCCCCTGAGGTGCGGATGACGCTTCACGAACCGGCCAAAGTTGAAGCCCTCGTAAAACTCGCACACGAGCCGGCGCATGCGTTCCATGCCGCGGACGTACTCCGGCCCCCACGAGCCGAGCCGCGGCCCGGACGTGTCGCCCGCGTCGAGCGCGGCCACGATGGCGTCGGCCGCGAGTTCGCCGCTTTTCAGCGCGAGCAAAATCCCAGAGGAATAGAGCGGGTCGAGAAAGCCGAATGCGTCGCCGACGAGCACCCAGCCGTCACCGGCGACGTCGCGGGAGCGGTAGGAATACTCCTTCGCCACCCGGACCGGCGCCACCCGCTCGGCCGCCGCGATCCGCGGGCCGAGCCCGGGGCATCGCGCCACCTCCTCGAAGTACACCGCCTCGGGATCCTTCGTCTCCCGGTGCTTGAACAGGTAGTCGTAACCCGCCACCACACCCACGCTCACCGTGCCGTCGTGGAGCGGGATGTACCAGAACCATCCCTGCTTGTCGTCGAGCTGGAGGACGAGCGTCGCCCCCTCGTCGCGGCCGGTGCCACGCTCCGCGTTCTTCCAATAGGTCCAGATCGCCGCCTTCTTGAGCACCGGATCCCAGTCCCGCAGGCCGAGGCGGCTCATGATCATCGCCCCCTGCCCGCTGGCATCGACGACCACGTCGGCGGCCACCGTCCGCACGGCACCCGCGGCATCCTCGACCCTGACCCCCGTCGCCCGCGACCCTTCGAAGAGCACCTCGAGCACGCGGGTGCCTTCGTGCACGTCCACACCGTGGGCGGCGGCGTTCCGCAGCATCAGTTCGTCGAACTCGCTCCGCACCACCTGCCAGGTCCGCGAACTCTCCTGCGGCTTGTGGTCGGCAAAGTAGAAGGGCTCGGACAGCACCCCCTTCTCGTTCACGAACTGGACCGAGTGCTTCTCGACGAACCGGCTCGACCGCATGACATCGAGCATGCCGAGCCGCTCGAGCACCCAGAACGTCTCCGGAATGAGCGACTCGCCGACGTGGAACCGGGGAAACCGTTCCCGCTCGAAGAGCGTGACCCGCCGGCCCTTCTGGGCGACGAGCGTGGCGGCCGTGGCGCCGGCCGGACCACCGCCGATCACCACCACCTCCGCCGACTCCGGCACGACGCCGACCATGCGCACCTCCAGGTCGAATTCCGCCCGATTCACCGCCTTATTCATAGCCGGACCGGCTGGCCGCGGCCAGTTACCCGATCCGGCGGCGGAGCACGACGAGGGGATCCGCCTCGTCCCGCACGGGGCCCATGCTCATCGGCTTGGCGAGGATCATTCCCGCCACGAAGCCGGCCACGTGCGCCGAGTAGGCCACGCCCCCGCCACCGCCGCTGGAATCGAAGACGCCGCTGATCACCTGGAACAGGAACCAGATCCCCACGGCCACATACCCCGGGACGTCCACCATCATCCGCAGCAGGATGACGCTCACCCGCCGGTTCGGGTGCAAGACGAGGTAGGCCCCGAGGACACCGGAAATCGCCCCGGACGCGCCCAGGCACGGCGTGAGGGAGGCCTCACCCGAGGCATTCAACGCCACGAACGCCAGCGACGCCAGGACGCCCGTGGCCAGGTAGAACAGCAGGTATTTCACGTGGCCCATGTCGTCTTCGACGTTGTCGCCGAAGATCCACAGGAACCACATGTTGCCGGCCAGATGCATCAGGCTGCCGTGCATGAAAATGGCGGTCAGCAGCGTGAGCCAGACGGGAATCGGCGTCTTCCGCAGGCCCGGATCGGTGACCTGGATGTCGCCCTCGGGGGTGCGGATCGTCTTGGGGGCCGGCGCGGTCTCGATGTCGCGGCCCGAGAGGATCTCGGCCGGCACCTGCACGTAGGCCATGGTGAAATCTTCATTGGCGCCCATGCCCTGCAACACGACGAACACGAACACGTTCGCCACGAGCAGGGCGATCGTGACGAACGGAAACAGCCTGCGGTCGGAGTTGTCGTCACCGACGGGAAAAACCATGATCGGGGCCGCCTCCGGGGGTGCTTACCAAGTGTCCGCCAAAGTGTTCCATCGCAAATCTACCTTGTTTTTCCGCGTTTTGCGAATCACTGAGACGAATTTGCGAGACATCGATTGATGCGCCGCGATAATTCGCACGCCGGGAGGGAAACGACGCATTCGCGAACGTTCCCGTCCGACGACACCACGTCGACCACGGTCGGCCGCCGGAGGGCGGTCAACCGGGTGGGGCAAAGGCCGACGGCAGCCGAAAGGCAGCCATCATGGTTCGCGCCGTCTCTTCCCGCGGGCGATTCTCCGGCCCGCTGACGATCGAAGGCCTCGAGGCCCGCCTCCCGATGTCGGCGGACGTCGGCATCACGGCGGCCGGCCTGCGACAGATCGAATGGAACGGGCACCGGGTCGATGCGATCGGCGATGCCTGGGTCGCCCGCATGGCGGACCGCGGCGCCGCGGTCGAAACCTTGGGCTTGCCCGCCGCCTGGGCCGCCCGATCGCTCGGCGAAGGGTTCCTGTCGATCACCGCCCCGGGCGCGGCGGCCTCCGACGTGGTGGGCTGGGCGGGTCGGACCCGCGGCATCGCGGCCGTGGAGCCGGACTTCGCGATCGCCCCCACGGCCCTGCCGAACGATCCCTCCTTCAGCCGTCTGTGGGGCCTGCGAAACGTCGGCCAGCCGGCCGCCGCCGGGGTCGCTGACATCCGGGCCGAGACGGCCTGGAACACCACCACCGGCTCCCGCAACGTGGTCGTGGCCGTGATCGACACCGGCGTCGATTACACACATCCGGATCTCGCGGCCAACATCTGGACGAACCCCCGGGAGATCGCCGGCGACGGCATCGACAACGACGGCAACGGCCTGGTGGACGATCTGCGGGGCTGGGACTTCGCCAACAACGATGCCAACCCGATGGACGACAACGGCCACGGCACCCACGTGGCCGGCACGATCGGGGCCACGGGCAACAACGGCGCGGGCGTGACGGGCGTCAACTGGGCGGTGTCGATCCTGCCGCTCAAGTTCCTCACCGCCTCCGGCAGCGGCTCGACGAGCAGCGCCATCGCCGCGGTCAATTATGCCACCCAGATGCGTCGCGACTTCGGTGTGAACATCGTGGCCACCAACAACAGCTGGGGCGGTGGCGGTTTCTCCTCGATCCTCCGCGACGCGATCGATGCCGGCGGTCGGGCGGGCATCCTGTTCGTGGCGGCGGCCGGCAACGACGGCGCGAACGCCGACGTCACCCCCCAGTATCCGGCCTCGTATCCGGGCACGTCGATCATCTCCGTCGCCGCGACGACCCGCGACAACACGCTCGCCAGCTTCTCCAACTACGGGCTCACGAGCGTGGACGTGGCGGCCCCCGGCTCGGGCATCTACTCGACGGTGCCGGGCAACGCCTACGCGACCTACAGCGGCACCTCGATGGCCACTCCCCACGTCGCCGGCACGGTGGCGCTCCTCGCGGCCGCCTACCCGACGGCCAACGCCGCCCAGATTCGCTCGGCGATCCTCACGGCCACGACGCCGGTCGCAGGCCTCGCCGGCAGGGTGGCCACCGGCGGACTGCTCAATGCGGCCGGAGCGCTCGGCCGTCTCGGCGAGCTCGTGGGGACCGGCACGACGCCGCCGGTCGCCGAGCCCGCACCGGTCGCCCCGCCGACCCCGGTCACCCCCCCCGCCGCCACCCCGACGGTGGACGCCGGCGACACGCTGCCCCGTGCCCTGGCCGTCGAGCGCACGGGTCGGTTCGCCGGCACCGTCGGCGACGGTGCGGCGGGCGTCCGCGACGTCGACCTGTACCGCGTGACGCTGCGGGCGGGCCAGTCGTTCGTGATCGACGTCGACGCCCGCTCGCTCGCCACGCCCTCGCAACTCGACAGTTTCGTGAGGCTGTTCGACGCATCGGGTCGGGAAGTGGCCCGCAACGACGACGCCCAGGGCTCGTTCGACAGCTACCTCGCGTTCACCGCCCGCAAGGCGGGCACCTACTTCGTGGGTGTCACGGGCTACCGCAACTCGGCCTACAACCCGGTCACCGGTCGCAACACCGTCTCGGGTTCGACCGGCACCTACGAACTCGCACTGTCGTTCGGACAGTCCCCGAGCACCAACGTCGTGCACATGCTGGGCATCCGCGACGCCGCCCCGCAGCAGGCCGACCTGTCCGCGGTCGCCTTCGCCGCCTTCGCCCGGGAAGCCGATCAGGCTCCGGCCGGCCGGCCCGCCGGCCGCCGCCGCTGAACCGGTGCCGGGAGCCGCGTCACCCCTGCTGCGGCACCTTCGCGGTGACGCGGGGCTTCGTGGGCGCGACGCCCGAATCGACCTCCTCGCGTCGCCTGGCGATCCAACCATCGACGCTCCACGGACCGCCGCCGAACGCCATCAGCGACAGCAGGCCGCCGCCGATCGCCATGTTTTTCATGAACTGGATCGTCTGCAGCTGCCGCTGCGTGGGATCGATGAATTTCCAGAAATCGTGGAAATAGTAGGTAGCGGCGACCAGGAACACGAGCAGGAAGAACGCCCCGATCCTGGTCCACGCCCCGAGGATCAGCGCCAGGCCGCCGAGGAGCAGCAGGCCGATCGCCCCGACCAACGCGAGCTGCGGCAGCGGCACGCCCTCCTGCTGCATGTAGTCGGCGGTGGCCTTGAACTGCAGGATCTTGTTGCCGATGGCACTCGCCAGAAAGATCGCGGCGATCATCAGTCGGGCGAGGAGCGACACGAACCCCTTCGCCACGGTGGCCAGCTGTTCCATCTCATCGCTCCTTGTGCTTGCAATCGCCGACGTCGATGCGCTTCCTGCCATCGTGGCCGGTGTTGCTCGTCCCGGGCAAGCCCAAAAACCACCCCCCGGAGGGCCGGAGCTCCGGCCCTGTCCATCCGACAGGCCTGGAGGCCAATCCTGTTCGGCACGGCGCATGCGGGACGGATGAATCGGCGTCGTGCGTGGCTCGGGGCCGCCAATGCCCCATCGCCGGACGTTCGCGGTGGCCATCGTGGCCACCGCTCTCTGCATGTCCGCTGCGCTTCGCCATCCTGGCTGCGCTTGCT
>Ga0214917_10000818_pt1 | contig 40462 bp, 32 predicted proteins | sample LL_1208_BB_MetaG_FD_177983 | JGI IMG/M metagenome (GOLD analysis project Ga0214917, IMG submission 177983) | Freshwater microbial communities from Lake Lanier, Atlanta, Georgia, United States - LL_1208_BB | ecosystem: Environmental > Aquatic > Freshwater > Lake | place: USA: Georgia | collected... | reverse complement strand
GTAGATCGCATTTTAAGAATTGCATTCGCAGGACTTGTTGGCGGGCTATACGCAAAACATCTGATTCACGGAAATGTTGCGATTGCGCTGGGTGCATTCGCCGCAGTATTTTTGTTAACCTCGTTAATCAGCTATTGCCCGCTATACACAATTTTGGGCGTTTCGACCTGCGAGAAGAAATAAAATCGGACAACAATAATCAATCGTTGGCTTACCGGCGTGTTGCTAAATCCGATCCCACTAGCGCCAATAGCAGACTATTCTGCTCGGGTAGGCCTACGGTAATCCGTACGTACTCCGGCATCCCAAAACTCGCGAGGTGCCGGACAATGATGCCGTTCTGAAGCAAGAACTGCACCCAGTCACCCGCCGTTGGCCCGATGTGAATGCACAGAAAATTGGCCTGGGATGGGATCACCTTGTAGCCCAACGAGGCAAACTCACTCGCCAATCTCTGACGCTCGACCCGGTTGTGCGTCAGGGTCTTTTCGACAAATTCGGGTTTATCCAAGGCCACTGACGCCGCAGCCAAAGCAACACTGTTGATATTGAAGGGCTGCCGAACTTTATAGAGCGTGGCGATCACTTCAGGGACTGCAATCGCGTAGCCAATGCGGAAACCGGCCAATCCATAGAGCTTCGAAAACGTTCGGGTGACAATGAGGTTTGGATACTCACTGAGCAATTGAATCGTGTCTGGATACCTTGGATCGTCCACAAATTCCGCGTAGGCTTCGTCCAAAATCACCGCAACCGTCTCGGGAATTTGGGACATGAATCGTGACAAGGCTTCCGAGGAAATAATTGTACCCGTTGGGTTGTTAGGGTTTGCGATACACACCATCTTGGCCGGATGGTCTGACGGCCGATTCACCACCGCGGCCATCGCATCCAAATCAAACGTATGATTGGCGAGAGGCACCTGTTCCAACGTCGCGTCCATCAAGTGCGCAACGAACCCGTACTCCGAAAAGGTTTCTCGAGCCGTGATCACACGATCACCGGGATTGAGATAGGCCATTCCAATCATGGTCAGAATTTCATCGCTACCATTCCCGAGAATCAATTGGGGTATTGAAACCGCTAATTTTTGACTCAACTTTCCCAATAATGGGCCGGATCCGATATCTGGATACAATGCAATCGTTTGGATTATTTCCGCCAACTCAGCCGCAGAAACCGGACTCCCCCAGGGATTTTCGTTAGAGGCCAGCTTGATAATGCGATCCAGCCCCAACTCAGATTGAACCTGTTGAATCGATTTTCCTGGGGTATAGGGCACCACCTTAGATAGCGTTTCGCGCGGCTGAATCATGCCCCATTCCCCAATTTTTCGTTGATTTCAAACCAGTCGGCTTCAAGCTGTTTGAGTTCGCCTTCGATGGCTTCCAGCCGAGAGGTCTTTTCGTCTGAAATCCCAATTGGATCCAAGGCAAAAAAGTTGATAATTTGTTTTTTTTCGAGCTCCAACTTTTCGGTCTTTTTTTCGATCGTTGCCACTTTTTTATTGAGCTCGCGGATCGCCTTTGAGGATAAGACCACAGGTCCACTAGAGGCCTTATTGCCGGCCGATTTCGGGGCATCGATAACGACCTGAGCCGCAACAATCCCCTTTAAATACGAAACAAATTCATCAAATGGGCCAGGGAAATTACGAATCATGCCGTCCGACACATGAACAACGCCCGTCGCAACTTCGCCGATAAAGGCCCGATCGTGACTGATAAATAACACAGTCCCGGCATATTCGGTCAGACTTTCGGCCAATAACTCAACCGTTTCAAAATCCAAGTGATTGGTCGGTTCGTCCAACAACATCACGGTCGGATTTGAGAGAATAATTTTAGCCAGCAACACGCGGGCACGTTCGCCCCCGCTGAGAACCGAGAGGGACTTGTGCATGTCGTCGCCGCTAAACAACAAACTCCCTGCTGTATCCATGACTTGCTGCTTGGTTACAGACGTATCGGCCTCGCGCTCCAGATATTCAAACACCGTCAAGGGTTGATTTAATTCCTCGTACACATGTTGGGCAAAATAACCAATTTGAGTCCCAAATCCCCATTTCACTTTGCCCTTTAAGGCGGGCAATGTTTCCGCAATCGTCTTTAAAAATGTCGATTTCCCTTGGCCGTTATCGCCGAGGACCGCAATCCGTTGGCCACGATCGATCGACAAATTAACCGGCCCAGCGACGGTTTTATCGGGATACCCAATCACCAATCCGGTGAGATCCAAGGCCATGCCTTTTTTCTTTTCTTGGAAGGGGAAGCGAATTTTTGCCGTCGCCATCGGAGCGTCAATTTCAACCTTTTGCAATTTTTCGAGTTGCTTCATCTTCGATTGAGCCTGCGTGGCTTTTGACGCTTTTGCCCTAAATCGGGTGATAAAGCGCTCTAAATGTTCCTGCTTTTTTTCCACGTTTCGGTTAAACGATTCGGCGTGGGTAATTCGCTCGGCTTTATATTCAAAATATGCATCAATGTCACCGGGGAATAATTCCAGCTTCCCGGACGCCACTTCCAAGGTGTGATCACAGGTTCGACGCAAAAATTCTCGGTCGTGAGAGATCAACAAAACGCCGCCCTCAAAGGTCCCTAAAAATCGTTCCAACAACAACAACGTACTCAAGTCGAGATAGTTGGTCGGCTCGTCGAGCATCAACATATTGGGCTCCGCGGCGTTGATCGCTGCCAATTTGAGCCGCATCCGGTATCCGCCAGACATCTCCAGAGGCGAAGCTGCCAAGCGCTCATCCGAAATGCCAAATGAGTGGGCCGCCTTGGCACATTCCCATTCCGGTGCCTCGGAAGTACGCTCCATCCATCGTAACGCGGATTCGGTTTCAGTAAAGTCGTCATGTTGTCGCAAATGCCCAACACGGAGGCCGCCGCTTCGGGTCACTGTCCCCGACGTCGGCTCATCCATTCCCAATACGAGGTGAAAGAACGTAGTCTTACCGGCCCCATTTCTGCCAATCACCCCTATTTTTTGATCGGTTGATAGCGTCACGGAGGCTTTGTCCAACAGGGTCCGAGTTCCAATAGTCTTTGTAAGTTGATTAACGGTAATAAATTCTGGCATTGGCAATCTCTCTTTAAATATGAAACATGTAGTCGCGCTTGGCTTGCTTGAGCTTTTCTTCACGCACCAATAAATCCGCCAAGGTTTCGTGATCTAAAATATCGCAGGTGGCGGATAATACATCCGTCATAATTTGTCGGATGCCACACAGGTCCTCACCGGGGCATTCGTCACAGGGCATATAACCCTCTTTGTTCACACAGGATACCAATCCAAGGGGGCCGGACATTTGGCGAATGACTTGCCCCAAACTGATTTGATCTGGAGCCAATTTTAAAAAATACCCGCCCCCCTGACCTTTTTTACTATCCAAAATATGATTCTTTTTGAGTTCAAGTAAAATTAATTCCAAAAATTTCTTCGGAATTTCACCCACCTTAGCGATATCCGAAATCAGCATCGGCAACCCGTTGCTCTGATTCGCCAGTACCCGCAACGCCGCGATGGCGTACTTGGTTTTTTTGGACAACATTACCGCCCCACCGCGCCTTCCTGATACTCAACCACCGGGGGGCAACTGCACACCAAATTTCGATCCCCGTATGCGCCATCTACGCGGGCAACCGATGGCCAAAACTTCGCAGTAGATGATACCCCAGATGGGTATACCGCGGCCTCCCTCGAATACGAATGGGTCCAGTCGGACGCAATCACTTCATGAGCTGTATGAGGTGCATTTTTTAGAACGTTATCTGTAGCATCTGCCGTGCCATCGATTACGGCCTGTATCTCAAATCGAATCTGAATCATGGCATCACAAAATCGATCCAATTCGTCGACACCCTCGGATTCGGTAGGTTCGATCATCATCGTACCTGGAACCGGAAAAGAGATCGTCGGTGCATGGAATCCATAGTCCATTAATCGTTTGGCAACGTCTTCGACTTCGATTTTGGCTAATTTTTTAAACACTTGGAAATTTAAAATTAATTCGTGAGCCACCCTGCCATAATCGCCGGTGTACAACACGTCATAATGCGGTTCGAGTCGAGCTTTAATATAGTTTGCGTTCACAATTGCCATTTCGGTCGACCGACGAAGCCCTTCGTCGCCTAATAATCGAATATACGCATATGAGATCAGCAATACGCTCGCACTACCCCACGGTGCCGCCGAAACCGCCCGTGTTCCCTTTGTATGGCCCAAGTCAACCACCGAATGTTGGGGTAGGTAATGTGCCAAATGAGACGCCACGCAAATCGGCCCCATCCCCGGACCGCCCCCACCATGAGGAATCGCAAAGGTTTTGTGAAGATTGATGTGACACACATCCGCACCAATAATCCCTGGGGCAGTGAGTCCGACTTGCGCATTCATGTTGGCCCCATCCATATATACCTGACCACCAGCATCATGAACCATTTTACAAATCTCTCGGATGTGGACTTCAAATACCCCGTGGGTCGACGGATAGGTCACCATCAACACACCCAACTGATCGCGATGCTGCGCAATTTTGTCCCGAAGGTCATCCACATCGATATTGCCGCGTTCGTCACATTTGACGATGACAATGGATAGGCCCGCCAATGCCGCACTCGCAGGGTTGGTCCCATGCGCCGATGAGGGAATTAACGCAACCGTGCGTTGCCCTTGGCCGCGATCGTTATGATACGCACGAATCGTCATTAACCCGGCGTACTCACCTTGGGCGCCCGAGTTGGGCTGTAACGATGCGGCAGCAAAGCCCGTGGCCTTACACAATGCGTCCTCAAGATACGCAAATACCTCGGCGTATCCCCGCGCTTGGGATTGCGGAACAAATGGATGTAATTGTGAAAATCGCGGCCAGGTTACGGCCATCATTTCGACTGCCGCATTCAGTTTCATGGTGCATGACCCCAATGGAATCATCGCTGTATTCAGGGATAAGTCCCGATTTTCGAGCTGCTTGATATACCGCATCATCTGCGTCTCACTTTGCGTCCGGGCAAAAACGGGTTGCGTCATAAACTCATCGGAACGAAGATAAGCGGATGGAATGGTCACCGGGTAGTCATCCGTTACCTTCGGGACCGGCTTACCCGCAACGCGGGCAAACACAGTTAACACGGCCAGAATATCCTCGGGCGTGTGGGTTTCGTCAATTGTAATCCCAATGGTCGTTTCATCAATTTTTCTAAGATTCATCGGATAGGCCGAGGCGGCCGCTATCACCGTCTCTGCAGATCCGACCGTTACCGCCAATGTATCAAAAAATGACGCATTGCGCGGGTCGAATCCCAACTGCGCAAGGCCATCAGCCAATTTAGCCGCAAGTTGGTGGATACGAGTAGCGATACGCCGAAGCCCCGTTGGTCCATGGTACACCGCATAAAACGACGCCATGATCGCCAATAAGGCCTGTGCCGTACAAATATTGGAGGTCGCCTTTTCACGGCGGATATGTTGCTCACGGGTTTGCAGAGCCATCCGATAAGCGGGACGTCCCAACCGATCCACCGACAACCCTATAATCCGACCTGGAATTTGACGCTTAAACTCATCTTGAGTCGCAAAGAATGCAGCGTGTGGGCCACCATAGCCCATCGGAATCCCAAATCGTTGAGAGCTGCCCAAGACGACATCCGCACCCCATTGCCCAGGTGGAGTCAACAGTACCAAACTCATCAGATCAGCCGCAACCGCAACTTTAACCCCATTGAAATGAGCCGTCTCCACCAATTTCGAATAATCCGACACAGCCCCATACCCGTCTGGGTATTGGATCAATATGCCAAAATATCCCCCTGCGGGATCGAATGCAGCCAACGGCCCAACCTCGACGGTGATGCCCAACGGTTCGGCCCGCAATTGGACGACGTCGATGGTTTGGGGAAATACATTATCCGCCACAAAGAACCGGGACGCCGCGCCGTTGCCCACGCGATGAAAGAGGGTCATCGCTTCCGCCGCTGCCGTTGCTTCGTCTAACAGCGACGCATTGGCGACCGGTAAGCCCGTCAATTCAGTGATAACGGTTTGATAGTTAAACAGGGCCTCTAAACGACCTTGTGCGATTTCAGCTTGATACGGGGTATACGCCGTATACCACCCCGGATTTTCAATGACATTTCGACGGATCACGGGCGGGGTCACCGTTCCGGCGTATCCCATCCCAATAAACGTCTTAACAGCCTGATTTTGGGCCGCAATACGTTGCAAATCAGCCAATAATTCCATTTCTGACACGGGGGCGCCGATCCCCATTTCGTCGGACCGTCGAATATCCGATGGAATGGTTTGGTCTATGAGTTGGTCAACGGTTATGGCGCCAATCGTCGAAAGCATTGCGGGCAAATTTGAGTCACGAGGACCAATGTGGCGAGTTACAAAAGAGTCAGTCGGACGAAGCATTGTCATGGGCAGATCACCTGAATTAAAAAAGTGACCCTAGTGTACCGCTGGATCTCGGAAGTTTCAAAATTTAGTCGACTGGATCTCTCGATTTAGTCGATCTTCACCCAGCAGCAGTCTGAATCGGGGCCTGCGAAACCTCAACAACATGGCTCGGTGCATCGGGCATTTGCATACTCCTCAATTTATCCCCATCCTACTGAACCTCAACAGGCTTTTCTTCTAACTTGCTTTCACCTTGCAACTTACTTGAACCGCTCTGTAACTTGGATTTTTTCTCGTCTTCAACTTCAATCCCAGATTGAGAATTATCAATTACGCTACTGACCGATTGACTGATTTGCGTATCACAAGCGCTCATCAGTTTTTGCATCGCCAATTCTTGATTCGGCGACAATGGGGCAGACGCTGCCCGTTGTTGAACATCGTCACGCACCCGGCTAAATACTTCTTTGGATAATTGTTTCAACGACTCCTCTGGACTAGCTTGTGGTTGAATTTGCAGCTCCGAAAATATGTTAGTCTGTATCGAGCTTAAGGTTTGGCGCAACATCTGGGATGCTTGGCGAATATCGCCGTCAACGCTAATACATGCAGAGTCAGCAATGTTACGCATCGAATTCAGTACCAGTTTTTGGGTAAATTCAGGTAGGTATTCTTGGCGGGGCATCCGTTGCGACGACAAGTCTTTGAGCTGATGATCAGGCAAGGAGATCGCGCTCGTTGGCGCAGCCTCGGCCGGTTTGGGATCTTGGTTCATTAACACCTGGTATAACATGCCAACTTTTTCATCTTTGGCACTTGTGTGTGGGGTAAGATTTTCCAAATTGGGATTACCCCCTTGGATTTCTTGCGCAGTGGGTCGCGTGCCGATGTTGGTGTCGACCCCTTGGAAGGTGGTATCCATCAACTGATTCACACCCAACAAAAACGCTTTTGCATGAGTTGCCGCGCCCATCGCGTCCGATTTACCGATCGCCCCCCCGCAGGCATCCAGGGCGCTTTGCATTGCGTTTCTGAGGGTCCCAATCTCGGGGTTATCCGTTGCCGCGTTCGAGACAACTTCCATAATATTTTTCATTTTTCCAAGGAATGCGTCGTTCATTGCTGCACCCCCAATAGCACCATTAGAATCCAGCACCGTTCGGACCTCGACGCCCATTTGGACCGCAGATTTAGTTCCGAACGACACCAAATCGACGCCCCCTTTTGCGACTTTTGCAACCGTCGCCACGCTGTCTACCGGCCCGGTTTCCTTGGCGCCCACGTTTTCGAGATGCTGATAAATCATGCCGACTCGGGTATCAGACGTATCGCCAGCCGGTCGCAACGTGATCGATCCAACCTCTGGCTTTAAGGTCAGACCCGGCTCCCACACGATATTGTCGTTGGTCGTCACGCCACGCACATTGGTGTTCACTAACTCATTCACCGCCAACAAAAATCCCCTGGCATCCCCAGCTGCAAGTGTTATATTTTGAGGTAACAACTCCCCAGCAGTGTGTCCCTTAAACCCATCAACAAACTGCCTTAACTCTTCAAACTTTGAGGTGTTTTCGGCCAACCGGGCTTCATTCCCCGGCTCTTTTAGAGTGGGATCACCCACCAATTGATGCTCCATGGTCGCCAAGAGTTGATCCATTTTTTGACCGAGCGCTCCGGATGTAATCGGTCGACTAGCGGATGGATCTTCTCCCTTAGAATCGATTATCTGACGGACATCTGCCGCCATACCGATCGCCGCTTGGGTCGAAAATGTAGGTATTTCAACTGTAGATTCACTGACCACTGCCTGGACTTGGACTACTTGGTCCGGGACGTCCAGAACGGATCTAGGCGGCTGGAATGCTAGCTTTTCGGGGATTTCCGTCAGCTTAGCTTCTGGTGGCGGGGGTGGCGAGTCAACCGCTTCGGCCACTTTTTTAGAGGCTTCACCTAACGCCCCGGATACAAACGACGAGGCAAACCCGGCTGGAATCAACGTGGCAGCACCGTGAATCACAACTGTGTTGGGTTGTACCGCCTGCGGCCTCGGTAACTCGCGAGTAACAACTTCATCGGTTGGTCCAGGTTGCGGCGGTGGGAATGCTAGCTTTACGGGGATTTCTTCCGTCAGCTTAGCTTCTGGTGGCGGGGGTGGCGAGTCAACCCCTTCTGGAATCAACTTGGCAGCACCGTGACTCACACCTGTGTTGGACACAGGTGGCGGGGGTGGCGAGTCAACCGCTTCGGCCGCTTTTATAGAGGCTGCATCTAACACCCCGGATACAAACGACGAGACAAACTCGGCTGGAATCAAAGTGGCAGCACCGTGACTCACACCTGTTTTGGACACAGTAGGTTCCTCATGTTGCCCCATTCTGGTCGATTCGTCACCGACTGATTCGGCATGACCTCGACGTGTCGATACCGGGGTTCCAGTTGGGGTTTCTCCCGTTTTTTTATTACGTAAAAATACTTTAATCAGGTCTTGATTACCGCTATCTTTGATCCCTGGCATGGTGTCTGATCCATGATAGGCAGCAACTGCCACTTTGCCCGTATGCACAAAGACATCATCGCAAATTTGGGCCGCCTTCTTGGTTGCGTCCAATAGACTTTTTGCCTGGTCGGAATCACTCGATGCTTTAGCCAGATCATTCAACGCCGCCCCCATTTGCAACGTCGTTATAAATAATTGTGTACGTGCCTGCTGTAATTTTGTTTTGGGTTCTTGGTGGCTTGAAATAATTTCACCCAAAGACTTGGTCCCCAAATTTGGATCCGTTGGCCGGGCATTAAGTAGAGTCGATGCCTTGTCGAGATTGCCACTATTGATCAACATCATGGCCACTTTCGCGACATCGATCATTTTGGCTTGGTCACTTTCGCTGATCATTCCCTCACGTGCACTGCCGATCAACGTATTTGCTAACGATTGGATATCTGCAATTTGTGCCTGATCCTTTATCGTAATGACTGAAGCCAAGGCTGGTTCATATTTGACCTGATCCACCACGTGGTCCATCGTAACAGCCTGCCACATAATCCGTTTTTCGACCCCCGTTGAATTAAAGTGATTGTCCTTAACACCTTGTGGCAATCCGTCTTTATTAATGGTGGCCGGCTGGCCATCAACCCGCATTTCCGTACCCACGGGTAAGGGCCCGCTCGACACCGAACTATCCACAACAACTACCGCCTTAAAATCAATGCTGGCGTGGGGATTTGACTGAGTCGCAACGAGTTCCATCAATTGAGAATTCAAATCGGCGACCCGAGCATCCAGCCGTTCGACCTCTGCCTTCGCAGCCGTAACCGCGACGCGTCCGGTTGGGGGGCCCTTGTCGGAGGCCTTTACCCCTTCTAGCTCCCTGGTAAGCCTCGCAACATCGCGGGATAGTTGGTTTTGTCTTGCCTTCAACTCCGGCATTCCATCAAGCCCTTTAGCCATTTCAGCTTTTTGTGCCCTCATCCTCTGCAACTGGTCCGTTAACTTTTGAACCTCTCCGCGTTTAGTAGGATTTTTCTTCTCCGTATCAATTTTTTTCTCTAATTTATGAATACGATCTTGCAAGCCCTTCAATTCACCCTGAAGTACATTGCCCCGACCGATATCCGCCGACACTTGAGACAGTTCCGCTTTGGCCGAATCCAGCTGACCAGAGGTTTGTTGGGCGCTTTGTTTCGCACTGGACAATGTGGCTTTCGCAAGTACTAAATCATTTTGAGCAGACTCCAATAGGGATCGAATCCCCGATGCAGCGCTCTCCAATTTTCCGTGGTCAACAATGCCCAAATCCGCCTTGAGTCCTGCGATTGTGCCCCCCACATCTGAATTTGCTGCCATGTTGGCTTTAACGCGTTTGAGGGCTTGTAGATCCTCGGCTCCAGCAGGGCTATCCAATTGCTGCAATTTAAATTTTTCATGACCTCGGACTACTTCTTTAGATTCCGCATAAGACCTCACCGTCGACGAATAAGAAGAAATATGACTAGGAACAGACGATTTTGAACCCGTTGACGACGCCCTCGACGATGAGACACTTTCTTCAGACCGCTGATCTCCCTTTATAGCCGTATCAGACTGCCTGACATCCCTTAATCCCACTCCCCCAGCACCATCGGGTAACCGATCCATATTTTGCTTGCTGACGATGCCCAGATTTTTGAGATTCAACTGGGGACGGTATGAGGGCTGCGCCGGGCCTCTAACACTCATTCTTTTTCCTCAATCATGACGGTGACTTTAACTTCACCGGTACTTGCCGCTAACGCTACTTTGTTCGCCCAGGATTGAAACTCTTCAATCTGATGGCTAAATGCTGGAATTTGATTCACAAAAAACGATCCATCACTGACCTGATATCCATAAACAACCGCTTCGGCACCATCACCCGTTTGAATGGCAACGCGATCAGGGTCCACGCTCATCAGAACGGGGATGCCATCAACTTGGCCTTCAAACAATCGAATTTCATATGGACCGTCTGCTGTCATGAGGGAGGCTTTCCCACTTGAAGCGCATTTAAAACCTGGGATGTAATACCTTGTGGATCACCAACTATTTGCTATGATTTAAGGAACATGCCAACCACCGTCGTGGATCGTCTAACCCCCATTCAGCGCAAGCTCATTCTGATTGCGTTCGACGTTACCGCAACGGCACTATCGTTCTATGGTGCGTTGGTTATTCAATACCCTAACAATCCGCTCGCCGTTTCAACGCTATTTCATTTAAAAAGTTTCGTTGCCTTCACAGCTGTACGGATCGCAGTATTTTTCTGGTTTGGCCTATACGACTTGGTTTGGAAGTATGCCTCCGTATTCGAATTAGGTCGCGTCTTTAGATCCGTCGTTGTCGGAACATTGGCCATGATGGCCCTCCAGTTTATGTTAGGGGTTCATCGCGTTTCAGGCCGTGTACTGATTGTTGATGCGCTGCTTAATCTCCTGGCAATTGGTGGCATTCGTTTTTCGTTACGGCTATACCGCGACTATCTGGTTCATCTCAGCGACGCAAGTCCTAAAGAGAAAGAATCCGTCCTAGTAATTGGCGCCGGAGATGGAGGCGAGATGATCGTCCGCGAACTCAAAAAAAATCCAAGGGCAGCCTATTCCGTTGTTGGGTTTATTGACGACAAACCATCCATGCAAGGCAAGATTATTCACCAAGTGTCCATTCTAGGTACTATCGATGAGCTACCAGACATTGCCGAAAAATTGGATGTCAAAACTGTCATTATTGCGATTCCTTCAGCCCCCGGCCATCTTATTCGCCGGATTATGAATCGATGTGAGTCTGCAAATCTTCAGTTTAAAATTACGCCCAACCTTAGCGAAGTGTTAGGGGGACGCCTGCCAATTAGCCAAGTCCGCAACATCGCCATTGAAGACCTATTGGGCCGAGAAGTCATCAACACCGACATCCAGTCGATTTCCGCGTATATCACAGGTTCAACGGTATTGGTTACTGGTGCTGGCGGGTCCATTGGCTCTGAACTTGCACGTCAAATCGTACGATTTTCGCCGAGTCAATTGCTCTTACTAGACCATGCGGAAACAGACTTGTATCACATCGACATGGAAATCCGTCAGCTGGCACCTGATCTCCGAGTCCATCCGATCGTTGCGGACGTAAAGGATCAAGTCCGTCTCAATTACGTTTTTCAATCGTTGAAGCCAACGGTTGTCTTTCATGCCGCCGCTTATAAACACGTCCCTCTTATGGAGATGAACACAGAAGAAGTAATCTTAAATAATATTCTTGGAACCCGAACTATTTTGGAATTGGCAGGACAACACAAAGCGGCCGAATTTGTACTCATTTCAACAGACAAAGCCGTACGCCCGACCAGTGCAATGGGTGCAACCAAACGCTTATGCGAAGTGCTCTGCGAATTCGCACAAGATCGATTCCCCGAAACAAAATTTACAGGCGTTCGCTTTGGCAATGTATTGGGATCTCAGGGCAGTGTAATCCCCTTATTCAAACAACAAATTGAGAACGGCGGTCCCGTGACGGTCACTCACCCAGATATTACTCGGTACTTTATGACCATTCCGGAAGCGGTACGATTGGTCATTCAGGCCGGTGCGCTAGCCAAGGGGGGCGAGCTCTTTATTCTAGATATGGGGGACCCCATCAAAGTAGTAAATTTGGCCAAGGATCTCATTCATTTGTCCGGATTTTCAGAGTCCGAAATCAAAATCAAATTTACCGGGCTACGTCCTGGTGAAAAATTATATGAAGAACTTTTTTTTGATAAGCGAGGGTTATTGGATACCCCCAACAAAAAGATTTTTGTTGCCCGATCAACCAGCCACAACCTAGAAAACCTAGAACCCCAAATCAGTCTCTTAATAGAGTCTTGTTATCGCAAACCATCAGACGCATTAAAAGAAGCGCTCCTGGCGTTGGCACATCAAACATTACCAGAATCTACGATCTCTTCGACCCGGACCCATCAGTCATGATCTGGAAGCTCATCGCGATCGTCATTTTGCGAACCGCTGCCGATTTGTCATTCAAGGCATCCGTTTTTGGGCTACACATTTCGCCACGCGCGAAGCTAGGCCGCACAGTTTTAAAAATAATCTCTCGTCCGTTTCTATGGATGGGCCTCGTTCTGGGTGCGTTGAATGTTGTGGTATGGTCATCCGCACTTCAAGACTTTGATTTGAGTTATGCGTATCCTTTTTTAAGTTTCAGTTTTGTCACCATTATCATTGGGGGGCGTGTTTTTTTTAATGAAACCCTGGATCGCTATAAGGCAATTGGGGTTACCTGCATCACCATTGGGTCATGCCTGTTGCTACTCCAATGAAAATCATACGATTTTTCTGTCTCGTATTGCTCCCTGTTTTAATGACCACCTCTGGAGAATTTTTACTCAAACATTCGATTAATGCCCATCAGGCGCCGCAGACCATTTCTCAGCCTCAGCACCAACCCAGCCCGCTTCGGCAACCCAAGGCAATTTTTGCCATTACGCTGATTACTGCCGGCGGCATTTTGTGGCTGGTTGCGATGTCGAAATATGAGCTTTCATTTATTTATCCATATCTAAGCATCAACTACATATCGATTGTAATTGGCTCCCAATGGGTACTTCATGAATCGGTGGGATGGACCCGATATGCGTCTGTGATTTTCATAGTGATTGGGCTACTATTGATCTCCCGGAGTCCCCATTCCGAAGTTCAGAAAAAGGAACCTTAGACATGATTTCACATCGCGCATCGCAAACCGAAGACAGTATCACTATGGCCATTTCCGCAATGGCGACTCAAATGCGAAAAGAAGGCAAGCCTGTACTGAGCTTTAGTGCTGGCGAACCGGATTTTAAGACCCCACTCGCGATCCAGGACGCGGGTATTGCCGCCATCCGTGAAGGCAAGACCACTTACACCGCGGCGTCCGGTATTATTGAGCTTAAACAGGCGATCTGCACCAAACTCCTTAACGACAATCGCCTTGAATATAAGCCATCTAACATCGTGGTGTCCTGCGGTGCCAAACAATCCATTTACAACGCATTGATGGCCCTTATCGATCCCGGTGACGAAGTCCTAATACCGGTTCCCTATTGGGTGTCATATCCAGACCAAGTTAATTTGGTCGGTGGCCGGTCTGTATTTTTACCAACGTCAGAAGCCACTCATTTCAAAATTACCGCGGAGCAATTGACAGCCGCGATCACCCCCAAGACCAAATTATTGATTCTCTGCTCCCCCTCCAATCCGACTGGAATGGTCTATTCTCGAAAAGAATTAGAAGCCATTGCACGTGTGATCGTTGAACATTCGATTTTGGTTATATCCGACGAAATTTACGAAAAGCTGATTTACGACGACAAAGACGGGCATGTCAGTATCGCCGAAATCTCGCCGGAGGTTAAAGCCCTGACGATTGTTATCAACGGTGTTTCAAAGGCCTATTCGATGACCGGATGGCGGATTGGGTATGCGGCAGCACCCGCAGCCATTGCCGATGCGATGGGTAAAATTCAAAGCCATTGCACATCAAACCCCACTACGCCCTCACAATGGGCGAGCTTGTCAGCACTCACCGGCGACCAGTCAGAGGTTACGGCGATGAAAAACGAATTCCATCAGCGACGCGACGCAATGGTGGCTGGTTTGAATCGTATCGCAGGGATTACGTGTATCATGCCGAACGGGGCATTTTATGCATTCCCGAATGTGTCGGCTTGCTACGGAAAACGATCTGTTTCTGGCGAAATTACCAACTCCGCATCGTTTTGCAAACTTTTGTTACAAGATGTATTAGTGGCATGTGTCCCGGGATCAGGATTTGGGGCAGACGACTTTATTCGATTGTCATACGCCACTTCAATGGCCAATATCACTGAAGGGATCGAACGGATTCGTCAGTGGATTGAATCGCTCCGTTAACCCCATAACGTGACCACCGACATTCAATGGTTCCCGGGGCATATGGCGAAAACGCGCCGGGAACTAGAATCTACGATTCCTCAGGTGGATGTCGTGGTTGAACTCAGGGATGCGCGCGCACCCAATGCCAGTACCAACCCGATTATCCACGAATTGTGCCGGAACAAAGCCCGGGTCATCGTTTTAAATAAGGCGGACATTGCAGATTCGCATCGGACCACCGAATGGGTCCGAGAACTTCAGTCTGAAGGTGTGGTTATCCCGTTTAGTGCGACCCAAAATCAACGAAAGGGGCTTCTCGCGGCCGCCTGTCGCGACGCAATGCTGCGCCGACATCCGAACCGCGCAATTACCTCGGTCACGGCACTCGTCGCAGGGATACCAAACGTTGGGAAGTCAGCGATCATTAATCAATTGCGTGGCAAAACCGTCGTCAAAGCGGCTAATAAACCTGGGGTAACCCGGGGCTTAACCTGGATCAAAGTGGACGACAAATTTCGAGTTGCAGATACCCCTGGTGTATTATGGCCTAAGTTTGACCCCCCGGAAGTGGGTATATTGCTGGCTGCAATTGGAGCCATCAAAGATGAACGGTTGGATGCCGAATTTTTGGCGTTATGGATTATTCGATTTTTGACGCAGAAATATCCAAAGGCATTAGCGACACGTTACAAGATTGACGCACCAGACTCCGCTGAAGGCACATTGGAATTAATCGCCAAGAAACGAGGCATTATTGGTGCGGGCGGGGGCGCCGATATTGAGCGCATGGCAAGTATTTTGGTGTCTGAATTCAGAACGGGTAAACTGGGACGGGTGTCGTTGGAATAAGAGGCCCCTAAAATAGTGAGGATCTGGCTTTGCCAGTCCGAAACGCGTTTCATCTTTGCCCAGCAAAGTGAAACAAAATATAAAAAAAGCGCCTGCGGCTGAGTGGAGGATCTGGCTTTGCCAGTCCGAAACGCGTTTCATCTTTGCCCAGCAAAGTGAAACAAAATATAAATGGTCGGGGCGACTGGATTCGAACCAGCGACCCCCTGTTCCCAAAACAGGTGCGCTACCGGACTGCGCTACGCCCCGACGTCCCCACAATAGATGGGTTGTTTATTCTAGGCCCCTCCGCTCGAGTCGTCAAACCAGACGTGATCACACATTCAACTTGATCTACCAAAGTGTTAGGATATCTCCAATGAAAGCATGGCGTTATCGGTTTGCTGCGTTAGGGGTTGCGCTTCTCGTCATCGCAACTCCGCTGACCGCTGGCCTCGGGTATGCCCGCGTCCCCTATACGAGAGGAACTCCGGTGACACCAGTTGAGACCCCAACCTATGAAGGCCTCGTTAGAGCCCCTGAATTTCCAACTGATTCAGAATGGCTTAATACCCAGCGGCCCCTTTCGGTAAGCAGCCTCAAAGGCAAATTTGTGCTGTTGGACTTTTGGACTTACTGCTGCATCAACTGCATGCATGTCATTCCTGACCTCAAGAAATTAGAGGCCAAGTATCCCAACGAGTTGGTCGTGATCGGGGTCCACAGCGCTAAATTCAAAAACGAAAAACAGTCATCCGCGATTCAAAATGCCATCCGCCGTTATCAAATCGACCATCCGGTCATCAACGACAACGCTTTCCACGTATGGTCATCATACGCGGTCAAAGCCTGGCCGACATTTGTCTTAATCAACCCGAGTGGCTACGTGATCTTTCAAGAAAGCGGCGAAGAGATTTTCAGTCGAATCGATAAAATTCTCTCCGGTGCCGTTCCCTATTTTGCTGATAAAGGGCAGTTAGACCGACAACCCCTACCGCGAACCATGGGAACCGTAGCCTCAACCCCTTTGTCGTTCCCGGGAAAGATATCTGCAGACCCCAAACGTCGCCGACTCATTGTCAGTGATACAAACCACAATCGAATTTTGGTCATGTCACCTACAGGTGAAGTCATCACCGTGATTGGAAGCGGGGCGAAAGGAATGTCAGATGGTCCGTTGGCTTCAGCAACGTTTTCGCATCCGCAAGGCACGGTCATTATCGGCGAAAAAATTTATGTTGCCGACACCGATAATCACGCAATTCGGATGATTGATTTGGCAAAAAAATCAGTTACAACCGTGGCGGGAAATGGCAATCAAGCCATAACCCCCAATGTCGCCGGAACGGGAAAATCTGTCGCGCTAAACAGTCCTTGGGATATCACATTAGTCGACGGACGTCTGATTATCGCAATGGCGGGATCACATCAGCTCTGGACACTAAACCCAACCACACTTGCCGTTAAACCATACGCAGGGAGTGGGCGAGAAGGAATTCAAGATGGCCCTCTCCCATCAGCGTTATTGGCCCAACCCAGTGGACTTGCATCGGATGGGTCCGACATTTTTATTGCGGACTCAGAGGTCAGTGGCATCCGAAAAATTGCCGCAGACACCCCGTTTGTCGAAACCCTAATCGGCAAAGGCCTCTTCGATTTTGGGGACAAAGACGGTCCAATTGCACAGGCCCAATTACAGCATGCGCTGGGCGTCGCATATTCAGCGAACACGGTTTATGTCGCCGACAGCTATAACCACAAAATCAAGGAAATCACATTAGACAAAGGTCGAATCAAGACCATTGCAGGTACCGGGAAAGCTGGGTTTACCAATGGTCCTGCCCGGAAATCACAACTTAACGAACCCGGCGGACTATGTGTCATCGACAACATCCTATATATTGCAGACACTAATAATCACGCAATTCGGCGGTTGGATCTGCGAAAAGGCATATTAGATACCCTGACCATCAAATTGCCACAATCTGCCAAGTCTCGCTCCGAAGATGGCGTCACAATGATTGAATTGCCACGCCAAACCATATCGGACGGTCCGGTTCAATTGTCACTCACATTCAGTTTACCAACTGGGTTAAAGATCAACTCAGGGGCGCCAAATGAAATTCAGTTGGCCGGCAATCCCCCGACGGTAATGACAACGGGGGCAAGATTCGCATCTCAATGGCCCACGATCAAGATGTCTCCGCCACATTTCATGTTAGTCAGCGACACCCAGCCCGTGTCCAGCAACTGGGAATTTGAGCTCACGATCTACACATGTCGCACCGACAACGGCAGCTGCGCGATGTCCCGATATCGGATTAACATCCCCTATACAGTCACCACATCGGGCGCAGCACGGCTCAAACTAACCGTCCCGTTACGCCAATAGTTCTCCCCCAAGGCCGCGCCATTCCCAGGGCGCCAACAATGCTAAGGTATCCCCCCACAAAGCCGCGCCATTCCCAGGGCGCCAACGACGCCAAACGGGCACTTCCACACGCACCGATTAAAATGAGGTGAGTTTTTGTTTAGGCTGACCCGCGGACTATCGAGGAGCGGAGCAAGTGCGGAGCGGTATAGTCAAGGGGCAGCATAAGCGAAAAATCGCCCATTTTAACTCGGTGCGTCAGGCCAGGCGAGAGTGGTCGAAGGCCGATACGGCTTTTGTTCGAAACATAAACGGCTCAAGACTTTAGTGGGCTCAGCTGCCAAGTAACGCTGCCGACCATATTCGTCGATCCAAGGGAGCTCGGTACTTGTACCGGGATTGGGAATGGATAATAGATCCATTATCGGCTCAAATGCTTCAGACACCACACGTTCTTTGGTGGATTTGGAGACCTGAGATTCAATCGAGCCACTCTCATGGGACTCCGGCACGGGGGCTTGCACGTCGTCATCATCGTCACGGCCCCACAGATCATCATCGTCATCAAATCGTCTGTCAGCGCCCCCCCCCATCGTTAGAGCCTCGGGCGACGTGCGCTCAAATTCAAGTATGGTTGGCGTCGGCAGTGGCGCATCGTCATTTAATTTGGGTCGATATTCCGACATCAACAGTGTCAAAGATGCGCATAGTCGGTCCCGTTGAATCACCTGACGATCGATTGATTGCACGGTATGCGTTTGTAGCTCACCCGTCTGTTTGCGATAGTCGTCTAGAGCAGATCCAGTTAAGCGCAAAATATGGGACGCAAATGGCCAATCATCCATCTTAGCGGGTGCGCGGTGTTGGGCCTTTGAAAAATAAAGTGCAGTAACCCCCTCACCCTTGGATTGAATCAGCGCATCGATATCCGTGGCAACCTTTTCCAAGTACTCCAACGTGCAGGGATTGCTATTATAGATGGCAATTCCAGAATCAAACCCCAAAACAAATACCGTATCATCGGAGAGGTTTTTGACCTCGATAAGCGACTGGGTGACCCGAATTGACCATTGCACAACATCGGTTATATCGACTTCGAGACTATCAACTTGAACGAGCTCCAAATAGCCGCGCAATCCCGTAAACCAAAACGAAGGCATCATCCCATTATCCGACGCTGCCTTTGGTTCTTCTGGAAATGCCGCTTTCAGTAATGCAAGATATTTTTCGCCCGGCGTTGTCATTGCCCGAATATTCCCGAAAGAATTTCGACTTAAACGCGCGGCGCGTCGGATCGATTCGTAATCCAATCCGCAATTCGGTTAATTACGGATCCCGATGAATTTCCTTGAAGGATACTGATTAAATCAGAATATCGTCGCTGCTGGTCGCGTTGAGCATCCGGGGCCAGTTGTGCAATAACCGCTGCCACAATCGCTTCTGGCTGAATCGCTGATTGCATCAATTCGGGAACAATTTGCCGCCCCGCCACCAAATTCGGCAATCCGCAAAACGGGAGTTTAATGCGTAATATTCGGGTTGCAATCCAATAAGACACGGGGGCCAACGCCCCCAGTACTACCGCGGGAACCCGGTTTAATACCAATTCCAATGTCATCGTCCCCGTCGCACAAACGGCGACATCCACTTGTCTCATTCCCTCTGAATCCAAGGGCCGTACAATCTGAATCGATGACAGCCCCACCCGAATACATTCTTGTTCAATCCATGGTCGGAAATCATCGCGCGCAATTGGCATGACAAATTGGAATCGTGGCGATTGGCGAGCCAACCTTGCGGCGGCATCCACTGTCGCACGAAGCAGGAGCTTGAGCTCTGCGGTTCGAGACCCCGGGAATAACCCAATCCGAATAGGCACCTGTGTACCGTCTCCCAAATGGGGTCCAATCGGACGCTCGGGTTTCGGTGGCATCAAATCAACCAAGGGATTTCCAAAATAAGCCACCGTCGCACCAATTGATCGATACAGGTCATATTCAGCCGGAAAGATTGTCACAATCTGATCCGAATATCGCGCAATTTGCCTTGCCGACCGGCGATCGTTCCATATCCAAAAATTGGGGGTAATAACCGTCACAATCGGAATTTTATGCGCTTTAAGTCGTCTTGCAATTTCAAAGTTATATCTCGGAAAATCGATAATGATCGCTCGATCCACCGGAGATGAGACGATGTGAGCTTCCAAATCATCAAATACCTTAAACAAGGCCCGCGTAGACCGTATTGAACGAAGCCCAACCGCAGCATGATCCGTACAATCGCTCAAAAAGAAGTCCGCAACCGTTTTTAGCTGGGGGCCACCAATCGCAGTCACCGTTACAGACTCTCGATCACGTATTGCCCGTACCAAGGCCGCCCCATATCGATCTCCGGACAATTCCCCAGCAATAATCACCCACCGTTTAGGGCTAGTCATCGTCTCCTACAGCCCCACTATCGGGGGTTCGTTTTAAAATTCCTCTTGGCGAGTCTGTTGTCAAAAACGTCATGAGATGAATCGCCTCAGCCGACTGAAATTGCATCGTCGACAATTCATCAATGGCTTGAGTCGCGTTCAAATTACCTTGGTAATACAAGCGATAAATGGTTCGAATTTCGTTAATGCTATCCCGCGACATGCCGCGTCGACGCAATCCCACCAAATTCAAATTGCGAATAATTGCGGGATTCCCCTCGCATAACATAAACGGAGGAACGTCGCGGGGGAGTCGGGTATAAGCACCAATCATCGCGCCTTCGCCAATCCGAGTAAACTGGTGAATACCCGTCATCCCCCCAATAATCGCCCGATCCGCAATATCACAATGTCCGGCGATATTGACCTGATTCACCACCGTAACAAAATTGCCAATTCGGCAATTGTGGGCAATATGTGAACTCGTCAGAATTAAATTATCGGATCCAATTTCAGTGGTTTCGTTCTTGCCCGTCGCCCGATTAATCGTCACGTATTCCCTGATAATATTTCGGTCACCAATGCCGACCCATGTCCGTTCACCTTTGTATTTGGCGTCTTGAGGATCAGATCCAATGACACATCCAAAATGAATGTGGTTATCGGCCCCAATCCGGGTCCATTTTTCAACCACAGCGTTGGCTTCGATCTTGGTGCGATCCCCAACGATGACATGTTCTCCTATGATGACATTTGGCCCGATCTCCACATCTTTACCCAAGATGGCGCTGGCATGAACCGATGCAGTGGGATGGATTTGAGGGCGGGATGGAATTACAGATAAATTAAACACAAAGACGCCTTCGACCACCAATCGGCCATCTACAAATGCGTTACCTGTCATTTTGACGAAGCGATCGCGGATATTGACCATATCCATTTCGAGACGAAGCTGGTCGCCAGGACGTACGGGTGCTCGGAATTTCACATTGTCCATCGACGCAAATAGTGGCAGACGCCCCCTAAATTCAGAGTCACTCATTAGCCCTACATACCCAGTTTGAGCCAACGCTTCCAATATCAACGTCCCTGGCATAATAGGGTCTTGTTCAAAATGCCCATTAAAAAACGGCTCGTTCGCGGTTACATTTTTGAGCCCAACCACACGGGTCCGGGCATCGTACTGGATAATGCGATCCACTAACAACATCGGATAGCGATGCGGGATAATGCCTTTGATTTCAACGATGTCCATATAGAGTCGTATTGTGAGGGAAATATCCCAGGGTATCAAGTTAGCCAAATCTCTTAGTTTTGGTACACTAAGGATTGTTGCCATTTATTTTAAATTGAGTGCCGTTTAGACGGCCTCATTCAGCGAGGAACCCCATGCAATTTTTTATTGATACTGCCGATATTTCTGCGATCAAAAAGGCCCACGAAATGGGACTAGTTGACGGCGTAACAACCAACCCATCCTTAATCAAAAAATCAGGACGTGACCACGAACAAACGATTCGAGAAATCAGCGCATTAGTACCAGGACCTGTTTCGGTTGAAACATTGAGTGACACAGCCGAGGGAATGATTGCCGAAGCCGACACCTATATTACCTGGGGAAGCAACATTGTTATCAAGGTCGTGATGACCCCCGAGGGCATGAAAGCCGTTCGAGCCCTTTCAGCACGTGGGATCAAAACCAACGTCACCTTAATTTTTTCGCCATTGCAGGCATTAATCGCAGCCAAGTCCGGTGCGACCTATGTGAGTCCATTTGTCGGGCGACTGGATGACATTAGCCACCAAGGGATGGAATTGATTACCCAAATTCGCCAAATTTTCGACAATTATGACCTGCCCACGCAAATTTTGGCGGCGTCAATCCGGAACCCGGTTCACATGCTCGACTCCGCACTTGTCGGTTCGGATGTTGCAACCGTCCCCCCTGAAACATTATTCCAAATCTTTAAACACCCATTAACAGATATTGGAATTCAAAAATTTATGGAAGATGCCAAGGCGTGGGCGTAACTACACTCGCGCCAATTGTTTTATTTGTCTTTAATCGCGCGGATCATACCCGCAAAACACTAGGAAGCTTACGAAATAATACACTTGCGTCTAATTCACACTTAATCATTTATTCGGACGGACCTCGCAGGGAATCGGATATCGAACCGATCTCCGAGGTCCGCAAGGTATTGGACACCTTGGATGGATTTGCCAGTATTACCCGAATTGACCGGGCCGAAAATCCCGGGCTCACCGCCAATATCGTGTCCGGAGTAACCGAGGTGATGGCCCAATATGGGACCGTTATTGCAGTCGAGGATGACTTGATCAGCAGTCCATATTTTTTGGAATACATGAATAACGGATTGCGCACCTACCAGACCCAATCGAACATTTTTTCGATTTCAGGCTACGGGCCACCAATCAATATTCCTCGACACTATACAGACCCCGTCTATTGGGCACCGCGATCGTCTTCTTGGGGCTGGGCCTCGTGGCAAGATCGATGGGCAAAAGTCAATTGGTCAGTCCCAGAATTTAAGGAATTTATAACCGATCCGATTGCAATCTCACGCTACAATCAAGGGGGTAATGACCTCACGGATTTACTGGTTCAACAAATGACCGGAAAATTAGACACATGGGACGTTCAATGGTGTTTTTACCACTATCTAAATGATGCAGGGTGCGTTTATCCGACCCATTCATTGATTCATAATATTGGGACAGACGGTACGGGTACAAATTTCACGCAACATACAACGAAATATTCGATCGCGTCGCTGAATACGGCGCCCCCACGTCCACTGCCCCCCGTCCTGCGACCTCATCCTCAACTCTTAGATCGATTTAAGGCCTTCAACGACATGTCAACGTGGGCATGGTTGAAACGCTTCATTTGGAAACTCGTCAAGCGACTACCGTTTACTACGCAAGCCTCCTAGGCTAAATGCCATCAATTGGCATCTAAACAACGGCCATGTACGCCGAATGGCCCCATTCAATATGACGGGCAGTACCGTTTGACAAACCGCTGTAGCCGCTGCCGCTCCCATCCCTCCAAATCGAGGAATTAAGACAATATTCAGTCCAATATTTGCGATCGCAACCGCTACCAAATTCATCGCGAAAACTTTTGTTAGTTTTTCATTGATATAGAACACACCCGAAGCGGCACCTTGGAAAATGCCGACCAAGCCCAAAACATGAACCACCAATATCGGAGTCGACCCAGAGTATTGGCCCCCTAACAACAGCGGAACCACCCACCACGCCGTGCACAACGTGCCCACAATTAGAAGGTACGCCAATCCGGTCAGTAACGACATTAGCCGTCCAATACGCTCAAGATACAATTGAGGGTTGCCCTTTTTGCACTTAATAATCGAAGGTGTTACAGACGCCGCAATTAAGGCAGGGATAAAACTTGGCATCTCGGACAATCGAGTTGCTGCCGCGTATAAGCCGGCCTCGTGCGGCCCCGAAATCCAATTCAACATGATTTGGTCAATTCTCATATAAACCATTACCGCCGAATTGGCCAAAATGAGTGGGAGCCCGGATTGAAGCACAAGCTTCCCAACCCTCGGGGAAATACGCCATTGAATTCCAGGTCCGTACCGGTGGTATCGCCAGACAAATCCAGCGATTCCGATTGCAAGTTCAACCGTGCTAACCCCAATAAACCAATTGATACCTGCACCGTATAAAATACCGGCAATTTTGATTCCGCTTCCTATTGTTACACCAAGCAATTCGGCCATTACAACCTGCTTGGAATCAAGCTTCGCGTCAAACCAATATCGGACCACATTAAACGGTTGGATTAAGAAACCCGCGCTTAAAACCAAACTTCCGATCAACGGTAATTGAGATTGCCCGATGTACAACCAAAGCGCTAACGCCATGAATGCAATAACTCCGGTGACCAAACGCACCACGATCGCCGTGCCTAGAATATCCTTGGTTCGTGACGGATATCGCACCAAAAATCGACCCAATACCCCATCAAGTCCAAGATATACGACAGTCCCTACTAGCCCAAAAATCGAAAGGACATAATTGATTAACCCATAGTTGGTCGGCCCTAGATATCGTGCTACCCACAACCCAACAACCACACCCAAGCCCATACGGAGAGTCCGATCGGCCATCAGCCATCCCGAGTTCCGTAATGCGGCACTAATTCCTGCCCGACTGGTGTACTGACGGACCTGAGTTTTAAATCGGGTCCACCCTTCAATCATTGAGGCATACCGTGAACAAATACGATCACTGTCGGATCTTCATAGGCGATCGAGTAGCCCCACTTTCCCTCGCGGAGGCCCTCAATGAGCTGCTTGCCCGCTTCATATTTGGGGCGCTCGACAAGACGAGCCAATTTATTTGAATCAAAATAAGGGTCGGATTTATCAATCACCAACGCGACCATCGGCACAAACTGAGGCGCCGGGATCTTCAAATTCTTGAAATACGCTAACTGTGCCTCGGGCTCAAACATTCTCAATTCAATTGGTCCGGCAATGCGATGCACCTGATTTAATGGTATCGGAATTGCAGCAAAATCAATCAACGCTTTTGGCGACGCCAAGATATGATCACTGGCATGCAAATTACGGCGCAGCGTCGCTGCCAGGGGGCCGCGAGATTCTGCCCACCGATTTACATAGGTATCATATTTGGGGCGATGGAGTAACGACGCGAATTCCTGATGGTGCAACCCGATATTAACCGCGATCAAGAGCCCCAACAGCATCACAATACGGTTACCTGCATACCCACGCACCACAGGGACTATCCCCATGACGATCACAACGATACACGCGATATAGTAGTGCGGCGACATGTTATTCAGGGTGAATAAACTGTACCCCAACACACTGGCCCCCGACAGGGCCACCACCCAATACACCGAATGGTCCGCAAAAACGCGATTTCTAAGTTGGATGATCCTAGAGGCCCCCAGTGCCAGGACTGCAAGAATAACCGGCCATGCAAAAAACGCCCGGATCACACCCAATTCAATCCGTTTCATCAGTGGAATCTCTCCGACGATTCCGAAATTAGTTGCGTTGGATTTTAGATTTACTTCAATTAAAAAGCGGATAAACGCGTTTAGTCCTTGAGGGTGAATCAAGAATGGATTCATTGCCAAAAATATAGTCCCGACAAGGGCAGTACCACCGACTATTACCCAGCCCGTCTTTTGGATTGCGCGGCGCCGATCCTCACAGTTCATAATCTTCCAGCCCCCATACAGAATCAAGACCGGAACAAATAGCAAGGCTTGGAATTTGAGCCCCATCGCAACCCCTAACAAGGCGGCCGCCATCCAGTATTTTTTACCCATTTGAAACTGATCTAAAATGAGGGCCAACATCGCCATCGCAACAAAGAAGGTCATGGGGAAGTCGGGATGGAACCAAGTACCGACCATCCAAAGTTCAGGGGCACTGACCAGAAGGGCCGTCCATGCCAACGCAACCGGACGGTCACACAATCGGCGGGCCGCCTGATACACACAGACCACCGCTCCCACCGCGAACGCCGCCGACACCAATCTTGGAATAACAACCAAGCCAACGCCTGCACTTTCCATAAATGGCCAGGTCAATAGTGTATTAATGAAAAAATACAAAAATCCATAAGTAAAAAATGCGTATGAAAACACCCCTTTTAAATCATGGGCCACCAGGGCATTTTTCATCTTAATCATAATGAAGATAAAGCCATCTTCATCCTCTACAGCTGCGGTCAATGTCGGTAGGTCGGTGTAGTGAAAACACACCCAACCCAGTGCAAGTGCAAATAGCCCAAGCCCGAGTACCGAAACGACTTTTTTCATTTCACCTTTAAAAAGGCGTCATAAGTTGACGCAATTCCATCACGCAATGCGATTTTCGGCGCCCATCCCATCGCCCGAATCTTCGTGATATCCAACAATTTTCGTGGTGTCCCATCTGGCTTTGATGGATCGAATCGGAATTGGCCAGAATATCCGACCACATCCGCAATCAACGTGGCCAGGTCACCAATCGTAATGTCATCACCGCACCCGACGTTAACGATCTCCGGGTCATCATACGTTTGCAATAACATGACACAGGCGTCCGCCAAATCATCGACGTGCAAAAATTCACGGCGCGGTGTCCCGGTTCCCCAAATTTCGACCGTCGAGTGCCCGGCCACTTTGGCCTCGTGAATTTTTCGGATTAACGCTGGCAATACATGTGAATTTTGAAGTTCATAATTATCGTTTGGGCCATATAAATTGGTCGGCATCGCTGAAATAAAGCGGGCACCATATTGCTGAGCATAAGCCTGGCACATCACAATTCCGGATATCTTAGCGACTGCGTAGGCTTGGTTCGTCGGTTCTAATGCACCCGTTAATAATACGGATTCCGTCATCGGTTGTGGTGCAAACTTGGGATAAATACAGGAGCTCCCCAAAAACAATAATTTTTGAACCCCCGATTCATACGCGGAATGAATGACGTTCGCTTCCATCATTAGATTTTGATAAATAAATTCGGCGGGGTAGTTCGAATTGGCGTAAATCCCACCCACTTTGGCGGCCGCCAACACGACATGTGTCGGTCGTTGTTCCTTAAAAAATTCACGGACTTTCGCCTGGTCAGTTAAATCCAATTCGGCGTGGGTCCGGGTTAAAATAGTTGAAAATCCCAACGCACTAAGCCGGCGAACAATCGCTGACCCCACCATGCCCCGATGACCCGCAACAAATATCGGTTCTGTCAGATTCATTATCGGGGTTGAAATGTGACGAGGTCGTCATTGACCATTAAATCGATCAATCCATCCAAATCCACTCGTGGGGTCCATCCTAATACGCGTTGGGCCTTGCTCGCGTCGCCGATCAATAGCTCGACTTCGGCTGGTCGATAATACTTGGGATCGACCGCCACAACGACCTTACCCGTCGATGATTCGACATAGCATTCGTTGTCACCGGCGAGGCCATTCGACTGAGCATCGATTCCCAATCGAACCATCGACCGTTCCAAAAATTCGCGAACCGAGTACGTCTTACCAGTCGCCACCACAAAATCTTCCGCAACTGGCTGTTGAAGCATTAACCACATCGCCTCCACATAGTCGCCGGCGAATCCCCAATCCCGTTTGGCTTCTAAATTTCCCAGGTACAACGTCCCGGCCATACCCAATTTGTATTTAACCAGGCCTTCTACAATTTTTTTGGTCACAAAGGTTCGGCCTCGGCGTGGCGATTCGTGATTAAACAAGATCCCGTTACACGCAAACAGGTTATAACTTTCACGATAATTAACCGTCATCCAATACGAATAAACCTTCGCCGCTGCGTACGGGCTTCGCGGATAAAACGGCGTCGTTTCGGTTTGGGGAACTTCCAAGACCTTCCCATAGAGCTCCGACGACGACGCCTGATAAAATTTCGCGTTCGGACAATGATCCAAAATCGCGTCCAAGAGCCTTGCGGTACCTAGCCCGGTCACATCGCCCGTGTATTCGGGGATCTCAAAACTCACACTGACGTGGCTCTGAGCCGCCAGGTTATAAATTTCATCGGGCTGAATTTGGTGCAACAATTTGCTCAGCGAGCCGCCGTCTTGGAGGTCGCCGTAATGAAGGAATAGGGGTAATCCCGATTCGTGAACGTCGTGATAAAGATGGTCGATCCGCCCCGTATTAAACGATGACGATCGTCGGATAATGCCATGGACCTCATAGCCCTTGCTCAACAACAACTCTGCCAAATAAGAGCCATCTTGGCCGGTAATCCCAGTGATCAATGCCTTTTTTTTCATCGTTACCCTCGTTGGAAATCTGGCCCAAGTTATACCTCACCATCAAGTATTCACGCGAGCCTCTAAATCCCCTAGGCTATGGGGCAATGAATTCTGAACTTAAAATTGTGGTGACATCGCTCAGCTTTTCGAAAAATGCCACCTTAATGGCCGAATTGAAGGCGTCATTTTCAAATGTTACGGCCAATGCGGTCGGGCGAAATCTCACTGAATCCGAGTTGATCACAACGCTTCGGGATGCCGATGTCGCTATCGTTGGCACTGAGCCCATATCAGATGCGGTACTCGCCCCATTGCCCAGACTTCAATTGATATCCAAATATGGCGTCGGGTTAGACAATGTGGACATTGAGGCATGCCGACGTCGCGGCATCGCAATCGGCTGGACCGGCGGGGTGAACAAAACCGCCGTCGCCGAAATGGCAGTGGCATTTATGATCAGTCTTTGTCGAAATGTGGCGTCAACCTCCAGCCAACTCAAGTCCGGTGTGTGGAACAAAAATGGCGGGGTTCAATTCGCCGGAAAAACCGTGGGCATTATCGGCGTGGGCCACATCGGAAAAGAATTGATCCGACTTTTAGAACCTTTCCACTGTCGGATCTTGGTCAATGACATTGTTGATATTACTGACTATGCCCGCTCCGTCGGCGCCTCGGTCATGTCCAAGGACGCACTTTTTTCGGCGGCAGACATCATAACGATTCATACCCCGTTAACGGACTTGACCCGAAATCTCATCACCACAACGACTCTCCAAAAAATGAAACCCACCGCCTTTTTGATCAATACCGCCCGTGGTGAAATTGTCCATTTGGCAGACCTCCACGCCGCACTGACCAACGGAACCATTGCCGGTGCGGCATTGGATACGTACGAAATCGAACCACCGGTTCAATTTGACTTACTCCAACATCCCGCGCTCATTTGCACGCCGCATATCGGCGCCAATTCGGTAGAAGCCGTATTGGCCATGGGCCGTAGCGCGATTGCGCATGTCGTCAATTTTGCTCGGCTCGACCGACTGGCATAATACGGTTGAATTAAGATACTCTTTTTGACTTATGATGGTGCATATTTCCAACGACTCTGAGTATTCCGGCGTTTTTGTATCGGATGGATTAGTATCAGACCAAGCCAAATTCCGGTATCAGGCACGACGGAATTGGATCTTGGATCGACTGGATCACCCGCTCTTGCTCGTCGGTCCCGTACACGGACCGTCGGGAACCTATCCATGGGCGCATATTCATCGCACAATTTTTCAGGATCCGTATCTCTTGTATTTGACCGGTATCAACCAACCAGGGGTCGCTCTATGGCTCGATCCCAACACCCGAGACGTCACCCTATTTTTACCCAAAAAAAACCCAAAACTCGAATTTTGGGAAGGAACCCATTTCGGGAGCGGCCCTGCCGATGCAGTTGCCGAAGTCAACCGGATTACTGGCCTCTCTGACGTCGTCAACCGTAATGACATCGCAACCCATATCCGAAACCGCCTCGAAGGCCGTCCGCTGGGACTTTTGTGGAATACAGTTAAATCCCGCCGAAAATCAGATCAAACTTGGCTAGATATTCTGCCCATTTACCGCACATTGAAACGCACGATTCCCTCACTAACCATCCAAAACCATGCCGCGACGATGTGGGCGCAACGGCTCATTATGGACGAGGTGGATATCGCCAATCTCCGGACAGCCAATGACCTGTCGGCTGACGCCTATCTGGGGCTTCTTCGTGGGCTCAGCCACTGTCGGACGGAACAAGACGCAGCGGCATTGTTGGAATATGGCATCAACTCTCGGAGTCACTTTGGCGCGAGCTTCCCATCCATTATCGCGGCAGGTAAAAATGCCGCAGTATTACACTACACACGAAACAACGACCCGTTAGCGCCCAACAACCTATTACTTACCGACTTTGGCGTTCGCTGGCATGCCATGCATGCCGACGTGACCCGAGTGGCCCCCATTTCCGGGCAGTACACGCCCTTACAGCGGCGCTTGATCGACATTACCCTAGAAGGCCAACGCGCGGTGGAATCCGCCGCCAAACCCGGGGTATCAATTAAAGAACTCAATGACACGTGTTGGGACACCATTCGCAACGCGCTGGATCGACAGATCATCGCCAAGGGTGGAATGGTCACCCTCCCCTATAAACAATCCCCCCACAACGTTAGCCATTTTCTTGGGCACCAAGTTCACGACGGGGACCCCAATCGCGAGTACCGGACCCGGCCGTTGGCGGCAGGCAACATTATCTCAAACGAACCCGGCATTTATGGGTCGGTATCAATGACAATCAACGGTCAGCATTATTCTGAAACTTTGGGTATACGGATTGAAGACGATCTCCTGATTACCGAAACCGGATGCACCAATTTAACGGCATGCATTAAGGACCCCGATATGATATCCGCAACGATTCGATCCGGCGCATGACCCCCCCGTTTTTTGATTCGTTTCTAACGTGGGTCCATACCCATCACCCTGAGCTTGGACCTGTAGGCCCTGACATTGGATTGTCAGACGTCATGGTGAGCCCTCATGTGGTGCAGATCCGACGGAAAATCGTGAACCAACTTACCTCGGGTTGCCAGGCCATTTTTGACGCAACACGCACCACCCCCACATCGACACCCTCGGTATTTACCAGTTTTGACTTCTACATCACCCCTGACGGACCACGCGTTATCGAAGTCAATACCAACGCCGCCGGAGCGCTCTTAGTTCAGCTGTTATCGGAGTTTCACGGGGTATCACACTCCGATTATTTCAGCGCCATTCGGGACATGTTCGCATCGATTTCAGCAAGGCCCATTCGTCGGATCGCTATCGTGGACGAAACCCCAGATCTCCAAAAGACCCGATTCGAATTCGCGATGTTTCAGTCCCTCTTTCAGTCATGGGGATGGGACGCCATTATCGTCGATCCCGCCAATCTCCAGTGGACCGGGACCTCGCTTGTCCCACCCGACGGGGTACCGATCGACGTGGTCTACAACCGATTCTGCGATTTTTACCTCGAAACCGACCGCGGATCGGCATTAAAATCGGCCCTTGCTGCGGGCCTACCTGTTACCCCCAATCCAGACGAATATGAGCGGATTGCAGATAAATTAAAACTCGTGAAACTCGCACAACTCCCTAATCCTGAAATCCAATCCCTAATCCCCCCGGTCATCCACGTCAATCAGAGTGATCCCGATGATATTTGGGCCCGTCGCAAGTCACTATTTTTTAAACCGGCTCGGTCATTTGGATCAAAGGCCGCATACAAAGGCGAACGCATCTCTAAAAAAGTATTTGAGTCATTTTGGGAAGGGGATACTATTGCCCAGCCCTATTTTCCCGCAGGCACCATTACACGAGATGGGATCGAGTATAAATACGATATCCGGGTTTACACATTCGAAGGCAAGTTCCAATTGATGGGGGCCCGATTGTTTCAAGGACAATTGACGAACTTTCAAACGCCAGGCGGCGGATTCGCGCCTGTCAAGATTATTGATTGAATTTTTTTTTACGCCCCCCGACAATTAATTAATGTTTCAAACCCAAACCCATCGCCGCGTCTCGGCTTCGGGACCAATTCCCGCAGTTATACGTTCAGACATCGGACCTATCGATGACATCGAATATCGCCTTACCACGCGAGAACTAGATCGCAGCCTGCCCAATGTCGAGATAATAGACCATACTGTGCTTCAATTTCTCGCAGGTTATCGACGATTGATCGAGGTCGGAAAGCCTCCTGGTCCCGGCATCAGCGCTCAAAACGCAGCCTATTTGTATGCCACGATGGACCAATGGGCCCACTTGCAAAACACCGTTAATCTTTATGCCCGGCCCATTAATGAGATCTTTGGCCCCCTGAACTTTTTTCTAGCCCAACTGGAAAATCGATACAATGACATTCGCCGCGAATTTGCAATGTACGCGCGTAGCAATGTCAGGGAAATTATCGAATCTGCGTCCAACGGCCCCGCAGCCCTAATGACCGCCTATTCAAAAAACATCGACAAATTCTTACCCATTGGATTCCGACTCAAATTGGAAGAGTGGGTCGCTGACAAAATCGATGTTGCGACGAATGGTACCGTACGATTGATCTACAAAACAAATTGGGCCGATTCGAACACAAATATACTTTCAGTAAATCCCGATACCGTCCTTTGCGATGCCGCACCGTTAACCGTAGATGAACTAACGCACCAAACCGCCGATATACTCGGACATGGTAGGTTTGGCGATATTTTACGATTTCAAATCGGTACCCATCGACACCCTATCGTTGCAAAAACATTTATTCGTGCGCCTACAAAACTTGCAGAAACCAAATTTTCTTGGGCCCACTATTTTAACGAAATTACAAACCAAATGGCGGTCTGCGACGGGCCCTACATACTTCGAGCCTACGGCGGTGCAATCGTAATCGGGAGCCAACCTAATCCGCTCATCCTGATGGATTCCGCAGGGTTGGGAACCTTCAAGCAAGCCTATAAGGCATTGCGCTTAACAAATGGGGTCTTGGACAAAGACTCTGCAATCCAAATACGTCGCTATTTTCAACGCCAAGCGATTGAGGCCGTGAACTTTGTCCTGTCACGCAACATTTTCCATCGGGATATTACGGGGCGTAATTTTCTAATCCGGCAGGAAGGTAAGCAAATCAATCTAAAATTGACCGATTTCGAATTTTCAGTCACCGCAGACTCGGTTCAATCGAGATCCTATGTTGCCCATCGGGCGGGGTCACTGGGTACTATGGCCCCCGAAGTATATGCAACGGGCAAACCCAGCACCGAATCCGAACTTTTTTCGTTGGGCGCGATGCTGTACACATCGGAAGCAGGCAAGTCGCCATTTGAAAGTTCAACCTCACCGCTTAGCGGCACCACCTACCAGAAACTATCGATCCGCTTTTACGACAGTTTTAATTCCCGTGCCAGAGCGTGCCACCGAGATATTCGGGATGCCGTGATGAAGTCGCTATCACTGAATCCGGCAGAGCGAGGCACCATTAAAGATCTCGAGAAGCGCTTGGATTGGATTTCTCCCATTTTTTTCTATCCCGCTCCTGCCATCAATGAGTTTTTTCTGTTACTTCCCGGCATTCAAAATTCACAAAAAAAATAATCCGAATGGGTGGAATGGCCTAAAAAATATTGAAATGCTACACTGCGAATCATGAAGAAACAGCGCCGCCACAGCAATAAAATATCGATGCATTTTGCCAAACGGGATTTCGTTTGTAAGTGCGGAAAATGTGAAAATGCGCTCAAAATTTCGCTAGGCCTAATTGGCGGGCTGGAAATGCTGCGATTCTTGTCTCGCAATCGCATTAACATTATCCGGGGGTACATGTGCCCGGACGCTGCCGAAAAAATTGGATCGATTAAACGAAATTATTACACCATGGGCATTGCGGCAGATATCACGGTCGACAATGTTGATCCCCGGGAAGTGTTTCGGATTGCCGCCGAAATCCCTGAATTTAGAGGAATCGGTCTTAATCTGGATGCCCAGTTTGTCCATGTCGATACCCGCAAAGCCCAAGACCCTCAATTGTGGGTAGAACAACACCATACGACGATTCCAATTGACGCATCGAACCGTGACATCTACCTCCCTCCCCGCGCACCACTCATCACATCTGACGCACTTCCTGGCGTATCTGAAGACTAGCCGTCGGCTATCTGAACATACGATCTCGAACTACGCTCGCGACATTCACCATTTTTTGTCGTATCTACCGGGCGATTTACAATCTGTTACGATGCCAATCTGCCATGAGTATCTCGTCTCCAATGACCTCACGGCATTAAACGCCAAGAGTGTCGCCCGTCGATTAGCGGCATTGCGTACATTTTGGACCTTTTTGCAGACGCACTATGACTACAGCTCCAATCCTTGGAAAAAGGTCCCCACACCCCGATTGCCCAAATACCTACCGCCAATTGTGAACTCGGATCGCATGGGATCATTATTGGACCAAATTGCAATTGACTCGCCCGATGGCATTCGATTTCGCATGATATGTGAACTCTTGTTTGGATCCGGACTTCGGATCTCCGAACTGATCGGATTGAATATCAAGGACATCGACTTCGAAGCCTGCGAACTCCGTATCATCGGCAAAGGGGATCGGGAACGAATCGGTCTTTTTGGACCAAACATCAAATATTGGTTGGAACGATATCTCCGCGATGCCCGACCGACGTGGGTCACAAATGCAACCCCGGCACTCCTGGTGAATCACCGGGGCACTCGGCTCACTGCACGGAGTGTGCAACGATGGATCCGCGACTGGGCGGAGCGAAACAGCATGAACGGTCACATCACCCCCCATACGTTTCGGCATTCCTACGCCACGGCACTCTTTGAGGGCGGGGTCGATTTACGGGCAATTCAAGAATTACTCGGGCATCAACAATTGGATACCACGCAGATATATACCCACGTGTCGCCGGAAAGACTCAAGGACTTACATCGGAAGTCGCGGTTGGGGCAAGCACGATCATTATGAAATTGAGTTGGATCACCGCCATTGTAATCAGCTTAGCCATCTCAACTGCGACCGCCGCCCTACCCAACCAACTTCCCCTCAAGTGGCAAACCCGAATTGGGATTACCAGTTTTAAAACCACAATCCAGTTTTTGAGTGGCGCGATTTTAGTGGGCTCTAACGGCAATTTACGAGACGGCGTCAACGACAATAGCGACGGAATTTACATGATCGACGGAAAATCTGGAGACTGTGTCCGTCGTATCCACTGGTCCGAAGCCGCCGATTTGGACGTGAACGGGCTAGCCATGTCGCCCCACACCCTCTTTTTTGGGAACCATCAGGGAACCGTATACGGTTATACCCTTTACGGCGAGGGCCCACGGCTGTGGAAACATCCCATGGGCGCTGCCATCAAGGGCGCCGTTGCATTGGAGGACTTCAATTCCGATGGCACCTACGATGTGGTGGTCGGCACCATCGGGGGTGAACTTGCTGCCCTCAATGGTAAAAATGGCGAGGTATTGTGGTCCCAGCAGGTGCCATTCAAACCCAATTTTACGTATCCCAAAGAAAAATCATTTGTGGCCAGCCCAACCTTGGTGGATCTGAACAACGATGGGACTCGAGATGTCATCATTGGATCCCGCAACGGTAGTGTCTATGCCTACGATGGTCGTAACGGGGCGTTACTGTGGGAATTTAGGACACTTACGCCATCGGGGGTCCATGCCTCGGCGTTGGTCATTGGCGATACCATCGTCGTTGCGGAATCCTATTCAAAACTCTCATGGCTGGACTTTCGGGGAAAAGTGAAACGCATCGAAGTCCTGGCGGAAGACCCCGACGTCCAAGGATTTTTTGCAAGTCCGGCGGCATTCCCCGACGGGACATTGGTCATTGGCTCATCGTGGAGTACCGGAAATTGCGGAATATGGATCATTCCATCCTCTAACGAATCCAAACCGATTTTTCATGCAACCGGCAAAGTATCTGCTACGGCCGCCATCGCAGACGGATTGGGAACCGGAAGACCGCAAGCCTGGGTGGTGACCGAGGACGGGGAACTGTGGGTATTGCTGCCAGACGGATCAGTAGCAGCCCGATACGACTTGCCGAGCGGATCCGAAACAACGCCATTGATCGCCGATGTCGACGGGGATGGGACCATGGACTTGATCACCACCGGCGCAGATAAAGTCATGAGGTGTTACCGACTCAAGGGAAAAGGGCCTGTCCCTTGGGGCACTTTTCGGGGCAATCGATACAACACCGGAGTGGTAAACGATGTCTTGGAATCGTACCCCAAGACCCGTAAGGCCCTCACCCATCGGCGCACAAATGCCATTACAAGCCCCAATGAATTTGTACGTGCCGAACCCCACTATCAGACGATCGGCTATGATTCGGAGTCGACGTTAATTTCCCCGGAGGGAATTGGGTATGCCCGGTTGGGAACGACTTGGGGACGATTCAAACGAGCGTTGGGCCCAGACACCGAATATATCGAAGGCCGATTTGGATTGGGGTATCGCGGGATATCGGTTGTCCAGGACAATGAAGAGCAATTTGTCGTATTGTTCCCCGAGTGGAAACGGCGGCCCGAAGACACCGATCCTGTATCGATTTTGCTAACCTATAACCGGAAGTACCATACAAAAGAAGGCATTGGCCCAGGCACCCCGATCTCAGCAGCTCAGAAAATCTATTCAAAACCACAATTAACACTCGATACAAAGACCAAACAAGAAAGCGTGATGTTCAAAAATGAACCGTGGGACAAGATTCGGTTTGGGCTGATTCCGGTGACTGGGGAGTATACGTCGTCCGGTTCGATTAAGAGCGTCAATGCCTACCCGGAAGGGTCTTTCATACACTACATCGAAATCCGCAAATAGGGGGCACCGAGTTAAAATGTGGCGATTGCGGGCCGGATGCTCGGCTTAACTACACCGCTTTGCCTTCGGCACGCTCTTCGGTAGTCTGCGCCTCGCCCCCGACCCACACTCACCTCATTTTAATCGGTGCCGTGGAGGGGAACCGTTTGCGGGGACTGGCTCACTGGGAATTGCGCTTTTTTTGATTTGTTAGTGAAGCCAGCCCCCCTAAATACGGCACTAATGATAGTATTTTCTAGACTCCCGCCTCAGGCACGAACTTAGCTGATTACGAAATCTCTCATACACTGCATGACCCATACCAACGGCTTATACAGACAGTCACAACAATCGAAAATAGGGTCCAATCGACTACGCCCGTCACCCACGGTTCGACCACCGGGCCGGGGTAGTGGGGCAGACGCCGTTCGATGGAGTAATTCGTAAACAACGGGATCCACCGATTTTATGGGCTGGGACTACGCTCTTGTTAGTTATCGCATATCGAGAGATTACGGTTTCATCGATCATTCGCCGGTCGGACCCAAATCCGGGCGTTTTATGATGATATGAGCATCTTGGAACCGGTCAAACATCTCGGATAAGTCGTTAACCTTTCGGCTTAATTGAGTGATCTTTCCGTCTATGATTTTGTCCTTAATCAATCCGTCAGATTCAAGACGCCGAATTTGCTCTTTCAGCAACTCATATTCCGGTTTAGCCACGATGATTTGGCGAAGTGCAATGAAGGTCCGGACAATTTTGATATTAATTTCGATGGCAACATCACTATTTAAAACCGATGACAGCATGGCGACTCCATGCTCGGTAAATACATAAGGGGGGCGCCGCAATCCCATTTTATCTGATTTGGAGGTCACAAATTGTGACCTCCAATGTGCAAACTCTTCAGTAGACATTTGAAACATAAAATCGTCCGGAAATCGATATATATTTCTCTTAACAGCCTGATTTAAGACCTTCGTATTAACCCGATACAACTCCGCCAAATCCCTTCCAACATCACCCAAACACCACGGATTATGTGTATTTTGTGGCTGATTAACTCCAAGTCATTGTTCATTCTTTATACCCTACATCTTGCTTGCCCGACTTGTCGCTTCATCCGAATTCATTGTCATGTTTGTATGTTTTATCACTTTCAATTTATATAAATATTAAAATTATATCAATAATTGTTAATAAATAAATTATAATGTTTTTATTTTAAATCATTTAAAATTGTATGGGGTAATGTTTATAGACTAATACGGTTCATCCCCGCTGGCGCGGGGAACGGCGCATACATGACCTGCATGATCATGTCGCTCACGGTTCATCCCCGCTGGCGCGGGGAACGGAAAACCAGTTTTTTGGGCTCGCCTTTTTTTGACGGTTCATCCCCGCTGGCGCGGGGAACGGACGCCAAACATAAACCCACACACAAATTCAATCGGTTCATCCCCGCTGGCGCGGGGAACGGTAATAGAATCGGTTCCTGTTTTTATTGTGCGTCGGTTCATCCCCGCTGGCGCGGGGAACGGAGTGCCCACCAAGTCCGTCCCATGAATCAGTACGGTTCATCCCCGCTGGCGCGGGGAACGGTTTTAATTTTTAAGGCGGTGATGAACTGATGGAGGTTCATCCCCGCTGGCGCGGGGAACGGTTCGATGTTTTTGTTGGGGGGCCGTACGACAACGGTTCATCCCCGCTGGCGCGGGGAACGGGCGAGAAAAAACCCCCTCTTCGATCGACGCATCGGTTCATCCCCGCTGGCGCGGGGAACGGTCCCGTTTGATCTAAACGTCGATTTGGGAGGACGGTTCATCCCCGCTGGCGCGGGGAACGGTAGCATCCCCGATTGGTCCCACGCATGGGATGCGGTTCATCCCCGCTGGCGCGGGGAACGGTTTGGCGGATGACCCACACGTTATTACGAATTCGGTTCATCCCCGCTGGCGCGGGGAACGGACAAACGGGATCTTCGCGCCTTGTTGAAAAAACGGTTCATCCCCGCTGGCGCGGGGAACGGCACCACTTTGTGCACACAAGCACTCCGTCCGGCGGTTCATCCCCGCTGGCGCGGGGAACGGTTTGATAAATGCCCCTACGCACTGCTGTAGGGCGGTTCATCCCCGCTGGCGCGGGGAACGGCCGGAACTGGGCTGTTTTGGAGGCGACGCCAGCGGTTCATCCCCGCTGGCGCGGGGAACGGGATTCGTCCGGTTTGTGCGAGGTGTTGAAGGACGGTTCATCCCCGCTGGCGCGGGGAACGGTCGGTTTGGCGAATCCGACGTTTATATTTCATCGGTTCATCCCCGCTGGCGCGGGGAACGGGAATATAATACGAATCGACGGCGTGAACATGGCGGTTCATCCCCGCTGGCGCGGGGAACGGGTGTTGTCTTCTCTTGTCTTATCTTGTTTTGTCGGTTCATCCCCGCTGGCGCGGGGAACGGTCGCACAAACCGTACAAATCGCTGTGATCCGTCGGTTCATCCCCGCTGGCGCGGGGAACGGCAATTTGTCCATCCTAGCGTAGCTGTAGTCGACGGTTCATCCCCGCTGGCGCGGGGAACGGTTGTTAGTTTTGTTAGTGTTGTCTTCTCTTGTCGGTTCATCCCCGCTGGCGCGGGGAACGGTCGAACTCTAATTTTAAACCAATCCATCAGTTCGGTTCATCCCCGCTGGCGCGGGGAACGGACAGCCCGCTATTCATCGATTAATATACCTATCGGTTCATCCCCGCTGGCGCGGGGAACGGACGCTCGATCGCGTTGCACTAGTAGACGAACGCGGTTCATCCCCGCTGGCGCGGGGAACGGTAATTCGCCATTCCTGTCAATTTTAGGGCTCACGGTTCATCCCCGCTGGCGCGGGGAACGGAAAACGTCAAGCTAGTGTGGGGCCCGCCTGTGCGGTTCATCCCCGCTGGCGCGGGGAACGGTTGCCCCATCATCGACAGAACTGTCGTTTGATCGGTTCATCCCCGCTGGCGCGGGGAACGGCCCCTGGAATTGATTAAACTTACCTTGGATTACGGTTCATCCCCGCTGGCGCGGGGAACGGACTGGTAACGCGGATATTGTCGATCCCGCACGCGGTTCATCCCCGCTGGCGCGGGGAACGGATATCGCGTTACCGAAAAAACGGGCGCAGTTTCGGTTCATCCCCGCTGGCGCGGGGAACGGTTTTTAGATGATTTCGCGGCAAACGCCCTCAACGGTTCATCCCCGCTGGCGCGGGGAACGGTGAGTTAATTCGATCGTTATATTTTGAGTCTCCGGTTCATCCCCGCTGGCGCGGGGAACGGGACGATTTTAGATCCTGACCGAGTGCCGTCGACGGTTCATCCCCGCTGGCGCGGGGAACGGTTGTTACGCTCCGCAATTTCTTGCGCTTTGGCCGGTTCATCCCCGCTGGCGCGGGGAACGGACTTAATTTCCTACTCAGAAATTAAGCGAAAATCAGAAAATTGCGTTGGTGGACATCTTAGAACCATTCCAGTTCTCCCTCAACCACTTCTTCCAATTCTAAATTTTCGTCCCGTGGATTAAACGATACCAATTTCAGATCATCCCACTCCACCGGCAACCTTCGATTGGGTCCCAAGGTCTGGAATTCGAACCCGGAATCATTATTTGAACCCCATGCCATTACAACATTGCCACCCTCGTGCCCTTCTAACAAATTATTCCAAATCATTTCCCGTACTCGTGCAGACACATTCCCAACATATACCCCCGCCCGCACTTCCAGTAGCCACACCGCCATACGACCACGTAACCTAGGCGGTACATTTTCGGTCACAACCACCAACACCGCCTATTACCCTAACAT
>Ga0214917_10000817_pt1 | contig 40464 bp, 47 predicted proteins | sample LL_1208_BB_MetaG_FD_177983 | JGI IMG/M metagenome (GOLD analysis project Ga0214917, IMG submission 177983) | Freshwater microbial communities from Lake Lanier, Atlanta, Georgia, United States - LL_1208_BB | ecosystem: Environmental > Aquatic > Freshwater > Lake | place: USA: Georgia | collected... | reverse complement strand
CCAGTTTAGGTATAATCAGCCTGAAAAACACCTCCGAGCACGCCAAATATTCGAGTTTGCCCTCCAGACCCCCCCAAAACTGCCCAAATTAGGGTTGACCCCCTTTGCACAAGCAATGGATGAGCAATATATTAAGTTTTCTTGCCCTATTCAGAACTACCGAGAATACTACCGAGAAGGCAAAAAACACCTACATTCATGGAAAAATAGGGCTATACCCCCCTTTTTAAGTGTTAACAACGTGTTAACAAATATTTAACACTTTACCTGATTGTTTTCTGAAATAATATAGTATCTTTACTGAAACAATTACGAAACACTAACATGACAAAACAAACAATAAGGTACGACAAGTACATGTACCTTTTCCCACCCCGACCTATTCAGACCACACATCATACTGAAATAAAAAAGTATGATAATAAATCTTTCATTGCACAGCCAAAGTATAATGGTACATGTTGTAACGTGTTTATCAATGAAAATGAAATAATTGTAATGAACCGCCACAAAGGAAGTATCACATCGAATTATAATGATATTGATTTTCGTGGAATGTATCGTGGCAAAGGTTGGATGGTAATATGCGGAGAGTTTTTGAACAAAAACAAAAAAGGAGAAGATGGAAAGCCGTTCAATCTCAAATTCGTAATATGGGATATATTAGTATACAACGGAGAATATCTTTTAGGTAGCACATTTTTAGAAAGGATGCAGTTGCTTGAAGAGTTATACCCTTGCGTACAAATGAGAGTTGGGGATTCTTTTGAAATGTACAAACACATCTGCACTACACCTCATAAAAATATTTATAAAGCACCTTGCTACGATGAAAAATTTGATACTTTATACAATAGCATAGTTGATACAGATTTGTATGAAGGACTTGTAATAAAAAGAAAAGATGCAAGACTATCTTTTGGACTTACTGAAAAAAATAATAATGACTGGCAAATCAAATGTAGAAAGCCGACTAAAAATTATGATTTCTAATGAACATTAATTTAACCGCAAAAGAGATTCAGCTTATAAAAAAAGCATTAATTAACCGAAAATTAGGTAAAGCTGAAGAAGAAACACGTGCAAATATTTTAGAAAAATTTGTAATAAATCAAAATATAAATAAAAATGATAACAAGCGAAATTAACATCAGCGAAATTGCTCAACATCCTACCATGCGTATGGATGCAGAGTATTGGACAAAAAAGAAAAACCTACAAATTGGTACACGAGTTATTGTTGCACACAATTTAGAAGGAAACATGGATGAACCTTTTATTGGTCTGCATGGAATAATTATACGTTTCAAAAAGAAAGACTGGTATCAGGTAGTTTTAGAAACAGAAACTATCTATGGAAACAAATTTAATTTTCACATTGACGAAATAGAAATTTTATGATACTTGAATCACAGCCACTCATTGAGCTCATAATTAAAGAGCTTAGAATTTTACAAGGTGAAATCACGATTGCAAAATCTTTGTTCAAGGAAAAAGAATATCCAGAACCTAAATCTATTCTGGAATTAGCAGCACAAGCTCATGAACAAGCAAAGGAATTTTACGATTTCATGAAAGTAATGAATTACAACGAAGGCAAGTTTGATGCTTATATTAATGTTTTGAAACAATTAGGTTTTGAATATAATAGAAATGAGACTGAATAAGAACACATACCCAGCGTACATAGACCTTGAAAAAGGAAACTATGCTTTCTTGAAAATTGACCAAATGTTTGGACAAACAATTCTCAAGACAGATGAAATGTTTACCGATTTTTTACAAAGTCTAATCACTACATATAAGCAAGTTGACAAAAGGTATTATTTAACAGAACCTTTCAAGGATGCTATTACTACTGCAACACCTAAAATTCTGGAGGGAAACAAACAATTGAAAGATATACCAACAGATTGCGGAGTAATATTTACAGACAAAGGATTTTCGGTTTACTTATCTAACCCGACTGATAAAAAAGTAAAACTTCTTTGTTTCGGTTTTACGAGAGATGTGCTTACCACTTACGGAGTGATTGATAATGATGATAATTTTTATGGAGTGGCTTGCAGTCTTAAAGATGGAAAGCCGTACAACGATACAATTGGACTGGCTGCATACTTAAATAGCTTTTTGACAACTTTATATTTTATACATAATTGTGAAATAGAGCAACGTGTAATTGCACCTATGCAAAAAGATAGGAATAATGGTCAAAAGCATTTTAATGAAAGCAGTTCAGATATCAGAATTTTAGATTGCAGATGGTTCACAGAATTGATACGTGATACGCCATTCTCAGTGCGTGGACACCTTAGATGGCAAGTACACGGAGAAGGCAGAGCAAAAAGAAAGCTCATCTGGATTGACGAATTTGAAAAAAATGGTTACTCAAGGAAGTCTCAAAAGGCTGAAAATCAATAATTTCAAAAATTTATGAAAAAAAGTTCATGGAATATTTGGAAATATAAAGTACTCAATGTATATTTGTAGTCAATTAAAGCATTTTTAATTAAAATCAAAAACGAAACACAATGGCACATCTCATCAATTTCGATGACAGAAAAGGAACGTATTCATTCGCATCCAATGCTGAAAAAGCATGGCACGGATTGGGTCAAGTTGTAGACAAAGCAATGACAGCTTCAGAAGCTATCGAACTTGCTAATCTTGATTATGAAGTCGGTAAAACGACTATTCATGCAGCTATTGCAGGTGCTCCTGCGACAGACAGCTCACCAGAACATCTCCCAAAAATTGAAGACAAGTTTGCTACGTACAGAGCAGACAACTTTGAACCTCTTGGAATTGTTGGTGCACGTTATGAAATTGTCCAAAACAAAGATGCCTTTGCATTTTTCGATGCCATCATAGATAATGGAGAAGCAATTTTTGAAACTGCTGGTGCTCTGGGAAAGGGTGAGCGTATTTTCGTAACGGCTAAATTGCCTCAAGACTTACTTGTTCATGGAGAAGAGTGCAACAAGTACATCATTTTGACTAATTCACATGATGGAACTTCATCTATCGTTGCAGGATTTACTACCATCCGTGTAGTATGCAACAACACGCTTCAAGCTGCTATGAGAAACCTAACCAACAAAGTGTACATTGAACACAGAATAGGTGCAAAAGAGAGATTGAGTGAAGCATATAAGGTTATGGGAATTGCATCAAAGTACATGACAGAAGTTGACGATATTTTCAATCAAATGGCAAAGACGCAAATATCTGATACTCAGTTACAGAGATACATAACTGATGTCATGACCCCAGAATATAAAGCCTTGAAAAGTGAAGAAGAACAAGAAAAAGTAAGCACACGATTCAAAAATCAAGTAACTTCGATTTACGAGTTTGCTCTTTCACATCCAACCCAACAAACAGAAGCTACACGTGGTACGTTGTGGGGTGCATACAATGCGATTTCTGGTTATTACAACTATATCCAGAAATATAAAAATGACGAGCAAAAGTTTACGAGCCAAATGTTCGGAAACGCTAACAATAGGATTCAAAAAGGTTTTCAAAAAGCCTACGAATTGATTGGATAAGAATTTGTTTGTTTGTTCGTGTTTCAGGGGGTAGGAGTTGTTTACCTGCCCCCATTTTTAAAAACCCACAAAATTTAATATATGAGCGACATAAATGATGTTATTTCTCATTGGACACAAGAAGCAAGTAGAATACTACTAAATAAAAGAATTGTACAAGTAAGATACATGACAGAAGCCGAGCAACAAGCATTTGGCTGGTATCACAAAGCTGTCGTGTTGCAATTAGATGACGGAACTTTAGTTTTCCCTTCAAGAGATGATGAAGGTAATGATGCAGGAGCACTTCATTATTTAAAAGATAATGAACCTGATTACTGCTTACCAGTAATTTAGGGGGGGGGTATTTTTTACCAAACCCTTTATAATACTGACAAAACATACAAAATCTTACAAGGGAGGATTATTTGTCCATAAATATCTATAAGTAACTATTAATATCTATTAGTTAACTACAATTATTAAATTTTTACAAAAATCCCATCATTATTTTTTAAATTAGCGAAATAAAATCTCATAAAATGAAAAAAGAAAAATCAGCGAAAGCTCCAGTTAAAGCTCCAGTTAAAGCAAAAAAACCTAAAACTGAAAAGGCGTACGACATTATAACTGGTAAAATGACTACAATTAAAAAACCAAAGAAGGAAAAACCAAACTTCAGTACTGAAAAGTTTGTAAACCTTGAAGACGGGAAACCACTAAAAAAACCAGTAGCAACTCTTTACGTTGAAGTTATTCGTACAAAAGAAGATACTTGTGAGATTACCATAAAAGGTATGGGCGAAAAGAAAATTATGGTAGATGCTTTGTCTAAAGCCATGATTAAAAGTGATGGATATTTTGAATTATTCATGGAAGCAGCAGCTCTTGCCATGATTGAAAAAGCAGAATCAGCAGCAAAAAATACGAAAACCACTTCTGCATCTACGAAAAAGAAATTTGTTACTAAAAAAGCAAGTACCAAGAAAAAATGAGTTTTGCAATAGGAATCCCAACTCTAAACAGAGGTGTGGATTTGCTACTGCCATCTCTAATCAAATATGCAACCGATGATTTCAAAGATATTGATATTCATGTTGTAGATAATGGTAAGCAAAGCCTAACTTTTGTTTCAGAATTAGCCCCCCGAATACATGTTTATGAGCAGCAGCACAATTTAGGTGTTGCTGGCTCATGGAACATGCTTTGCCAAGAGATTTTCAAATCTCACTCGCACGCATTAATTGTTAATGACGATGTTTATTTAGGATATGGTACATCACGTGTACTCGATGTAATTAATAAATATCCTTATTCACTGGTTCAATCACATATAAGCTGGTCAGTTATTTTAATATCTAAGCACATGTATGATTACATAGGTGCTTTTGATGAAACATTTTATCCTGCTTATTACGAAGATAGCGATTACTTATACCGAATGAAGCTGAAAGGCATCATTCAAGATGTTGATGATTCGCTCAATCCAGAAGTTATACGTATCAGTATGACACAAGAGAAAGACCCAGAGCTTGTGAATGAATCGATGCGTGTTAATAGGGAGCGTTATATAGCTAAATGGGGAAATAGTCCACTATTAGAAACATTCCTAACTCCATACAACAAGTAAAAAAATGAAAAAGAAATTAACACAAAAGGATTTATTTGTCGATGAACAAATTCCTGAAGTACAAAATGCTGAAGTTGCTGAAAATATTCCATCTTCTTTTGATGAGCTAATTAAACGTGAACTTACTAAATATGATGCAGTAGTACCTGCTGTAAATGAGCTGGCAAAAGAATTTATGCCTCTCAAAATACAATCTATTGATGATAAAGATGGGTACAATGAAGTTTCAAAAGCCTTACGTTTTGTTGTTAGCAAGCGTACAGCAGTTGAAGAAAAACGAAAGGAATTAAAAGCAGATAGTTTAGCCTATGGAAGAGCAGTTGATGCACGTGCAAAAGAAATCACATCGATGCTTGAGCCGATTGAATCACACCTTAAAAATGAAAAACTTCGTATTGATACTGAAATCGAAAGATTAAAAGCTGAAGAGGAAGAGAAAAAACAGAAGGGTATTAACGATAGAATAGCAATTTTGATTGGTCTTGGTATGTATCAGACAATCAATGAGTTTGTATGGAAGAGCAGATTGAACCCAGATGATGAGGAAACGTTCTTACGTGTAAACTTAGAATTGTTTAGCGAAGATGATTTTAATGAGTTCGTATCCAATCTCACAGAAAAAGTTTGTAAAGAAAAAGAAACTATTGCCATAAGGGATGCAGAGCAAAAAGCTGAAGCCGAGCGAATCGAAAAGATGAAAAGAGAGCTGGAAGAAGAAAAGGAACGTATGGCAAAAGAAATGCAAGAGATGAAACAGCAAAGAGCAATCGGCAGAAATGAAGCTCTGGCTAATTTAGGTCTTGGCACTGTTTCTTTCAACCCACATTGGGTATTTATGAAAAAAGCGAATGGTGTATCCATAGTAAACATGATACATCAGGATGATGTGTTAAACATGGGTTCAGATGAATGGAAAGCTAAGTTTCAAGAAGTTAAATCTGAATATGAAAGGTTGAAAGCCGAAGAAGAAAAAGCTGAAGCTATAAATGAAGCTATCCTCAAAGATAAATTAATAAAAGAGCAGGAACAAAAAGCTGCTGCTATTATCGTAGGTGCAGAAGTAGCCGAGAAAGAGCGTAGAGATAATATGTCTGACAAAGATTTGTACATAGATTATTTAGAAAGATTAAAAGATGTTCCAGTTCCAGAACTGAAAACAAAAAAATGGCAGAATTACATTTTGACAATTACAAAAGCAATAGACAATTTTAAAAACATGAATTAATAAAATCCACTAAAAATGAAATCAGCAAAATTCCACCCAGAGATTCTCGTAACATCAGATTACAGATTATTCAAAATCCTTCAAGGTAACAGAACCGTAAAACCACCACACGTTGCACGACTGAAACGTAGCTTTCAGGAAAACGGATTTTTGATGTGCCCTATTCTTGTCAATGAAAGACATGAAATTATCGATGGACAAAATCGTTTTCATGCTCTTCAGCAATTGAATTACCCAGTGTACTACATCAAAGTTTATGGTTATGGATTAGAAGAAGTTAAAGTTCTTAATGCCAACCATGAAAAATGGAAAGCACAAGATAATCTTGAAAGTTATATCGTTCAAGGAAAAGAACCTTACGTGATTTATCAAAGATTCCAGCAGGATTTCCCTAAATTTAAACATGCAGCATGTGTAAAAATCCTAAGTGGTATTCGCTCCAATAAGAGCGAGGTTATCGATGGATTCAGGGTACGCACCAAAGATTTTGCAGATGGCAAATTTGAAGTACCAAATATTAAAAAATCATACAATGTGGCTAAAAAGATTTACGAATATGAGCCATTTTTGAAATGTTTTCATGAAAATGCGTTTGTAACAGCTATGCTGGGTTTATTCGAGCACAAACAATTCGAACACGAGCAGATGATTAAAAAGCTAAAAGTACAGCCTAATGCTTTGATTCCTTGTAAGACAGCAGAGCAATACAGAGAACTTTTGGAAGAAATTTACAATTACAAAAGCCGTGAAAAAGTAAACCTGAGATTCTAAATTTCAGGTGTTATTTTTCAAAAAAATATAGCGACACTTTTTTTGTACATAATATATTGATTATGTGCTTGTTATTGTTTTTTTTAACACATCACATGAATCAACATTTTTTCGTATTATATTTGTTGTCCTTCACTATTCAAGAAATTTTAATCATGAATGATTTTTTAACTGTAAAAGAACTATGCGAATGGATAAGGTTATCCCGTTCTAAAGTTTACGCACTTGTAACAGCAAACAAAATACCACATGCGAAGGTGGGCGGTAAAATTTTATTTGATAAAGAAAAAATTAAGATTTGGATTGAGACCCAGTCTAAATAATACCGCCCATATTCGATATGCCAAAGAAGACATCGACATATAATCGGATTCTCAAGGAGTTTACTAAAATAAACAATAAACTCCCTGAAGAAAGAAAATTGTCGATTAAGCAGAGGCGAGCAGTAATTAAAGAGCAACTTTTACCAAAATTCAAAGATGTACCGCAGTACAAGCTGCGTGTAAAAGCAATAAAGTCAGCAATTGTAAAGGCGTATGATAAAATACCGCCTAAAGAAATTTGCGACATCAATTATTTAGACCCATCTGATTTTGGTTTTGTTGAATGGTACTCTTTAGATGAAACGATTGCTGAATTAGTTCCTGATTGTGTATATGTGAAAGTTTCAGCAGGTCAATATGGAGAAACAAACATATTCAACACGAGGAACTATGAATATGGAAGAAGAGGTGTACGTGAAATAGTTGAGAACATTCGACCTGATGCCGATAATAGCTCTGGTCGATTTGTTTTCACTGGATATAAAAAGCTAAGACCAAGAAAGCGTAACGATGGTACTCCAGAGAATTATTATTTAGATTTTGTATTATTTTCAGTTGATTCGAAAGGAAATGAAACTGCTTATGGAGATGCAGAGCAAGTTGAGTTCGAAGTTCCTAAAACACGTGAAAACAGAAAGAAGAGAACCAAAGTTAATAAGATAATAGAATCGAAAATAAAACAGCTCAAATCAAAAAAGGATAGTAGAAGAAGAGCAAAGAAGACGCTGGAAAAAAATATCAAACAATTACAAACTCTTGCGAAAAAGGCAAACAAGCGTCCAACACGTACAAATGAATTTCAGAAGTATAAACAATTTAACAAGACTGCTGAATTGATTGAGAAATATAAGTCTCAAGCTAAGATAACAGATAAACAATACGACAGAGATTTACAGAGAATTTTAAAGAACCTTAGCTAATGTTAAATAAGCCGACAAGATATGCACCGAAGAGCATGGAGGCATACTTGATGAAAAAAATAGAGACCCTAAAGGGAAATGGCTACATAAAAAAGGGTACGTTCACAAACGAAATTGTTTGGGGTAAAAACTCGTATGTATTTTCCGTTCTGGATAAAAAGAAGCAGCAAGCATTCAAGAAAGGTATGTTCCTTTTTGGTATGGTGCGAAAGGATGCGAAAGCCTACCTGAAAAAGAACAAAATAAAACTTCCCAAAAAATACAGCCAGATTGAGTACAATGGTAGCTTTAATCCAGATATGTTTGGAAAGGTTACTGGTACAGACCTGAATCATGCTTATTGGAGAATAGCTCATAATTTAGGAATCCTATCAGACCAGACTTATATGAAAGGATTGGATGATAAATTCAAATCCGTTAGACTGGCAGCATTGAGTACACTTGGTGCAGACAAAAAGTATAGAATAATCCGTAACGGATTGATTACCAATGACTACAAGATTATCGAAGGAGACCTTCTTTTGCAACAGATTTACAAGCAAATCAGGTACACGTGTTACAAATACATGAATCAGGTGAAAAGAATTTTGGGGAAAGACTTCTTGTGTTATAAAACAGATGCCATATACTACATGGATACTAAGGAAAATCGTAAAAAAGTAAGAGACTTTTTCAAGCAAAAGAACCTCTTAATGAAACAATTAGAGTAATTTTATCAAAATAAGAAATAAAATGGACAAGTTCAATATAGAGAAATTAGAAACATACGTGAACAGAAACGGATTCCCCATGATTCGCAGGTGTCAGAATTGTTTGTTCTGGAATCCAGAAAAAAGCACTTCCAAAAAATTAGGGCTGTGCACGTTCAAACCTCTTTATTTTGCCTTCACTTTAGAACCTACCGTATTTCCTATCACAAAAGATTTTTGTTTGTGTGAAAACCACAAATTTGATAATGAGGACAAGCTCGCTCAAATCTGTGAGAAAAAATTGATGAAAGAAGTCATCAAGAAAAAAGACGAAATCCTTTGATTGTTTTCAAGAATAATATATATTTGTGTAGATGTATAACTACCCAGTCGAGAAACACGTTTTACGTTTCTATAAATACAAATTTTTGGGATATGAAGATACCCCAATAACAATAGAAGCGTACACGAAGCTCGAAGCAAGGCGTAGATTATCATATTTTTTAGAAAAATATCCCCAATATCAAGGCATACCAGTCGTAGCAGAAAGTCTGAGCCTGCCAATATTTGGAGAAACTGTGAAAATAATAGATGGTATTGACCATGTCTGGGTTGGAGACCTAACTCCCAGCTTTTGGATGCCATTGAGTGAATTTGAGACATTAGGTTATGAGTAATAGAAAAAAGTTTATCGGTAGAATTGAACTTTATTCCCTGACTAATGAATTTATAACGAGCAGAGCGTACGATTCAAAAAAGGAAAGGAATGAAATTATCAATATGTGGAAACGAAAATATCCTCATCAATCCTTCTATGTCATGATAATACCCCAAATTCCTAAAATTTTGAATTATGATAAAGATTAGTCAGTCAATGATGAAGTCCTATGTGGACTATCTGAATGGAAAAGAATGTGGATTGCTTTTTAAGGGGAAATACATTGATAAAAACGTAGAAACACCTCCGAGTGCTGCCATGAAAGAAGGTATTTACTTCGAGTACCTTGCAACTGGTGCTTTACCCAGAAATGGAATACCACCAGAACCAGAAAGAACGACTAAAGGGCAAATAACAACCGCATACGATAGAATCGCAAAAGCCGCAGAACTATTCAAGGCTATCATAAAGCATTATAATATCAAGTTGCTGAAAGTAGGTTATGTAGTGTCTACTGATGAAATGACTGGAATTATTGACGTGTGGGCTGATTGGGATGGCGAAAAATGTATCATAGACCTAAAATATTCAGGATTGCTTGATGATAAATGGAATGAGCTTGGCTGGGAAACCGAAAGCCTGAACATGAAAGATAGCTTGATGATACAAGGGGTACATTATAAACTTCTGGTAAAGGAAAAGCTGGGTATTGAAGACGTTCCATTCTACTATTTTGTATTTAATAGCAAGGATGAAACAGATATGAAAATAATCAAACAAGTGGTTGACCCTGATAAGTTCTACTTCCATAAACAGAACGTTGAAAAAATGAAAGCTGCTATTGAAAGGGATATGGAAAAAGGATTCATCGCTTATCCAGACTATCGTAAATGTAAAGATTGTCCTTTAAAAGAAACATGCACACACAAATTCTCATATCCTCAAATAACCGAAGTACACTACTAATATGAATATACTAATTGACTGGGCGAAGGTTTATGACATTGCTAAATCAACAGCCACAAAAGAAGAGTTTTTGAAAATTTCTGAAAGTTTTGGAAAGATTGAAGAATCTGCACCGATACAGAAATTCATGGGATACATGGAGCAGTACCAGAAAAAAGTACTTCCATCTCTTTTGCAGAGTTCTCAAGCCAGTATTTCACCTGAAAAATTCGTGAATATTGTCGTGAATCAAGTCAAAAAGGATACCAAGCTATTGGATGCTTTTATGAGCAATCCATCAAGCATGTTTGCTTCGATACTTTTTGGAGCAGAGATTGGCTTAGTGCCGTCTGATGAGATAGGAGAGTTTTTCCTTATTTCCAGAAATATCAAACAAAACGATGGAACGTATAAAAAAACGGTAACCCCACTCGTTGGATACAAAGGTTTAGTGAAAATCATCATGAGAGGTGGGGATTATGAAAAAATTGAGGCTCAAATCGTGTACAAGGGAGATAAGTTCAAGGTTTCTTTAGGTACAAATCCCAAACTGGAGCACACGCCAAAGTATGACGTTGAGCGAACTGCGGATAATATTACACATGCTTACGCAGTCCTTCATTTCAAGAGCGGAGCTACTCAATTTGCGGTTGTTACCAGAGATGAGATAATTGCAGTCAGAGATAAATCTAAGCACCCAAATGAGCTTTATTTTAACGATAAGGGTAATCCAAATCGATGGATGGAGAAAAAATGTGCGTTAATTCAATTAAGCAAGACCTTAGACAAGGATTTTTATGGGTCTAAAGCCATAGAAATGGATGCTACGATAGATGGAGGGGCTGTACTTACTTTAGACCAGAATAACCAAATCAAGCTGATTGAGGGTGCATCTGTAAAACCTGCCAGATTCCGAAATATTTACGGAACTTTGAATCAGTTACCAAATTCCCAGTAGATGCCAGATACACATATACACTTAAATCTTATAAAAGTCGAAGAAAAGGAGGCTTGCGAAACGACAATGTATGGAAATATTGAAACGCTTAGTTCACTGGTATACAGTGCTATGCTTTCTAATCCAAAATTTGCAGAAATTGTTATGAATGCTGCTTATACGTATGCAGGTCGAACTTCCAGAGAAGCTATGCTAAACTAAATAACCAAGATTTTTTCTTACGGCTTGTACTTCTTCTGATGAAATGAGTGCTTGTATATTTTCTGGAAGCTCAATCATTTTATATCTGGTGAGATAATTTTCAACGCTATCATGCTGACGACCTATAAATGATGAACCTATATTGCTACAATAATGAACATCATTCAATATGTCTACATTTTGCATTTCGAAATGTGCACACAGTAAATCTCTGGCTTCTTTATTTTGTATGAAGTCCTCGTATTTGAATTTGAACGGATAGTTTGCTTGGTCAATCCATCTTTTTATAAACAAATCATCAATACGCATTGCACCATGCTTACTTGCTTTATATCTGCTGGCTGCAACGTTTATTATATCTCGTATTAATACAATCTTTTTAGTCTCGTATTGCTCTAATAAAGATTCATTTGTGAATACGTCCTCATAGCTCACAATAAGTAAAACATTTGTTGGAACAGCAGATAATTCTTTGACCTTCCAGTCAAGTACATCTCCTTTTACAGAATGATTATTGTACAAATCATTTATGTAATGTACGTTTTGCTTTCCGTACTTAGCGTCAAAATTGTGTTTTAACCAACCAATAAAAGCATGATGACCACTACGTCTCATGCCGTAGACTTCTAATATGTGCATTTTATTCTTCTTTTTTAAGCATATAAGTACCTACTGCAATAGCAGCTATGCCTAAAAGGAAGAGGTGTCTACAATCTTCTAATTCTGGTTGTACTGATGCTTTTTTTTCTAATGCCTGCTCATGTGGGGGTACTTCAGCTAATCCACCAAGTGTTGCAGTTTTTTGAATTTCTTTGTTTGTCTCTTTGATTTCTTCGATAGATGAGCCGTAGTTGTTGAAAAAGTCAGGCTTGTTTGCATCTATCTCAATCTGTCTGAAGTTATTAAGATTTCCGCCAAATTCATTTGTAATACGATTAGACCAGAACTTGACTTGAACATACGTGTTCGGTAATATCGTTGTACTGAAACTTGAGTTTCCGTTTAATATAAAATTGTCCTGATATTGTGTAAGGTCTAAAGTAATTGCAACGGCATTACCAGAGTATGGGTCTATTGTAGTTGCAATACTTGAGTACGTTTGATTTCCATCTGAATCAAATCTTTGATATTGAATTACCCCTAATAACTGATTTATATTTTCAGAATAAACGTAAAGCTGATTTACTTTATAAACTTGAGAACCCAGTGATTGCTTTACCTGCTGGTACGTTACTGGTGGTACGCCAGAATCCGCCACTTCAACGGTAAGTGCAGGTATAGTATTGTTTATTATTTGTACTGGGAATGTAGCCATTACTTAGCAAGAATAGTTTCACCTTTAACATCACAAACTACTGTTTTACCAGTTTTTTGGTCAATATAACATCTCATGCCAAATTCTTTCATGCACTCTTTGTTGAGCTCAGTAAGTCTTGAAGCTGGTTCTCCATTTTTCAAAGCATCTGTGTATGCTATCAAAACGATTTCAGCATTTTCGGTAGTTGGTGCAGGTGCTAAAGATTTATCCCCTTCAAGTTTTTTTATTGGAGATTCAGACTTTTTATCTTTCGGTCTTAAAAGTGCAAAAAGAAGGAATCCACCTCCAAATATTAATGCACCCTTTACGAGTTGTTTATTATCCATATTATTTTTTTTCTCTGGTTATCATCCATAATGCACCGAAAGCTACAAAAGCAACTGAAATGTATAATCCGTATCTAACGAAAGTGTTTTTTGATTCGGCTTCAAGTGTTTTTCTTTTTGCTTCACGAACTTTTTCATCAAGCTCGTCTAATTCTTGCTGAGTGATTGCTCCCCTTTTTTTCAAAAAAGCATTTAGCACACCTTGTACCTCATTAGAATATTTTGTCAAAGTGTTTGCAACCGTTTGAGTTACATCAGAGCTTGATGCTTTATTAGAAGCATTTTTGATTGCATCGTATGCTCTAACTATTGCATCTTCTATCTGCTTATTTGTAGGTAATGTTATTTGTGGATTTTCTGTCTGCATTACGAAATATTAAATATTGATTTCAAATCTGTACCTGAAGGTGTCAAAAACGTACCAGCATTCGCAATTTCAATTCTAAGACTTCCATCAGTTGTAGCAGATTTTAGAACGTAATCTTTTAAGCTGTAATTACTTTTAATTGGTAAATTTAACCCAGAAGAAGGTACAGCAGGTATCCACAATCCTCTAAAATCTTTAACTACTTTAGTAAGAGTGATTGGCTTATTTACAACCAAGTAATTGAATTTACCAGTATTTTGAGCATCGATTAATTTCCATGCCCAGTCTAAATTTGAAGACTTACCGCAAACACTTGCTAATTGTTTTTTTACTGCTTCAAATTCGCTTGAGCTTCCAATACTTGTCTTGCCAGTTATTGAACTTAAAGCTGCTTCTGTTTTACTTCCAAAATTATCATCTACGACAAGCAAAGTTTTTCCTTGACATGCTAATCCAGTATTCAGTAAAGATTGTAAAGAACCAACAGTAGAATTTTTTGAACCTCTACTCAAAGGATATGTAGACGTAGCAGGAGTTCCGCCTCCACCAATTGGAGGAGTAGGCACTGGTGGTTGTGGTACATCTTCTCCACTTCTTTTACCACGACTAAATTGTTTATAAATCAAAAAGCCACCAACAAGAATTGGAAGGCTATACCAAATTAGTTTTTTGTTGAATTTCATGTTTGTTCGTTTGTTTGTTTATGACTTTTCTGGTTTCTTTTTTCTTTTCTCCATGATATATTTCCAGAAACGATTTGTAAAATACGTTGCAGTAGAACCGATGATACCTAAGATAAGTGCTTGAAACCAAGCATTCCAGTCTGCTGCAATATGTATTTGTCCAAGCCAACCAGTTACGCTGTTTGAAAAAGCCAGTAAAAAACCAACAAGTAAGCTCACGCCATTTCCTGCGTTATATTCATGATTTCCATGTTCCATCTGAACAATATTAAATATTTTCATATCTCATCGTTTTGTACGAAAGACAATACAACACTAAATTATAACAATATATGAAAAAACTATACCTTTTTTTCTTCTTTTTTCAAACCATATTTAATGTACTTATACCATACTCGTTCATGAATAAAGTACAAGAATGGCTTAAATATAATTTCTCCAAAAGAAAATGAAGCACCAATAATCACAGAACCAGTTGATAGCCAGACTATTATGAATCCAATGCCGCTACTTAAAATACGATAACTTATCGTTTTTGCTATATGTCTTTTAGGATGGACGTTGTTCATTTTTCATATTTTCACGGATTTTTGTAGCAGATATTTCACCGATTTCAGCAGGGGGAATCCACTCTACGATATCGTAACCAACCCCTCTACCAAAATCTACCGAGCAAACATCTGGTATTTTCATAACTTTTACCCTTCCAGCTTTAATCAAATCCGTATAAAAATCAGAAATGTTTACATACACTTCTGCGGCTGTATAAGGGTTCTTCTCATCTGGATGTACATCACGTATCATGATAAGGACATTTCCTCCAGAATCTAAAACTTGCTGAAAAAGGGCTTTGTGCCCATCATGAAGGGGTTGCCACCGACCAATAAAAGCCGAAAACTGACCTTCTTTTTTGGTCATAGAACTATTGACGTGTACTTTTTTCTGCCACATATTTACTAATTTTGGTTATACATTCATCAATAGATAAAATCGATGTATCAAGATGCAAATACGAACCTGACGGTTCATCAAATTCACTGGCGAAGTACGTATTCCTTCCTCTATCTCCACTATAAGTCAGGTATATCTCAGCCAAGTTCGTTGCGTTATCACGTAAGTATTGCCTAAGTTCTTCGTAAGGGGTAACGAAACTCAAAACTGGTGTGTACCCCTCTTTTTCAAGGTACAAAGCCATATTAAAGGCTTGTTTAAGGTTTTCTATCCTCCCTTCTTTTGTATAATTTTTATTTTTTGTGATGTCTCTCCATCTATCGCCATCAATTAATACGAATGTTTTGTGCATACTTGTCATTGAGGCATATATTTCTTTCCAAATATCGCTATCGATTCTTGCTTTATAGTACGCTTGTGTAAATTCATTAGCAAGCGTTGTTTTGCCAGAAGCTGGTTGTCCGAATAGTAGTATTATCATGATAGTGTTGCTTTTTTAGTGTCTTTTTTTGTTGAAAAGGATAGTTTTTTTGCTTTGCAGGATACATGATATTTCTCTTTTTCTATTCCGTCAACATCAATGATATCATCAGTTGTATGGCATTTACAATTTATTTCTATTGCATCCACCAAATGCTGTACACCATCCACAATTAGCCTCCATTTATGATGGCTTTTTACTGGGAAATCCGTGTTAAATCTGATTTTTACATCCATTTTATTTGTAGTTAAAGTATTCAAAATACCATTTGTTTCGTTCATATAATTGTTTACAAATATTCTCTCCAAGTAATTCTATTGCTTGGGATTGAACTGGTTTTATTTCAGGTTTTATCTTATGGTCTCCATACCTACCATGAAATTTATCGTCTTCATGTGTTACTTGCTGTACATTTTTATAATCTAAATGATAATATGGCAATTCAAGATATTCATAAACGCCTTTCATCACTATTTCTGGTTTGCTACATAAGTCTTCAAATCTTACAAAACATATTTTTTCGTCAGCTTTACCTCTAAAAACGACCTCTTTTATCTTATTTAAGGTATCTCCTACTGGTTTTGATTTTGGATTCATCCACATGGATACCCTTTCTGCAACTGTTGTACCTGCTGGGTTTTCTGGGTCTAAGGAAACATCCCACTTGTCTGGGTGTTTTCGGTAATTTTTTTCCATAGATGCCACAATATCCCTTAAATCACGTACCAAACAGATGATTTTAGGATTAGGATAGAAAGCATTCAAATAAGGCATGTTAATCGCCCATCCTCTGCATTTATCTATAACGTATGGTTTATTGGTTATACCATGAAAATACCCCTCAAGAGCAAACCTTGAGTACATAAGGAATGCACTTTTCATCTCTTTTTCATCCTGAGCCTTCATCGTTGGGGAATTAGTATATACCCTTCGACTTGCGTTGAGCATGTCAAGTACGGCACTGGTAGGTGTAGCGTAAAAATCTGGGTTATTCCCTAATATATTTTGCATCAATGTGCTGCCAGAACGTGGCATGCTACTATTGAAAAATATTTTCATTTTGTTTCATTTATTTCACTAATTTTACTCTGCGAAATTATAGAATAATTATTTGTGAAATTAAAGAAAATTTTTGATTATGGTAAATGTACCTATTTCTATCGGTGAATTGTTTGACAAAATATCAATTTTGTACATCAAAATTCAGAAGATTCAAGAGCCATCGAAGCTCAAAAACATCAACAAAGAGCTATCTCTGCTTGAAAAAAAAGCTAAGAAAATTAACCCTAAATATTTGGGTGATTTTCACTACAAAAAACTTCAAAAAATCAACACAGTTTTGTGGGATATTGAAGATGGTAAAAGAGCTCATGAAAAATCTAAAAAATTTGGTTCAAAATTTATTTATCTTGCACGTCAAGTGTACATCATGAATGATGAAAGAGCCAGCCTAAAAAGGGCTATCAATAAGAAATACAAATCTGGCATCGTAGAAGAAAAATCTCATAAAAAGTACATTTAATGGACTTGACTTTTATTTGTGTGCAACCTTGTACCCAGTATTATGCTTGGCAAATTGAGGTGATGCTTACCAATTTCAGGGATTGCGGTATAGCAAAGAATTACAATGTGAATTGCTTATTTGCATTTAATAAAAACGAGAGTGATTGGAAGGAAAAAGTTGCTACAATTAAGAAGGTAGAAGAAAAAATGAAGGGTGTTGCTGAATTTTTCTATTATGAAGACACACGCAAATACCCAATAAGTTACATTTCTTCTATTCGTCCTAATGTTTTAAAACAGCATTTCAAGATTTTCCCAAGTCTTTCTCAAAGGGCTATATTTTACCATGACTGCGATATAGTATTCACTAAGTATCCAGACTTTTTGAATGAAGAGTTACTTCAGAATGACATGAATTGGTATGTATCTGATACCAAATCGTACATTTCGTACTCATACATCGTATCAAAAGGGGAAGACGTACTGAATAAAATGTGTGATATTGTCGGAATTAATCCAAATCTTGTAAAAGCCAAAGAAGATGAAGGAGGGGGAGCACAATACTTACTAAAAGGTGTGGATTGGAGATTTTTTGAAAAGATGGAAAATGATTGTGAGGCTTTATTTAAGGATATTACCGAGCTAAATGTTGCTAAAAAGCAAGCAGACCCAAATCATCATGAACTGCAAATATGGTGTGCAGACATGTGGGCTATCCTTTGGAATGGCTGGATGAGGGGATATACCACTAAAATCATACCTGAATTAAATTTTTGTTGGGCAACAGATATGGCAGAGAGATGGCACGAAGCGTACATATTTCATAATGCTGGTGTTACTGCAAGTAGTTCAGATAAATTATTCTTCAAGGGTAATTTTATAGACAAATTACCATTTTTAGAATCTGGAGAATCATACGACAGAAATACTGCATCGTATAAATACTTCAGAATCATAAAATCAATAGGGAATAATAGCTGCTTATATGATTCTGAGCAGTTTGACCCTAATTTTTTAAAGATGGGTATCATAAAAAGGGCACATAATAGATATCTCATCTGCAAATCTTGTGAAAATCTGGTAGTATCTCCTACTGGAAAAGAACTATGTAAGTTGTGTGGATGTCAGACAGAGAAAAAAATTGTATCTGACGACCCTAACGATTGCCCAGAAAAAAAATGGACATCTTAAAAACCATAAATATGCCTTATAGTACTGGTTATCTTAAAGGAGAAGTGAGACAACATTTCATAAAAAATGTAGAAAAGAACGTAAAAATCCTTGATGCAGGAGCAGGATGCGGTACATATTCAAATCTGCTGAAGGCTGACTTCCCAAATATGGATGGGATTGAAATTTTTCAGAATTATGTTGACATGTTTGACCTAAAAAGCAAATATGACAACCTATTTGTGATGAATCTACTCGACTTTGACATCGAACCTTACGATTATATTATATTGGGAGATATCATTGAGCACATGACGTACTTGCAAGCAAGAGAATTTTTAGATAAAATTCAAAACTTAGATAAGCTCTGCTTAGTAGGTGTGCCTTACAATTTTGAACAAGGTGCTGAATTTGGGAATGTCCATGAAACGCACCTTCAACCTGACTTAACAGAAGCATTATTTTTAGAAAGATACCCTAACATGAGGTTACTGATGGGTAATCATGAATATGGATACTTTGTAAATTATGACTTTGAGCAACATTAATATAGTAATCAATAACAGAAATAGACTTACTACCACTAAAAAAATGGTAGAAAAGTTGCTTTCTATTAATCCAAATGAGCAAATTATCATAATTGATAATGGCTCTACGTACCCTCCACTTTTGGAGTGGTACAATAAAATAATTGATACAGTAAATATCAGGTTTCATAAAAACGAAGGACATTTAGCTTTATGGGCTACTGGGCTCTATAAAGAGCTTGGGGAGTACTTCATTTACACAGATGCCGATATAATTCTACCAGATAATTTACCTCTGGATTGGAAACAAATCATGTTTAATATCATGATGAAGTACCCAGAGTACAAAAAAATTGCTTTGGGTCTTAGGATTGATGATTTGCCAGAAAATTATCTGTTTAAAAATCAAGTTAAGCGTAACGAAGGCAGATGGTGGCTTGAAGAAGTTGAATCAAATCTATATAAAGCAGATACGGACACAACATTTGCGTTGATGAAGAATTTTGGAGACAATTGTTACCCTTCTCTAAGGATTTGTCGTGAAGATTTGATATGTAGACATCACGGATGGTATTTATGCTTAGATAATTTAGACGATGAGGAGAAATATTATCTTGACCATTTAGAAGATACAATGACACAGTACAGCAAACAACACAAAAACCCAGAGAATTATACAGATATATGAAAAGTATTTCAGCAGTAATGTGTACTTATGGTCGTTTCTCATGTGTTGAGCGTGCTATGAATTGCTTCTTGCAACAAACATACGGAAATAAAGAATTAATTATTTTTAATACAGATGTTGATAGTCCTTATTTTGATAATAAGTGTGATTTAACCCCTTATGGTATCCTTATAATCAATTGTAATAGGGATTCGATAACTCAAAAGCCTTATACAAATGTTGGTGCTATCCGTAGAGATGCCCTTATGTTCGCAACTGGAGACTATGTTGTTACTTGGGATGACGATGATATCTTTTTACCGCACTTCATGGAGCAGGGGATAGATAAAATGCAGGAAACTGGTCTTCCATTTTTTAAGCCAGAACAATCATTTTTTTATAGTGGGAATAATTTGAGACTGGTAATGAATACACTTGAAGCCTCAGTTATTGGTGATAGGATGAAAGTAAGGGAATATGGATATCTTTTAGAAACTGGAAAGGAAGGACTTGGATGGTACACGAAAGCCAGAGATAATAAGGAGCTAAATGAACATGATAAGCACTACATACCTTCATATTGTTTTAATTGGAATGATGGTCAGGAAATGAATGCACCACATAAGCAATCAGGAGATATTGACAATCCAAATAATTTCGAAAATCATAAAGCTCAATCATTAGATAGAGTGAACGGAAGGATGCTTAAAATATGGAATCAAGACGAAATTGATGAAATGTACAAGCCTTACAAGGAATATTTGAATGCAAATAAAGAAAATTTCAATTCTGAACTTTTTAATAAATATATAAAATGGTAGAAAAATTATTTTTTCAGTCAAGCATGCCTCGTTCGGGTAGCACTATGCTTCAAAATTTGTTAGCACAAAACCCAGATATCCATACTACCCCAACAAGTGGTCTAATTGAGCTAATTTATGCAGCAAGATTAAATTTTTCTGACCAACCTGAATTTGTATCTCAGGATAAAAACGAAATGGAGAAAGCATTTAATGCTTTTTGTAGAGCAGGTATTCATGGATATGCTTCTGCATTAACAGATAGGAAGTATTTTATTGATAAAGGTCGTAGTTGGTTATATTATTCTGATTGGATTGAGAAATTCTTACCATATAAGCCCAAAGTAATATCTATGGTACGTGATTTACGAGATGTTTTTTCTTCTCAAGAAAAGCTATTTAGAAGAGATAAGATTTTAGATAACAAGGTAATTAACTGGTTAGAATTAAGAAATACCACAATTGAAAAGAGATGCGATTTTTTTGCATCCGCACCGCCAATAGGTACATATATGGACAAACTTATTGATAGTATTCGTATACCAGAAAAAACTAAAAATATATTATTTGTTAGATATGAAGATTTATGTTTGAATCCAGAATTTGAAATGCGTAAGATTTATAATTTTTTAGAAATACCATTTTTCAACCACAATTTCGACTTTATACCGCAAGTAACGCACGAAGATGATAATATACATATATCTATGGCTGACCACATTATAAGACCCAAACTTGAAATTAAAAATTCTGACGCTTTACAAATATTAGGAGAAGGTGCATGTAATTGGCTTACCCATAGATATAAATGGTTTTATGACTTTTTTAAATACCCAGTTTAATTATGAGAAATACACTTCCGATTGCACTTGATTTAGGAGCTTGTAATGGTATAGGGGATTTAATTTGCAGTACTCCAACAATAAAAAAACTGCACGATTATTATGAGCAGAAGGTAACAATTCTGTCTCAGATGCCTGAGCTATTTAAAAATAATCCATACGTACAAGAGAGTTTCAAAAATAGTTCTGTTGACCTAAACTATTTTAATGAGAATTATCTAATGCACGATACTTTCTACAATGTTGGTAAGAAAAATCAATTTGGTATAGAGTATAAACACAACATGATTGATATACGCCAGTTTCACGCCATACAACTTGGATTTATGCTGGCAAAAGATGAGATGGAATGTTTTTACAAACCCACTTATCCTAAAAAATATCGTTTTCATAAAAAAAGTGTAGTGATACACCCAGTACAAAATTGGGCTACACGTACTTGGAGTGCTGAAAAGTGGATGCAATTAACCAAAATGCTAAATGATGATGGAGTTTATGTTATATCGATAGGTAAGGATTCTTCTGAAACTGGGTTTTTTAATGTTCAAAAGCCAATTTTCAACTTTGAGATTGAATATGGAATGAATCTGATGAACAAAACCAATATTGCAGATTGTTGGCATATTATAAACGATGCTAAGGCTGTCGTTACAATGGATAGCGGTATTTTACATTTGGCTGGAACAACTGATTCGCACATTGTACATCTTGGCTCACATTTGAAACCAGAATTTCGTGCTCCTTACAGATTTGGTAGACAAGACTACAAATATGATTATGTACGTGGTGGATGTGCCCTTGAATGTGGCTCAAACGCAAAATATGGTATAAAAGAGTGGGGAAATGTTCAAGGTGTTGCCCCCTTAATTAAATGCTTGGAAAATAAACCAACTTTTGAATGCCATCCGTCCGTTGAACAAGTATTTCAAACATTAATGAAAATTGTATGAAAAAAAAGGTGTTGTTTATAACCCCTCACTTATCTACTGGGGGTGCTCCGCAGGTAACCGTTAACAAGGTTAAGCTGATGATGAATGACTTTGAAATCATGGTTGTGGAATATTCTTTTGTTGCATGGCAGTTTGTTGTGCAGCGAAATAGGATTATAGATATGGTTGGAAGTAAGTTTAAATCTTTAGGGGAGAATAAGTTACAAGAGATTCAGGATATTATGGCTGAATTTAATCCTGATGTCATAAGCATGGAAGAGTTTCCTGAAATGTTTATGTCAAATGATATATCTCATTGGTTATATAGAAAAGACCGAACCTATCAAATTATTGAAACAACACACGATAGCAGCTTTAACCCAGCTTCTAAACGTTACATGCCAAATAAATTTGTATTTGTCAGCCCATACAATGCTCTTAAATATAGCCACTTACAAATCCCATACGAAATAATTGAGTACCCAGTTGACCTGAAGGAACAAAACAAGGCTGAATGCCGTAAAAAACTGGGATTAGAACCAGATTATAAGCATGTTGTGATAGTGGGATTATTTACCCCCCGAAAAAATCAGAAATATGCGATGGAGCTTTGTGAAAAAACAAGCGACTATAAAATAAAATACCATTTCTTAGGCAACCAAGCTGGAAATTTCGAAAGTTACTGGAAGCCTCTTATGGAATGGAAGGCAGAGAATCCAAAACTTGATAACTGCATAATCTGGGGAGAGCGTTCTGATACGGATGATTTTATGAATGCGGCTGATTTATTTCTTTTCCCATCAAAAGGAGACAGAGGAAATAAAGAGCTCAATCCAATAGTAATCAAAGAAGCACTTCAATATCCAGATTTGCCAAAATTAATGTACAACTTGGACGTATATCTTAACAGATATAACGGAATTACAAACATGAATTATTTGGCTGGCAACATTGATGAAGATGCTGCTAAGGTAATTGAGCTTACTAAAGCCAAACCAGTGATTAATAGTGAAGAGGTTATCATTTTAGGTACTTATCCCAATCTTAAAAGCAGAGTACAATTAACTAAGGATACCATTTTGAGCCTAAAGGCTTTGGGAAGGAAAATTATGCTTCTTTCACACTATCCAGTTGATGCAGATATTCAGCGTATGGTGGATTTTTACTTGTACGATGCGTACAATCCTTTATGTCATCATTCATATTACACAAGATTTTACCGAACAACAAACGATTATTATGCTGAAGTAAATATTAATGGATTAAAATATAGCAACCAATCACTTACGGTACTAACAAATATGTTTAATGCCGTAAAATTTGCTAAAAATCTTGGATACAAGTCATTTTTTTACACTACGTACGATGTAATTCTGGATGAAAAAGATATTCCAGTTGTAGAGCAAGGATTCAAAGAAGTGCAAGATTCAAATGCTTATCTGGGTAGCTTAAATACCCCTTTTGGTAAGGGTATCCAGACAAATGGAATGTTTTTCAAATCAGATTTTTTCCTTGAAACATTTGACGATGTAAGAAATGCTGATGAATATAATGCAGCATGTCAAGCGGCTAATTGCCATAATTTCCTTGAGGACTATATGGTCAATAAGTTAAAATACAAGCCAGATGTAAAAATAATCCATAACAAAGAGGAAACCCTGATTACAAATAGTGGATTAGGCGTTGCATCTAATTCTGAATACTACTCAATACTTCCTATCGAAAAACATGAAAATACGTACATGTTTTACTTCTTTACGTATAATATTGATAACAGAAAAGTAAGTATTACTATAAAAGAGGATGGTGCTGAGTTCTATAATGGAAGTTTCCAGATATCAAAAACACGTGAATTTAGAAAAGAGTTTGAATATAAAGGCAAGCCTATCGAAGTTCACATGGAGTTCCATGACGATGAAGTAATGTACAAAAATGAAAAATTTGTGATAAATTCACATAACTTAGAAACTTATAAAAATACTGGTGTATTTAAATGGCTTAATAAAAAGCCTAAAATAAAACTGGTACATATACAAACGACCTTAAATGATGAAAGAGAGAGGAAAAGTAGGGAATCATTACGTGAAGTACAAAAGCACGGAATCGAATACATCCTGCACACAAACGAACCCTATAAGGATTTACCACCAAAATTCAACTGCATTCGACCTCAATGCGTCTCCCCAGAGCTCTTTGATGAAGATACTGTACGTCAACTCGGAACGGCTCTCACCCCAGCTCATTACGGATGCTACGAAGCCTTCAAAAACGCAGTAGTAAATGAATTTGATGATTGCGATTTTATAATAGTTTGCGAAGGAGATTGCATACTTGAAGTACCAGCCGAGCAATTCTGTAAGGCTGTATTTGATGCCGCAAAAATTTGCGAGGACAACAATATTGGATTTTTCAGTTTTGGAGATACGCATACTTTAGAGCATGGATGGTTACAATCCCCAGTTGTAAAGGAAATACCTAATCAAGATTTACTATTTATAACAAATCATTTGATTGGTATTCAATGTATCATGTTCCCCAAGTTTACAAAAAGATGGCTGAAGGAGAATTTGAGGCTTCATAAATGGGATGCAGCAGATATTTATTTCAACACAATATTTAAAAAGAGCTCTTATCAAATGGGTATAGTTAAAAAAAGGCTTACTACCCAAGCTGATGGATATTCATTGATTGATAAACAAGAAAAGAAATTTTTATGAGAATTTGTCAAGTAATAAGCAGTAACCTACCTATACTTCCTACTGGTCAGAGAGGCTGGGGTGCAACAGAACTCATTACCGAAGAATATTCTAAAAATTTGAGAAAACTTGGTCATGATGTTGATATTAAGTATCTCAATGAAGTAAAGCCTAATGAATATGATATCGTTCACATTCACGTTGCAAATCTTTGCATAGAGGCTAAGAAAAGGGGAATCGAGTACATCTATTCTACGCATGACCACCATTCCTATTTTTATGGTAAAAATAGCTGGAACTATAAACATCAATTAGAAGCCATGAAAGGCTCTATATTCTCAATTGCTCCAGCAGAGTACGTTGTTGATTTCTTTGATGATACAGATAAGCTATTTTATTTAGCTCATGGTGCAGATACTGAATATTATACTCCCATTCCAAGATATGAAGGTAACATCGAGCACAAACTTTTAATGTGTGCTAATAATGGTGTTGCAGGAGATTATGGAGCTGATAGAAAGGGGTTCAGATTCGGTATAGAAGCAGCAAAAGAACTGGATTTGCCTATAACAATAGTGGGTGCAGACGCAAACACTAAATTTTTTGAAATTCATAAAGAACTACTGGAATACGACAAGCTAACGGTTGTTGATACAAATCCTACTGAAGAAGAGAAGGTAAAGATATTTAAGGAGCATACAATATTTTTACACCCTTCTAATCTTGAATATGGACATCCTAACCTTACACTTTGTGAAGCCGCAAGCATGTGTATGCCGATTGTAGGTACTTATAAAGGCTCAAAACACATTTATGGTATGTGGTCTATACCTTCAATCAGTACAGCAGAAGTAGTACGTGGTTTAAAAAGCACAATAGAAAGGTGGACTTCATTGTGGGATGAAATGATAGCAGTTCGTGAATCATACGACTGGAGTAACGTAGCGAAGAAATTAGAATTTATGTACGATGCAGTAAAAAGATTTGAAAACAATAATTCTGAATTAGTAAGAGAGAAATACCATAATACCTTTAATGTATGATAAGTTATATTTTACACCATGTAAACGGGCTTTATTTTCAGATTACCAACGATGAGGGGAAAGAAAGAGAGTATGATGTATGTGTTATTGATAGGTCTAACAACAAAAGTATCTACGAATGCAAACTGAAAGTAAATATGTACGTCAGATTGCAAAGGAGATATCTTTCGGACTTGTCAGTAATAGTGCGATACGATGGTCGTACCATAAAGCAGATAAATCTTTTAGACGAATTACGTGGTAAGCGTGTCTTTATATCTTTTGAGAGTAAAGCTATTGGGGATACATTAGCATGGATTCCATATTGCCGTGAGTTCGCAAAGCACTATGATTGTAAAGTAATAGTATCCACATTTAAGAATTTCCTTTTTGAAAAATCTTATCCTGATTTGGAATTTGCAGGGCGTGGAGTTACAGTAAGTAATCTTGCTGCGATGTTTGAAATAGGATGGTACTGGGATAAAAATAAAGAACCAATTAACCCAATTTTGATTCCGCTTCAGCAGTCTGCCACTAATATCTTGAACTTACCTTATAAAGAGGTGGTTGCAGATGTTGATTTCGAACCAAAGGAGAGACCTATGGATGAGAAGTATGTATGTCTATCAATGTACTCGACTTCTAATTTAAAACTTTGGGATTACTGGCAGGATGTTATTGATTTTCTGCATTTAAGAGGGTATAGAATAGTAGAAATTTCTAAAGAAGATGAAATGATGGGTGTACGTACCGCAGATTTCAAACATTTAGAAAGATTACAAGATACATCTCTTGAAAATACGATGAATTATATTTATCATTCTGAATTTTTCATGGGATTATCCAGTGGTATGTCATGGTTGTCATGGGCTTTACGCAAAAAGGTGTACATGATTTCCAATTTCACTCATGCAGACCACGAATTTTCGAACAATACCATTAGAATCACTGATGAATCTGTTTGTCATGGTTGCTGGCATGACCCTAAGTTTAAGTTTGACAAATCAAATTGGAACTGGTGTCCGAGACATGAAGATACTCCAAGACATTTTGAGTGTCATAAAAGTATTAAAAGTGAAAGATTGATTGAGGAAATTAAGAAAAACGAAAATTTATGAAAATTCTCGCTATAACCGCAGGTGCACACTCATGTGGTTGTGCATATATAGATACTAATAAGTCTTTTTCTGAAACAATAGTTTTGGAAGAGGAGCGTCTGTGCAGAGTTAAACCTTATATAGACTACGATAATGATTTTGAGAGATTCCCAGTAGAATCTGTGGGTTGTTTAATCAATCGACATGGAGTTGATTTACAAAAAATTGATGTTTTTACTTCTTTTTTGCCATTTGAGTACATAGAGAACATGTTTTTAATGATGGATTTTGATGGTTTTAGATTGGTTAAAGAGAAGTTTGTACGAATTGACCATCACGAAAGCCATGCAGTTCTCTCTTATTATCTTTCTGGTTTTAGAGAAGATTGTTTGGTGTTTTGTGCTGACGCATCAGGAGCAAATGGATTCAGCTCAAAGTCATATTGGGGTCGTAATGGAAGGATTACATGTATAGATGCAATAACAACTCAAAAGAGGTCTCTTGGTCATTATTATGCTTGCCTAACAGAAATGCTTGGATTCAAAAGACTAAAGGATGAAGGTAAAGTTGTAGGGCTATCTGGTCATGGGGCATTTTGGGAAGGCTTGTACTTAGGCTGGAAAGATGTTATTAAAGTAGAGGGCACTCAACTTAATGAAGATATTCATGAGATAGAATGTGGCGGTATTTATTTGGACATGCACAAGAAATTATATGAACACATAGGTTCAAAAAATTATAGACAGAAGTACGGATATCAAGATATGGCGTACACTGGTCAATATCTGTTCGAAGAAATAGTTTGTGAATTAATAACAAATATTAGAAACAAACACTTGCCACACGTGAGAAAATTGGCATTATCGGGTGGGATTTTTGCCAACGTAAAACTCAACAAGAAGATTAATGAGATGGATTGGATTGATGAGATTTTTGTATTACCTCCTATGGGTGATGAAGGTTTAGCTTTTGGATGTGCGATGGCTGTGCTAAAAATGGCAGTACCAGATTTAATTCCTTTTAGGCATGGAAGTATGTCTTTTGGCAACGAATATACATTTTCAGAAATACATAATGCTGGGCAAGGTTTAATTTGTAGAAATTATCATCCTGAAGCAGCAGCCCAACTATTAAAAGATAAAAAAATTATAGGTTTATTTGAAGGTAGAAGTGAGCATGGTGCAAGAGCATTAGGAAACAGAAGTATTATATGTGAGGCTACACATGAGGAAACCTATAATATTTTAAATAATAGGCTTCAAAGAAATGATTTTATGCCATTTGCACCTGCTGTATTACATAATCATGTAGATAGGTACTTTCATGTACCAAAATCAAAGTATACAGCTCGATTTATGACACTCCTTGTAGATACAAAAGAAGAATACAAGAGTTCAATCCCAACAGTTGTACATCCAATAGATAAAACAGCACGTATACAAATACTTCCAGAGACTGGGTTCTTCCAACATTTAGTAGAAAGATATTGTGATATGACTGGTAATGGTCTTGTAGTAAACACCTCTTTTAATGTTCACAATGAGCCTATTGTAGAAACTCCTGAGAATGCCTTCAATCACTTACGAAATGGGATTATTGATGCGTTAGTAACTCCGCATGGAATCTTTACTAAACCTGATTCATAACTGATTCAATAATTCTATCAACATTAAACATATCCCTCTCATCATAATAAGGAAATTCGTTAGGTGCTCCAGTTATATTATATTTTGATAAGAACGAGAACCTTAAATCAGGCTTACCCGTTTCTGGATTAGCAGTAATGTTATCGTGGATATTATATCCAAATACGTTTGGTTTATTAGCTATCCATAAAACAGTAGACTGCTTTTGTAAAGCTGCTGCGGCATGTTGAGCAAAACTGTCTATCAGTACACGCTTCTCACTACGTAATATCATATAAGCAACCGCCTTGAATGAATCACTGAAGTGTGTTGTGTTTTCATAAGAAAATTGGTCTTCTCTTCTCAAGTGAAAAATTTGATATTGCTTATGAAATGTTTCAATAATTGCTTCAGCAACGTATTTCGGCATATCACGTGCCCAGCTATATTTTACTGCTAATGGATTCATTTGAGCAGTTTCTTGTGTGGGAGCTCCTCCATTTGTTTGCAGAATCATGATTGGCTTCTCTATGTTATATTTATTCATAAAGTAAGTCATCTCCCTTTGGTTTATGTTTATTTCAGGTTTTTCCCCTGAATAAACTAATCCATTCATTTTACACCATGTCTCAATAACATGTTCTTTGAATAAAATATGCTCCGTTATATTATATGGCTCATTTGCCATAATTTTCACGTCTTGACCCTCTACGTACTTAGTGTAAAAATAACTCTCCTGACCATGTGAAAATACCATGTTCACATTAGGATTGTTAATAAAAACTTCTGGATATCCCGTAACTACTATCAGATTCGAATCTGGAAAATTATTTTTTACGGCTTTACATACTGCGGTAGCCATAACAGACTTACCTATTCCTCCTTGTATACTAAATATTACGTTCATATTTCTCTAATTTCTCTATAACAAATATACTACATAACTCGATATCCCATAATAGCATCATTTTGGTTTTTTAGTATCTCAGCACCTTTCCATGCGGCTTGTGCATGTTCATCTTTTCGTGTACCCATAACTAAAATATTGTAAGCTCCTTCGCAATTAGATGTGAAATTCACACAAGTATAATCTTCGTTAATAGAAGCATAGCCTCTACCAAAGTGATTTTTTGGAGATATCAAGAATTGAACATTTTTATTCAAAAACTTAAAATAATCTGGTAATTCTATGCTTGCTGTGCAATTATTTGTACAAACTTCATATCTATATAGATTATCCCCTTCTGTTGGACTTTCAACAAACTTATGTTCCAAAGTCATATATCCATTCTTAGCAGGGTCTGGATGGTCAATTTTGAAAGAACCGCTTGTTTTAGAAATATAATAAAACTGCGTATAAAATCCTGAATATACGCTCAAATATCTACCACCTTGCGTAGCAGAACAGTTTGCATAGGATTGTGAATACTGAGTTCCATCATTCCAAAAATACAAACCGCAGCCATTGTAGAATCCACCTCCGTTGTCTGTTGCAGATAAAACATTATAACGACCACCAAGAGTAGAGTTATATCCAGAGTTGAAGGTATTGAAGGCACAAGCGTAATCTCCATTCTGATAATATCCAGTTATTGTTACGTTAAAGTAGGATAAACATGAGCCATTCCAATATCTATTATACCTACCTGCACCAGTACTTGTTCCACATCCGTAGTAAATACAGTTATTTACGCCAAACGTTTGGTTATAGTTACCATAATATGCACCAGTACCCGTATCATAAGTACAAAAGTTAGTACCCGTACCAAATCTTACGGCAGTATAAAAAGTTGTTCCTGAAGAACCTGAAGTTCCTGATACCCCTGAAGCACCATTACCACCGCTTACACCAGAAGAGCCTGACGTTCCTGATACACCAGATGCACCAGAAATACCACTACCACCGCTTACTCCGTTTGAACCAGAAGTACCAGATGAACCAGATGTTCCTGAACCCGTAGAAGTTCCTGATACACCAGAAGAACCAGATGTTCCTGATGAGCCTGATGTTCCTGATACACCAGAACCAGTAGATGTTCCTGATACACCTGAAGAACCTGAAGTACCATTCGAACCCGATGTAGCAGATACGCCAGAACCAGTAGATGTTCCTGATACGCCCGAAGAACCTGAAGTACCATTCGAACCCGATGTCGATGAAAGACCTGACGCACCTGAACCACCAGATGAACCTGATGTACCATTTGTACCAGAAGAGCCTGATGTTGATGAAACACCAGAAACACCAGAAACACCAGAAGAGCCTGAAGTTCCAGATGTACCACTTGAACCTGATGTTCCTGAACCTCCTGATGCTCCACTCGAACCTGATGTTCCACTTGAACCCGATGTCGCTGATGTACCACTTGAACCTGAAGTACCAGAGCCAGTTGATGTACCTGATACACCAGAAGATGCGTTTATACCACTTGAACCTGATGTTGCTGATGTACCTGATGAACCAGAAGTTCCTGATGAGCCAGAAGTTCCAGAAGATGCTGATGAGCCAGAAGTTCCCGTAGTTCCTGAAGTTCCTGATGAGCCAGAAGTTCCTGATAAACCAGAAACACCTGATGAACCATTTGCTCCATTTGCACCAGATGCCCCAGATAGACCTGATGAGCCTGATGTACCAGCTCCACCAGTCGTTCCTGAAGAACCTGATGTCGCAGAAGCACCAGAACCACCAGCAGCACCATTTGCACCCGAAGTACCAGACGAACCTGATGTTCCAGCATTACCATTCGAACCCCCCTGAGCATTAGACCCACTTGTTCCTGATGTTCCGTTTAAACCACTTTGACCATTCGCTCCATTTAAACCAGACTGACCACTTGCACCCGTAGTACCACTTGTTCCTGCCACTCCGTTTGCCCCTGATGCCCCTGAACTACCAGATGTACCATTAGGTTGCGATAATCCAGAACTTCCTGATGAACCATTTGCTCCACTTGTACCAGTAGTACCAGAAGAGCCTGATGTTGCACTTTGCCCAGTTGTACCAGAGCTTCCGTATGTTCCCGTTGAGCCAGATGTACCGCTCAATCCATTTGTTCCAGTTGTACCGCTTACACCAGAAGTACCTGATGAGGCATTTGTTCCCGATGAGCCCGATGTTCCCGAAGTACCCGTAGAACCCGAAGTTCCAGATGTTCCTGCCGTTCCCGTTGAGCCAGATGTACCTGATTGTCCAGAAGTACCTGATGAGCCCGATGTACCATCTCCACCTTTTGTTCCAGAACTACCCCCAGTGCCGTTTGTACCTGATGTACCAGAACTGAATGAAACACCGTTTGAACCTGATGTTCCCGATGTACCTGCTGTTCCAGAACTACCTGATGCAGATGTACCGCTTGTACCAGTAGAAGCAGATGTACCAGAGCTACCTGATATACCTGATGTCCTTGAAGTACCACTTAACCCAGATATTCCTGATGTACCTGCTGTTCCTGAGCTTCCTGCTTGACCAGTTGTGCCGTTTGTACCAGTAGTTCCTGAACTTCCAGATACACCAGAAGTATTACTCAATCCACTTGAACCTGAAGTCGCTGATGTTCCAGAACTACCTGATGTAGCAGCCGAACCAGATGTTGCACTTACTCCATTTGTACCAGACGTACCCGATGTTGCATCTAAACCAGATGTAGCAGAATTGCCTGATGTACCACTTGATGATGTTAATCCAGAATTTCCCGATGTTCCGCTTGTTCCTGAATCTGCACTTGTGCCAGAATTACCTGATGTTCCTGAACTGCCACTTAATGCCGAACTTCCGTGCTGACCAGAGCTTGATGAAGCACCTGATGTTCCTGATGTACCTGAAGTTGCTGATGTTCCGTGTTTACCACTCATATCAATAGTCCATACACTATAAGTATTCGCTGAACCATTGAAATCAATAGGAGTAAACGTTAAAGCACCATTACTTTTATTATATGAAACTACTCTTCCATATATAGATGTATTTGCATCATAAATTAATTGAATGAAATCATTAACTTGTAATGCAAGTCCAGTGTTAACTGTGATATTTAAATTACTATATGGCATATTACATTCCTACAAATTGTGATTCACCTTCTCCAGTATTGTATCTTTCAACACCAGACCATAAATTACATGCGTGCCAATCTTTACGTGTGCCTAAAATTAACGCAATAAATTCACCTTCGGTATCTGTTGTAAATGTTACACATGATTGTGTAGAATCTACTACTCCAAAACCACTACCCAAATTATCTTTTGGTTTTACCCATACTTGCTCATTTTCGTTTAAGAATTTGAAGTAATCTGGTAATTCGATATTTGCGGTACAATTTTTTGTTTTAAATTCATAACGATACAAGTTTTCACCTCTTGTCGGAGATTCTACTGTCGAATGAACTAAAAAGTGTGTGTCTGTTTTTGAAGGGTCTGGGTGATTTATCTTGAAAGATGAATAATATTTACTTACATAATATGCTTGATAAGTATTGTTACTTCCATTATATAAACTCCAACCGCCAGTAAAACGAACATAAGGATATCCCCCCATCGTATTACTAACACCTCCCATAATTCCACTTGCGTGTGGATAATTATATAACTGATTATTGTGTCCACCTGCTATCGCAGAATAGTTTCCTTGATTAATGCAGTTCTGAAGACCCCCACCAATATAATTTCCATTACCCTGCGTTAGAAGTCTATTTTGATAGCCGCCCCCAATAAAAGAATTAATTTGACTGTATGAGCAATTCAAAAAACCACCTAAAATACCAGAATATGTACCACTTGATAAATAATTGTAATAACCTTGCCCAATAAATGATTTGGTACTTGAAGCAATGCTGTTTCCATTTGTACATGGATAAACATTACCATTACCCCAATCATAGTATGGACTTGGATGGGTATATCCAGAGCTACCTGATGTTCCTGAAGAGCCAGATGTTCCTGAAACTCCCGATACTCCTGATGAACCTGATGTTCCATTTGAACCAGTTGAACCAGATGTTCCTGAAGAACCTGATGTTCCTGATGCACCATTTGCTCCATTTGAACCAGATGTTCCATTTGAGCCTGATGTACCTGATGAACCTGAAGAACCAGAAGTACCATTTGAGCCTGAAGTTCCACTTGTTCCACTTGAACCTGATGTACCTGATGAACCAGACGTGCCTGAGCCGCCTGATACGCCATTCGTTCCTGAAGTACCATTTGAACCTGATGTACCCGATGAGCCAGAAGTACCAGAGCCTCCTGATGCACCACCAGCTCCTGATGTTCCTGATGAACCAGATGTTCCTGATACACCTGAACCACCAGATGCCCCATTAGCACCATTAGAACCACTTGTTCCAGAAGTACCTGATGAACCAGATGTACCTCTACCAGCAGGACTTGCACCATTTGAACCAGAAGTTCCTGATGAACCTGATGAGCCTGAACCTCCAGAAGCACCAGATGAACCCGATGAACCAGATACCTGAGAACCTGATGAGCCTGAAGTACCATTTGAGCCTGAAGTTCCAGAAGAACCTGATGTTCCTGAAACCCCTGAAGTACCATTAACGCCCCCATTCGAACCTGACGTTCCAGAGCCACCCGACAAACCTGAACCACCAGATATTCCTGATGTTCCAGAACCGCCTGATGTTCTATTTGTACCTCCTGAAGAACCTGATGTTCCTCCAGTTCCAGAAGAACCTGATGTTCCTGATACGGCACTTGCTCCTGATGTTCCATTAGTTCCAGTAGAACCAGAAGTTCCATTTGTTCCTGCTACACCAGAAGAACCTGATGTTCCAGATGTACCTGATGAGCCTGATGTTGATGATACACCCGATGTTCCAGAAGAACCTGATGTTCCGCTTGAATTAGATACGCCAGATGTTGAAGATGAACCTGAACCTCCAGAAGAACCAGAAGTTGCAGATGTACCATTGCTACCTGATGTAGCAGATGTACCATTACTTCCCGATGTAGCAGAAGAACCTGATGTAGCCGATACTCCTGAAGTTGCCGAAGAACCTGATGTTCCCGATGTACCTGAAGTTCCGTTGCTACCAGAATTTCCTGAAGTGGCATTAACTCCTGCTACTCCTGATGAACCATTTGTTCCCGATGTACCTGATGTAGAACCAGATGTTCCATTGCTACCAGAAAGACCAGAAGAACCTGATGTTCCTGATGTTCCCGTACGACCTGAACTTCCTGATGTACCAGCAGTACCAATTGCACCAGAAGAACCAGATGTTCCACCAGTACCACTTGCTCCATTTGTACCTTTTAATCCATCAAATTGACTTAAACCAGAGCTTCCTGATGTTCCAGAAGTACCAGTAGAACCTGAAGTGCCATTTGTGCCAGCTTGTGCATTCGTACCACTTGTACCTGATGTTCCATCTTTACCAGCCGTTCCAGAGCTGCCTGATGTACCATCCGCACCACTTGAACCATTAGCACCTGAAGTTCCAGAAGAACCCGAAGTTGCATTTACTCCATTATTACCAGAAGTTCCTGATGTTCCTGATGTTCCATTAGTTCCTGATGTTCCAGTAGTTGCAGAAGTTCCTGAAGAACCATTTATTCCTGATGTACCAGCAGACCCATTCGCACCACTGCTCCCATTTGTACCAGATGTTCCACTTGTACCCGTTGTGCCGTTTGTTCCAGAAGAACCAGATGTCGCTGCTGTGCCAGATGACCCACTTGTTCCACTTGTTCCTGCTGTACCTGATGTTCCTGACGATGCTGAATTTCCTGAATTTCCTGATGTAAAACTATTTCCGCTCGTTCCAGAGCTACCACGTGTACCAGACGTTCCACTCGTTCCAGAAGAACCTGATGTAGCAGATGTTCCGCTTGTTCCAGAGCTTCCAGATGAGGCACTTGTACCTTTTGTTCCTGATGTACCCGTAGTTGCAGACGTTCCAGACGTTCCTGCTGTACCAGAACTACGACTTAAACCTGAAGTTCCTGATGTTCCAGCTACCCCAGTAATATTAACGTTCCATGATGAATATGTACCAGCATTCCCAACAAACAATGTTGGAGTGATGGTCATATTACCATTGACTTTATTATATGAAACAACCTCACCAATGATGTAATTATTTGCATCATGGCTTAATTGCACATAATCCCCAGCTTCATAAGACAACTGAGGAGATACAACTAAACTTATGTTAGAATATGTCGGCATTAAGCAGTAAATCTGATATTCATTACTTCTGTGCTTACAACATCAAAACCGAGTTTTTCGGCAATTTTATCGTAAACGATTGAATCATCTGTTCCCCAGTCAGCCATTTCTTGTGCTGTGAAGTTTACACGTGTTACAACAACGATGTCAAACATGGGATTACCATCTGTTCCATCTGGATTTTTTTCATATTTTATTTTTCCAAAACGAACTTGAAAGGTTATCTCATCATTTTGTGTTCCTGACATTGCTCCAACAACCAAGTTGCTGCATTTTGCAATCATCAAATCGCCCTCTACTTCAACTTGTGTGAATGGGCTCGTCTGAAAGACTTTTTTTGCTGGTGGATTTACTCTTGCGACTAACATATTTTTTAGTTTATATTTATTACTTTTCCGTAATTCTCTACTCCGTTAAAATGCCATGTTGCGTCATGGTCTTTTCTTGTGCCTATGATAAGTACATCATATTCACCATCTTGATTGGTAGTAAAATTAACACAAGATTGCGTATTATCCACTACTCCGTATGCTGTTCCGAAATGATTTACTGGTGTAACAAGTACTTGGTCGTTTTTATTCAAAAATTTATAGTATTCAGGAAGAGATAATGTTGCTGAACAATTTTCGGAACAAATTCTGTATCTATATATATTATCCCCTTCTGTTGGCGATTCTACAAATGAGTGCCAAAGTGTTTTGTATTTCTTTTTAGCTGGGTCAGGATGTGGTATTGCAAAACTTCCTCCTTGTTTGGAAAAGTTTTCCATCGTTGTATAATATGATGACCCCGTCAAATATTGCCCCAATGTAGAAGAATAAGAGCTACTTCCATTTGAATTAAATTGACCCCATATCGAAGTAGCATATCCTCCAGTAATATTATTATACTGTCCCACTTTAAATGCAGCTCCTGCATTACAAATATAACCACCAATGCTTGCTAAAACTGATGTGCTCGAATTACAAATAACAGCGTATGATGCGGCAGTTATGGCATTACCGTTACCAGTTCCGCACATAGTGTTATTATTACCAGCAAATATTGATGAAGAATCGTGATTATAGGTGTTTGCACACCCAGCTAATATTGCTCCCCACGCACCGCCATTAATACCATGTCCGTTTTGATTACTATATATAACACAACCAAATCCTGCAAAATATACGTTAGTTGTAGGATTTCCGCTTGAACCAGAGCCACCAGAACCACCACTAACACCTGATGAACCCGTTGAACCTGATGTACCTGAACCGCCACTCGCTCCATTACCTCCGTTTACACCACTTGAACCAGACGTACCAGAGCTACCAGATGTACCAGAAACGCCAGAACCACCAGAACTTCTACCAGCACCAGATGAACCAGATGTACCAGAACCTCCAGACACGCCTGAACCTCCATTTCCTCCATTTGAAGCACCAGCACCGCTTGAACCAGAAGTACCAGATGAACCTGATGTTCCTGAAGCACCAGCCGCTCCACTACTCCTGCCAACACCCGATGAACCTGATGTTCCAGATGAACCTGATGTTCCTGAAGCACCAGCCGCTCCACTGCTACCACTTGTACCGCCAGTACCTGAACTTCCTGAAGTTCCAGATACACCAGAAGCACCAGCCGCTCCGTTAGCACCATTCGAGCCTGATGTACCTGAAGTTGCACCAGTGCTATTTCCTGATACCCCACTTGCACCAGAAGAACCTGATGTACCTGATGTACCAGAAAAGCCTGATGAACCTGATGTACCTGATGTACCAGCACTCACACCAGAACTTCCTGAACTACTACTTACACCCGATGAACCAGTTGTACCTGCCGAACCTGATGTTCCCGATGTACCACCACTTAATCCAGATACACCACTTGAACCTGATGTTCCTGATGTAGCCGAAGAGCCAGATGTACCTGAAGAACCACTTGTACCTGATGTACCACCACTAACTCCACTACCTCCGTTACCTCCGTTTGAACCCGAAGTACCAGCAGTACCTGATGAACCATTTGTTCCTGATGAACCCGTAGCACCTGAAACACCAGATGAACCAGCCGTACCAGACACGCCTGAACCACCAGAAGCACCGCTTGTACCAGTAGTACCAGATGTACCCGTAGATGCCGATGCACCACTTGCTCCACCGCTACCTGATGTACCTCCCGTTCCTGATGTACCAGAACTTCCTGATGTGCCACGTGCACCCGAAGTACCCGTAGAACCAGCCGTACCATTCGTTCCCGTAGAACCATTTGTACCGCTCGAACCAGATGTTCCGTTTGTACCCGTAGAACCAGAAGTTCCACTTAAACCGCTTGAACCAGCGATTCCTGAAGTACCTGATGTACCCGAAGTACCAGTCGTTCCTGAAATATTTGATAACCCTGATGAACCAGCAGTTCCACTACTTGCAGAAGAACCGCTAACGCCAGATGTTCCCGATGATGCTGAACTACCAGATGTACCATTTTGACCAGAAGTTCCGTCTGAACCGCTTGGTTGACTACCTTGACTTAAACCTGAAGAGCCTGATGTATTACTTACACCGCTTGTTCCTGATGTACCGTTTACAGCACTTGTTCCAGAAGAACCGCCCGTTCCATTTGTAGCTGATTGTCCTGAAACACCAGATGAGCCTGATGTAGCTGATGTACCAGATACACCACTTGTATTAGATAAAGCACTTGTTGCAGCAGAACCTGATGTTCCTGAAACACCAGATGTTGCAGAAGAGCCAGAATTAGCCGATGTGCCAGTCGTTCCTGAAGTGCCCGATACACCAGAAGTTGCTGATGAACCGTTTTCTCCATTTGTTCCAACTAAAGCAACGCCAGTACCGTTTGTACCACGAGTGCCTGATGAACCAGATTCACCAGATGAACCTACAACACCACTTGTACCATTTGAGCCAGAAGCTCCAGCAACACCATTTTGACCAGCCGTTCCAGAAATACCAGATGTACCAGCAGTAGCTGATGAACCACTTAATGCCGATGTTCCTGAAACACCAATTGCTCCTGATGTTGCAGAAGTACCAGATGTACCAGCAGTTCCTGAAGAACCTGCCGTTCCTGATGTGCCCGATGTAGTTTGTTGACCCGAAGTACCTGAACTCGCTGATGAGCCATTTGTACCATTTGTACCAGATGAACCTGATGTTGCTGATGTACCTGCCGTTCCAGTTTCTCCAGAACCGCCCGATGTACCCGAAGTACCAGTAGATGTTGATGCACCACTTGAACCAGATGCTCCACTTGTACCTAAAGCACCAGTAAGGTTAACTTTCCAGTTGCTATAACTACCAGCAGCACCTTGAAAATAATATGGGGTAACAACAAGTTGACCATTGATAGGATTGTATGAAACAACCCTACCAATTATGTATGTATCCGCATCACTACTGAGCTGGACAAAATCATATTGTTGATATTCCAGCCCAGTATTTGTTGTTATCGTTATGTTGCTATAAGTTGGCATTCTTTTTTTTCAGAATTTTTAGTACTCATAATCATGTCAGAGGGAAAGTAATTGAAGTACCGCTTGTTCCGAAAAACTGTGCCGCTTCTCCAGATGTTCCAGCCGTTCCCACTGTACCCGATGAACCTGATGTACCAGAAGTTCCAGAGCTTCCACTTGTTGCTGAAGTACCAGAGCTTCCTGAAGTTCCACTTGTGCCAGATGAACCAGAGCTTGCACTTGTTCCAGAACTTCCTGATGTAGCTGATGTACCTGATGAGCCAGAAGTTCCTGCTGTGCCGCTTGTTCCAGAGCTTCCTGATGTTCCTGCTGTTCCAGAAGTTCCTGATGAACCATCTGTTCCTGCTGTACCTGATGAGCCATCTGTTCCCGAAGAACCTGAAGTTCCTGATGTACCTGAACTACCTGCTGTGCCAGAAGTTCCTGATGAACCATTAGTGCCGCTTGTTCCAGAGCTTCCAGATGTACCTGATGTACCAGACGTTCCTGACGTGCCAGAGCTACCATCTGTACCAGAAGTACCTGATGAGCCGTCTGTTCCTGAAGAACCAGAGGTTGCTGAAGTTCCAGAGCTACCTGCTGTGCCAGAAGTTCCTGACGAACCATTAGTGCCGCTTGTTCCAGAGCTTCCAGATGTACCTGATGTACCAGACGTTCCTGACGTGCCAGAGCTACCATCTGTTCCTGCTGTACCTGATGAGCCATCTGTTCCTGAAGAACCTGAAGTGCCAGCCGTTCCAGAGCTACCAGAAGTTCCAGTTGTACCAGATGTACCAGAGCTACCTGATGTAGCAGATGTACCGCTTGAGCCTGAAGTTCCAGAAGTGGCTGATGTACCAGAGCTTCCGTCAGTTCCTGAAGTACCTGATGAGCCGTCTGTTCCGCTTGAGCCAGATGTACCTGATGTGCCAGAGCTACCTGCTGTGCCTGAAGTTCCTGAAGAACCATTAGT
>Ga0214917_10000816_pt1 | contig 40470 bp, 32 predicted proteins | sample LL_1208_BB_MetaG_FD_177983 | JGI IMG/M metagenome (GOLD analysis project Ga0214917, IMG submission 177983) | Freshwater microbial communities from Lake Lanier, Atlanta, Georgia, United States - LL_1208_BB | ecosystem: Environmental > Aquatic > Freshwater > Lake | place: USA: Georgia | collected... | reverse complement strand
CTACACCTCGCCTAGCTACACCTCGCCTAGCTACCAGGGCGTGGGGCAGCCGGGCTCGACCACGAGCGTTCTCGACTCGAACTTCTTCGATTGGAGCAGCCCGACCACGGGCAACTCGCAGTCGAGCCGCATCCGCACCGGTAGCGTCGCCTACGACTTCGGCTCATACGGTTCCGGCTCGAGCAGCTCCGGCTCGACAAGCGCCGGTTCCAGCAGTTCGCTCTACAAGCCCGGAAACTACTACCGGCAAAATGGCGTCGACTTCTACTACGAGGGTACGGATTCTAGCGGCATGCCGATCATCTCGGGCGCCTGGATCGAGCCAAATGGTTCACGTTTTCGGGTGACCGACACCTCGGTCACCCAGACTCACGGCGCTGGCGGCTACCGCTATTACTGAACCCCCACCCGGAATGGTTTCCAGCGGGAGAGCGTCTCGTTGCCACGCGGACGACGAGACGGCACACCCGCCCGGCGGCGGCCCGGATCGCCGCGGACCATACAAATACCAGACTCGGCCTGCTACAGTACCCACCGGTGCGGTCACATTTCGTTTCAAGGGCGGTGTCCAGGCAGGGGGCGATGGAGCCATCATCTGAAGTCGACCGGATCCTCCAGCAACTTCGCGAAGGTGATGCGACCGCCGCCGAGGAGCTCTTCTCCAGGTTTTCCGGACAGCTCTGTCGGGTCGTGCAGTCGAAGCTTGGCTGGCGCTATGGTCGCAAGTTCGATCCGGAAGACGTGGCGCAGTCCGTTTTCAAGAGCTTCCTCGGCATGCAGGCGCGGCAGGATCTGACATTCGCGAACTGGGATGCCCTGTGGGGACTGCTCTCGCTCATCGCAGTCCGCAAGTGCGGGCACCGCATCGACTATTTACGGGCGGCATGTCGCGACATCACGCGGGAGCGTTCGGTGATCCTCGACCGCGATGACGTCGAACGTTCTCGCACCGATCTGGAGGCGATTTCACGGGAGCCATCGCCCTCGCAGGCGGCGATGCTTTCGGAAGCGATCAACGACCTCCTCGCGCAACTCGACGAGCGCGACCGTCAGATCGCCACCATGGCTTTGCAAGGTTACAACACCGCCGAGATCAGTGAACGAGTCGCGCGGAGCACGAGGACGGTGCAGCGAGTGCTCGAGCGCATTCGCAGCCATCTGACGATCACCGCGGACTCCGTGTCCTAGAGGGCGGCGACGCATCGACTTGACGCTGCCCCCAACTTGGTACCAGCCGAGTTGTTAGCCACACAGTGCCGGCAGCTAGGCACGCCCCGCTATCGGCCGCGAGAACTCCGACGGCGTCCGGTTGCCCAGAGCACCATGCCGACGGACGCGATTGTAGTCCTCCCTCCACGCTTCTGTCACTGCTTTGGCTTCGTCGAAATACAAGGACCGATGCTGGTTCAAGCACTCGTCGCGAAGCCTGCCGTTGAACGACACGATCACTGCGTTATCCGTGGGCATTCCCGGTCTGCTGAAGTCGAGGTCGTCTCGTCCCGAAGCATCGCCCAGCACCAGATGAGTAGGCGACGCCCAAGGGCGACCGTCGCCTGTTTCCTCCTGATCTTCTCTCCCTTGTTCAGTTTGTTGTAGTAGGCCGCCGCGTGCGGGTTGTGCTACCGCATGGTCCACGCCACCTCCACCAGTAGTTTTCGCAGGAGTCCAGGACTGTGCTTGGTCACTCGTCCGGATCGGTCATAGCTTCCCGACTGCCGGCGACGGGGAACGAGGTCGACGCATGAGCCAACAGCACGGGCATTGCGGAACCGATGCGGATCGTCGATCCAGGCGACGACCGCCTCGCTCAGTCGCGGGCCCACGCCGGGGAATGTCCGCAATCTCGTTGTTCGAGGCTCCGCCGCAGCAAGGCTGTCAAGCTTCGACTCGACTAGGTCGATCTGGCGGCCAAGAGCCTCAAGCAGCGTCACTTCCGTCTCGAGTTGGCCTTTCCACAGCTCGTCCGGCTCGCAATCCATGGCCGGTCGTGCCAGCGATCGTAGCGATGCGATTCCAACCTCCGTCTAAGCCCGAGCCCCCATTGCGATGCGGTAGCCCTGCATGTCGAGGATCGAGCGAATGCTGTTACGGATCGCTGTCCGACGACTGACCCACTCGTGCCGGTAGTTGATCAGTGATCGCCACTGCCGGACACGAAGCACGGGGATCCACACAGTAGGCAGCTGGTTTAACACCGGGAGCCTGACCAGCTTCTGGGCATCGTCACGGTCGGTCTTCCGTTTGACCCGCTTCCAACGCCAGCCCTCGGTGTTGGGGTTGGCGACTTGCACCTCGATACCCAGGCTGACTGCGATGTCGTGCACCCATCCCGTAACGGTGCCAACTTCCACCACCAGCCGGTCCGGAGCCCATTCGACGGGAAGGTCGTGCACAGCCTGCGGCCCCGTCTCGATCGTGCGATACGACACATCGTCATCGTTGCGATACAAGCATGCCACGCCCTTGAACTTGCCGAGATCGATTGCCACGAGATTCATTGCCGGGTCTCCTTTGTGAGGCACCGAGCGCCGTGGCATGGCAACGCACCAGACCGTCACGCATCGGTATACCCGGCTTGCATAGTTTTCCCATTGTCGACTCGATTCGTCTGCGGCCTGCCTCGCTCAGCGGTCACCTGCTCCAAGACCCGCACGACGTCATCTCCGGTCAGTCGCTGGCCGACCTCGATGGCCAGGCCTCGTGGGTATGGTTGTCGACTAACGTCAGCAGCCGGAACCACTGCCCGCCCACCAGCTGATCAGCCATGGACTCTCTGCGCCAGCTCTCATCGGCCTGCCCGGTCGGAGGTCGCACCTCGCGAACCTGGACACCCTTTCGCCGACGAGGCTTTCGTGAGTTCGTGCGGCATAAGCGGGACGCGTCGGCGTCTTCCGTGGAGGCGACGACGCGACGCCGCGCTTACACGAGCCTTGGACTTTCGCAGTGTTGCCGCGTCATGGGACATGGCACGTTCACGATGGTGATTATCGTTCTTGTCGTGAGGGCTTGGTCCATCATCGGCGCAATGCTCAGTGACAGAACGACACATATTCCGAGGCTTGTGAAACGTCCGGCGACGTGGTCTGCTGTCACTATGCTTCGACCGCAGGTGGCAACCCGTCATCCCGACACCGCAGAGCGCCTGCGAGTGACCGCCGCCGGTACGGCGACGCGGGCGGCGCGCATACCGGGGCCCGCACTGATCGCTTGGCTGGTCGCGATCAACTGCTGCGCAGCCGCGGCGGCCGAGCCGCGGCGGTCGGTCGAGGAACTGGCCCGCGACCTCCGCAAGTCGGTCGTCACGATCCGCTACAGCGGCCGCGGCGACGGCGACAAGGGGCTCGGCACCGGCTTCGTCGTGGCGGCCGACGGCCTCGTGGCCACCAACCTGCACGTCATCGGCGAGGCCCGGCCGATCACCGTCGAACTCGACGGCGGCAAAAAGCACGACGTCGTCGCCGTGCACTCCTCCGATCGGGCCTCCGACCTCGCCATCGTCCGCATCGAGGCCCGCGACCTCGTGCCACTCGCGCTGGGCGACCCGGCCACGCTCGCCGACGGCAGCGAGGTGGTCGCGATCGGCAATCCGCACGGCCTCGAGAAGAGCGTCGTGGCCGGGCGGGTGTCGGGCCGCCGCGACGTCGACGGCCTCGACATGATCCAGCTGGCGATCCCGATCGAGCCGGGCAACAGCGGCGGACCGCTCGTCGACCTCGCGGGCCGCGTGCAGGGCGTGATGACGATGAAGTCGCTCGTCACGCCGAACCTCGGCTTCGCCGTGGCCGCCGACCGTCTGCGGCTGCTCCTCGACAAGCCCAACCCCGTCACGATGGACCGCTGGCTCACGATCGGCGCGATCGACGCGAAGGAGTGGACGCTCGTCGGCGGCGGCCGCTGGCGGCAGCGGGCCGGCAGGATCTCCGTGAGCGGCGCGGGCAAGGGCTTCGGCGGCCGCTCGCTCTGCCTCTCCGTCGAGGAGCCGCCCGCGGCCGCCTACGAGGTGGCGGTGCGGGTGAAGCTCGACGACGAGGCCGGCGCCGCGGGACTCGCCTTCGCTGCCGACGGCGGCGACCGGCACTACGGCTTCTATCCCAGCGGCGGCAGGCTGCGTTTCACCCGCTTCAACGGGGCCGACGTCTTCTCCTGGACGGTGCTCGGCGAGAAGGACCTGCCGGAGTATCGCCCGGGCGAGTGGAACCACCTGCGGGTCCGCCGCGAACCGGGAAGGATCCTCTGCTACGTCAACGACGCCCTCGCCTTCGATTCGGCCGACGACGGGCTCGAGGGGGGCCGCGTGGGACTCGTGAAGTTCCGCGAGACTCAGGCCGAGTTCCGCGGATTCACCCAGGGCGTCGACCTGCCGCGGGCCATGCCGGCAGACGACCTCGTCGAGCGCGTCGCCGCCATCGCCCGCGATCTGCCCGCTTCGGGCGTGGCGACCGCCGAGATCGTGGGTCGGCTCCTGCCGGAAGGACAGGCAGCGAGCCTCGCGCTCGAGGCCCGTGCGGTGGCGCTCGAACGTGAGGCGGCGCGTGTCCGCGGGCTGGCCGCCGCCGTCGACGACCGACGGGCGCTCGACGCCTTCGAGAAGGCCGTCGCCGGCGACGAGGCGGACATCGACCTCTTCCGCGCCGCCCTGCACGTCTCCAAGCTCGACAACCCCGACCTCGACGTCGACGCATCCCGCAAGGAGCTCGACCGGCTCGCCGCCGACGTCGCCGCACGCCTGCCTGCCGACGCCGACGAGACCGCGAAGCTCGCGATGCTCAACCGCGTGCTCTTCGACGAACTCGGCTTCCACGGCAGCCGCGGCGACTACTACAACCGCTCCAACAGCTACGTCAACGAGGTGCTCGATGACCGCGAGGGGATCCCGATCAGCCTCGCCGTCGTCTACATGGAGCTGGCGCGTCAGCTGGGCCTCGCGGTGCGGGGCGTGGGGTTTCCCGGGCACTTCCTCGTACGGCACGATCCGGCCGGGGCGGAGCCGCACTACCTCGATGTCTTCGACCGCGCGAAGCCGCTCTCCCGCGACGATCTCGCGCAGCTCGCCCGGCGTAGCTCCGACCGGCCGCTCACCGACGCACACCTGGCCGTGGTGGGCCCGCGGGCGATCCTCACGCGGATGCTCCGCAACCTGGAGAACCTGGCCGAACGCGACCGCGATCCCGACGACATGCTCCGCTATCTCGACGCGATCCTCGTCGTCGAGCCCGATTCGGTCCGCGACCGCGTCATGCGGATGGCGACGGCCCACCGGGTCGGCCGCCGCGAGACGGCCCTGAACGACGCCCGCTGGATCCTGGACCATCAGCCCGAGGACATCGACCTCGACCAGGTCCGCCGGCTCGTGGACATGCTCGAGCACGGCGACCGGTAGCAGGCCCCCTCGCGGGGCATCGTCGTGCCCGCCGGCTCGACCCCGACGACGTCTTCCGCCGCAACGCCAACGCCAGCCCCGCTCGAGGCTCGGTCACGAGCGGCGCATGCATGCCGAACGAGGGGAGGGGTTGCCCATGCCCCGGGAGCCGGCGTAGATGACCAGCGAAGCCAGGATGGCGAAGCGCAGTCATCTCCGAGTGAGCGCAGGCCCTGGAGGGCCGGAGCGAACGTCCGGCGACGGGGCGTGGGCAGCCCCGGCGCATGGCAGTTGACAGTGCCTCGCGAAGCGTCTCGTCACTTCACTTGCCAACCCGATACAGCGCCGACTCCGTGCGGATGAGAAACGCCCCGGCGTCGACCGCGTAGGAGGCGAACGTCCGCTCCCCGCCGCCGATCTGGTTGCGGGCCACCTCCTCGAACGTCTTGCCCGCCTTCACGACGACCGCCTCGCCCGACTCGCTCTGGAAGTAGACCAAGCCGCCGGCGTGCGTCGGCGATGCCGAGTAGTTGCCCCCGAGCCGCTGCCGCCAGTGCTCGGCACCGCTGCGGGCGTCGACGCAGGTGGCGATGCCGTTGTCGGAGACGCAGTAGACCTCGTCCCCGACGCAGAGCAAGGACGGCGTGTTGGGCGCAGACTTCTCCATCTTCCAGCGGACATGCGTGTCGGTGACGTTGCCGCCGCCGCCGGGATCGATCGCATGGACGACCGGCTTGTCGTACCCCGATCCGAGGAAGAGCAGGCCCGCACCGTAGACGGGCCGGGGCACCACCGAGTAGCCGCCCGGATAGTCGACCCGCCAGATCGTCTCGCCGGTCCGCGGGTCGTGGGCGAAGACGGCGTCGCTGCCGGGGCAGACGACCTGCCGGCGGCCGTCGACGGTGATGACGGCCGGCGTCGCGAACGAGAAGCCCTTCTTCGGCGTCGTCTCCCGGTCCTTCTTCCAGCGGATGTCGCCGCTGGCTCGGTCGAGCCCCACGACGTACTGCACGTCACTGCCGTCGCAGCAGATGACGAGCGTGTCGTCGGCCAGCGCCGGCGACCCGCCGGTGCCGTGCGTCGGCTCGTACTCCAGCCGCCGCTGCCACACGAGGTCGCCGTCGAGCGTCGTGCAGGCCGTGCCGTGCGGGCCGAAGTGCACGTACAGTCGCTCGCCGGCGACGAGCGGCGTCGGGCTCGCGTGGCTGTTCTTCTTGTGCATCCGGACGCTGCCCGCCGTCGTGAAGAGCTGCTTGCTCCACCGCGTCGCGCCGGTGGCGGCGTCGAGGCAGACCAGCCGCAGCGACCACCCCTCGCCCGACTCGGTCGCGGTGGTGAGGTAGACGCGGCCCCGCGTCACCACCGGCGACGACCAGCCGAGCCCCTCGACGGGCGTCTTCCAGACGACGTTCTCCGTCTCGCTCCAGCGGACCGGCAGGCCGTCCGGCGCATGTCCGGCGCCCTCGGGCCCGCGGAACTCGTGCCACTCGCCGGCCGCCGCCACTGCCGCGGCCAGCAGCGCGCCCGCCACGGCCATGCACCGCACGATCACCGGACCGCGCAGCTCCCGTGGTGCCGTTCCTCGCAGACGATTCGTCGCCGTCATGAGCATGTCTCCTTACCGTCGGACTCCGTGCCACGCTTTCCGCGTCACCCGCCGGCCGCTGGAAACAGTGTACGCACGGCCGGCTTCGTCACCTTCCCCAGCGCGTTGCGCGGCAACTTCTCCATGACCAGCCACCGCCGTGGCACCTTGTAGGGCGACATTCGCCCCTTCGCCCACGCGGCCAGCGCCGCGGCGTCGAGTGCCACCGTCGCCCGCGGCACCACCGCCGCAGCCACCACCTCGCCCCAGGTCTCGTCGGGCACGCCAACCACGGCGCACTCCGCCACGTCGGGATGGTCGAGCAGCGCCGCCTCGATCTCCAGGGCGCTGAGCTTGTAGCCGCCGCTCTTGATGATGTCGACGCTCGAGCGGCCGAGGATGCGGTAGGACCCCCACTCCACCACGGCCACGTCGCCGGTGCGAAACCAGCCGTCGACGAACGACCTCGCCGTGACGTCGGGGGCGTTCCAGTATTCGCGAAACACGGCCGGACCGCGGACCTGGATCTCGCCGGGCGCTCCCTCGTCGCCGATCACGCCCCCCTGCTCCGCGACCAGTCGCACCTCGACTCCGGGCAGCGGCACGCCGACGAAGCCCGCCCGCCGCTCGCCGTCGTAGGGATTGGAGAGGGCCATGCCGATCTCCGTCATGCCGTACCGCTCGAGCAGCCGCTGACCGGTGAGCGCCTCCCAGGTCGCGTGCACGCTCGCCGGCAGGCCGGCGGAGCCCGACACCATGAGCCGCATCCGGCCGAAGCCGGCGACCACGGCCCGACGCCGCTCCTCGGGCAGCGTCCCGATCACCTCGATCAGCTTCACGTAGATCGTCGGCACCGCCATGAAGAGCGTGTAGGCATCGGCCGCGACGCGGTCGAGGATCACCTCCGCATCGAACGCCGGAAAGGCGTCGATCGTCGCACCCGCCCAGAGCGCGCACGCCTGGATGTTCACCGCCGCGTGCACGTGGTGCAGCGGGAGGAAGAGCGGGATCGAATCGCTCGCCCGCCACCGCCAGGCATCGACGAGCGACTCGATCTGGGCCCGGATCGTGGCGTGCGTGTGAACCACGCCCTTCGGCTTGCTCGTCGTGCCGCTCGTGTACAGCATGAACGCCCGACGGCCGGGATCGATCGGGGGCAGTCCGGGATCCGCATCGGCAGCCGCAACGCCGGCGAGGAGATCCTCCACCGCGACGACCCGCGCGCCACCGGCGGCGGCCGCGGCACGCAGGCGGTCGGCGAGCGCTGCCGTGGTGACGACGCAGGCGGCGCCGGAGTCGCCCAGCGCGTGTTCGAGTTCCGCCTGCGTCGCCGCCAGCCCCAGCGGCACCGCGACACCGCCGGCCCGCCACACGCCCCAGACCGCCGCCACGTGCTGGCCGCCCGCCGGCACGACCAACGCGACACGAGCCTCGTCGAGATCGCGGCGGCCGTCGAGCAGCCGCCGGGCGACCGCGGCAGACCCGGCCAGGAGATCGCGGTAGGTATGACGCTCATCGCCGGCGCCGATCGCCACGGCGTCGCCGTGGGCCCAGGCCCGCTCGATGATGCGAAGCTGCTGCGACATCGCCGTTTCAGTGGCACCGGGGGCGGCGGCTAGCCGACGATCGACCTGATCACGAAGAACGCCAGCGACGGGCCGACGAGGCAGCCGAGGCCGGTGAAGAACGTGGCCGTCATGGCACCGTAGGGCACGAGCCGCTCGTCGGTCGCGGCCAGTCCGCCGGCCACGCCGCTGGTCGTGCCGAGCAGGCCGCCAAAGATCATCGCCGACCGCGGGTTGTCGAGGCCGATGGACGGCGCCACGAGGGGCGTCAGCGTCATGCAGAGCACCGCCTTCACCAGGCCGGCCGCCACGCTCAAGGCCACGACCTCGCTCGACGCGCCCAGGGCCGCCCCGGTGACCGGCCCGACGATGAACGTCGCCGCGCCGCCGCCCAGCGTCGTCAGGCTGACGGCATCGCGAAACCCGAACGCCCATCCGACCACCGCGCCCACGACGAACGAGACGAAGAGGCCGAGCGCCAGCGACACCGCGCCGGCGAGCCCCGTCTTGCGAAACACCTCGAGCCGCACGCCGAAGGCGGTCGCGACGATCGCCAGATCGCGGATCATCGATCCGCCGAGCACCCCGATCCCGGAGAGCCACTCCACGTCGGCGAGCCCCTGCTTGCCGCCGGTGGCCCGGCCGCCGGCGTACGCCAGCAGGAGGCCGACGAAGATAGCGATCGCCGAGCCGTGCACACGGCCGGCGGTGAGCCGTCGCGACGCCCAGTTCGACGCCGCCATCACCGCGCCCACGACGGCCAGCGCCGTGATCAGCGGGTAGCCGGAGAAGACGGGATCGACCGCGTCGGCGACCGTTTTCCACGCGCTGCTCACGACCGCCTCCGCTCGCCGGCACACGGATCGTCGCGGCCAGGGGCTGCCGCCTCGTCGCGGCCGAGCCGGTTCACAAGCGGCACGAGCAGCATGCAGGCGACCGTCGCGCCCGCGCCGGCGAGCAGGGCGGCCGGCCCGCCGGCCAGGGCCGCCCGCACGTTCTGGCTCGCCGCCAGCGCCACGGCCACCGGCACGTAGATCGCGCTCCAGAAGAGGATGCCCGACTGCGTGGCGGCGTCGAGCGGAGCGGCGTGCGAAATGCGATCCGTGATCAGGATGAGCAGCAGCATCGCGATGCCGACGCCGCCGACGTTGGCGTCGATGCCACAGGCGAGGCCGAGCAGCCGACCCGCGAGCAGGCCGCAGACGAGCGAGAATGCCAGGATCGCCGACCCATAGATCGCCATGTTGCCCGCCCCGTCTTCCCCGCCAGTGACGTCGCCGAAGCGACAGCCGCCGAGACCGCAGCCGAGACTACGTTCCCCGGATGCAGCCCCGGTTGCGAGAGAGCGGCGACACCACGGCGACGCGGCCAGAATAGCAGACCCGGAGCCGTGGAGCGTTCGCCGCGCAGACCATATATATACCGTGATATATACCGTGCCCCCTCAGGCTGGCGGCGACCGGCTGCGTCCTTGCGGCGGAGGTTACTCGCCTCCAGGAAACTTTGCAGACCCTCGCCCGTTCATACCCTGCGTTTTTTCCGTGCCACCGCGCCAGCATCCCGTCCCTCTTCGGAGCAGCCCTTCCATGCACAGCCGCCCCTGCCTGTTGGTCGTGCTGTCGCTCGCTGCCATCGCCGCGGGCGTGGCACGGGCCGAGGAAGCCGGCTTGCGAATCCGCTTCGGCCTCAACGACCAGCAGCCGACAGACTGGAGCGGCACGGTCGAGGTCTCGCCCGGCGCCGTCACCCACATCGGCGGCTGGCGGTTCGCCAAGGGCGACGCGATCGACGGGGTGCAGGGCTGGACGACGAAGACCCGCCCGCTCGCCCAGCAGGGCCGCGGCAACAACGCGAAGAAGGCCGCCCAGCGGGCCGCCGGCCGCAAGGATGCCGTGCCGCAGCAGCCGGCCGACAACGGCGTCGTGATCAGCATGACCGGCGTGACCGCCGCGTCGAAGGTCACCGTCCGCACGAAGCAAGGGGAGTTTTCGGTCGCACTGGGCGAGCTCGGCTACGGCACCATCGAAAACCGTCTCGACGGTGCCGTCGAGGTGGAGCGGGCCGCGGCGGCCGCGCCGCTGACGAGCCAGCGGACCGACGAGGACTATCCGGCGGTGGCCGTGGCTGCCGACGGCACGACCCACGTGGCCTACGTGGAGTTCACGCACGGCGACCGCTCGGCGTACCGCCAACTCGAGGCGCCGGACGGCGCGGGTGCCAACGCCAACAGCGGCCGCGGCTGGAAGGCAGTGCCCGGCGACATGCAGTTTCTCGCCGGAGCAGTCGGCGGCGACCGGGTGATGCTCCGTTCGGGCGGCCCGCAGGGCTGGAGCGAGCCGGTCGAGATCAGCCCCGGCGGCGGCGACGTCTACAAGTGCGGCATCACGGTCGACGGCCGCGGCACCGTCTGGGTGGTCTGGTCGCAGAACGTCCGCTATCCGGCGGCCGACGCCAACTTCGACATCCTGGCGCGGCCGGTCGTGGCGGGCCGGCCGGGCGCGGCCGTGACGCTCTCCACGCAGCCAGGCAGCGACATGAATCCCGCGGTGGCGACGACGGCCGACGGCCGCGTCTGGTGCGTCTGGCAGGGCGTCCGCGACGGCGCGTTTTGCATCCTCGAGCGGCATCAGGCGGCCGACGGCTCGTGGACGGCCGAGCGGCAGGTGAGCACGCAGTCACGGAACTGCTGGACGCCCGCCATCGCGGCCGCCCCCGGCGGCGGCGCGACGATCGCCTGGGACACCTACGAGAAGGGCGACTACGACGTCTGGATGCGGGAGTTTTCCGCGGACGGCACCGCTTCCGCGGCCCTGGCCGTCGCCGACACCGCCGACTACGAGGCCCGGCCCGCGCTCACCTTCGACCGCGAGGGCGACCTCTGGATCGCCTACGAGATGGGCAGCCCTTCCTGGGGCAAGGACTCCGGCCCCTACGACAACGGCGGCAACCCGCTCTACAAGGGACGCCAGATCGGGCTCATCGTGCGGAAGAGTGGGCAGTGGATGCAGCCCGCGCAGAGCCATCTGGCGGCGCTGCCCCACCCGGCCGCGCGGCGGGGCGTGAAGAACCAGCGGGTTGCACCGGTGGAGCCGGGCGGCGAGTCGCCACAGCAGGAGCGGGACGCGGAGCTGCAGCGGAACCTCGCCTACAACAACCTCGCGCGGATCACCTGCGACCGTGCCGGCAGGATCTGGTTGCTCTGCCGCAGCCGACAGAACGACTTCCGCTTTCCGCTCGTCGGCTCGCTCTGGCTGAGCTGGGCGATCGTCTACGACGGCAGCTCGTGGACCGGCCCGATCCTGATCCCGAACTCCGACAATCTCCTGTACAACACGCCCGGCGCCGCCGCGCTCCCTTCCGGCGGCATCGTGGTGGCGCATTCGAGCGACCACCGCCAGGACCGGTTCGGACTGGTCGACGACGCCGCACCGACGGTGGGAGGGGCGAGCGATCCGTTCGACAACGACGTGTACGTGACCTGGCTCGAGTCCGCCGGCGCCGGCGGCGGCATGCGGCTCGAGCCGGCGCAGTATCCACCGAAAAACGTGACGGAGCCGGTCGCCGCGACGCTGGCGGAGCGGGCCGACGTCGACCGCTGCCGTGGCCAGAAGATCACCCTCAACGGCCGGACGCTGCGGCTCATTCGCGGCGAGTACCACCGCCACACCGAGATCAGCGGCGACGGCGGCAACGACGGGCCGCTCGAGGACATGTGGCGGTACGCCCTCGACGTGGCCCAGATGGACTGGCTCGGCTCGGGCGACCACGACAACGGCGCCGGCCGCGAATACACATGGTGGCTCACGCAGAAGACGACCGATACCTTCCGCATCCCCGGCCGCTTCGAGCCGCCGTTCACCTACGAACGCAGCGTGGCCTACCCCGAGGGGCACCGCAACGTGATGTTCGCCCAGCGCGGCGTCCGCACGCTGCCTCGGCTGCCGAAGCTCGACCGCACCGCCGAGGGTTCCGCCCCCGACACGCAGATGCTCTACAAGTACCTGCACCACTTCAAGGGCGTCTGCGCGGCGCACACCAGCGCCACGAGCATGGGCACCGACTGGCGCGACAACGATCCCGTGGTCGAGCCGATGGTGGAGATCTACCAGGGCGACCGGCAGAACTACGAGCGGCCCGGCGCCCCGCGATGCCCCACGGCCGACTACTCGATCGGCGGCTGGGAGCCGCTGGGCTTCGTGAACCTCGCGCTCCTGAAGGGCTACAAGCTCTCCTTCCAGTGCTCCAGCGACCACCTGTCGACGCACATCAGCTACGCCAACGTCTACGCCGAGGACCTCTCCCGCGAGGCGCTCCTGGCGGCGATCCGCGAGCGGCACATCTACGGCAGCACCGACAACATCGTGGCCGAGTTCTCGGCCGAGGCGGGCGGCCGTCAGCACATGCTCGGCGACGCCTTCACGACGTCGCAGCCGCCGCGGATGCGAATCCGGCTGCGGGGAACGGCGCCGTGGGCGAAGGTGACGCTCGTGAAGGACGACGTCGAGATCCCGCTCACGTGCCAGCCCACGCCGGAGTTCGAGCAGGTCTGGACCGACCCGGCGCCCTTTGCCGGCAAGGAGAGCTACTACTACGTCCGCGGCGAGCAGGCCGACGGCGAACTCGTCTGGGTGTCGCCGATGTGGATCACCTGGTCGCCGCCGGCCGCGCCATGAGCGGCGCCGGAGGCCGTCGCCTGCCGTGGGCCGTGCGGTCCGCATGCGCCGTCGGGATCGCGGCGTGCTGGCACGGGCCCGCCCTGGCCCACAATCCCGACACGAGCTACGCGCGGATCGTGATCGCGGCCGACGCCGTCGCGGTGAAGCTGACCTACGACGTCACCTCGCTCATCAGGATGCACGGCGGCCTCGACGCCGATGCGGACGGCCGGCTCGTGCCCGGGGAACTTGCCACGGCGGTGCCGACGATCGCCGGATTCCTGCGCGACCACGTGGCCTGCGAGATCGACGGGAAGGCCGTGCCGCTCGCGGAACCCGGGCCCGTGGCCTGGCCGCCCGACGCGGGGCCGGCGATCGCCGCGGCCGACTACCATGCGCCGACGTCACTGGTGTCGTTCACGTTCAGGATGCCGACGCAGCGGCCCGCGGCCGACGTCTGGCTGCGGTTCGCGTGCTTCGATGCCCTCGGCCTGCAGCACACGGTGCTCGCTTCGTGCGAGCACCGGGGCACGACGCAGGAACTGCTCTTCACGGCCTTCGAGCCCGACTACCTCTTCGAGACGTCGTGGCCGGCGATGCCTGCGGTGCAGAAGGCCGACGACGGTGCGGCGGTGGCCGCTACGGCCGCCCAGCGGTCGCCCGGCGCCGCCGGCCGGCGATCATCCGCCGACGGGCTGCTCTCCCGGCTGTGGCTCTTCTTCCGACTGGGCGTCGAGCACATCCTCATCGGCTACGACCACGTCCTCTTCCTGCTCTCGCTGATCCTCGTGAGCGATGTTCGGTCGCTGGTGAAGATCGTCACGGCCTTCACGGTCGCCCACTCGATCACGCTGGCGCTCGCGACGCTGGGCTGGGTGGAGATCCCGTCCGACGTCGTGGAGACGGCGATCGCGGCGACGATCGTGTACACGGCGATTGAAAACCTCTGGATCGGCGACGCGGCGGGCCGGTGGAAGCTGACGTTTCTCTTCGGGCTCGTCCACGGCTTCGGGTTCGCGGGGGTGCTCCGCGATCTCTCGCTGCCGACCGACGGCTTCGTGCGGGCGCTCGTCGTCTTCAACCTCGGCGTCGAGGTGGGCCAGTTGGCGATCGTGGCGGCGCTGGCGGTGCCGGCGGCGGCCCTGGCCAGGTCGCGTCACGCCCGCACCATCCGCGGCTGCCTGTCGGTCGCGATCGCCGTGGCCGGCCTCGGCTGGCTGCTCGACCGCGCGTGTGGCTTCGCGATCATGCCCTGGTGACGACGGCCGCTGCCGGCCCGCGTTCGGCCCGCGTTCGGCCCGCGGCTCGCGTGGCGGCGGCCGGCGTCAGCCCTGCTTCTTCTGGGCGGGCAACAGGGCGTGCGGCACGACCAGCCGGTTCCGCAGCCGCATGGCGAGCAGCTCGTTCCGGATCGCCTGCCGACGCACCAGCCTGAGCAGATTCTTGTTCGCGGCGACCATGCGCACGGCCCTTTCATGGATGCACGAGGACCGAACGACCCCCGTTCTTGAGATACGCAGCTGCCAGGGGTTGGTTCGCCACCCCGCCGCGCATGCCGGTTTTGCGGGCCGCCGACACCGCCGCGGACGGCATTCAGGGCTGCCCGGCTGGCGACACCGCCGCGAAACCCATGCCCGCCATCCACTCCGCCGTCCGGGCGGGCCAGTCGCTCACCGGCCGCCCCGGCTGCCGCCGCATGCCGAAGCCGTGCCCACCCTGCGCGTAGACGTGCAGGTCGGCCGGGATGCCGTGCCGCTTGTATTCCAGGTAGAGCATGGCCGCCTCGACCGGGTTGCGGCCGTCGTCGTGGGCCACGACGAAGAACGCCGGCGGCGCGTCGGCCGGCACGGAGAAACCCTGCCGAAACTTCCTCGGATCGTCCTTGTCCAGAAAGCCGCCGCCGTAGACGAAGACGAGGAAGTCGGGCCCGCGCGGGTCGTCGAGCTGCGGATTCTGCGGGTAGGTGCGGTCGCCGCGATCCCAGGCGGCGTGCCCGGCGAGGTTCGCCCCGGCCGAGAAGCCGAGGATGCCCACCCGCCGCGGGTCGATGCCCCATTCGGCGGCCCGGTGGCGGACGATGCCCATGGCCCGCTGGGCATCCTGCACCGGCAGCGTGAAGTGCTCCGGCTCGTCCCTGGTCGGCGTGCGGTACTTGAGCAGCACCGCCGTCACGCCGAGCGAGTGGAGCCACTCGCAGACCTGCGTCCCCTCGTGCTGCCACGAGAGAAACATGAAGCCGCCGCCGGGCGCCACGATGACGGCCGGCCCGCCGGCGCGGCCCGACGGAAAGACGGTGATCGTCGGGTCGGTGACGTCGGTGACCCGGTTGGGCTGCGGTCCGCCGAGCGACCTGAAGAGCTTGTCGGTCGCCTCCGACATCGGCCGCATGGCGGTGGGCGGACCGTCGGGCCAGAGCCTCACGGTGACGGGCTCGGCGGCGGCCGCCCGCGGGCCCCCGCCGGCACCGATCGCGCCCAAGCAGGCCACGACGACCGCGGCGGCGACGAGTGACGCATCGATTCGCTTCATGGTGACCCCCGCCTGCAAGGTGGATCGAGCCGGACCCGGGCGGCCGGCAGCCTGTGGCCGGCCGCCGGCCGACGTCGCTCGGGAACGCCCGGGCCGCAAGAGTATGCTACGGCAGATCGCCCCCGCCCCACCCGAGCCGCCGTGGCCGGGCCGTTCGCGGCCGACGGAGCGATGCCCGCAGCCCACCGGCACAGCCCGATGCACGCGTTGCCCAGACCGTCGTGGCGTCTTCCGCACCCGGGCCGCGTGCCGCTGATCGCCGTCGCCGGCCTCGTCCTGGCCCTGGCCGTGACGGACCGGGCCGGCGGCGAGCCGCCCGTCGGCTGCCGCCGGGTGCCGGCGTTCTACGAGGCACACGAGGCGGCGCGGGATTTCTTCCCCTTCGGCCTCTACGGCGTCGCCGCCTCACACCCGGTGCTGGGAATGCCGCCCACGCTCGCCGTCGAGGTGAACCTCGAACGGTTCTCGCGGTACGGCGTGAACACCGTGCTCGCCAGCCTCGACATGACCCAGCGGCAGGGCAAGACGGAACTCGGCGCGGTCGGCCAGCTGCTGTACGGCACGCTCCTGCCCCGCTACGAGATGAAGGCACTGCCGAACCTGACGACGCAGGGCTTCCGGTTCGACGCCGAGGCCTTCGCGGGGATGCAGCGGGACGCGCCGCCGCTGTCGGCCGCGGAGACGGCGACGGTCGAGCGGAAGCTGGCCGGAAAGCTCGCGCTGGCCGCGGACGTCGCCGCGCGGCACCCCGACGCCATCCTCGGGTTCATCACCGACGACGAGCCGCACCTCCTGGCGCCGGCGGCGGCGGCGGCCACGCTCGTCGAAAGGCACACCGGCGTGCTGACGACGTTCCCCATGCCGACGTTCGACTCCGCCGTCCGCTTTTCGGAACAGGTGCAGCCGATCATGGCGAACTGGTACGTGTGCAATGACGAGTGGCGCGACAGCTGGTGCATCGCCGCACGGCTGCGGTCGATCGCCCGCAGCCAGCCTGATCGGCTCTTCTGGTTCGTGCCGCTGGCGATCTCCTTCACCGATGCGCACGAGGCGACGCTGCCGAACCTGCTCGATTCGCGGCCCCTGCGGACCGAACTGCGACTGCAGTGCTGGTCGGCCGTGGCGACGGGCGCCAAGGGAATCCTCTTCTACAACCCCGGCGGCTGGGCCTTCACCTGGGGCGGCAACGAGGACCCGCTGTTCGACGCGATGGGGCGGCCCAACGCGCCGCATCCCCGCCAGGACAATCTGGCGGAGGTCGGGTCGCTGGCGGCCGACTTCACCACGATCGGTCCGGTCCTTCTGCCGGCCTGCCCGATCGCCGACACGCGCATCCGCATCGACTGCGAGACCGTGCGCTACCCCATGTTCAGCGGCCCGGCCGTCGACTGCGGCCTGCTGCGAGACGCCGCGAACGGCCGTGATTTCCTCATCCCCTGGAACAACGACATCGATCGTGATCGCAGCGGCACGCTGCACCCGCCCGCGGAGCTCGTGACGGGCGGCCGGGCGGTCTACGACCTGCACGATCTCCGGCAGGTCGAGCTCGGCGGCGACGGCGGACTGCGCGTGTCGCTCCCTCCGGGTGCCGGCCGTGTCTACATGCTCGGCGACGAGGCGTCGTTCGCGGCGGTGCGAGACGACATCCTGCGGCACCGCGTGCAGCCGGAACGCGTGCGGGCCCGCACGCTGGCCCACCGGCTCCGCGCGAAGGCCGGACCGCGACCGCCCGAGGAGCCCTTCGCGGCGGCGGACGCCGCCATCGCGCGGGCCCAGGAGGCCGAGGGCCGCCGCGACTGGGAGGCCGCCGCGGCCGCCTATCGCGAGGCGGCCGACGGCCTCGAGGCGTTGGCGGCGCGGCTCCCGACCGCGGCCGTCGAGGCGACGCTCGACCGAGCCGGGGGGATCATCGCCGCCGCGGATGACCTGATGCGCACGCACGACGCCCGCCTCTACGACATCCCCCCGCTGACCGACACCGTCCGGCTCTCCGACCCGAAGCTGCCGGTGCAGGCCGAGCAGCGGGCGTGGATCGCGCTGGTGAAGCGCTATCTCGAGCTCGAATACCGGCTGTTCAGCGGCGATGCCGGCAGGGGGGCCGCGGCCGCGATGCAGTCCGCGGCCGACGCGCTGGTCCGCGACGCGACCGACCAGCGGGCCGCGCTGTGGCGGAAGTTCTCCGGTCGGCTGGAGGAGCGCCGCATCCCGCTCCGCGTGGCGCTCGTCACTCCCGATCGCGACGGCATCGAGGAGACGATCACCTACGCCTGGGCGTACGGCCGCGTCGAGGCCGTCTGGATCGCGCCCGACGCGCGGGGATCGCTGTGCGACACCGACGGCCGTCCGTTCGTGCCCGACGAGTATGACGCGGTCTGGGTCCACCAGCTCCGCCACGCGACGCCGCCCCCCGACGCGGCGGCAGTCGATCCGGCCGGATCGGTCATGCCGGCACTGCTGGAGCCGGCGACGGTCGAGTCGCTGCGGGAATACGTCGCCCGCGGCGGAGGTCTGCTCCTGACCGGCATCGCCGGCCTCTACGCGATCCCCCTGGGCCTCGAGCGCGAGCCACCCGACCGCGTCCGGGAGAACGGCCCGCTGGCCCGGGACCTGGCCGTCGGGATCGTTCCCGCACCGGGCGCCGAGCGTCATCCGGCGCTTGCGCACGTACCGCCGGCGGGCCTTCTCACCAACGGCGGACCCCGCGGCCAGGTCGTGGCGACGGAGTGCGTGTGGGAGAAGCGGCGGCCCACGGGCACCGTGCTCGCGCAGGAGCTCGACGGTCAGTTCGGTCGCTTGGCCGACGTGGCGACGATCGTGGAGTACGGCCGGGGCGCGGGCAAGGTGCTGGTGATGGGCGGCCTGGGTTGCGACCTCACGCCCAACGCCGCCGGCGGCCGGAGCAACGTGGGCACCCGCGGACTCGTCCGCGAGACGATCGTCGACGCACTCCGCTACCTGGCCGCCGACGAACGGCACGCGGTGCAGGATGCCGCCGCGACCGACGCGGGCCCCGCGGTCGCCGCAAGGTCGCTGGGGAAGCGGGACGCGCGGCCCGAGACGGGGCCAACCTGGATGCAGAACGCGCGGGCACGCGTGGAGATCTCGATGGGACAGAGCGGCCCGACCGCCGGCTTCCGCTACCTCCGCTGGGACGCCGGGGCCGGAACGTGGATCCCGTTTCTCCAGCAGAACGGCATCGACGCCGACATCCGCGACGCGGCGGAGATGAACCGGATCCGCGGAAAGTACAACGCCTACTGGGCGTTCGACGGCGTCACGCCCACCCGCGTCGTGCCGGCAGTGACGGACGATTCGGCGTCGCTGAGCTTCCGCCTCGAGCGGCCCGACCTCTGGGTGGAGTACCGGCTCACGCTCGTCAAGGACTCGCCGTTTCTGCTCGTGGCCCAGTCGGACCAGTCGCGGCCCGACATCGCGAGTTCATCCTCCATCGTGTTCGATCCGCCGCTCGAGCTGGGCGTGGCGGGGATCTCCGCCGATCCGGCAGCGGTCGTCGAGCACCGCGCACGCGATCACCGCGACCAGGGCTGGCTGCTGCCGATCACCCGCTTCTTCGCCGCCTCCGCGCCGGCCGACGGCCGGCTCTGCGGCGTCATTCCCGCGGCGACGACCCCCGCCCCGCAGGTGATCCTGATGACGCCGGGCATCCGGCAGCTCAGCCAGGTGTCGCTGCCGACCTTCTTCGTCGGGCACGTCGGCCCCGCGGCCACCGACGCCGCCGCGATGCAGCGGTGGGTGAACGAGCAGTTCGCGCCGCTCGAGCGCTTCCGCGTGCCGCCAGCGGGCCGCTGAGCGGCCACGCGCGGCGGCAGCGCCGTGCCGCCTCACTGCGTCGACCGCAGCGTCTCCATCCAGGCCACGACGTCGACGAGTTCGTCGGCCGAGAGCGTCGCGGCCAGATCGGCCGGCATCAGCGACACCGGCTGCTTCACGATCTGCTCGACGTCGGCCGCGGGCACGGTGACGTCGATCCCGTCGGCGCCACGGATCACGAGCTCCCTGGGCGACTGCGAGACGAGCAGGCCCGTGAGGCTGCGGCCGTCCTCGAGGATCGCCGTGTGGGTCTCGTAGCTGTGGCTGATCGCCGCCGAGGGCGCGAGCACCGACTCGTAGAGTGCCTCGCGGGAGAGCTTCGCGCCCACGCCCGAAAGGTTCGGGCCCACCGACTTCCCCTCGCCGTTGACGATGTGGCACTTCGCGCAGGTGCCGGCGCCGGCGAAGAGGGCCTTGCCCCGGTCGGGATCGCCCTGACGCTTCACGAGGTCGGCGACCGGCGGCAGCTTCTCGCCCCCCTTCCCCTTCGGCATCGGCAGCACCTCGGCCGCCGCCTGCCGCACGTCGGCCCACTGCGTCGAGGCGATCGCGACCGCGGCGACCTGCGGCAGCACGCCCGTCAGCCGGCCGTCCTTCGCGACCGCGACGAGCTTCTTCGCGCCCGCCTGCGATCGCGCGAGCGCCCGCACTGCCGCGGCTTTCATCTCGTCGGGCGTGCCGGCATCGGCGAGGAGCCCCTCGAGCATGACGGTCGTGCGGCCGGAGCCGCGGATGCCGATGGCGTCGAGCAGCCGGACCGCCGTCACCTTGTCGCCCGCGAGCGCCGCCCTCACTCGGTCTTCGCCGCCCCCCTCGACCGCGATGCCGACCGCCGCGGCCGCCACCGCGCCGGCGGCCGCCTCGGAGCCGGCCAAGGCCACGAGCTGGTCCGTGCGGTCCTTGAGGCCGAACCGCTGCACGATGTCGACGAGCTGCCGCGTGCCCGCGACGGAGTCGGCCGCGCGGGCGATCCGCTTCGCGAGCGCCGGATCGGCGGCGTCCGCCGGCTCCAGCCGCAGCACGAGCTCGGGCAGGATCACCCGCAGCTTCTCGTCGGGCCCCATCTGCTCGCCCGGCTCCCGCCGCAGCGTCTCGCGGACCGCCTCGGCCGTCCGGCCGCCGTCCTGGAAGTCGAGCGCACGCAGGAGCGCCAGCGACTCGGCGGTGGTGACGTTCGCATCGGCGATGAGCAGGCACTGCATCGCCGCCGACTTCGTGCCGCGGCTCCGCCAGACGATCTCGCGGCCGGCGGCGTCCTTGGGGCCCGACGTCTTCACGAGCCAGGCCTCGAGCCGGCCGTCCCACCGGCCGTCGGCTCCGATGCCGAGCGCCTCGAGTTCCCAGCGGTCGCCGGCCTTGTGCCTGGCCGCGAGTTCAGCCCAGGCCCGGTCGGCCCGCTCGCCCGACAGGCCCTTGAGCGCGATCGCGGCCTCGCGGCGGACCGCGGCCGACGGATCGGCCACGACCTTCTCCACGCAGCCGATCACATCCCCCTTGGTCAGCCGGCACATCCGCAGGCCGATGATCCGCATGGCCGGATCGTTGGCGGCGAGGAGCGACTGGATCGTGGCCGCGGCGCGGCCGGGCAGCATGCCGCCGGCCCAGGCCAGGCGGGCCGCGTAGCGGTCGTCCTGCGGCTGCGCGAGCAGCTTCTCCATGGCGGCCGCGGCGGCTTCCGGCTCCTTGGCCAGCCGCTCGAGCGCCGTCGCCCGCGTGCAGTGGTTCGGGCTGGCCAGCGCCGCCACGGCACCGGCGACCGTCGAGAAGTCGGCCTGCGGCACGCTCCACCGCGAGCCTGCCGGCGCGATCCTGTAGATCCGCCCCTTCTCGGTGTCGCCCATGCCGTGGCCGCCCACGCCGGGGTCGTACCAGTCGGCCACGATCACCGAGCCGTCGGGCGCGACGCAGACGTCGCTGGGCCGAAACCACTTGTCGGCCGAGCCGTCGGCGATCGCCTCCATCGTCGCCTGGTAGCCCGCGCCCCGTGGCTTCACGTGGTAGGCCCGCACGATGTTCGGCCCCGCGTCGGCGTGGAGCAGGCTGCCGCGGAACCGCTCCGGCAGCAGCGTGCCCTCGTAGACGCAGATGCCGCAGGGGGAGCCGCCGCCGGTGAGCAGCAGGTTGGGCACGACGCCCGGATCGTTCTGGTGCCAGTGCTGCAGCGGCACCTCCGTCTCGAGGTTGGTCCGCGGCACCTTCCAGCCGGCGCCGGTGAGCTCGTCGACGTAGCCGAAGTTGCCGTGCTCCATCACGTAGTTGATCCGCACCCCCTTGTTGCCGTCGTCGTCGTTGTCGCTCTGCCAGAGCGTGCCGAAGGAGTCGACGGCCACCTCGTAGTTGTTGCGGAAGTTGTGGCCGAGCACCTCGAAGTCGGAGCCGTCGGGCCGGCAGCGGAACACCATGCCCTGCCGGTAGGGCTTGCCGGAGTCGTCGACGACGTGGCCGAACCGGTCCGTGACGGGATTGCCTTCTCGATCGTGCACCGCCTTGCCGGTGTTGCCGAAGTTGAAGTACCAGCGGCCGTCGGGACCGACGACGAACGCGTGCACGGAGTGGTCGTGCTGCGGCTGGCCCGTCTTCGTGAAGAGCGTCTCCTTGCGGTCGGCCTTCAGGTCGCCGTCGTCGTCGTGAAACACGAAGACGTCGGGCGCGCACGAGACGATCACCTTGCGGCCCGGCCCCTCGCCGATCACGCAGACACCCAGCGCCGAATCGATGTCGCGGCCCTGATAAAACACCGTCTGCCTGTCGGCCCTGCCGTCACCGTCGGTGTCTTCGAGCACGAGGATCCGGTCCCCCTCGGGCCGGGTCTCCTTCTTGCCGCGGTAGTTGACGACCTCGCACACCCAGACGCGGCCGCGGGCGTCGACGTCGATGTCGGCGGGACTCGACAGCAGCGGCTCCGCGGCGAAGAGCGTCGCGGAGAGGTCGTCGGGCGTCTTCAGCTCGGTGACTGCCGGCTCCGCCGCGGGCGTCGTCGGCGTCCCGGCCAGACCGACCAGGCAGGCACCCGCCAGCCACCATCCCCACCCGCTGCCCGCTCGACGATGTTCATGGACCATGGGACGCTGCTCCTGCGATGACGTGACGGGTCGAGCGGCACGCCGCGCCGACGAATCAGAGTATCCCCGACGACCCACGGGGCCACAAACGGCGGCGGCGATCGGCCGCCGGAACGCCGGCCAATGCTTGCGGCTGCCGTGATCCCGGCGGTATCTTCGGCACGCGTTCCCACTCTGCGGCCCGGGCAGCCCGCGGCCTCCTTCATCCCCCGCCCGACCCTCCCAGGATTCCGCCATGCCCGGCACGATCCCCGCCTCGTTCCCCGCCCGTCCGGCAGTCCTGCTCCTCGCCGTGGCCGCCGCCACGGCGCCGCTGTTCGCCCGCGCCGAGGCTCCGCCGGCCGAGCCCACGGGCATGCAGAATCTCTTCGACGGCAAGGACCTCGACGGCTGGGACGGCGACCCGCGGCTGTGGAGCGTCCGCGACGGCGTGATCCACGGCGAGACGACGCCCGAGAACGTGGCGCAGGGCAACACGTTCCTGATCTGGCAGGGGGGCGAGGTGGGCGACTTCGACCTGCGGCTCTCGTTCCGCTGCAACGCCGTCAACAACTCCGGCATCCAATACCGCTCGAAGCACATCACCGACGCCACGGCCAAGAACAAGTGGGTGGTGCGGGGCTACCAGCACGAGATCCGCAACGAGGAGACGTTCCCCAACGTGTCGGGCTTCATCTACGACGAGGGGGGCACGCGGCAGCGGATCTGCCAGGTGGGAGAGCAGGCGACCTGGGAGGACGAGGCCGGCAAGCAGGTGACGGCGACGCTCATCGACCAGGAGGGCTTCAAGGACCTCATGCAGGTCGACGACTGGAACGACGTCGTCATCCGGGCGGAGGGCAACCGGATCCGCCACTACCTGAACGGCCGCCTGATCCTCGACTTCACCGACAAGGATTCGAAGCGGGCCCTCTCCAAGGGCGTGCTGGCCCTGCAGCTCCACGCCGGCAAGCCGATGTGGGCGGAGTACCGGAACATCCGGCTGAAATCCCTGGAGCCGGCCGCCATCAAGTGAACGACGGCCCGGCATCGACGGCGGCCCACCGCCACACGACGGCGAAGCTCCGCGGCCTGGTTCGGGCCGCGCGGCTCCGCTGCCCGCGCTGCGGCGAGGGTCCGCTCTTCAGCGGCGCGTTCCGCATGCACGAGACCTGCCCGCACTGCGGCTTCTCGTACGCCCGCGAGCCGGGCTTCTATCTCGGGTCGATCTACCTCAACTACGGCGCGACGGTCATCCTCACCGGCGGTCTCTACGCGATCCTCGTGCTCGGGATGGGGCTCTCCACCGAGACGGCGCTGGCGGCCTGCCTCGCCGCCGCGGTGCTCTTTCCCATCCTCTTCTTCCGGCACGCCCGCAGCTTCCTGCTCGCGCTCGACAGCTCGGTCAACCAGGACCAGCCGCGGCCTGCCGAGGATGCGGCCGCCGATGCGACCCCTGCCGCCGGCCTGAGCCGCCGCCGGCTCGCGTCGCTCGCCTCCGATGACGGCCGCGCCGGCTGCGTCATGGGCGTGGCCCTCGCGCTCATCCTGCTCTTCGGGCTCGGTATGGCGGCCGTCACGCTCCTGTTCATGGGGGACGGCGGCCGGAGTCCGCCGCTCGACTGACCGCCGGGCCAATGACCTCCGGGCCAATGACTCGGCGGCGCCGGCGTGCTACGCTCTCGGGCCGTCGATTCCTGAGTCACGATTCACCGCGGCCCATCGGCTGCTCGTGCAGGATCTTCGTTCGACCAGGTTCTCCAGGGGGTGCTCCATGCGTGCTTCAGTCCGTGTCGTCTTCTGCCTGCAGCTGCTCGCCGCGATCGCGACCGTTTCCCCCCGCCTCGACGCCGCTGAAGCCGGCGGCGCCGACCTGCTCCCCACGGTCGGCTCGATCGAGCGGCTCGATCCGAAGTTCGACGCCCTCGTCCCCAAGGACGCGACGATCGAGGTGCTGGCGAGCGGCTTCGAGTGGGCCGAGGGTCCGGTGTGGGTGCGGGACGACAAGGGTGGGCTCCCCGCCGGCTCGCTGCTCTTCAGCGACATCCCCAACAACCGCGTCCACCGCTGGAAGAACGGCGAGGGCCTGAGCATCTTCCTGCAGCCCGCCGGCTTCACCGGCCCTTCCGCCTATGGCAACGAGCGCGGCTCCAACGGGCTCACGCTCGACCGCCAGAGCCGGCTCATCTCCTGCGAGCACGGCGACCGCCGCGTCAGCCGTCTCGAGCCGCAGGGGGGCAAGCGGACGCTCGCCGACTCCTGGCAGGGCAAGCGGTTCAACAGCCCCAACGACGCGGCGGTGCATTCCTCCGGAGCGATCTACTTCACCGATCCGCCCTACGGCCTGCCGCAGGGGGCCGACGACCCGCGGCGCGAGATCGACTTCTGCGGCGTCTACCGGATCGGCGTCGACGGCGGCGTCACGCTCCTGTGCAAGACGATGACCAGGCCCAACGGCATCGCCTTCTCCCCCGACGAGAAGAGGCTCTACGTCGCCCAATCTGATCCGGACGCGCCGCTCTGGAAGGTGTTCAACGTGCAGCCGGATGGCACACTCGACGAGGGCCGCACGTTCTTCGACGCGACCACCCTGCAGAAGAGCCGCAAGGGCCTGCCCGACGGACTGAAGGTCGACGTGGCTGGCAACGTGTTCGCGACCGGGCCCGGCGGCGTGCTCGTGTTTTCCCCCGACGGCAAGCACCTGGGCACGTTCCTCACCGGCCAGAAGACGGCCAACTGCGGCTTCGGCGAGGACGGCCAGACGCTCTTCATGACGGCCGACTCGCTCCTGTGCCGCGCGCGGCTGGCCACCAGGGGCTGGTAGGCCGGTGGTAGGGAATCGTCACGCGGTATGGTCCGGGGTGGCCCATGCCCCGTCGCCGGACGTTCACTCCGGCCCTCCAGGCCTGCGTTCTCTCGAAGCCGTCTGCGCTCCGCCATCCATGGCTCCGCTGGCCGCCTACGCCGGCTCTCGGGGCATGGGCCACCCCTCCCTTGATGACCGTGCTGGATACTCGTGCTGATGCGGTGATCGTTCTCGCACCTGGCACGCTCGGGTCGGTTGCCGCCGTCAGTGCCCGGCCGGCCAGGAAAAGAGCCGGAGCCGGTTGCCGTCGGGATCGACGGTGCGGACTTCACGGAAGCCCTCGTGGTGCGTCTGCGGCTGGGTGACGTTCGCGCCGGCCGCGGCCAGCCGGTCATGCGCCGCATCCAGGTTCTCCACCTCGAAGCCGAGGCTCCAGCGTGCGCTCGGCTCCCCCGGCGTCGGGCGTCCCAGGATCGCCAGCCGGGTGTCGCCCGCCTCGAAGAGCGCGTAGGCGTCGTCGACGACGCGGACCAGCACCCGCAGGCCGAGGACGTTGCGATACCACTCGACGAGCTCCGGCCAGCGTGCGGTCCGCAGTTCGACGCTGAACAGGCTGGGGCGATGTGGCACCGACATGATGGCCGGGTTTATACCCTCCAGCCTCCATTCGCACCTCCGGTCGTGCGGTGCCGCGGGCGGGCGTCGGCCGTGCTGCGGCCGACCGGACCGCCCGACGAAATCCCGGCTTCACGAACGCGCGGAAAAACCCGACAATCCCGGCTTTCCGCCCGCGCGGCCCACCTGCCGCTCCCCCCGGCCTCCGACGAGACCCACGTGTCACAGCCCACGGACCACAATCCCGCGCCGGCCGGCGGACCGGCCCCCGGCACCGGCACCCGCGAGGCGCTGGAGAAGGCCCGCCGCGACAAGCTCGAGAAGCTGCGGGCACTCGGGCTGGATCCGTGGGGCCGGCGGTACGACGGCGTCACGCCGATCGCCGCCGTCCGCGCGGCGGGCGCGGCCCTCGACGCATCCCCCGACTTCACGGGCGGCCCGACCGTCCGCGTCGCCGGCAGGATCATGCTCCTGCGGAGCGCCGGCAGCCTCGTGTTCATCGACCTGGTCGACCGCACGGGCCGGATCCAGATCATGCTCGGCAAGAAGCAGGTCGGCCCCGACGCCTGGCAGGTGATCGACTGCCTCGACCTCGGCGACCTGATCGGCGTCGACGGCCGGCTGGGCCACTCGAAGACCGGCGAAATGACCGTGTTCGCCGCGGGCGTGGAGTTCCTCGCGAAGTCGCTGGAGACGCCCCCCGACAAGTATCACGGCCTGGTCGACGCCGATCTCCGCCAGCGGATGCGGTACCTCGACCTGATCCACGGCGAGGGCGTCCGCGACCGGTTCGTGGCCCGCTGCCGGATCGTCGAGGCGGTGCGGAAGACGCTCACGTCGCGGGGCTACCTCGAGGTGGAGGGGCCGACGCTCCAGGAGAGCGCCGGCGGCGCCGCGGCCCGACCCTTCAAGACCCACCACAACGCGCTCGACATGCCGCTGGTGCTCCGGATCGCGCTGGAGCTCCACCTCAAGCGGCTGCTCGTGGGCGGCATGGAGCGGGTCTTCGAGCTCGGCCGCGTCTATCGCAACGAGGGGGTGAGCCCGCGGCACAACCCCGAGTTCACGATGATGGAGGCCTACGAGGCCTACGGCGACTACGGCACGATGATGGACCTCACCGAGGCGATCTTCCTCGACGCCGCGCGGGCCGCCGGCACGCCGACCCGGTTCGAGTGGATGGGGCACACGGTCGACCTCACGCCCCCGTTCCGCCGCGCGAAGTACGACGACCTGCTCGCCGACGCGGCGCAGTGCCATCCCGCCGACCCGGCCAGCGTGGCCGCCGCGGCGGCGCGGCTGGGGATCGAGACGGCGGGTCGGCACCCGGACGTGATCAAGAGCGACCTCTTCGAGGCGACGGTCGAGAAGACCCTCTCCGGGCCGGTGTTCGTCATCGACTATCCCGCGGCCATCTGCCCGCTGACGAAGCGGAAGGCCGGCGCCCCGCACGTCGCCGAGCGGTTCGAGCTCTACGTGGCCGGCATCGAGCTGGCCAACGCCTACACCGAGCTCAACGATCCCGACCTGCAGGAGGAGCTCTTCCGGACGCAGCTCTCCGGGCTGCCGCAGGAGGAGTCGATGGCCCGGATGGACACCGATTTTCTCCGCGCCCTGCGGCACGGCATGCCGCCGGCCGGCGGCCTGGGCATCGGCATCGACCGGCTGGTGATGTTCCTCACCGCCGCCCCCTCCATCCGCGACGTCATCCTCTTTCCGATCCACCGGCCGCAGGCGGAGGGCTGAAGAGCCCTGCCGAGCCCTCATGTACAAGCTCCTGCTCTGCTGGCGCTACCTCCGCACCCGCTGGATCGCGCTGGCGAGCGTGGTGAGCGTGACGCTCGGCGTGGCCACGATGATCGTGGTCAACGCGGTCATGGCGGGCTTCTCGCACGAGATGCAGACGCGGATCCACGGCATCCTCTCCGACCTGGTCTTCGAGAGCCACTCGCTCTCCGGCTTCCAGGACCCGAAGTGGCACATGGAGGAGATCGAGCGGGCGGCGGGCGACCAGATCGCCGGCATGACGCCGACGGTGGCGGTGCCCGCGATGCTGAGCTTCCAGGTCCGCGGCCAGTGGCTCACCCGGCAGGTGATGTTCATCGGCATCGACGAGAAGACGCACGCGCAGGTGAGCGACTTCGGCAGCTACCTGCAGCACCCGGCCAACCGGCGGCAGCTCTCGTTCGAGCTCCGCGACGGCGGCTACGACACCGCCGACAGCCAGGCGGGCGGCCCCGCGGAGGAGAACGGCCCGACGCGGCCGGCGCTCGAATCCGCCGGCTGGCCGCACCGGCGGATGCGGGTGGCCCGCGAGAAGCTCTGGCGGGAGCGGGAGGCGGCCCGGGGAGCCGCCGGCGGGCAGCCGGCGCGGCCGGTCGACCAGCAGGTCGACGCGGTGCTGGCCGCGACCACGGCGGCCGCGAATCCCGCCGCCGACGACGCGGCGCCGACGAATCCCGCCGCCGACGCGGCGCCGACGGGCCCGCCCGGCGACCCGGCGGCACCGCGGCCAGACGCCGATCCAGCCGCCGCCGCCCGCCGCGATCCCTTCCGCGCCGCCCGGCCCGACGAGGGCCTGACCATGGACCCGGCCCGGGAGCAGTTCACCGGCATCGTGCCGGGCATCGGCCTGGCGAGCTTCCGCGATTCCGAGGGGATCGACCGCTTCCTCGTGCTTCCGGGCGACGACGTGAAGATCACCTTCCCCACCGCCGGCACGCCGCCGAAGGCGGTGAGCGACACGTTCACGATCGTCGACTTCTACGAGAGCAAGATGAGCGAGTACGACTCGAACTTCGTGTTCGTGCCGATCGCCGCCCTGCAGCGGATGCGCGGGATGATCGACCCGCAGTCCGGCATCGCCAGCGTGAACTCGATCCAGATCCGGCTCAAGCCCGGGGCCGATCTCGAAGCCGTCCGCGACCGGCTCCGGAAGGCCTTTCCCGCCGAGATGTACGCCATCTCGACCTGGCGCGACAAGCAGGGGCCGCTCCTCTCGGCCGTCGACATGGAGATGGCGGTGCTCAACATCCTGCTCTTCATGATCATCGCCGTGGCCGGCTTCGGCATCCTCGCGATCTTCTTCATGATCGTCGTCGAGAAGACCCGCGACATCGGCATCCTCAAGTCGTTGGGCGCCGGCTCGGCCGGCATCGCGGGGATCTTCCTGGGCTATGGGCTCTTCCTGGGGCTCGTGGGGGCCGGTGTCGGGCTCGCGCTCGGCCTGGCGATCACCTGGAACATCAACACGATCCGCGCCGGCGTCGAGTGGTGCACCGGCCAGCGGGTGTTCGATCCGTCGATCTACTACTTCTTCAAGATCCCCACGATCGTCAACCCCGTGACGATCGCCTGGATCATCGCCGGCGCCGTGGCGATCGCCGTCGCGTCGAGCGTGCTGCCGGCCCTGCGGGCGGCCCGCCTCCACCCGGTGGAGGCGCTCCGCCATGACTGACCCGGCCGCGCCGACCGAACCAGCCGCGGCCGACGCGATCCTGCGGGTGGTCGACGTCCGCAAGAGCTACCGCTCCGGTGGCGGCACGCTGGAGGTGCTCCGCGGTGTCGACTTCACCCTCGATCCAGGCGGCTTCGTCGCGGTCGTCGGCCAGAGCGGCTCCGGCAAGAGCACGCTCCTGCACCTCATGGGACTGCTCGACGCGCCCGACTCGGGCGAGGTGCACCTCGACGGCGGTCGGATCGACAACGTCCCCGCCTCCCGCCGCGACCGGCTGCGGAACACCGCCATCGGCATGGTCTTTCAGTCGTACCACCTGCTCCCGGAGCTCGACGCCCTGGAAAACGTGCTGGCACCGCTCATGGTCCGGCACGGCGTGTGGGAGTGGCTGCGGGTGCGGGCGGCCGCCCGGGAGCGGGCCCGCGACCTGCTCGACCGCTTCGGGCTCGGCGGCCGGCTGCACCACACGCCGCGGCAGCTCTCCGGCGGCGAGATGCAGCGGGTGGCGATCGCGCGGGCCCTGGTGGCCGAGCCCCGGGTGCTCCTGGCGGACGAGCCGACGGGCAATCTCGACGAGGCCAGCGGCGCCGGCATTCTCGACAGCTTGTGCGAGTTGAACGCCCGCGACGGCCTTTCTATAGTGCTCGTGACGCACGATGCGGCGATCGCCCGCCGCGCGGCGCGGGTCGTGCGGCTGGCGGCGGGCCGCGTCGTCGGCGTGTGAGCGGGGCGTGCGGGCCGGTGCCCCGCCACGCGGCGGCCGGAAACGTCCGACCACGGGAACATGCCCGGAGCCAGCGAGAGCCAGACATGCCGCGCATCATCTTCATGAACGACCGCCTCGTGCCCGAGGACGAGGCCCGCGTCAGCGTGTTCGACCACGGCCTGCTCTACGGCGACGGCGTCTTCGAGGGGCTGCGGAGCTACTCCGGCCGCGTCTTCCGGCTCGACGCCCACCTCGACCGGCTCTGGGCCAGCGCCCGCGCGATCTGCCTGGAGATCCCGCTCACGAAGGAGCAGGTGGCGAAGGCGGTGGTCGACACGCTCGCCGCCAACACGCTCGCCGACGGCTACGTCCGCCTCGTGGTCACCCGCGGCGCCGGCAGCCTCGGCCTCGACCCCGCCCGCACGAAGAACCCGCAGGTGATCGTGATCGCCGACACGATCAGCCTCTACCCGCGGGAGTTCTACGACAAGGGGCTGCGGATCGTCACGGCGGCCACGCAGCGGGTGCAGTCGGCGGCGCTCTCCCCGCGGATCAAGTCGCTCAACTACCTCAACAACATCATGGCGAAGCTCGAGGGGCTGCAGGCCGGCTGCGTCGAGGCGCTCATGCTCAACCACAAGGGCGAGGTGGCCGAGTGCACGGCCGACAACGTCTTCGTGGTCCGTGGCACGCGGCTGCTCACGCCCCCGCCCGACGCCGGCATCCTCGAGGGGATCACCCGCGGCGCGGTGATGGAACTGGCCGATGCCGCCGGCATCGACTGCCGCGAGGCCACGCTCGTGCGGCACGACCTCTACACGGCCGACGAGTGCTTCCTCACGGGCACGGCCGCCGAGGTGCTGCCCGTCGTGGAGATCGACGGCCGGAAGGTCGGCACCGGCCAGCCCGGTCCGATCACGACCCGGCTGATCGCCGACTTCCACCGGCTCGTGCGGTCCTGAGTCGCCTGCGGCGGATCGGTGCCCGGCCTCGCGAGGAACGGCCCGTTCGGCCGCCTGCTCCACGAGCCTCACGCGAAACCTCCTCGATCCCCGGGCACCGCCACCGCGGCCGCCTGCCCCCACCCGTCACGCCACCCTCACCGCCGGCGCCAGCCGCGTCGCATACACCGCGGGCCAGCCCGCCATCCGCAGCCGCGCCGCCAGCAGCCGCGATTCGGTCGCCGACCGCGTGACCGCGAAACAGCCGCTGCCGCTGCCCGTGAGCAGCGGGTGCGCCGCCCCCGCCCGCGCGAGGGCGTCGAGCAGCCTGTCCACATCCGGACAGAGGCTCCTGGCGGCCTCCCCGAGCGCGTTGTGCATGAGCGGAAAACCGCCGCGCAGCCGGCCTGCAGCCAGGGCCGCCGCCAGCCTGGCGGCCTCGCCCCGGCGAGCCGGGTCGGGCACGCAGCGGGCGTAGACGGCCGCCGTCGACAGGCTCGCCACGGGCCGGGCGATGACGACGTGCAGCGGCGGGATGCCGCGAACCGCTGCGACCCGCTCTCCACGGCCTCCGGCGATCGCCGCACCGCCGGCGAAGAACACCGGCACGTCGCTGCCGATGCGGCCGCCGATCGCGGCGAGCCGATCCCGCGGCCAGTCGATCCCCCAGGCGCGTGCGGCCGCCAAGAGCACCGCGGCCGCGTCGCTCGACCCACCGCCGAGGCCGGATCCCGAAGGAATCCGCTTGACGAGGTCGATGTCGAGCCCAGGGCCGTCGCCTGACTCCGGCGCGATCCCGGCCTCGGCCGCCAGGGCCGCTGCGGCCCGCACCACGAGGTTCGTGGCGTCGGTCGGCACGTCGGTGGCGAGCACGCTGCCGGCGGCGGTGGCCAGCCCGCCGGCGAACCGTACCGCGAGCCTGATGCCCGGACGGTCGGCGGCCTGCACCGTGAGCGTGTCGTGGAGCGACACCGGCACGATCAGCGATTCGATCTCGTGGAAGCCGTCGGCGCGGCGGGCGAGCACCGCCAGCGAGAGGTTCAGTTTGGCCGGCGCCCGGACGACGACCGCCGCCCGCGGCCCGCCAACCGTCGACCGATCCTGCGTCACGAGCGGCATGCGCGGACCACCTTGCAACCCTCGATCCAGCCCCCGTGGGAGCCCGAGCCGGCGCGTCCGCCGCACCCTGAGCCCGACGCAGCGCATCCGCCGCGGCGGGGTTCCGGGCTCAACGCCAGTTCATGACGAAGACGAGCGTCACGAGCGACAGCACCAGTCCGATCGCCACCAGCACCGCCAGCAGGATCGAAATGCTGCGGCCGGCCCAGAGATCCTCGCGGATCATGTCGGTGCGGTCGGCCTTGGCGAACGACGCGTTCCAGACCGGAAAGGCCCGCTCGTCGTAGACCCACTGCGTCCGCTCTTCGAAATTCTTGTCGCTCATGTTCGCCCGTCGGACCGTCGCGTTCGTCGCCCCGGCGGACGACTATGATGGAGGAATGCCTGACGCCGAAATGTACCCCGCCGATTCCGGCGACGCCAGCCTCGCAGGAGTCCCCCCGCCGGCGGCCCCCGCCGCCGCGGTGCCGCACGTCCTCGAACAGGGCAGGCCGCTCGTGGAGTGGCTCGCGCGGCAGGGGCAGCCTGCCTGGCGGGAGCGGGCGATCCGCCGCTGGCTCCTCGAGCGGCGGGCGGCGACGTTCGCCGACATGACCGACCTTCCCAAGGACCTGCGGGCCGGGCTCGAGCGGGACTTCCGCATCTGGACGACGTCGATCGCGCGGCACTCGCGGGCGGAGGACGGCACCGAGAAGCTGCTGCTCTCCCTCCACGACGGCCAGCAGATCGAGTGCGTGCTGCTGCGCGACGGCGACCGCCGCACCGTCTGCATCAGCTCGCAGGTGGGCTGCGCGATGGGCTGCGTGTTCTGCGCGAGCGGCCTCGACGGCGTGATCCGCAACCTCACGACCGGCGAGATCCTCGAGCAGCTGCTGCGGCTGCAGCTGCTGCTGCCGCCCACGGAGCGGCTCAGCCACATCGTGGTCATGGGGATGGGCGAGCCCCTGGCCAACCTCGACCGGCTCCTGCCCGCGCTGGCCGTCGCGCAGGATCCGCAGGGCCTCGGCATCTCGCAGCGGCGGATCACCGTCTCCACGGTCGGCCTGCCCGCGGCGATCGACCGGCTGGCGGCGGAGAACCCGGGCTACCACCTGGCCGTCTCGCTGCACGCCGCCGAAGATCAGCTGCGGACGCGGCTCGTGCCGGTGAACAAGTCGATCGGGCTGGCCGACGTGATGGCCGCGGCCGACCGCTACTGGGAGGCCTCGGGCCGGCGGCTGACGTTCGAGTACGTGCTGCTCGGCGGCGTGAACGATTCACCCGAGGACGCCGGGCGGCTCGCGCGGCTGCTCGGCCGTCGTGCGGCGCTGGTCAACGTGATTCCCTACAACTCGGTCGCCGGGCTCGAGTGGCGGGAGCCCAGCAAGGGGTCGCAGGAGCGGTTTCTCGACGTGCTGCGGCAGGCGGGCGTGAACGTGCAGGTCCGCCGGCGGAAGGGCGCCCGGATCGACGCCGCCTGCGGCCAGCTGCGGCGGCTCGAGCGGCAGGCGTAGGCCGCCGCAACGCCGGCGTCGGCAGGCGAACGCAGCTCAAGGCTCCATGTCCGGCAAGCACTCCCAGAGCGCATCCGCCGAGTCGTGAGCCCGCAACGCCTCGACCACCACGGGAAGTGGGTCGGCGGAAATCACGGCTGTGCCGGATCTCGTCGCGAACCCACTCGTAGCATCGCTTGGCGACGACAACGTGGTCTTCCGAACCGTCTGCCAGCGCCCGGGCTCGCTCCAGCACCTCGGGGCGGGTCCAGTCGATCACGTCAGTCGGTCGCAGGAATTGATCCATGAGCGATCGCAGCGCGGGGCCGACTCCCACGGCTCGCTATTGCAGCCAGCCCAGCAGCAGCACGACGGCGAGCACCATGCCGAGCATGCCGCCCAGCCAGACCATCCAGTGCACGGCGGCCAGGCGGATCTCCGCCGGATCCTCGTGGTGCGTCGCCGCGAAGATCAGGCTCGCCAGCGCCACCAGCGGCAGGCCGAAGAAGATGCCGGGCACCCGTCCCGCCAGCGTGGCCAGGAGTGGCGGCGTCAAGCAGCCCGCGGAGGCGAGCGTCAGTAGCGTCGTCGCGATCATGTGAGCTTGTCCCTGCTCGTAGTTCGTAGTTCGTAGTTCGTGTGAGTCGAAGTCGAATGTCTCGAGTGACCGGCCCTGCGGGCCGCGGGCGTGGGCTGTGGTCCGCCGTCACGAGGAGCCGGAACCGGGCGGTGCAGGCCGCCGCTTCCGTTCCTCCTCGGACGGGCCGAGCGGCCCGGCCCAGGCGTCGTAGATCACCAGCAGGTTGAGCATGCCGGCCAGCATCGTATAGAGCGTGCCGATCTCGAAGAACGCCCCCAGGCGACGATGCCAGTCGGCCAGCTGGTCGCGGCGGAACTGCTTGAGCGGCGGATGGTCGAAGAAGTCGTCGGCCGCGATGTCGGGATCGGACCGGCCGAGCCGGTCGGCATAGGCGGCGGAGACGTGCTGGCCCGGGGACAACGGCGGCGCCATGAATCCGCTCAGCCACAGCGGCTGGTGGGCGGGGCCATGCAGCCGCGCGGCCTGCACGACCGCCGGCAGGGCGACGACCCCGGCGCCGGCCTGGCAGACGAACGCCCACCGGGTGTCGCCCGGTTTCCACGACGCGTAGACCACCTTGCCGCCCCCGAGCCACAGGCCGAACACGAACGTGGCGAGGATCGCCCCCATGAAGAGGCTGCCCTTCGTCGTGCGGCCCTGGTAGAGCTGGCCGAGGCCGGGCACCGCCCAGGAGAGCGCCGCGGCGATCGCGGGGTTGCGCAGATCGATGGCCGAGCCGTCGTCGGGCGAGATCGCCACGATCCGGGCCGGGGTGTTGGCTGGCTGCGGCTCGGCGGTCCTGCCCACGCGACGGTTCCTGCGACCGGCTCACGGCCGGCTGCACTCCGCGTCAGCCGACGAGCCGGCAGTGTACGCGATCGGCCGGGGAATGAAACGCGCCGGCCGGCACGGCCCGCGAGCCCGCCCGGGTGCGCGGCCGCGTCTTTCCTACGACCCGCAGGGTCAGTCGCGACCTGCTCGCCGGGGCCGCCTCAGCCCCACAGCCGCCGCACCACCCTGACGCGGTGCGGACCGGCAGCGTCGTCGGCGTCCGCCGGCTCGTCCACCACCATGGTCTCGCCGCCCGCTGCTCCGTCCGCCGCGAGTTCCCGCCAGGCCCGCTCGACCGTGGCGGCATCGACGCGGTCGAGGCCGTCGCCGGCCGCTGCGGCCAACGCCAGCTGCGCGAGCTGGCAGACGGTGCGGGGCACGCCGCCGGCGAACCGGGTGATCGTCGCGGCGGCCTCCTCGGCGAAGATGCCGGGGCTCCCACCGACACGCGCCAGCGATGTGGCGAGAAAATCCGTGACGTCCGCCTCGCTCCAGGACGCCAGTTCGATCCGCACCGCGGCCCGCTGCCGGATCGCCGCGGGGATGCGGCCCAGGCCGTCGTTCGTCGCCGTGGCCACCACGACGGTGCGGGCGAACCGCGGCTCGGCGGCGCCGAGCAGCCTGGCGATGCCGTCGACCGCGTCGGCCGGCGCGCGGTCGAGGTCGTCGAAGACCAGCACCGTCGGCCGCTCCATCAGCATGTTTTCGCGCAGCCTGTTCTCGAGCTTCTGCCACGGCCGGAGTGGCTCCGCGCGGCTGAGCGGATCGAGCGGCAGCCGCTCGAGGAGCAGTTCGAGCCAGTCGCCCGGCGCGAGTCCCCGCAGCGAGAGGAGCGCCGTCTCCGCGCCGAGACCGCCCAGGCAACGCACCGTCATCGCGGCCAGGTGGCTCTTGCCGCAGCCCTCGGCGGCCGTGACCAGGCCGAATCGCTGCCGCTCCGCGAGCAGCCATTCCAGCCTGGCCAGCGCCTCCTCCTGGGGGCCGGCGGCGTGGAACGTCGCCGGCTCCAGCGCGGCATCGAACGGCGCGGCGGAGAGTTTCCAGTGGTCGCGTACCATAGGTGGGGCGGAGTGTAGCGGGAGGTGCGTCCCGCGTCATGGCGAAGAATCGCGGGAAACACGGGCATCGGAGCCGATGAGCGAACGCTTTTTCACGACCGCGGCGCCGCAGGACGGCCGCGCCCTCCTCACGGGAGACGAGGCCCGCCATCTCGCGAAGGTGCTGCGGGCGCGGGAGGGCGACGCCGTCGTGCTCTTCGACGGCCGCGGCCGCTCGTGGCCGGCCCGTGTCACACGCATCGGCCGCGACAGCGTCGATCTCGACGCCGGCGACCCCGTGGTCGATGCGGCGTCGGCCGCGGTCCGACTCACGCTGGCCGTGGCGCTGCCGAAGGGCGAGCGTCAGAAATGGATGGTGGAAAAAATCACGGAGCTCGGTGTCGGCAGGCTCGTGCCCCTGGAGACGACACGGGGCGTGGCGGAGGCGACCGAGGGGGCGCGTGCGCGGCTGGAGCGGGGGGTGATCGAGGCCTGCAAGCAGTGCGGCCGCAACACGCTCCTGGAGATCGCGGCGGGCCAGACGCTCGCGCAGCTCCTGTCGGATCGCACCGAGGGGGTCCACCTCGTGATCGCCCATCCCGGCGGCGGTCCGCTCGACGCCGCGGTGCCGGCCACCGCCACCGGCGTGATCGTCCTGATCGGCCCCGAGGGGGGCTTCACGGACGAGGAGCTCGCCGCGGTGGACCGTGCCGGCGCGAGCCGCGTGTCGCTCGGACCGCACATCCTGCGGGTCGAGACCGCCGCGATCGCAGTGGCGGCCCGGTTGGTCGCCGCGGCATCGGGGCACTCCTGACCCGGACGCGCGCGGGAGAACGGCCCGCGCTGCACGGCCGCCCGTGCCGGCCCCGCGAGTCAGTCGACGCAGCAGGTGCAGCGCTGCGGCACGTCGAGGAGGAGTGTGGCGGCGTAGGCGGCCGTGTCGTAGCCCTCCCCCTTCTCCTCCCGCTCGACGTGGGCCACCACGAGGACGAGGTTGCCCTCCTTCGGCGTGAAGCTGCATCGCCCCCCGGCGTCGGTCCTGCGCTCATGGGCGGGGTCGAAGCCCTCGGCGAGCGTCGCGCCGCGCGGGATGAACGAGACGACCTGGTCCGCCAGCGGCGCGCCCTTGAAGAGCAGCCGCACGACGACCGGCTTGCCGGGACCGCTGCCGAGCACGGGGTGGCTCTCGAGCACCAGTTCGAGCGGGTGGCCGACCGGATCCGGCAGCTTTCCCTTCGGCGTGGCGGCGCCATCGAGCGAGTCGGTGACGAGGAAGTAGACCTTGCCTCCCTTGAATCCCATGGCGCCGTGCCGCACGCCCTCGCGGTAGTGCGCGGCACAGTGGAGGCCGGCCGCGGCCGGCACGAACCGCGCCGACCAGAAGCCCTCCTTCGGCGCGTAGCCCACGTCCACCATGTCGGGCACGAGGTCGGTCGTGCGGCCGTCGGGACCGATCACGCCCACCTTCACGCCGTCGAGCGAGCCGAGCTTCCCCGCCACCTTGAAATCGCGGTGCGCGTTGCCGTGATTGCCGAGAAACAGATCGACGTGCACGACGTCGTCGGGCCGCACCGCCCGGGCCGAGACCTGCATCCAGGTGTCGTGGGCGTGGGCGGCCGTGATCGCCCCCACGGCGGCCGCGAGCAGGACGGCACGAACGGCCGCCCTGCGGGTGTGACGCGCGGTCGTCGCGGCACGGAGCCGACGCGAAGAACGATCGGTGCGATGCATGAGAAAGGCTCCTCCTGATGTCCGTGGTGGATGGCCGTGGGGGTCGTCTGTGCGGCTGCGCGGGGATGACTCGTTGAACGGAACGCTAGAACTCCCCCGACACCTGCTCGCCGCCGTTGATGCTGTGCAGTGCGCGGTGCAGCGTCACGTCGGTCGCGTCCCTGAGCAACGACACGTGCCCGTCGCCGAAGAGCACGTTGGCGCCGCCCGGATGCCAGCTGCGCGGCCCGAAGAAGCCCGACCAGTGGATCACGTAGTCGGGAATCCGGCTGTTGGGCGTGAGGAAGCCGTTCGTGAGACTGTTGCCCTGCGTGGTGGCCGCCCACGACAGCCCCCTGCCCCGCATGGCCGCGCTGCCGGCGCCGCGCCAGGTCGTGATGCTGGTCCAGCCGGCCACGATCGCGTCGAGGGCCGCCGTGGTCGGCGCGGCACCGGCCGGCCCCACGAGCGTGGTTGAATTCCAGCCCGTGGAGCCGTTGAGCGTGTACTGGTACGGGTATGTCGGGATCACCCCGGCGGCGAAGGTCACATCCGTTCCGATGCTCCGCACGGACTCGCTGGCGATGACGCTCTGCGACGTGCCATCGGTGATTCGGGCGATCTTCACCTTCGAGCTCTCGTAGACGATGCCGTCCGTCGGCCGGCTGAAATTCATGAAGCTCGCCCCCGCCCCGTCAGCCGTGCCGCTCCCGAAGCTCACCATATAGTTGTTGCCGCCATAGGGTACGGATCCCGACACCTGCACCGTGGGCGCCGGATCGCTCGGGCACAGGAGCATCGGCACCGGCGTGGCGAAGGCCTCCGCGAACGCCGGATTCGGCGTCTGCGCCGTGTAGGGGCCGGTGAAGGCCGCCTGCTTGAAGTCGAACTGGCCCGCGAGGGTGCCCTCCTCGCAGTAGGGCAGCACGCGGGCATGGAACGACCAGCCCTGGCCGGCCGACCAGTTGCCGATGGTGGCATTGGGCCGGGCGTCGGTCGGCGGAAAACTCCTCCGGGCCGACTCGTAGTTCAAGAGCGCCAGGCCGAACTGCCTGATGTTGTTCATGCAGCTGCTCCGGCGGCCCGCTTCCCGCGCCGACTGCACCGCCGGCAGGAGCAGGCCGACGAGCGTGCCGATGATGGCGATCACCACCAGCAGTTCGACCAGCGTGAACGCGTACCGATTTTCCTGCACGGGCCCTCGGCCCGAGCCATCGCGAGTGATCATGATGACAGTCCTTCTCTCTGTGTGTGTCAGGCAGGGGGCACCGCGCATGCACATGGCACGGTGTCTGCCGATGGAGCCTTTTCCCGCCGGCGCGCAAGATGCGACGCTGAAACGGAACACGACGCTGACAGGCGGCGCAAGACGCGGCCCGGATCCGGCATCGGACCCAGGACGCGTGCGGCCGCGACGGTGTCAGGCCGCGCGGGGCGGCGGTGCCGCCGGAGAGGCTCGCAGAGATTCGCCCGCCTCATCGGCGGGCGTGCGCACTTCCAGAACGCTCGTCCCGAGAGACACTTCGACCCGCGGCGGCGGCAGCGCCGCTCCGGACGCGAACCACTCCGCCACGATGCCGCCGCAGGCCAGCATCGCACGGAGCGTCACCGTGCGAGACCGCGGCGGCTGCGACGGCTCATCGTCGGCGGGGGGCTCTTCGTCGGCGAAAACGGCGACGTCCGCGGTTGCACGCGGCGAGGCTGCCAAGGACCTCCATTCATTGCAGATTTCCGGCCCGGCCGGGATCTCGGACTCGGCCACGGTCGGTGCGGCCGAACAGCACGCTGGCTCGGCTCGCGGCGCGGCGGCCGAGCAGCAGGAGGGCTTCTTTGCCGTGGGCATCGCCGCGTTCGGCACACCGGCTGCGGCATGGACGTTCACCCGCCTCTGGAGGGCGACGAGCAGGGCCGGCTCGACGCCGTGTGCCTTCGCCCAGGCGAGCGTCTCGGCCGGCGTGTGGCAGCAGCAGCTCGTGAAGCAGCGTTCGGCCGTGTCGCAGCCGCAGGGCTTGTCCATGCAGGGAAACGGCCGCGAGCGATCCTTGGAGGCAAGCCGCCTGGCAACCGCCGTGTCGCGAGCGACCGGCGCACCGCTGGTCCCCAGTGGCAGCGGCAGGCCCGAGGCCACCAGTGAGTAGCCGAGAATCGCCAGCCAGGTCGTGATCCGGCGAGCCGGTGCGTCCGAGTGCATGGAGTCGAGGATACCACCGACGACGAGGCACCGAAAGCGTGCGGCCGGCCTCACATCGTGCGGAGGAATTCGATGGCGGCCGCCAGCTCCTTCGCGCCGCCGCGTTCATCGACCGGCTCGAGGCCGATCCAGCCGCGCGAGCCGCGTTCTTCGAGCCCGCCGAGCACGCCGGCGAAATCGACCTGCCCCGTGCCCAGGATCACCGCCCGGCCGCGGCCCGCGAAGGCGCCGGCCACCGCGTCGGTGGCATGCACGAAGCCGACATGGGGGGCGAGTTTCTCGATGGCGGTCACCGGATCATGGCCGTGCACGATGAGCGCGCCGGTGACGATGTCGCAGGTGAGCGAGCCGGCGGGCAGGGCCGCCATCACCCGCAGGAGGTCGTCGGGGCCGGCGCGGCCCGCCTCCGCGCAGAGCGTCGCCCCCACCCGCTCTCCCCA